>Ga0247722_10000043_pt1 | contig 82054 bp, 87 predicted proteins | sample MSEWelMarce3H_FC_FD_189094 | JGI IMG/M metagenome (GOLD analysis project Ga0247722, IMG submission 189094) | Subsurface sediment microbial communities from gas well in West Virginia, United States - MSEEL Well Study Marcellus 3H_FC | ecosystem: Environmental > Terrestrial > Deep subsurface >...
GGTGGAGAAGATATGTCTGCTGAAATGCCGTCTGAAGAACCTGTTGAAGCACCTGTTGAAGGCGGAGAAGATATGGGTGGTGAAGAAGATATGGGTGAAACTGAAGACGATTATGAAGATGATCCTAAAAAATTGATTCAGAAGCTCGCAGGAAAGCTTGCTTATGAACTAAGAGAATTCCAAGGGGAAGATGAAGAATATGGAGATATTGCAAATTTTGCTTTAGGTATGGTTGCATCTGCAGTAAAACCTGAAAAACTTTCTAAATCAGATATTAAAAAAATTAGAAATAAGGTAGATAAAGGATTAAAAACTTCTGAAGATGACGAGGAATTGAATTTAGATATTCCAGATGATGCTGAAGGAGATTTTGGTTCTGAAGAAATGCCAGCTGATTCTGAAGAAATGCCAATGGATTCTGGTGAAGCTGAGGGTTCTGAAGAAGTTGAAGAATCAATCATTACAGAAAAACTTCACGGGAAGTCTATTGATGTTTGGATCAAAGATTTTATGAATTCAAAAAATAAGAAGTTTGAAGGAAAGTCAAAGAAAAAACGTAGAGAAATGGCTATTGCAGCATTTAAAGAAGATGAAAAATCATCTAAAAAATCTAATTTGAAAGAATCTTATGATAAAGAGTATGGCATGATGGAAGATGAAGATTATTTTTTTAATGAGGGAGAGGATTTGTTATTGGATGCAGGTTTAGAAGAAGAAGATAATTTAGGATTTGATACTGATTATGACTCTGAATATGATGCAATTGAAGAAGATGATTTAGGATTTGATACTGATTATGACTTTGAAGATGATGCAGTTGAAGAAGATGATTTTATTTTTGAGATTGATTTGGATGATTCTTATAAAAAAAAACCTTGGTAAATAATAGTGTTTATACAAAAGGAGTTCCAGTTCCAAAGAATAAAGAGTTTATGACAAAAGCTCCCGATGGAACTCCTATTGGAAGAACAGATGGCGATGATGATTATTATTTGAGAAATAGCCCAAAGAAATTTAAAATGTTCAAATGAAATTAGTTTTTATTAACCATGTTGGTGCAAACTTTAGAGATCAAAATCTTTATGAATTACTTTTTACTTCTGAAGATATTCAAGATGTTTCTGGAGATGATTGGGATTCTTGCCCTGCAAATGGTAGTCCAAGGGCACCGATTGATTTTATTGAAGAAGCATATAAGCTTGAAATTGAGAATGAATTTATTCTTATCCAAAATAGTGCTTCTTTTGATATGGATGATTGTATGCAAGGGATCATAGCTCTAGCCTGGGAAGCTGATAAAGATGAATATTCATATGGGTCAAGATTGTTTTTTAAATATGGCGAAACTTTAGAACAAATTAAAACAAAATTATACGAAAGAGATATTTTTATTGAAAAAATTTATGGAAAAGAAAAACAACCTGTTGATTGAAGCTGCTATTCGCAAAGCATATTTAAATGAAGAAGCTGAAAAAAGTACTATTAACTTAGATACTGAATGTGATGCAATTATTGCAGATATCAGAAATAAACTTTTGAAATTGAAAAGTAAACTTGTTGAATTTGGTATTGATGAAGTTAAAAGACCTTTGAGACAAATTAAAAAAATGTATGATATTCTTGCAACAGAATTTGATCCTGTTGGAATTAAAATGACAGAATATACAACAGCTTCTCAGCCTTCAGCCGCACAAGCTATGGTAGCTGAAGAAAAAATTTATGGGTTTGAATAAACCTAAGTCTTATTGATTGTATGGGGTTGTTCTTTTGGGAGCAACCCTTTTTCAGTTGATAGATATTTATAATAAATGTTTTATGGCTAAAATGACAAAAGCTGATGTATATAAAGAGTATGTTACAGGTATGATAAACCCTGCTTTCATTATCGAAAAATATATGAAGACTTTCGATTTAACACAGAATGGGTATGTACCATTTAAATTATTCCCAAGGCAAAAAGAAATTATCTCCTGTTATGATAGATTTCAAAGTAATATTGTAACTAAGCCCCGACAGACAGGTATTTCTACAACTACTCAGGCTTATTTGGCTGTAAAGGCTGCATATGCAGATAGTAATAGACCTGAAACGATTATTATTATTGCAAATAAATTCGCTTCAGCAAAAAAATTCCTTGGGGGAATTCGAGCTTTCTTAGCACAAATACCAAGATTTGTTTGGGGAGATAATTATGATGATTCAAAATCAGTAGATGGATTTATAAAGGGAAAAGGTTCAATAGAAACATTGGAACTGTTCAATGGGACAAAATTAATTTGTGTTGCAACATCTCAGGATGCTTTGCGTGGATATACGCCAACCTATTTGGTAATAGATGAGGCAGCATATGTAGATACATTTGCAAAAGAACTCTATATGGCCTCAATGGCAGCTCTTGCAACAGGTGGTAAGATGATTATCATCAGTACCCCAAATGGAAAGGATGAATTGTACTACAAAACATACCAAAGTGCAAAGGCTGGGGATAATGGTTTCAATATCATTCAATTGAAATGGTATGAAGATCCAAGGTATAATCCAGGTCTAACCTGGCATAAAATGGATGAGGAAGGAAATGAAATTGTTGTCAAAGAAACAGAATTCACATTTGCTTCCTTTGAAAAAATGGAGAAGCAGGGGTATAAGGCATCTGCTCCTTGGTATAGAAATATGTGTGGTCGTATGAATAATGATAGGCTTGCGATTGCACGAGAGCTTGATGTAAAATTTGAAGGTTCTGCAGGAACTGTTGTTGAGCAAGAGTGGATTGAATTCCATGAGAGGGTAAACATTCAAGAGCCTATTGAAAAATATGAATACGAGGATCGTCTTTGGCTTTGGGAACATCCTGTTGAAGGGCACCAATATATTATGGGTGTTGATGTTAGCTCTGGAAATGCTGAAGACTATTCCGCAATAATAATAGTCGATATGACCACAGGGCACCAAGTTCTTGAATTCAAAGGCAAAGTTCGACCTGAATATTTGGCAGAAATTGTTTATAAATGGGGTACAGCTTTTTCTTGTCTGACTGTTGTTGACACAACTGGTGGATATGGTGATAACTGTATATTGAAACTTCAGGAATATGACTACAAACATTTGTATTATTCCAAAGGAAATGCTCCTGAATTCATGAAGAAAAAACCTATTTATGATAACAACTCGGTTGATAAATTAGTTGCAGGTTATAAAATTTCTTCTAAACGTCCACAAATCATAGGTAAATTAACTGAAGTAATTGAGTCAAATGATTTTAAGATTAGATCTAAAAGATTTGTTGCTGAACTTGATACATTTATTTGGGTAAATGGCAGACCTGACCACTCAAGTGGATTTAATGATGACTTGATTATAGCAGTTGCATTAGCTTTTTGGATTTATGAAACAGAATTTAAGAATCTTGAAAGAGCTAGAGCACAGGCAAAAAGTATTCTGAGTGTTATGGGTAATGGAGGAAATAAAGTTCCTGTAGATAAAAAGATCGGTACTGGAAGCAATTTTTCTACTTTTGGAAGTGCTAAAGATAAAATTGTTTCAACACAGGATCCAACAGGTGAATATGCTTGGCTTTTCAGACAAAAATAATATATTAACAATAAATAGTGATGAACGATAAAGAACCAATTATAAGTAAGTTTAAGAATTTAACAAAGACTTTTTTAAAGGATACTCCATATCAAAAAGATAAGGAAGGTGGTACAATATATACTACAAAAAATAAAGATGACTTTGAAAAGAAGAAACTCGAAAAACAGCAAACTAAATTCTTTGGACAGCAATGGCAAAGGGTAAAAACCCATATTCTTGAGAAATCATTGTTATATGAAACTCAAAGGTATCCTGCTTATATGGATTATGAGTTAATGGAATATTATCCAATCATTGGACAGGCATTAGACATCCTTATGGAGGAATCTACTACTGTAAATGCTGAAGGTAAAATCCTTAATATATTTTCAGAAAATGTAAGAGTAAAAGAGGAGTTGGAAGAATTGTTTTACAATCGATTGAATATTCATACAACTCTCCCAATGTGGACTCGAAATACAGTTAAATTAGGTGATAATTTTGTACTGTTACAAATTGATGACGAATTAGGTATTGTTGGAGTAAAACAGTTACCGAATATTGAAGTTGAAAGAGTTGAGGGGGCTATCAACTCACGAATGAAAACTCAATTGAAAACTGACGAAGAAGAGGTTATTTTCAGATGGAAGGCCACAGATCTTGTAGAGTTTAAATATTGGCAAATAGCCCACTTCAGACTTCTTGTGGATGATAAGAGACTCCCATATGGAGTTTCAGTTCTTGAGAAAGCAAGACGTATCTGGAAAAATTTGTTGCTTGTTGAGGATGCAATGAGAACTATTCGTTTACTTAGAGCAATTGACAGAAGAATTTTTTACGTAGACGTTGGAAATATTGATCCTAATGATGTTCAGGCATATGTTGAAGATATTGCAAGCAGATTCAAAAGAAAACGCCATGTGGATGAATATACTGGCCAAGAGGACTTGAAATATAATGTGATGGGATATGACCAAGATTTTGTTATTCCTAAGCGAGGTGCAGATGATACAACAAAAATTGAAAATCTTCCAGGTGCATCTAATATTGATGCTATTGCGGATATTGAATATGATTTAAATCAATTGTTTGCGGCATTAGGTATTCCAAAGCCTTTTTTACAGTATGATGCTGCAGCAGGTGAGGGAAAAAATTTGGCTCTTCAGGATGTTCGACTTGCAAGAAAGGTCAATAGAATTCAGCAGGCGATGTTACAGGAACTGAATAAAATTGCAATGGTTCATTTGATGATTGTCGGTTTAGAGGATGAAATTCATAATTTTGAATTATCTATGAATAATCCTTCTCAACAGGCAGATATAATGAGAACTGAACAGTTTGCAGCAAAAATTACTTCTTTTAAAGATGCTGTTTCTGATGCAGGTAAAGGAATTTCTGCAATGTCTTATACAATGGCAATGAAAGAAATTTTAGGATTCACTGATGATAAGATTCGTTTGAATTTGGAGCAACAGTTTATGGAATCTGTAGCTGCAGAAGAAATAAAGGCCGCTGCAACAAAAGTTTCTACATCAACTTTGTTTGACAGTCTTTTGAAACTTTATGGTATCCAGAACACTGGAGGTGCACCAGTTACACAAACACCTGCTGAAGGTGGTGGTGGTGGCGATTTCTCTGGAGGAGGAGGCGGTGGAGGATTCTCTGGAGGAGGTCTTGGTGACATAGGGATGAGTGCAGCTCCAACTGGTGGTGAAGATCTTGGACTTGACGTTGGTGCAGAGGGAGCACCTGCTGAAGGGGGAGCACCTGCTGAAGGGGGAGCACCTGCTGAAGGGGGAGCACCTGCTGAAGGCGCAGTTGAAACACCACCTGCAGAAACAACTGAGGCTCCACCAGCGCCTGTGGCTGAAGGACGTAACCCTGAACTTGAAAGAGTATTAGAGATTATTGAAAGAATGAATAAAAAAATTATATAGCAACCACAAGGGGAATTTCAAAACGAAGTTCCCCTTTTTTGTTAGAACCATATTTTCAAAAGAATGACTTTTTTTCAAATGGAGGCATATTTATAATAAAAAAATATGAGAAATTATGTATTAATTATACAGGGCTTTGAAGGAATTTTAGCAGAAGCCTTTAGTAATGAAGATAAAAAAACAACATTGAAGACTTTGAAGGTTATCAAAGAAAATTCAGAGTTGGCAAAACTATACACCATTGTCAATAACCTTAGAAATGGAAAGGTTTCCGAAGAAAATGTAGATAGCTTTATTAATGAAAATATTGCATTTGCAAAGTCTATTGATTACAAAAAAATAGCATTTCCTCTGGATAAAAGTCAGAAATCAGATTTTCAATTACATAATGATCTGGGAACAATTCTTTTTGAAAAGAAATCCGCATTCAATATTTCTGAATATAATGCAGCATATTCAAATGTAAAAAAGAACCTTCTTGAGAAGAAAATAACTCTTGAGAAAACTAAAACTATTGCAAGCAAGATCAATGAATCTTTTAATCAAATTGATATTGAAGATAAGGTATTGGTTGAAAAATTTGTAAAGACACCTGTTTCAGAGCGTGTGAACATATTTGATGAAACAAGGTCTGAGTGTATCAAACAAATTTCTAAACAGATCAATGAACATGATGATTTAGAGACAAAGGTCAAAATGTATAAGACTAAGGACATTATATCTGAAATGGTTTATAATGAAAAGAACTATATTTCTGATATGGTTAAAATACATGAGCTAAATAAACAATTGAAATAATGCAACCAATAACTAAAAATACAATTGGGTTTCATAAGACAATTCTTTTCAATCTTTTGAATGAAGCAGGCTATATTGACATTGAAGACTTTCAAAAGAAAAATGGATTACAATCTGATGGTGCTTTTGGAAAAATCTCTTATGCAAAACTTTATCAGACTCTTTTGAAAGTAGTTGATGTTCCTTTTGAAGGATATTATTTCAAAACGCCTAAAGTTAAAAACCAGATTATTTGGCACCATAGTGCAGGTTCAGACAGCGCTATAAACATGTTTCAATGGTGGAAGGTAGATAAAGTTACCCATGTTGGGACACCTATTGGTATAACTGATGACGGAACGGTTTTTAGAGGATATGATGAAGAATTTTGGGCTGCTTCAATTGGTTGCAAGAATCAAGCCTTTATTGACAATAAAATTCCTTTGATTTATAGAAATGGCCGTATCGATAACAATATGATTCTTGATGAAGGTTCTGTAACTGTTGAAGTTTGTAATTGGGGTTCTTTAACTGAAAAGGATGGTAAATTTTTCTCTTGGGCAAATGCTGAAGTTCCAAAGGATAAAGTTATTCCTCTTGAATACAAATATCAAAAATATTTTGAACTTTATACTGATGAGGAATTGAAGTCTCTGAAATATTGGACTCTATTGAATGCAGTAAGGTTTCAAATACCAATTGATTTTTCTTATGATGATATGTTTTCCGTTAGTAAAAAGGCACTCTCAGGGGAAAAAGGTTTGTTCAGTCATAATTCATATCGTTCTGATAAAAATGATGTTGCTCCACAACCTAAATTGGTTCAAATGGCAAAGGGACTTATTGATTATACCAAATACAATTAAATAAACAATTATGGCAGGCTTAAAACCAAATGAATTCGGGAGTATAACTCCAACTGGAACAACTGAAGTATATACACAAACAGATGGTGTCAATGGGAAATTTACTTTAGGGGATGTGAAGACGTATATCGATGCAAATACTACTTCTGAATGGACTGAAGTTATTGTTGATATATCTCCAACAGGGACAACGTATTCAGATGGAAGACCGTTTGTTGCAAATGGAATTTTAGGTGTAGGATTTACCCCTATTGAAATATTACCTCAACCTGGTGTAAACAAATATTATGTTTATAAAGAAATTATAATTGAATATACTTATGGTACCATACAGTATTCTCTCAGTGAGCCTTTAATATTAGGAGAGTTTAGTATTTTCCCTGGATTAATACAAGGTGTGGTTAATAGAGTTGCAATTATGCAATCATCTTCTTTTTTCCATACTTTTTTATATGCTGGAGAATATTACGGTATGGCTGAACCTAAAATTTTAAACAATGCATTTAATTTAAGTACTTTTGATTATAATAATCCAACTTTAGGTGATGGTTCATTAAAATTAAAAATAAAATATAGAATAGATACATTTGGATAGCGATTATAATTTATTTTTGAAATTCCCAAAGAATGTTATATATTAAGAATAAAATAAAATGAATTTCAGAAATATTGTAGATTCTTCAAACGAATGCATCAATCTTAAAATTGAAGGCTGGGTTTCGCCAAGAGATAATGTAAAGAGAGATTATAGTTCAACGATAAAAAAAATTGCAAAAGATATAAAGCAGTTTTCTTTTGAAAACAAGAGATCTCTTGGATATAAGGATTATATAGTAGATTTGGATATGAGGGCATCTGGAATTTCCTTTGGGAAAAAATCTTATATGAAATGTTTTATAACTTTATCTAAAGGTGAAACAGACATAAATGTTGAAAGATATCTGGAATATTTGAATGAACATCTTTCTTCTAATGAAATCTTTGAGGTTTCTAAAGAAAAACATTGATTTTTACCTAAAAAAATACAAGCCTGGCCGATTGGTCGGGCTTTTTTTTTGTCTTATACAATATTTTTTGCCTTAAGGCAATATTTATTATTAAACAGAACATGCAGTTATTGAAAAAAGGACAATTAGGGTATGGTCTTATGATTGAGCAAGATGCTGGATTTATAAGCCCTTCTGATAATACTCATTTTCTTAGGGAAATGAAAGAGAATGTTAAGGGTTCAGGATTTGATCTAAAGATTCCAAAGGTTTATGCAGTAATGCAGAAGTATGGTGTTGAAAATCGTAATGGTCGTATATATCCAGAAGAACTATTAAGACGTGAAGTTGAAGCATATTTAAAATTAATTGAGATGGGTGCTTCTGCAGGTCAAACTGACCACCCTTCAGATTCTACCATAGCTATCAAAGAAACTTCCATGAGAGTAACAAATCTTTGGTGGGATGGCAGAAACCTTATGGGGGAAATATTTCTTCCTATTACAAGAGGTTATATTGAAATGGGTATTATTTCCCACCCAGCAGATAAGGTAGCTCATGATATGTTGAATGGTTTCAGATATGGTGTATCAAGTAGAGGTGTAGGAAGTCTTGAAACAAAAAATGGAAAAAATATTGTTCAAGATGATTTTGAATTAATTTGTTGGGATTTTGTTACAACTCCTTCAACAATTGGGTCATGGGTTTTTTCTGATAAAGAAAAGACATCTCAATTTAAAGAAAGTGTAGATTCTAAGGGCTTTCAAGAGGATAAACAAGAAGAAGAAAAAGACCCTTGGGGAATACTTCAAGGAAAAAAATCAAAAAATGTAGAAAGAATCAATAATATTTTTAATAATTTTTTATCAAAATCTTGATAAAATAAAGTTTTTTGAAATTAACAGTATATTTATTATTAAAAGTCATAAAATGGCAAAATCATTATTAGAAGAATTGCTTATCGAAGCAGGCACGTTAAACGAAGATACCGAAAAGCGTGTGAATAAAAAAGAGAACATTCAATTCTCAATGGCTGAGGCTGTACAAAGTTTCATTAATGAAGCTATGGCAGATGAAGAAGAAGAAACTGAAGAAGTGGAGGATTCTGAAGATGCTGGAGATTATGAAGAAGAAGATGTAGATGCTGAAACAGGGGAAGCCCTTGAAGGCGAAGACGAAGAATTTGAAGATGATTCCGAAGAAATGGAAGATGACGAAGAATTCGAAGTTGAAGATTCTGAAGATGAAGAAATGGGTGATGATGAAGAATTTGAACTCGATGATGAAGAAATGGAAGATTCTGAAGAAGATTTTGATTCTGAAGAAATGGAAATGGATGGTATGGATGATGAAGGTTCAATGGAATTTGAAGGCGAAGACGAAGAAGCTGTAGATTTAACTCAAGCTAGTCTGGAAGAGGTGATGGAATTCATCGAAAACGCTGATGATGATGTTGTTTTCCAAATTGTAAAAAAACCTACATATAGTGTTACAACAAATTCTGGCCAAGGAATGTCTGATGACATGGGCGATGTTTCATTTGAAGATGAAGATGAAGAATTTGAAATTGATGAAAACATGTTGAGAGAGGTGATGGGTGATATGAACATGGAAATGGAAATGGATGAAGCTGAACAAGTACCTGTTTACAAATCAGGGGAAGCTATTCCACCAACACAAAAAGGTAAATTTGGTGTTACTGATACTACTGGAAATGTGAAAATGGTTCAATCTGAAAACCGTAAACTTAAATCTCAATTGGAGCAAATTGTTAAAGAGAACAGACAGTTGAAATTGAATGAAACTAAATCTGTTGCAGCTTTGAAACAAATGATTGAAAAATCAAAACAACTGGCTCTTGTAAATTCAAATCTTGCTTATGTTACAAGACTCTTTACTGAGCATGCAACAACAAAACAAGAAAAAATGGATGTTCTTAAGAAATTCGATGCAACAAGAACAATCGAAGAATCACAGAAAACATTCAAAACTTTGAATGAATCTTTTTCTAAAAAAACAGTGAAGAAAGGAATTTCTGTAAATGTTAATGAAGCAAAGGATTTTAATCAGAAACAACTTATTACAGAAGAGAAGGCCTATGTTGATCCAGATCAAGAAAAACTTTTGAGATTGATGTACGGTGAAACTGGTCTTTAGAAAAATTAAAACTAAAAATAAAACAAAATATTTAAACAATGAGCATAATTGCTGTAAACAAATTAGGAACTATTACTAGCGGACGTGAGAAATCACTTCGTCAGGAAATCTCTGAACGTTATGAGAACGTTGGTAGAGTAGTTGACAACAAAGGTCAAGTTATCAAAGAAGGTGTTAACTGGCTTAAAGACCTTAAAGGTCACGTAAAAGACAATATTGCATTGCTTTATGAAAATCAGGCGAAATTGATGGTTGAACAGACTGATTCAAGTTCAAGCGGATCTTTTGAAACTGTTGCATTCCCTATGATCAGACGTATCTTCTCCAAATTGTTGGCTAATGATATTGTATCTGTACAGGCAATGACACATCCTGCAGGAACTTTGTTCTTCTACTACCCACAAATTTCTGACCGTGTGGATGTAAGTCAGGCACAAGATGGTTCTATTATGGCACACACTTCAATGGGTAATCAATTGCCTGAATGTGTTACACATAACTGTCCTACAACAACTTTCGCAGGTTGCAAATCTCTTTATGATCGTTTTTATGACGATGGTCTATTTGATCACTCTAAAGGTAAAATGACTATTATTCCTGCAACTGGTTCTCCTGTAGCTTTGGATTCTAATGGTTGTTGGACAACTGCAAACACTTTGGTGTTGGCAACAGATGGTTCACTTCGTAGCGCAAAATTTGCTGTAAGCGGATTTGATGGAACTAATGATACTACTATTAACAGTGGAAAAGGTCACACAGCTCGTCTTGCTGGCCGTGGTGGAAAAGGTCTTGAAATTGATAACCAAGAATTCTTGGCTTCTTTCACTCCAATCTGGGTTCGTAACACTCCGTTGCTTGATCCTAATGGAAACGTAATCTTCGCTGAAGGTGATTCAATCCCTTACCGTTCTGTAGCTATGAAATATGGCCAAAGATTGGTTCACTGGTCTGACTGGTGTGATGATTCTGGTAACTTCTATGTAGAGCTTGATTTCACTCAGCCAAATGCTTCTTGCGACACTTGTCCTACTTTTGACGGATACATCGGTGCTGCTTCAGGAACAACTTTTGTTGCTGATGACATTGCATTCGCTTGGAGACGTTATGAAGACCTTGAATATGAATCTGAAATGGGTGAAGTTACTTTCACTATTGAGAAAGTTCAAGTTTCTGTAAAACCACGTAAATTGAGAGCTCGTTGGTCTCCTGAATTGGCGCAAGACGTTAATGCATACCATAATATTGATGCTGAGGCTGAATTGACTGCATTACTTTCTGAGCAAATCGCTATGGAAATTGACCGTGAAATTCTTCGTGAATTGAAACGTGGTGCTGCTTGGACTCTTCGTTGGGACTTCTTGGGATGGAAATACCAAGGTAGCCAAAAATATACTGAGAAAGAATGGAAACAGACTTTGATCACTCGTATTAACCAGTTGTCTGCTCAAATTCACAAATCAACTCTTCGTGGTGGTGCTAACTTCATCGTTATTTCTACAGAAGTTTCTGCTTTGTTTGATGACTTAGAAAACTTCATGGTTTCTAACTCTAACGTTGAAGATGACAAATACAACTTGGGTATGCGTAGAATTGGTACACTTAGCGGTCGTTACACTGTCTATGTTGACCCTTATGCAAAAGCTGGTGACATTTTGATCGGTCACAAAGGAACTAGCATATTAGACACTGGGTATATCTACGCCCCATATGTGCCGTTGCAATTGTCTCCTGCTTTGACAGACTTTACAAACGGAACAAGCGTTAAATTGATTCAAACTCGATACGCTACCGCACTTGTCAACAATAAATACTTTGCTCGTATATTGGTAGATAACATTCCTACTTTTGATACAAGAGAGTTGAGATAGTCTTAATTGATGATTTTTACAACCCCTTTGGAACTTTCCAAAGGGGTTTTTTGTTTTCCCTATATAACCATTTAAATTTATACTAAATATGCCAATTCCTAAGTTAACCCACGCAAAATTTCTTCAGAATGCTCACAAGAAACATGGGGATACTTATGAGTACCCTGAAGAAATTATTGACAGGGAAACTCCTATACCTATCATATGTAAATTTCACGGAGAGTTCAAACAGGCTCCATTCAACCACTTCAGAAGCGGTTGCCCTAAATGTAGTGGAAATGTAAAAAAAACATTTGAAGATTTTTCCAAAGAACTCTTAGAGTTTCATAAAGGTAGAATCACTGTTGAAAAAGAAGATTTTAATGGACTTCAAAAGAACATAAAATTTACCTGTATAGAACATGGTGAACAAGAGATAAGACATGCTTATAATCTTTTAAGAGGTTTGAGTTGTCCAAAATGTGTGATTGCTGCCACAACAAAAGCACTTACAAAAGACCATTCAAAATTTGTAGAAGAAGCAAGACTTGTTCATGGAGAACTATATGCATATCCTGAAGAATATATAAAGGCTAATGATAAGCTTGGTATAATGTGTCCAACTCATGGTATATTTCTTCAAACGCCTTCTAATCATTTAAAAGGTAGTGGCTGTAATAAATGTGCAACAGAAAGACTTACTAAAATGTTAAAGAATGATATTGAGGATGTAAAATTAAAAATGGCTGAAAAACATCGTGGCAGATATGAATATACAAATTTCAATCAGTATATAAACACAACACATAAAATTGAAATAACATGTCAAAAACATGGCGATTTTTCACAACAAGTTGCTGCACATATACAAGGCCAAGGATGCCCAAAATGCGCCAATAAAGTAAGTAAGGCTGTCATAGAGATTGAACACTTCCTAAAGGAACAAGGAGTCTCTGTAGAGCTTAATAATCGATCAATATTGAAGCAATATAATCAAGAGTTAGATATAGTTATTGAGGATAAAAAATTAGCAATTGAATTTAATGGTCTCTATTTTCATAAAGAAGGGTTAATTGAAGGACGTGCTGTTGGTAAAGATAAGGATTATCATTTGAACAAAACATTACGTTCAAATGGAGTTGGTTATAAATTGATTCACATTTTTGAAGATGAATGGTTAAATAAAAAAGAGATTGTTTTAAGTAAAATTGCTCATGCAGTGGGTATTTCCAAAGGAACAAAAATCCACGCAAGAAAATGTACTATTTCTGAAATTTCAACAAAAGTTTCCAATGAATTTTTGAATAAGTTTCATATACAAGGCGGTGATAAAACTGCGATTAAATATGGAGCATTCTTTGGAGAGACTTTGATTGCTGTTATGACATTTTTAGATTCTGATGGAGAGTATAATTTAAACCGTTTTGCGGTGAATAATCAATTTATCGCTGCAGGAATTGCAGCGAAAATTTTAAAGCATGCTATAAAGATTGGTAATCCAAAGGCAGTAAAAACTTTCGCTGATAGAAGATGGACTTTAGATGGAGAAAATAATTTATATACAAAATTAGGGTTCTCTTTAGTGGAAACATAGAAGCCTGTTTACCATTATGTTTCTTTAGGGGATAATTTTGGTGTAAGATATAACCGCCAAAGATTTATGAAACATAAAATTCTTAAAGCAAATCCACTCCTTGATCCGAACAAAACTGAAGAAATTCTTATGATTGAATTAGGTTTTGATCGGATCTGGGACTGTGGAAATTATAAGTATTTTTTACAATTATAAAAATGTAAAAAAGCTTGCTTTTCTTCTTCGTCTAATATGCCGACTTTTTTCATTCTTCTATTGGTGGGAAAGGTGGTGAAGGCTTTGGCTCATAGTCAATCAAAGGTAAATCTTTCACCCACATAAATTCGGGATTCACGCAAAATTCCATTTCTTCTTGAGAAATGACCCGATCTAAATTAGCTGTTTCAATAGGATTAAAAAAACTATCCTCTGCATATGTTTGACCAATTAAAGAATCTCTTTGTTCTATAGTCAAAAGACCAACTAATATTTTACTCATATTCTTTTATAGTTAATAGTGTTTTTTTTCATTGCTCTAATAAAAGTAGTTATATTCATATTTGCACATTTAGCTGCTTCTATAGTGCTTCCATAAATTATTCCTGTTTCAGTATTTAATACAGCTTTACTATGCCAATGTTTTGAGCCTACATATTCTTTCATTTTTTCAGCTCTTTTTATATAACCTTCTTTAGCTCTCTTTTTGCCTAACTTAGCTAACTTCATTTTTTCTATTGATTCATCATTGTGTTTTTTACCTTTAAAAGGATTATTTTCAATCATTCTTTTTTTACGTAATTCTTTTTGTTCTTCAGTAGCTTTTACACCCCAACAACCATCTCCTCCATCAGTAATATTAACTAATGTTCCGCCATTTGATTTTTTACCATATAAAGTTATAAATTCTTTTTCTTTTTCCTTAGCTTCCTCTAATGATAAGTTATCAAATATTATTTCAACTTCATATTTACTTTTATTTACAATATTATGCCAATGAATATTTCTTGTTTTCTTAGTATAACATCTTGCGATATTTGAGCCAATCCCAATATAAAATGGTTCATTTTTATCTAATCTAATATGCCTATATAAATATGCCATATAATTATAAATTTATTAAGTTAAAATAGCTGTCTTCGTCATAAAGCTGACCTACTAAGTTATTCTTTTGCGTTTCTGTTAATAGTCCTACTTGTATCATACTTGTCGGCTTAAAGTTGTTTGATATGTTTGTATAGCTGTTCTTAAAGATGTCATTTCAGCCTGTGTTATATCATCTGATATGTAACCAAGTGCTATCTCAGCATTTGAATATGAACTGTAAACTCCTGATGCAATAACTGCTGCAAATGGTAATGCAGTATTACTAAATCCTATTGTAACAGATGTTGTTAATGTTATATATGTTCCATCTCTTTTTATTGCAAACATATCTATTGTTGACCTTCTTGACATTGCAGAAAATCCACTGTAATCTGTAACAGTAGTATCTCTTAAAAGAGTAGTACTTCCTGCATAATGGTCTTTATTTGGTAACCCAACATTTCTCGTCCAAAATCTTGATTGATTTCCTCCAACAGGGTCATTAACACCAAAATAATGACCGCCTACAGTTGGTAACATCGTTCTCCAATATCCTCCTACTGAACCCCTATTTGCTGATGTAAAGTTTGTACTTAAATTAAAAAATGTATTAGCATAACCATTTGTACCATTTGGTAATGCTCCTGTAGCTGAATGCGTCCACCCACCATTAAAGGTAAGCCTAAATGCTGCATTAGTATCCTGTGGGTCTTTCAAATTCCATTTATGCAACGCAGCAGTACCACCTACAAAAGGATAAATAGCTTTCATCTTTGTCCAAATATTTGCAGCTTTCAAATCTAATACAAGCTGATTGACAGCGGTTAAATTTGTTGCACCTGTTAAGCCTGAAGCCGTGAAAAATGCTTGAGCGTCTGGGTCATAAGAAACCCCAAAAGCGTATGGATTTATTATCATCTTGTTCCGATTAGTGTGATTTTAAGACCTGTTGCAGTACCGTTCCCGATTTGGTCAATGTCAATTGTAATTTCGGCATCATCCGCTAAGGCTGTATCTGATATAACCGCAGGCGTTGCAGCTGTTGTGCTTGTTTTTTCTGTATTGTCAATGGTTAGCTTAGTACTTAGTATTGATGTTCCGCCTTCGTTAATATCTACCGTGAAAATTGAACCGCTTGCCTGAGCAGTTGTAAGCGAAGCACGAACAGCCGTTAAGGTAAATTGAACTGGCAGTCTAAAAGTTACTTTATTAGTTCCTGTAGTTAGTGCTGTTGTTTCATCGCTTGCAGCTAACTGTATTTCTATTGGGAATGGTTTGTTTTCCCAAACTTGGGCTGATGATTTATACTGCAAGATATTGCCATTTGCCAACGTGCCCGAATTTATCGTTACATCTTGTAGTTCACCTATATTTAATACAGGTATTACAGTCAATGGTAGTGGCACTAAAGACCTTACAGGAATTGAGCCGCCAAATTGAAAATCATAAGTAGGGTCAGAACCGCCTGCAACTCTATTACCATAAAACTTTAAAACAATTCTATCTGTTGCTAAAAATATGCCGTCATTCCATAATGCAGTAGCTGAAAATTCAGCAAAAACACCATTAAAAACAGGTGGTGTATTTCCGCTCGTGGTGATTAAAGTTTCAGTACCTGCTAAGTTTCGTTTCCAAACTTCAAAGTAAAATTCAGCGTTTCCCGTTCCTGATGTCCTTCTAATATTTCCTATCGTTGAAATATTTAAAACACCAGGATTACCAACGATTATATTTGGTGTAGTTACTAAAGCTGAAATAAATTGATTAGTAGTTGTTATAGCTCCTGTGCTTACATTTACCGCTACTGCATCAAAACTCGGATCTGTTATACTACTAACTAATTTAAAATAAGTAGGGATATCACTTGCTGCAGTTGTAGCGTATAAAATTAAATTACTGGGTAAGTCGTTTAATGATATAAAATGTGAAACACCATCATCTCCATCGTTGATTAAATCAGACGTTTTTGTTGGAATACTTGGTTGTAGTACCCAAACTGCTGCACCTGTTGTAGCATCAGTGCAAACATAAACAGTTCCATCATCCAAAGTCCAACGGCTTCCAACTGCATAACCTTTGCTATCGTCATCTGTTACTGTAGGAGCAGTAGTAAAATTGTACAATGACCAACGAATAATTGTGCCATTGTTATCCATTACATACAACCTACCTAATTCCCATTTTAATTCGTAACCAGCTGCACAAATTTGTGCAATACCTTTAGCTCCTCCCAAACCAGCATCAATAGTTCCCTCTCTTAATCTCGAACCATTATCAAATATTAAACCTTGGCCTGCATCAAAATCTATGTCATTTGCACCTGATGTATTACCATTAGCTAAAGTAGTTGCAAGGTCTGCTGAACCACTACCTGTTTCATAGTAATCAAAATTATTTGTATATGGGTTGAACTTGTACATTTTGTATTTTATATATAAATATTCTAAAGACACAAAAAAGTCCTGCAGAATTCTACAGGACATCTAATATTTTGAAGTTTTACTGGTGCAGCATTGTTGATTATGTCATTTGTTATTCTGTTGAAAGATAAAGTTGTATTTCAGCTATGTATTTATCAATTCTCTCTTGAGAAACAATTGTGTCAGGGAGAATATCCTGAAGCTCCTCAAGACAAATTTCAAGGCTACCTAGTCTGGCTGATTCCCAAACATCTTTAAATTTTGTTCGGAGGGATTTTGATTCCTCTTTTGTTACAGCAGAACCCCTTGTTGCAAAGTAAACTGAATTGTCATAAAGAAAAATCTCTTCAAGTTTTACACCTTCTGCTTTTCTATCTGCAATCTTTTGTCTTGCAGGTTTAGTTGGTATTTGTTCACTTTCAGATGCTAATGAAACAGAAAATGTATTTCCATAAGTAGCTACATCAAGTTCAGCTGCAGCTAAACTACTGTATTTTTTATACCCTGACCAAGCAAGGTTGTTTGAATTTGTTATTTTATATGTTTGCATATTATTGGAATATTGCTGCTATTGCTTCATTGTTGGCTTGAGCAGTTGCACTTAAAGGAAATGGACTTGGTAGTATGTCGTTATAAGCTGTTCCTGAATACCAATTTGTAAAATATGGTTGAGCGCTCGACAATAAAGGATTTATTGAAAAATCAAATAACCCTGTAACACTCCAACAATATGCGCCACCATAAGCATTTGTAGAACTTGTGTTTACATAATACCATCCAGGCTGTAATGTGACAGCAGGAGATAATAGTATTTCCTGTACTCCACCAATAAATCTATCAATAGGAGTTGCTAACTGAGTTATTTTATCTCCAGGATAACCATCTACCTTACATTCATAAATGCCAATTTGACTTTTATGTCCTGCTAATCCACCACCTGCATTTGTCCTTACTTTTGTTAATGTAACTTCTCTATCAATTTTAATGAGATATGCGTTCTGTCCAGGAGAAGGTGTAGCGCCTATAGCTATTGCTTTCATTGTAAAGCTTTGCCATCCTTTGTAGTAATCACCTTCAGGTGTAGTGGCAGCAGACATCTCCTGAAACCCTACTTGTAACAGCGGATTATATTTATAGCGCATTGAGTTATAATATTGTTTAATTATAAATATCCCAAAGACACAAAAAAGCCCTGCAGAATTCTACAGGGCATCAGATATTCTCATTCTTCAAAATAGACGTTGTTACTAGGATTATTTGGATTCAAATCTGTAAGTGCAAGAGTTCCAAAAAATCCTCTGTCAAGCAATTTTTTTCTTGAGGCAACTCCAAATTCATCTCGGCTGAAATTTTGCTCTCTAAAGGCATCACAGACATCCAGGAGGTCAACAAACTCATAAATGTCTTTGAAATCTGAATCAATTATCTCTTGGAGTTCTTCTTTGATTTTTAAAATATAAAGTTTGTTCAATTGATCTTTGTCAGTGATGTTCTCAAGATGTTCTTTGAATCTTTCAGTGTAATTTCCGTTTCGGATAAGTTTTTTCGGTTTCATATTTGAGTCACTATATTTGTTTCTTTATTGATATAAAAAAGAGTGGCTTTAGGTGTATCATTCCACATTGAAACTACATCTACTCCCATACAATATGGTATATGCATTATATATGGAGCCCACTTTAGAGGAAGTTGGAATTCGTTATATTCTTGTCTTTCAGTTCTGTTTATTGGCATCTTAAGATATTTCTATTTTTTCTTTTGTTTTGAAACGATTTACAATTTCGGCCATATAAGTTTGAATATCATCTGGATCAATATTTCCAACTTGAATATAGAATATTCTTTGATCTTGATCTTGTTTTTCAGTTTTTTCTATTGGCATGATAAATTATCTATTGTAACTTTGTTTTTGTTTCTATGTTAAAAGGTAGTTCCATAGGTTGAATTGAGACTATTTCTGAAGCTATAAGTTTTGAATAGATACGTCTTAACATAGGGAAAATAGGATCAAATGGATTTAGTTTTTCAGTTTTTTCTATTGGCATGATTTATAATGAATGTGTGGAGGCTTCAGGGTGGCCCAGAGTTCCAATATGTGGATTTTTAATGAGTTTAAGATAGTTGTTTAATATATTTTCAAATTCCCATTGTTTCAGATAAATTCTCCCATTAAGAGCAGGTTCCGAAGTATTTCGTTTTTCAGTTTTTTCTATTGGCATATTAAGAGTTTTGCTATCTCTGAGAAATCAAAGTCACCTTCAGCATGAAACATCTTGAATTTTGAAAGCTTTGGTTTTCTATTGAAATGGTTGTACACTATATCTCCTTCTTCATCAACAATCAAATTCCAATAAGAACCTTTGTTGTCTTCAGTCCACAAAAGAACTTGTTCTCCATTACATATATCTTCACTATTTAATTCTCCAAACCATTTTGAATAATCTGGATAACATTTAATTTTTATTCCAAAAATCCTTTGTATTTCAGCTTCCTTAAGAATGCTCTTTACATTCTCTATAATTTTTGGGTTGTTAACAATGGTTTCATCAAAAATTTCATTTGGTTCTAATACTTCTTTCATCTGAGGTTTTTGTTGAAAAAAGAATTTTCGAATCTTTTCAAAAAGATGTTTCATAGGTATATTTTGATTAGTTAACAACTTTCATAAAAATAAAGTTCACAATTACTAAATATTTATAACCTCTTCAATAGAAATCAAAGAAACATCATATAAAATTATATGTTTTCCTTCGAAACTTTCCTGTCCATAGGCATTGTTGATAAGCAACCCACCATATCCAAGTTTAACCATTGCATTCACGTAGTCTTTAGGTCTATATCTAAAGAAGTCATGCCAAATTTGCAGGAACACGTCTTTCAAACTGTCATTATAGTCAATGGCACTTTCAATAGCTACCATCAAACCTCTATTAGGATTTTCATCCCAATCTTGGGCATTCATCTGCCAATCTTCTCTAAATTTTATAAGTCTCGCAAGAATATTCTTGTTAGCTTTTGAAGCAGGCGTTTTATCACTGATGAATTTACCTGGTGCCAATTTCAGTTTATAAACATATTTTCCATATTTAGTTGCATCTTCAAAATCTGTTGTAAGGTAAATTCCTGGGCCTTCTTGATCTATAGCCTTTTCTGCACCAACAAATTCTGTTGTGAACGAGGTTATTTCATGGTCTGAGCCATGATATAATGTTGTAGAGTTATTTACACCTTCAGAAAAGACTACTTTAGTAGTTTCACCATTTTCATTTAAACAAAAAACCCCGTAGTTCCCTTTATCATCCAAAGGAAATGGTGCATCCAAAGGAACGTCTTCACCTTCATACAAACCATATTCTCCTGCATCCGAATCAATGATTTCTTGTTCTTCTTCATTCAAAACAATCGCACCATCTTCATGTAATTCACGAACTTCATTTATCAAATCACACCAGGAATCTGAACCAATTCTGAAAACGGATTCTTGTATAGTAATTCTATTTTTCAAATGGTATTTCAAATTCTCACTGAGAACAACCTTATTTACATTTTCATTAAGTACTAATTTCATAATTATTTACCTTTTATAATTTGATTATTTCTATTGAAATGTATTTTGAATAATATAAATCTTCCATAATTACCACGTTCTTGAAGATGATAATTTTAAGCTTGAATACAGATGAGCTCTACAAGCCCAATATCCTGCTTTAGTTTTATCATTTTTTTCACTGCATCTATGTCTTTTTTGAAAATTACTTGCAGCTGCTTTATTTGCGTTTCTTACACGATATCCTTGAGCTCCAAAACGAATCTTTTTAACATTCCCTGATGCACTCTTAACATACACTGCAAATTTTTTACCTGCAGCAGATTGCCTGAATGGTCTGTTAAGGGTAACTTTTTTCCCTTTGTATGTTGCTTCCTTAAGAGTCCATTGATAAGATTCATTGATAATATTACCAGTTATCAAATTTAATTTTAAATTTTCAAATGATTCTTTTAATTTCTTTTTTGGTTTACCTTTTTTCTTTCTATATCCTGATGCAACTTCCTTTTTCCCATCAAGACCTTTTACTTGTCCTTTGCAAACTTTAACTGCAAAACCGTTACTGTATGCACTGGGATAGACATCAAACTTTGCCTTAGCAGCAGCCTTTCCTTTTGCACATAATTTTGTTTCATTTATATCCATTTCTTCAGATTCTTTATAAGTTGTATAATGTGGAGTTTTACCGCTTCTTGGTTCTTTTTCTACAGCTCTTTTCTTTTTAACCATAGCTTGTTTTTCTTTCTTAGAAAAAGATGAAGCTACCTTTGGCGTTTTACTGTTAATTTTCTTTTGAGGTCTGCATTTAGGATAAGCACCTTTATCTGCATCGCTTCTACCACATTCAGGATGTTTACCCTTTACCTTTCTTGAGATGTCAACCCATTTTTCTTTGAACCATCTTCTCAATCCTGTAAGATTTTTTGATTCATTAAGATTTATTTTTTTCAATTGAGGTATATACTGTTTTGCCATTTCGAAAAAATAAGGAAAGATTTTTTCAGCTATTAATCCTTCAGCTGTAGCAAAAGATTCTTCATCAACAATATTTTTACCCTTCTTATCACTTATAACTAAATCTTTAACGTACCATTCAGTATCTTTCTTAAAAATATATTTTGATAATATTAAACGAGTTAAATGAACACATTCATGAGAAATTTGCTCTACAATTGCCTCTAATGCGCCTGATTTTTTTGCAGCACCTGAAAGACGAGTACCATTAGTCCAAAAGAATATATCTTCACCTCCATTCATAGCATTACATAATCCATAGACATATGCATCATTAGGAGTTTCTTTATATTTCTGAGCCTCTTTTAAAGTTAATCCTGAAAATTTTTCTATATCTTTTCCAAGTTTAAATAAACCAATACTATCTTTAGACATAGCTAAAGTAATCTCTTGCTTCACTTTATCTATAGATCCATTTAAATTTATTTCAAATTCAATAATTATTTTTTTCTTTTGAATTTCATGTTCTTTTGAGAAATTTTCATTAATAACTTCTCTTATGAGAGATTCAATTTTATTTAAATTAAAATCCATATATTTTTATATATAAATATGCATTATAACTGTTAAACAATAGAATTTAAGGATATTTATAACTAAAGTTGCAGACGATAAATGAAAGTAAAATAAACTATATGAAACCGTACAAAGAAAAAATATATGAAGGTTACAGCATAAGAACCTTCTCAAGAAACGCCTCTTCTTCTGAACTTAAATGGCACACAGATGGAGAAAATAGGATTGTCATACCATTAAATGAAAATGACTGGATGATACAATTAGATGATGAACTCCCAAAACCTTTCAAAGGAAAAATATTTATTCCTGAAGGAAAATATCACAGAATTATTAAAGGAAGTTCTGATTTGAAAGTGAAAGTCATAAAAGAATCTAAAGAAAAAAAGACAAAAATCAGGAATGAAATATTAGATTTGCTTGGATCAGGACTTCCAAAGAATATAGACAAAGCCTTTGAACTTGCCAAAAAATATAAATTGAAAATCAAAACTCTCTTATAACAGTTTCTTTAAATAAAAAAACCCTCTGAATTTCTTCAGAGGGTTTTTAGTTTTACTTAATAATTTTTAAATTGTGTTGCGCTAAGAAATCTTTAGGTTCAGCGATTTCCATAATGGTAAATTCTTTTTTTGCCATAAGTTTATCAGCCTTCTCTTGATTTACAACCATAGTGCAAAAATAATGTGTAGTAGGTTTTTCACCTGTTGGAGAAAGTTCTATTTTAAGAATATTCTCATTTTTTTCTTTTGTTCTTGCATCTTCTACTTTAGAAGCATCACATAATATACATATTCTCATTTTATTATATTTTTATTTTTAAATGTTTTAAGCAGTTATTGCAACTGTTTGAGTAACTGTTCCATCGAAATATTGCAGATAATAATTACTATCACTAGCTCTTAACACAGTACAATTATAATCTAAATATACATGAGTAGATGCTGTAAAGTTAGTAAATCCTATTGGATATAAAATTTGATTAAATTGGAAATTATTAACTATAGTATTACTCTGCAAATTATTACCAATGACATTATCATAAAAGTCCACCCCTATAGTATTATTTACAAAACTATTACCAATTTTATTTCCTCTTTGAATCCCTGCACCATAACCAAAAGAATTACCAACTGTATTACCGTTGAACCCATCACCAATTACATTATAACCAAAATCTTCTCCAATATTATTATCAAGGAAATTATTGCCAATTACATTGTTTCTAAACTCAGTTTCGCTTTCATTTGAAACAAAGTCATGCCCAATATGATTTTTGAAAAAATTACCTAATGCAAGATTACCTTTAAAATCATTTCCAATAATATTATCAGAAAAATCATAACTTCCAATAAACTCAGAGCTACCAATTGTATTATTATTAAAATAATCTAAAATTTGGTTGTCAGAAAATACACTATAAATTACATTGTCATTATATGCATTACCGATATGATTTCCATAGAACTCTTCCCAAATCCAATTATTATTAAAACCATTACCTATCCAGTTTTTATAGAAATCATCTTGAAGAGCAATATGGTTATCATTAAAACCATTATTAATTACATTATTTTGAACAGCATTAGTACCTATAACATTATTTTCAAATTGTTCACCAAATTTATTTCTCCAAGCATAACCATTGAATACATTATCCGTAAAATATTCTCCAACTACATTTGCATAAAAACCTCTTCTTAAAGAATTGTTTTGGAAAGTACCACTAATTTGATTTCTATTGAACCAATTGTAGGTAGAGTTATTAAAACATCTGTCTCCTAATTTGTTAGAATAAGAATTGAAACCAAATACATTGTTTGCAAGAAGGAAGTTGTTATTACTTAAATTATTTTGAATGAAAAATGTTGAATAATCACCAATCCAATTATTAGTAGAAGTTACATCATCATTTAACTGTAATTCCTCTTGAGAACGGAAGGTAGTCATTTCTCTGTATACGTCACCAATAATATTGTTATTTTTATATTCATAACTCCTATATCTTACAGAAAAGTCTGTATAGATATAGTTAGCTCCGTCATACATATCGCCACCACCATCATCAATAGTACTTGTTCCATCATCATTTATATCTGCAACATCATTAAATAGATAAATGTCAGGTACAAGCGCTGTTAAAGTTAAATAGTTCGAATTAAGAGTGGTTAAAGTTGTGCCAATATTTTCACCTTCAACTAAATTAAGGTAAGCATCAACTAAAGCTTCAAAATCTGCATCCTCAAGTTTATCACTTGTTTCTCTTGAAGTAAGAAGGTAATGTATTTCAGTTACACCTGTTGATAATAAATTACTTATTTGATGATAATCGTCTTGAGTTGAAGAATCATAATTTTGTGAAATACCTGTACCATCACCATTTACAATAAATATTTGATTAACTGAAGGCTCTCCATCAGCATTATATACTCTTTTAGTAAAAGCTGTATAGTCATTTCCATTTACATTTGTTGTGTACTGGTTAATATCTGCAATGCCATTACCGTCAGCTCCAATATTGCCATCAATACGGAAGAAATCGATTTCGATATCTTTAGCAGCCATTACGAAAAGTCCTGGGTACAGGTTTGTAAAATATTGTGAAGCACCATTTCCATCACAGAAATAATTTACACCGCTTTCAACTTGACCATCCATCATAAAATCTCCAATTGAAGCTTGTTCAAAGCTATCAACAGGAGGGTCAGTCATTTGAGTATGAGTATAAGGAATCTGAGATAGTGAACCTTCAGTTTCTGAGGTTGCTTTATAATATCTTTCTCCGCTAAAACTAAAATTTTCAACAGAAGTTACTACCATATCTGTTGCAGAAGTAATTGTTTTAACCTTATACCAATAGTCATTAACATAGATAACATCTCCTTCATTCAACTCATTTTCAAAGTCAGTATCAACTCCTGCTACAGTAATTTCATAACCTCCTGTTATAGGAGTTGTTCCTGTTGTAGTTGTAGTGCCTGTTAAAGGATTATTAAAATCATGAAAATAAGTTTTATAACGTTTGAAAAGAATTGTTCTATGGTCGTAATCTGTGCGATTGTTCCACTCATCAATTCTTTCAGTTATTCTACCATATGCCTGTCCACCTGTAGATTCAGTTGTATCAAAGAAAACATTATATTGGATTTTATCATTAGGATATTTAGGTTGATATGCATCAGGAGCAAGTGTATTTTCTGATGTAGCCATAACAACAATTGACTCTATATCTGCTTGTTTATAAGTACCATTAGTACTATTTCCATTAGTATTATAATCAGGCTGATCATAACAAGTTCTAAAATCTGTTATAATGTAATGTGAGCCTGCAATTAAATCTGAAGCATTTATTAAATTTATCAATTGAGAATAAGTAACTTCAATTGCATTTACAAATGCTTTTGCCGAATTCAAAGTGAACTTTTGTGCTACATTGTTTGTCTGCGTGTAAAGTTCTTCAGTTCCGTCTAAACTTGGTCTTAAAGGAAAATTGTTTGGTTTCATAATTTTTTATTATAAATAATTGTTTTATTGATTATTTGTGTTATTGCTGCCATCAATGCAGTATATTGTTCTTCCTCCACCTGAAACTGTTTGGAAAGTTCCAGTTGTCAAACGGCAGTAATAAAGTTTTCCTGTAAGGGTGCCTGAAACGCTTTTTCCAAATGAAACATCGCCTGCAATACAATATGTAAAACTTCCACTTGCTGCTCCACTTGTAAATGCTGAACCAAAACAATTCTCTTCTCCTATGCAATTAATGAAGGTTCCGCTTGCGTCTCCTCCGCCAAAAGAACCTGAAGTTGCTTTACAATTGATAAATATTCCACTTGCGATACAATTTGCACCTGCACCTCCTCCAAAACATGCACTTTTGCCAACACAATTAGTAAAAGTACCATTAGCTGTCCCACCGCCTCCAAAAGAAAAGCTAGTACCAAGACAATTTGTAAAACGACCATTGGCATATCCAGCATTACCTCCAAAAGAATTTGCTCCTCCTTCACAATTTATAAAATTTCCAGGAACCGATAAGCCTCCTCCAAACGAACTATTTCCACCTTTACAATTTTCAAGCTTTAATGAATTTAAATCATCTCCAATAGTAAAGTTTTTTGTTTCAACATTAACTCCTTTTACATAAACATCATTTGCAGTAATTGATATAGTTCCAGTTGCATTTGCAGAATTAAAAATAACACTTCTGTTTCCATCTAAAGAAACTAAATCAATATATTGAGTGTCCATTATAAATGGGGAAACCCCAAAATCATAATAGCCTGGAGCAGCTACAATTGTAAATCTATTTGTAATACTTGGGGAAAAAATAACCGCTTGATTATAAGCTGATTGAAGTTCTGCTGCATTTTCGACAGCTGTCCCATTGGCAGTCACTACTATGTAATTTGTACCTTCTAAACCACTTCCAATAAATATTTTCACATCATCCAAAGTGAACTTTTCTGAAACATCATTTGTCTGCGTGTAAAGTTCTTCAGTTCCGTCTAAACTTGGTCGTACTGGAAAATTGTTTGGTTTCATAGTTTTTTATTATAAATACTTATTTACACCTTAAAATTTTAATTAACTGAAAGATATTTATAATAAAAAATGTATTGGAGAACATATTTTGACAAAGATAATGTTATTGTAAAGGATTCAACTATAAATCTTGGGAAAAATCCAATTGTATCATTATATTATGGAGGCACATATGGAAAATCTATTTATTCAAGATATATTTTTCATTTTTCTGTTGATAAATTGAAGCAGCTTTATAATGATTGCATGCTTGGGAATTTAACTGATGTCAAACATAAACTTGTTTTGAAACCAACAAGCTATTTTGGCAATGGATTAGATATGACAACAGCATGTATGGCCACATCTTATGAGCTTTGTTTGTTCCGAGTGAGACAAGATTGGGTTGAAGGATGTGGATATGATTTTGACTGTGCAGAAAGATGTGATGGATTTGTTAGTCCTAATTGTAATGGCGTTTCAGGCGAAGCCAATTGGTTCTATGCAAAACCAAATGAACCTTGGGAAACTCCTGGTCTTTATGACAGTTTTTCTGCAGAAACTATGATTATTACTGGGGATACTTATTTCTCTGGAGAACCTATTTATCTTGATTGTGTTGAAAAAGCTTGTGATGATTGTCTTTTTGAAATGGATATGACTTCTTTAGTCAATGATTTAATTTCAGGAGATACACCAAATTATGGTTTCGGATTGGCATTTCATAGTAACTATGAAATCAATCCTGAAGGAATAACAAAGTATTTAGGGTTCTACAGTTCTGAGACACCTAATTTCTTCAAACCATTTATTGAGACGGAATACTTGAATCCAATTATTGATGACAGGCAAGAATTTTATGTTGACAAAGAAAATTCGCTTTATCTATATGTAAATGTCAAAGGAGAGCCCTCCAATCTTGATGAAAACCCTGTTGTAAGCATCTATAATGAATTTGATGATCTGTTTGTTACCTTAACAGGAGAATGTGTCACAAAAGGCGTTTATGAGGTTTCTTTTGAAATAGATTCAAATCAGACTGATGTAAGTGATTGTGTTGTTTGGAGAGATGTTTGGTCAAACATAAAAATCAATGGTAGAAATCTGAAGAATGCGGAACAGGAATTTCAAGTGAAACCAAATGATGATTATTATCAAATTGGACTTGGTTCTGGAACACCAAAAAATTACGGATTCAAATTCCGAGGAATTCAAAGAAATGAAAATATCAGAAAGGGCGATATCAGAAAAATTATTATTGATTTGTATGAAGCCTATAAACCAAATAAAAGAATTATTGTTGACAACGTCTATTATAGATTGTACGTTAAAGAAGGAATGGAAGAATTAGATGTCATTCCTTGGTCTCCAGTAAATATTGGTTCTTGTGAAAACTTTTTATATCTTTATACAGAATGGTTGATTCCTCAGACATATTATATCGATTTTAAAGCTGTATCTAATATGGAGGAAAGAACATATCCTCAAGAAATTAAATTTTATGTTTTAGATGATAATGTTAAATGTTAAAACAATTTATAATAGAGAGACTTCAAGATGTTGAAGCAAATCGTTTGGCAAGCAATGTATTCAATGAAATCGTTTTTCAAAAGAAAGACGAGATTTCCACTTGGTTAGTTGAAAGTGGTGGGGATTTATATTTCAATGTTCCTAAAGGAATCCATTTAAATTCTTATGATAAACCATTTAAATTGTCCATTGGCAGAAAATATGAAAAGCCTTCTTATTCTAGGGTTCAACATGGTGTAGATGTTCCAACAATTTCATTACCTGTTAATTTCAGGAATTATGCTGATTATATCCAGAATTTTATGAGATATTTGAATGAGAAGAAATCATCCTTCATTCATGAATTTATCCATATGTTGGATGATTTAAGAAGTGGTAGTAAAATATTGGATGCTGATGCAGGTCAGCAAATATATCAACATAAAAATCGAGAAGTAAATGCGATTTTTCATCAGATTGTAAGTAAGATTTATGATAATGATATTTCAAAAGAAATTGGGAAATTCAAATATAAATTCTTTTTGAATCCGAAGCAAATTAAAGCTGATAATGAAATCTCAGACATGTCTGATGGAGAAGCCTTGAAATATCTTTTGGCCAATGATGTTGATGAAGCTTGCAATATACATTATTTAGTTAAATTGTTTAAAGATGAACTCCCCTACTATTTTGGGCCACATCTACCAGATTCAATAGAAAAAAATTTGATCTCAAGGGCTTATACCTATTTCAAAGAACAGAATTTGCAAATGGGAATTGATTGCACTCAAAAGAAGAAATATCCTATAGAGGAAACATATAATATTATTTCGGAATCAATTAACTATAAAAAGAAACAGGATTGGTCGGGTGTGAAATATGGTGCATCACCAATTGGTTCAAGAGTGTATGAATTTTCTTTAGATGATCATAAGTATCAGTTGAAATTTTTTGCTAACATTTTTAATGAGAACCGTAGAGATGTATTACAAATTTCTTTCGATATTTTGACAAAGAAAAATGAATTTGGGCTTGTAAAGGTTGACAATGTTTTTCAATTGTTGTCAACAATTTCAGAAATTGTCACAGAAACTTTAACAGATTTGTATAATTATGGTCATATTGTTGTAGGAATTTCTCAAGGATATGTCAAAGAAGGAGATGAAAAAAGAATAAGACCGAGAATCTTTAACAGGGCTCTTGAGAATTCTTTGAAGTCTTTAGGAATCGGATTTTCCAAGGAAGAGCATGATTCTTTATCACAGCACATTTTTAATTATTCATTTGATGTACCTTTTGAAAAGGGATCTCCAAAAGCTGTTTCAGAATCTAAACTGGTCGAAGCAGCCAAAAGAAGTGAAAGTCTTCCTGAAGATACAGGGTTGTTCGTGAAACCTCTGAATAACGGTTATGAACTTGTTTTATTTTCTCCATCAGCAAAAAAAGTCTTTGGAATGATTGGTGCAAGAAATTTGGGTACAAGTGATTTTTTTGTTTCTTATGTTGCAGCAATTGATGGATTTGGGCCATATCTTTATGAACTGGCAATGATGTATTTGAGCAGAAAGGAAGATGCAGGACTGATGCCAGATAGAACTGGATTTGTAAAAGAGAAAGCTTGGAATATTTGGAAGAAATTTTATGAACGTTCTGATGTACAAAAATCTCCTGCCTCAAAAATAAATCGTTCTGACAAGAACAAATTTCAAGAGGAAGGAGATGATGAGATTTACAATACTGTTTTTTATATGGAACCCGATGGTTCCTTTAGGAAACTTACGTCAACAGCCAAAGAACTTTCGAAGAAAATAAATGTTGACAAATTATTCGAAATGGCAGATAAACTTTTTAATAAATTATATAAATTTTAACAATATGAAAACAACGTTAAATGAATTACGTCAGCTTGTTAGACAAGTTATCAAAGAAAATGATCAGTACAATCAAATACAACATGTTAAATCTCTTATCTTTTCAAATAACATGGCTAATGTCGAACTTGGGTGTATGTTAATCTCAAGTATAGACCCACAAATTTCTGAAGAAGAGTTTTTTGAATATACTATTGGACTAATTGATATAAATGCTGAAAAATATATGGCTGCTAAAGCATTATCCATACTGTTAAAAAATATAAGTATTATAAATCTATTATCGTCAACAGAACTTAAGGTAGGATATAAGCATATAGCTGAATTACCTGAGAATATTGGGCAATTGTCGCAACTTAAGAATATAATCCTTATAGGTAATAAGCTTACTCGACTTCCTGAGAGTATTGGGCAATTAATAAATTTAAATTCTTTTAGTGTTATACGAAACGACCTAACCACTTTACCTGAGAGTATTGGAAGATTGTCACAATTAGAGGAATTAGATTTCAGTGGTAATAAACTAAACTTCCTGCCAGAGTCAATTGGTCAATTACAATCATTAAAATCTTTACTTCTCAGTGGCAACAACCTTATAACTCTTCCTAAATCTATTAAACTGCTGTCAAATTTACGTCACATAGAAATTTCTTCCAATAAAATTTCTTATGAACAACAGGCGGTGATAAGAAAAAGTTTACCTAAAGGTTGTGAGATTTATTTTTAACTTAACCTATTAACCAAGTCTAATATTCTTATCCAACAGATTGTCCAGGTTATAATTCTTTATGGCTTGGACAATTTCATCAGGATCCGCAGGCAATCCTGAGTATGGGTGCACATGAGTCAAGATGTATTGCCTTACCAAAGACATAAATTCATAAAGGATGTCTCCATGAACCATTGGATGTGAATTTGTATTTATTTCTAATTGGCTTTCAGGTGTAATAGTTTTCTCAGGATCAGTCAAGGCATATCCATTGCCACTTTTATGTGACAAAAGATTGATTTTTTCTGCAACAATATTGATAACAGAGCCTGCAAATTGATCAAGAGAATTTTGTTCTTTGATTTGAACTTCCTTTCTAACAAATCTTTGATTCCCAGAGAAATCTTTTGGTTCTTTTGAAATGTCTGGGTCAGTTGTTTGAATCTGCCACTTCAAATATTTTGCTTGCAGTGCCTGTAGATGATTCTTTGCCGCCTGTAGAGCACTTTCTCTTGTAGAGTAAGCTTCTGTTATCTCCTCAAGAAGATTATTGTTTCTGTAGGCAAAAATCTTAATACTTATATTAAATTTTGTGTCAATAAAGACATTGATGATTTGTTCAGGTGGAATAATCTCAATCTCTGTTATTGTACGTTTTTTGATTTCTTTTGAAGCATTCTCAACACCATGACGAATTTGAATATATGCAGGATCCTTTTTATTGAATTCTGTTTTTACTTTTTTGTCATGTTTTCCAGCTCTCAAAAGAACCTCTCCATCTTTCAAAAGAATATCAGTATTTTTTCTACCGATAATTCCTATATCATCTTTTGTTGCATAGGTTCCCTGGGCAGTTGGAATTCTTGAGATTGGATTTTCAAGTTTTGTTTTACCATCAGATTCTGAAGAATCTGCAGTTGTATCATAAGGATCATTGTCAATCCTTTGAGGTTGAGAAATTGAAACTGTTAGATAATAACGTTTTTCCTGTTGGCCTTCTTTTATTGTATTATGGTACCTGTCCATAAACACAAGAACTCTCTCACCAATATTTGGAACATAGTGAAAGAATGCTGGGGTTGCAGGATAGCATTCTGGTAACATGTCTACAAGTTTGTCACTACCATCTTTTTTCCCTTTTATATTTTTATTAGCTAATTTGAACTTCTCAAAGTCACCTAATTTTGAATCTATTTCAGGAATAAATACTTTGATTCTTCTTGATTCAAAGTCATCTGTTATGCTAACTACTCTGCCCCAATAGAAAAATTTACTAGTGGGGTTTACGCCTTGTAATTTATCAAAATCGTTTCTCATGAAATAACTGCTGTTCCTATTGCTATACCTGTTGTTACCCCTACGACTGCAACTGGGCCTGATGGAGATACACCTGTTGCTGCCACTGGAATGCCTGGCGGAAGTACAACGGAAATTTTAACATTCTCTAACAAATGTTTGATCAAAACTTCCATACGAATTCTTTCCATTTTCTCTGCAATATTTTCTGCTCCAGAAGGAAGATTTCCAATAGGAATCCCAGCTTCCTGTTGACGTAAAATAATTTCTTTTGCCATATCTCTTGCAGATAAGCCAGGGCGTAAAAACCCACCTGATAAAACTAGTGGTGGTGCCAAAGGAATTGCTGGTGTTTTACCTGTATTCAAAACACCTAATACAATATTGATAACATCTTCGATTGTATAATTCTCCATTATAGTAGTGTTGCTAATAATCCTTCTATTTCGCTTGAAAAGCCCAATAGGGATTGTATTTGTCTTTTGTAATTCTTTATTTTCTCAAGATTCTTTTCTATAGTTTCTTTGACAACAAGTTCTGTTAAATGTTTAACAAGAATTTTCAAAAGGAATTTCAAAATAATTGGAATCAAAACTTTTTTTACAAGTTCAATTATTGTTTCTCGATTCTCTTCCAAAAATCCTTTGAAATCTTTGAATCCTATTGTGTTGCTGACAACCTTGAAATAAGTTACAAATAGCATCATTATTTTTGGTGCAAACAGAATATTGGCAAGAGCCTTTACAATTCCCAATAAAAACTTCTTGAAGAAATCTGTTTTTCCAAGAGGTTTATTTTCATCCCCTAAATTATCTGTAGCCTGTTTGGCAAAAATTGTGAATTTGTTTTCAAGAATATCTCTTATTTCAATTAACGTTGATGTTCCATTGAGAGAATCATTTAAGTTAAACAGGTCGTTGATATTTATTGAACTTTCGGCATAATTACAATCTTTCAAGATACTTCTCCCTGCTACACGCTCTTCAACCTTTTCATTGAAAAAATCTATATCATCTGGTGTGAAGCTGAAATAACTGTTGTCTATAACAGAGTCAGGTAAATCAATAATCTTTTGTACCAAAATATCTAACTCAACTTCTGGAGAAACAGAATTCTTATTACGTTTCAACAGGTTTGCAATAGAACCAAACATTATGTCAAACACTTTATTGATAAAAACAGGTAAAGTGAAAATTATGACCGCATCTAAAAATGCATTGATAAAATCATTTACAGTTTTTCCAATCCAAGACGAATGAATTTTCACATTGAAAACATTTGCTTTCATTTGACCGTCAACAACCCCTTGAGTTTGATATGTTACAATCAAAAGATTTTTCCAGGAACCTGAGTTGCCTTGTAAAACATTATAAAGGTATGCATTTAAATCTTGGTCAACCGCTCCATATATAAGCCCACCTGCAGTAGAATTTGGGTCAACTTTTAATATACTAAAAAAATCAACTTGTTTAACTGCAACATTGAACCCATTCCCTAATGAGTCCAAAAGAAAATCAGGGATTTTTGCATCAATACTGCAGGAAAACTTACTCTTCAGGAGCTGTTTCAATGCAAGCTTTAATGCACCTTCAATGGCAGCTGTTTGATACGTAAGAAATCTTATAAGTTCTGTTTTAAATTCTTCTGCTCCGATAAGAATATCTATCAAATCTTTAACGAAGGCAATTGTATCACCTTTATTATTCAAAGAGGGTAAAGACTTCCCCTTTTTTAGCTTAGGGAAGTCTATATTTATTGATTTTAATGCTGAAATTTCATTCAGAATGTTTAATTTCTTATCGAATATGCTCATTATTCAGTTAAATCATAGGTGCTTTCTTTCTGCATATCTGACAAAATCTCTTCACGAAGAGCTTTCATTTCTTCATGAGAAATTGTTGGCATCTTGTTAATGTCCTCACCATCTCTTTCAGGTTTATTTGTCATAACAATTTTAGTATGAATTTGAATCAATTTGATTTTCTTATCAATAATCTCATTTATCAATTTTCTACTATCATTGAACACTCTTGTCATCTCCATCTCATCGCCAAAATCTGTTGGAGCATTATTTTTATCTTTGGAAATAGTGCTATATTTCTCAAGAATAGATTTTTTTTGCTCATCGCAATCACGGTAAGCTTCTTTCATTGCATCCAGAAGTCCGTCTACATCAAGTTTCAAATTTCTTTTAGCCATAGTAATCAGTTTATTATAAATATCACTAAATTCTTTTTTTATTCGAATTTTGGCCATTTGTTTTCAATGGAGAATCGTCACAGTCATGAATTTTCTTTAGACGTTCTTCTTTTTTCTGATAATACAACAATTTGAACCTCTTTAGATTGTCCCGAATTTCTTTGGTAGATAATCCCGTCATATTTCTAAGGCATTCAAGGATATGATTTTTTTCATATTTCTTTCCACCATTCTGAAAGAACTGTTCCCAATTTTTCATAACTTCTAAAATGGCAACTCCAACAGATTCTTCATTTTTCTTAAGGAACTTCTCTTTTACATTCAATACAAATAACTCTTCAAGAATTGCAACAAATTCAATAAAAAATTCGGAAACAGAATTATCCTCAGAATCAATTGTATAGCTGTATTTTTCATTTTCTTCCAAATGAGCTGCAACAGCTTCATATGATTCTTGTCTTACAATTGTTTGACTTTCTTTCTTTTGTCTATTTCGTAGTTTCCTAACGATAATAGTTCCAAAATAACTATAGGCACGGCCCTTTTCAGGATCATATCTTTCAACCTTTGTATGTAAAAATCCTAAAGTATCATTGATAAGTTCTTCAATTTGAAGTTCCTTACTGTGCAATTTATATCTATTGATAATAGCCTCAGTCATTTTGTAGAGCGGATTCTTAAGGAACTCCTCATAAATAGAATTCCGCTCTACATCGTCCATACAATTCAAATACTTTAAAGTTGCTTCTTCTTCAGGTGTATCAAAGTATCTTGGATTAACTCTCTTTCTTCCTCTTTTATTCATTTGGAGTAATTGATTTTACGAATATGTAATCTCTCGGTCAAAATCAAAAAAATACTCCTTTCTCGATGTATTGTACCAATGTTTCTTTTCGAGATCATCCATATCTTTTTGAAGATCGTGGATTGACCCTGTTATACCATTATAATGTTTGTAAGTCATCTTAGGAATAACAAAAACCTTCTTTCCTAAATTAAGCAATCTCAAAAGAAACTCATAGTCTCCAAATTTTTTCAAAGATGGCTTAAGCATACCTGATTTTTGGAACACATCTGTCTTCACTGTAAAACAGTTTATATTAAAATTGTAGAAAGCTCTCTCTTTCGTTTTAGCGAGGTCAAAATAGCCAAAGCGTTCCATATTGCCTGCAGCCCAAATTGTTTCGTTAGAGAAGCCAATAACTTCATCGTTGGGGCCAACTTCATATACAAGAGGATTGAAACAATCCAGGGTTGGATAAGCTGCAGTGTAAATGTTGATATTCTGAACGTGGTTCGGAAACATCGTATCATCCATTTGGGCTACAGAGAAATATTCGGTCTGAACTTTAGCTGATGCAAAATTTATTTGTGATGCATAGTCTATTTTTCCACTATCATTTATAAGAAATGGAAGGCAATTTTCAATTCCACTTGTAAGTTCTTGAATTTCTTTAGAATATTCTGGGCCCACAAATTGTACATAAAAATTTTTGTCTTTTTGAGTTTTTATGGATCCAATACATTCTTTAAAATAAGAACGGTTATTATCGTTGACCTCCAGGATTGGGATCAAAATTGTTGTCTTATGCATTTGTTGAATTTGATTTTAAGATTTCTTCTAATTTTTGGATTCTTTCGCTAACAATATGTTCGAAGGCAGTCATTGTTTGAATTTCAAAATTCTCTTTAGAATACTTTGAAGCAGTCTCTTGCATACTTGTGTAAGTATCAGCATTCAAAGTGTCTGTGAACCATTCATCCATATACATTGCAATATAATTTGGAATTGAGAGGTTGTTCAACACCCAAATGCCATTATCTTTAATGTTGTAAGCACCGCTTGTCTCAGTTCCCATCCATTCAGGCATCATCTCAGGAATTTTACCAATCACTGGAACTCCTGATTTCATTGCTTCAAGAGGGAATGTTCCGAAGGCGCTGATTTCATCTACCCAAACAGTGAGGCAACAATCTCTAAGAGTGTTTGCAAATTCTGTACGATCCATGTTGTTAGTAATTACAAATGGAATCCAGGCATATTGAGGATATTCCAAATGGAATTGTTTTTCAATTTTTTCACCTCTTGATTTATCTCTTGTATACAAGAAAATCTTTGGAGCTTGAGGTTTTTCAGAAGGTTTGAATTCCTCATGAATGTAAGGGTTCACAACAGAAATGTCCATATTTCTGAAGAACTTCTCAATATGTTCTTTTTGTTTTTCAGTTGTTGTGATAACCTGTTTGATTCCAAATTGAGCCCATCTTGCGCCTGCAGAAAGATTGTAGAAGATGTAGTCATATACTTGAGAAATTACAACAACTTCCCAAGGAAGCTTAACATTGTTCTCACGCATGTCAGAGTAGAATGATTCGACCCAAACTTCTGGAAGGAACAAAAAGTCAGATGGTTTGACAACAACCTTTTCAAAAGGAATATGCGGAAGGTTTGCATAGTTTGTTCCCATCCACAAAGGTGTCATGTAGTCTTTATCATGAAGAATTGTAGATTTATATCCCATTTCACGTAGTGTTGCCACCAGGTCATAAATATACGCTACAGCACCACTTGTATTTCCTTGGGTGTTTGGAACATAGAAATAGAATGAATTTTGTTTTTCTTTTAATTCACTGATAAAATCTTCCAGTGTAAGTTTTTGATTTTCCATTGATTTATTTTAGATTGTTTTTTTTATTATTTCACCTCTATATGTTATTTTTTCGTTAGACAGATTCAGCCTCCAAATGAACACTTTCTCGACATCATCAGAATTCAAAATTTCAAGAGAAACTGCTGCATTATTTTTTGAACAATATTGATGTCCATTATATTCAAATACTGGTCTTTCTAATATAACCAATTTAGGATTATTATGAAATTCTACTTCTTTCTCAAGAAATTCTAAGTTTTCTTTTGAAAGTTCTGGGTGTTCTTCTTGAAATTTTTTAATTATTTCTATTAACATTATTTTAAATTGTTTTTGTTAAAAATTTGATAAGATCTTGTTTTACTTTTTCTGCAAATATCTCATAAGCTTCAGATTGATATATTGGGTATAAATCTTGCAACATTTCTACATTAAAGTTAAATGAAATGTTTTTTACAGGTTCTAAAGATCCGTTCAATAATACTGGGCTAACTTTAAAATCGAAATCTCCTTCAATTGTGGTATTTAATTCTTTTATGATTATTTTGGGGGTCATTTTTATTTTCTTATTTTAAATTTTTGTAGATGTAATTGTAAATTTCTTTTAATGAGGCAAATTTGAACACCCCTTTTACATATTCTCCAGTGTTATGTTCAGTTTCCACAAGAAGGCAAATTTTTCCTTCAGGTTTGATTTTTGCAATAAAAGGATCCGCTGTGATGATCAAGTCATACAGTTCCCAAACATTTGTATAGTCATACAAAAATTTGATATTATTACCTCTAAATTGATTTTGGGAAAGAAAAAGAAGTGTTGCAGATTTACTGCGGTCACGCTCTTGGCTGACGATTGTGATATTATGATTTCTTTTGGAAAGTACTTGGTATAGTTTATCCAAATCAACCATTACCTGTGGATAAGCCAATGGTGCTCTTGAGAAAATTTCAAAGGCTTGATCTTGGTACAAGAATTCTTCAAACTCCTGTTTGTCTTTGAATGTCAAGAATTTCGAAAGATTCATAGGATCATCAGATTCCTGGACTTCCACAAGAACTCTTTCGATGTTCATATTTTGCTCATTATATTCCTCAAAAGAATCAATTGAGGCATCTAAAGGAAGGTTTGACAAATCAAAAACCTTGATGGGGGACATTTCCAAATTTTCTTTGGATTCAATCAGTGCAATTTCTGTTGCATCAAGGTTTTCAAATTGCTGCAGTCTTGATTCTACTTTATCTTTTACTTCCTCTGGGAGTTGTTCAAAAATTTCTTTGGAAATACTTCCATTGATCGATTGAATGAAAAACTCATGAACATCCTCTACAATATTATAGTGGTTTCTTACAGTCTCATTCAATGTTATTCCTATTCTCATCTATCTTTTTATTGATAATATAGGAGTGTTCTTTGGAAAATAAAGTTTTAAATGTAATTCATATCTTTTAATAGATTAAAAATTTTTTCAGAAGAATTTCCATCTCCATAAGGACAAGGCTCATTTATTTCATAAGAAATAATACTTGTTTTAAAAATCTTTTCAAGATCAATAGGCTCCTTACAGGTTATTAAGTGATTGCTTTTTTCATTCCTTTCAGAAAGTTTTCTGCATACAATAACTTTTTTCTGAAGAAAGCAAGCTTCTTCCTGTATTCCACCTGAATCGGTTATTACCAATTTTACATTTTTCAAATAATCTATAAGTTCTTCATGATTAAGTGGTTCAACAACCTTTACATTAGATAGAAGATGTTTATATTTTTGAACATTAGGATTAGGATGAATTGGTAATAAAAATTCGATTTTTGGATGTGCTGTTGCCAATTTATTTATCTCATTAAACCAACTTTCTATTATAGAATGGTTTTCTCTTCTATGTAAAGTACAAAGCACCTTATTTTGATAACTCGTTTGGACTTGTTTTAAGTTGTCTAAAACAGTGTTACCGACAACACATTTCGATCCAGAACATTTCTCTAATTCTAAATTTATTCTATTACTTTCTGTGGGACATAAATGTATATCTGAAATTCTTGATACCATTTGTCTGTATGCTTCTTCAGGGAAGGGATTGTATAGGTCATAAGTTCGCAACCCTGCCTCCAAATGAATAATAGGAATTTTTAAATTGAAGAATTTTAAAGCTATAGCTAATACCGATGCAGTATCCCCTTGAACTATTACTGCATTTGGATGCAACCCTTCAAGTTCTTTTGAAGATATTATTGAAGCTAAAACATTATTTAAACGTTCTATTGTGCTATTAGGAATAGACAAAGCATAATTATATTCTCCAATTCCAATGTTTTCATGTTGGCCAGTGAACAATATTTTATGAAAAATATTGTTTCTTTTGAAAACATCTATCAGTGGCTTTATTTTTATCCATTCTGGCCTTGTTCCATATGTAAGTAGTATCATTAATCTTTTTCAATTATTAATTTTCCACAATTTAAATGAGAGTATCTTTCGTTTTTAAATTTCGAATTACTTCCATTTAATCTGTGTTCAACATCTTTTATCTTTTGTCCTAAAAATTTTTCGACTTTATCTAATTGTAGACCTCTTGTGGCATGAACATCAAAAGTAATAAGTAATTTACCACCAATTTTTAATTGATTATAATGGTTTTTCAATAACTCAACATGATCCGCATTTTGAATTTCTTCAAGTGCAGAAATATTTAAGACATAATCAAATTTATTATGTAAATTAGGATTATCTTTTGTTATATCGTAAACAATTGTATTTAATATATCAGATTTCTTTATATCTGAATTTGTAACATTTTTAAAATGTTTTTCTAATACATTTTTAAATGTAATATGCACTCCTTCAAATCCCCAGCAGGTGTTATGGATAGATGAATTATCATTTAAATCTAATAATAATTCATCTAATATAAATTGATATTCATAAGGTCTCGACCAAAAAAATGGAGGGGTGTTAATAGTTTCATTGAATGTACTATAAATTTTATTTGCTGTGTTGTTATTGTCAAAATATTCGAATTTTAAAACTTTCATACTATTATTATTTTTATTATATAAATTTATATACTGTTATATGGGAATATTTTCTTCCATCATGGACTTCTATGACATTATATCCCATACTTTTCCATTCATTAGAAGTCCAACTTGAGATATGTTTTTCATGCGGATTACCATAAATTTCTCCTTGAGGCTCTTCACCAAGTGGCATGCCAAAAACTAAATATTTATACTTTAATTCTAATTTTTTAATTGTATCAACTGCATCCTTTTTAAGTAGATGTTCCCAACCATGCCAAAAGAAAATACAATCTGTTTCAGGTAAACTATCTACATTTAGTATGTTACCTTCAAATATTTTATCTTTTGGACATCCTGATATAAGAGCATCTTTAACATTTTTTTCAAAAATTTCAACTATTTTCCAGTCAATATTATTTTCTTCACAAATTTTTATCCACCAATGATTTCTAAGGTCGTTCCAATTTCTAAAGCCTATATTTAAAAATGTTTTTATATTTGATAATTCTGTTTCATTGAAAAGTTTTACAATACTTTTTTCTCTTTCTGTAAAATTATGATTAGGTATATTCATTTTATATTTTTTTTAGTTATATATGTTTTTTTTACCAGATACACGTTTTATTGATTGTATTTGCACCTTTGTGGTATTTTCTTGTATGACCTAACCCTATATATGGGTCAAGTGTGGATCCTATATCTAAATACATATTATTATTATTATGTTTAAATAACTCATGAATTAATATATTTCCAAATGGGCCTGCTGCGAATAAAAATAAATGATTTTCTATTTTTTGTGAATCTATATATGCCTTTATTTCATCTATAATTTTATAATCGTTCTTCCAAGCATTTGTCCCAATTCTAAAATCTTTCACTAAATTATTGTTAAAAAAAGTATTTAAATTAGCTTTATGATTACAAATCATTATAATTTTATGATTCTTGTATTCAGGAATAAAGTTTTCTAAATAATATTTATAATTTGAATTAACAAAAATATTTGCCCACGTTATATTATCTGAATTTTGCCCAGAAAATTCTTTCATCCAGTGGTAATTTTTTTCTCCTATACAACAAGGGCAACCTATACCTATAAAATATTTAGGATCTTTATATTTAAAAGATTCAATTAACTTTTTTCTATAAATTTGATCTGATTTATCATTTTTATCAAATTTAAATTCACCGTTACATTTATTCATGATGTCAATATTTTCACCCATTAATATCATCATTTCACCATCTGCAGATTTTGAAAACGCAAAATTTTCCTTGTTTTTAAGTGCTTTAAAAATTATTTTTATATCTTCGCCAAACTTTTTATTCTCTATATCAAATTTCATAAAATATTTATTTTTTCCATCCTTTTTTTATGTAAGCTTCACATATATCATCTCTTAATTTGTAATGGGTTCCTATATGTAAGTGGGTTGCATTTTTATCATTTCCCCATTTTGTAGCATGTTCAATATTATTTCCCCATAATGATTTATCTGATATTGGATGTGGAGGAACATAAGTGTTTATATTACCATATTTTTTGCATAATGCAGAAAATTGAATATCTTCTCCATTATCCCAAGAAACAGGTTCTTCCATCCACATATATTTTAACCATTCTTTTTTAAAAAACCATGCATGCCCCACCAAGTCTACTTGTACAGTTTGTTCATTATGATTTGAAGTCCATCCATATTTTACATTAGGCCTATATTTAGTTCCTAATAATTTTACGCCCGAAGTACCAAGTATTCCATTATGTTGTTTTATTGTTTTTAAGCAGTTTTCAAACCATTTTGGTTGAGGTAAACAATCATCGTCAAAAATGGCAATATATTCAGTTTTAGCTAATAATGCTAAACTGAATCTTCCGTGAAATTTAAAATTATGTGTAGCATAGATTATTTTTATATTGGGATCATCTATTTTTAATTGTTCCCCTTCACCTTTATTATACCATATCCAAATTTCTTCTGGTTTTATTGTTTGATTTTTAATTGCTTGAATTTGATTTTTTAGTGTTTCTGGTCTATTATATGCTGTTAATATTACTGTGATCATGCTTTAAATTTTACAGATTTTATATTTATATTTTTTCTTAATTCATAATTCATTTTTGAATCATTATGCTTTAAATGATCAAAATATGATATATCAGGAGTAATAATATTGAAATTATATTGTTTTATTTTTTTACTAATTTGTTCCCATACTCCAGAAGATTTTAAAGGTTCTGTTTTCCATCTATGTAAGCCTATTTCATTTATAGTATAATTTATTTTTCTTAAAAATTCAATTGGGTATAAGGTTCCTCCATCAACCCACTTATCTAATCCCCATCTTTTAAATAATGATGATCCATCCAGATGTAATTTTAAAATTTCATTATTTTTAATATTCAGTAAACTTATTTTATCTAATAGTCCAGTTGTAATATCAAAATCATCATCTAACTGAATCAAATATTTAAAATTAAATTTTTTTGTAGCTTTTAACAGTTTATCTACACTTTTCCAATAATAATGTTTGCCATTATTTTTTTCATTATGTAAAATTTCAACATTTTCAGTATTATTAAAAATGCTGTTGAATTCTTCTACATTATTACCATCATTTAATACAATAATTTTATAAGTGTAATTAGTTTGCTGACTATTAATTTTATCTAAAATTTGCTTCAACATATCATTTCTTTTGTATGTTGAAGTTATAATTATAAAATCAAAATATTCTTTATCTGCTTCAGCTTTCAATTCTTCAACAACCTTCTCCCTATTCAAAAGATTAATAATCATCTTCCCATTGATCTCCCCACTATTTACACTTGTAATATTAACAGGTTTGGCATTTATATCATTCCTTTTACCAAGTCCAGCTCCTCCCAAAGAAACAACAACTTCCTTCAGAACTCTTTTATCTACTGTTTTATTCCAAACTTTCTGAATAAATCTGAAATCTCCACATTTCCATCCATCCCATTTGATTGTTTTTGCAATCCCTGAATGAACCATAAAACATGGGGCACCAATCCTTGCCATCCTTGGAGGTTTTCCAAGTTCCTGGAGAGATGGTAATACCAAACCATGAGGATATTTCATCTGCCAAAGGATCATATCAGTATTACTTTTGATACAATTTACAATCTTTTGGATCACGAAATTGTCTGATAAGTAATCATCATCATCTAAAAATAATACCCAGCCAGATTCAGTTTTTTCTATCAAATGATTCAAGTATCTGTTGTAAACAAATCTTCCTCCAGTTTTTGGGTCTGCAATATCTGGTTCACCGTTTATGGCTTCTTTGTCCATAAAAAAATATTCTGCTCCAGAGGCTTTAACATATTCTTCATCTGCTAAACTGTCAAAGCTCACAAGGTGTCTTATGTTCTTATAAGTTTGATTGACGATTGAAGCCCTACATCTATTAAACCCTAATGGCCTACCTGAAGTTCTGGTTAAGATGTTTATTAGGGGAGAGGGTTGTTCAATTTTACTCACAGAAATTTTTGTTTTTTGTTCAACTTTAATTGGGGTATTTGGTTCTTTCTTAACAACCGTTCCTTTGTTACCAACTCTAGTTGCAAGTTTGGTTATTTTTCTCATAAGTTAAGGATATACTTTTTCAATCGGGCTGCATGTTTACTCACTTTAGGAGCAAGAAATTCATTTGCATCACTTGATTCCATTTGAGCTTTTTTAGGATTCTTTTTTCTTGTAACTGATTCATAATGATAACATGCAGCAGCTCCCACATAAATATTCTTATAATTCCGAAGAATGCAATCTATATTCAAAATGACATCTTCAAAACATTCTTTAGGACGTTCATCGAAGCCTCCGATGCCTTGAAACAGTGCTTTTCGGATCATCAAAAAAGCGCCAGTATTGCCCAAAATATCTTCTTCAGTATCAAAAGAGGCACCATAGAATGTTCGAATACCCTTGTGGGAGAATCCCATCCTGTTTTCTTTATTCATGTAACATAAAACACCGCCATGTTGGACACTGTTGTTTTCAAAATGCAATCTGCAGCCAATCGTGCCGACAGTTTTTTTATTTTTCAGATAAACTTCAACCATCAAAGAAATAGCATCGTTGATCAATTGAATATCATCGTTGCAGAACAGTAAAAGTTCTGTGTTAGAATCAACATGGTTTTTTACCACATCATTGTTGATTTTTGCGAAATGATAGTAGTCATATTTTACCAATTTGATTCGATCTGAAGTGAGTTTTTCTATAGAAGCCAAAGTTTCCTCATTTGAACCTGTATCTGCAATGATGATATCAAAGTTCTGATAGTTTGACTTCTCAAAAGAATCCAAACAGTTCTTCAGAACCTCGAAATTGTCCTTTGTAGGGATTATTATTGTTACTTTGGGGGATTGTGACAGTTTAGTAGTACGATTGCTTACAAAAGGAATTGGGGCTACTGTAGCAGGTAAATGTTCCCCATAGAGTTTAACGAATTGTTCTCGGAACTTGTTCCATTCTTCTCCGATAACTCCAATTGACTTATGTCGAAGTTTGAAGTCTGCAATTACACCTATTTTAACAGATTCAAGATGATTCTTTAGGCAGAAAGGAATATCATAGAAATGGAATCCTTTGAATTCTGTGTCAAAAGGCTGCTTGATCCTTTCTTTATGGACAGCTATAAACACTCCGTCAACTGTTACTGTCTGATGGATATGATTTGGTATAAGGTGACTGTATTCTGATCTATACCATTTGCCTTCTTTAGATTGGTGAAAGACTCTTCCGACCATATTTTGTGGTTTTCTCCACCACATTCCAGTATTGTCCAGTTCAGTTGTTCCAGCCACCCCAAGGATTCCATAATCTGAATTTTGGAAATGGTCGTACACTTTTTTATCCCAACCTTTTTCCAAAAGAACGTCATCATGAACAAAGACAACAATTGGATATTTAGATTCCTCAAGCCCTTTATTATAGGCTTCAGCAAGTGAATGAGTTTTTTGATTTACAAATTGGATTACTTCAACGTCTGGGAGAATGCAAGAGTTCTTTAAACATTCAAGATTTTCTTTGGAAGTTATTGGTGTTGAAAAGAAAACAGATATCATTTTAAAGTTAATGTAGTAGAAATTGTTTAAAACAAAAAAACCGCTGTTTTGGTTACAGCGGTAGAAACGATTTTTTGATTTTAACCTACAATTCTTCAAGAACGGTTTTTATTTTTTCTTTTAAGAGTTTAACGGTTTTATCGCTAAAAGCAATTTCTTTTGCTTCAAGCGAATTCCTTCCTTCCATTTCACTTCGAATCAAATCTGTAAGAGTTCGGATGTAGTTTAATTTGTCAAATGTTGTTAATTCATTCATAATTTTCTAAAGTTGGTTAAATTTTTCTTCTGTTTGTTTAAGTTTATCTTCATAGACAGCAACTTGTGTCTTCAGGAAGTTCAAGACTTCTTCAGTTAGTGGAATAGCTATGTGTGCTTTTTGTATTAATAATTCTTTGTACTCCTGACCAATTTCATTTTTACTTACATAATTGTATCCACTACCTTGACTCATGATTTTTTCACAAAGATCTAATTCTCGTTTGAAGTCTCTCAAACTTATATTAGTAAAATTTTCAATATCTTTTAAAGCATTCGCCTTTTGCAATGTTTCTAAATTCATTTTTTTTCAATTTTAGATTTAACTGTTTGGATGTATTTTGTCAGCACATCATGTGCAATTTTGTCTTGGTTTTGGATCCCGTGTTCAGAAGCATAATGTTTCTTAAGGGGGCTTATTTCCTGCCTTAGAAGCCAGATATCAATCATTTTCTTACCTACTGTAGGATGCAACTCCATTGCAAAAGAAAATTCATCAAAGTTCTTGAAAGACTCTGTCTTGTCTTCTGGAGAAATTCTTAACATATATTGGATTGCCTCTTCAGTGTTCTTTGGAATTGTACTTAAATAGTGATCCAATTCTTTTTTTAGAACTGCACATTTTTCATATTGCTCCAATTTTTCGTAATGTTTTATTGTATCCAAAATAATAAAATAGTATTCTTCAAAAGATGTTGAGATAAATGTGTATCGTTTTTTCTTTTGAACTATTCCAAAGACATATTCAAAAAATTGTTGCTCTTTGGCCACAGATCTTTCTTCTGAAATTGTATATCCCGTCATTTATTTATTGATTCTATTAATTGTATCATTTGTTTTTTCAACAAGTTCAGTTTCACCAGAAACAAATGTTTCCAAAGTAAAATCACCTGTGTAGGACATTGCTGTTGCAAGTCTATGGTTTAAATCAGAAACAAGAGACTCTAAAGAAAAAGAAACTTCGTTGTAAATATGAATTCCTTCTGAAGGACGAATAGTTTTTTTCTTCCAGGCCTTTTGAACTGCTGTTGTACTCATCCCTCTGTATTTTCTTTTAATAGAAAGTCCGAGTTTCTTTAGAAATGGAATCATACTGTTTAATACTGGGATTCTTTTGAAAATATATGCTTGTCCACAGGCTTCATAGGTTCTATTGAAAAGTGAACCAATCATAACAAAGTCTGCACCGCAAGCTAAGGCTGTATTTACATCTGCTGTAGATGATATGCCTCCGTCTGCAATAATTTTTGTCTTGTAGTTATATTTGTCTTTGATTGCACGGCATTCCATGATTAAGGATGCTGTAGGATAATGAACATTTGTATGTGTTGTGGTGGTGCAGACAGTCCCACTTCCGATATTAACACGAATATAATCAACTCCAATTTCTGCAAATTCATGGTAAGTTTTTGGATTTGCAATATTGCCAACCATAAGGTTCAAAGCATCACCCCAAATAGATTTTGCTGTTTTACAAGCATCATACAATTTTTTCATGTGGCCATTTGCAATGTCTATTAAAATATTCATACTTGGAGGTATAACTGTAGACTCTTTACAGTAAATTTCAATAAATTCATCTAAACCATAACTTACAAAGTTTGTTTTTGTCAAATCAGAATACTCAATTCCCCCTTGGAAGACAAACATTCAAATTTAAATCATAAAATTTTTTCAAATTCTTCAAATCAACTACAGTGTCCATTGGTGCCACAAAAAACGGTGACATTCCATTAGAATAAGTTGTTGTTACTTGATTTCTGCTGTCGATATTGCTCAAACTTGCTGGTACAATTGCCAAATCACTGAGACTATACTTTTTTTTAATATTCCGTAAATTTTCCATCTAGTATTCTATCGAAATTAACTGTTTCTGAATAAGTGTTTCTTAATTTTTTCTTGAGGGCTTTGTTGTAATCAGATGTGAGCACAACTTTGTTTTCATCAGGAATCTTATAAAAGATCGATTGAGGTACATCGTAAGTGTTGAAGATCAACTTCCCTGTATTTGCCATCAATGTATCTAAATTATTATATAATCTGTCTGAAAAATCATCTGTATCGATGAAAATCATATCATAGAATTCATTAAAGCCATAATATAAATCAATATCTTCATAACAAAAAACTCCTGTTGCACAGCCATTTGGTTTTCTATTGAAAAGCACATTGTCATCAATTCCAAGACCTTCTTTCATGTAGTATTTATAATTATTGAGAATTTTAAACCTAATACCTACTTGAGCTTTTCTTGTAGCTGTTAAGATCAGAATTGAAAGATTCTCTTGCATGAACATTTGTTCAGCCGCCCATTCAGAAATGAATGTTGTAAACCCTACTCCTTTTGGGGAGCCTACAAATAATAGGTCGTTGTTTGCAACTTCATCCCAAAGCTTAGTAATATTAATTCTTTTTAACATTTTTTAGTGTTTTGCTATTAAACAACAGATTAAAATCCAGATTGCTATTATTAACCAATTATACTTTTCTAATTTTTTCATTTGAAATGATTTTTACTGTTATTTAATTCCTGTTGAACCAAAGCCACCTATTCTATCTTTAGAAGTAAAATCTTCAGGAGAATCAACTTGCTCCCATTGAAGTTTATCCACTTTTGCAAAAACCATTTGAGCGATACGTTCTCCTGGTTCAATTATTTGAACTTCGTTGGACAAATTGATCAAAAGGACTTTGATTTCATCAACATAATCATCATCAATAGTCCCAGGAGTATTGGGAACAGACAATCCTTTTTTCCAAGCGGCACCTGAACGTGGTCTGATTTGAATTTCATAATCATCTGGGAGGTCAACATATAATCCTGTTGGGACAAGAACTCTCTCAAAGGGTTGGATTGTCATTGGCTCTTTGATATATGCCATAATATCTAATCCAGATGCACCCTGTGTTTTATACTGAGGGATGTAAGACTCACCCCCTCTTGAATAAATCTTTACAGCCCTTAGAGGGTTAGGGTATCCATAATTATGTTGAAGGAATTCTGACATATAGTCTCTCGCAGCTTCAATTTGTTTGTTGGTTTCTTCAACCTGTTTTTCGATACTATCCATTTGTTAATACTTTAATTTTTTCTAAAATTGTTTCATAATTTTCAGGTGTGACTGAGAACGGACTCAAAAGTTCACATGTTGTAGAACGTGAACCTTGGTTGGGTATAACCAAAGTAATATATTCTTCAGATGGAATAATCTTTGAAATGGAATCTGTAGCATCATAATGATATCTATAAATCTGTTCATGGCTCATGTCCTCAACTCCTAAATTTATAACAAGAATTGGTCTGGGGAAGTTCATTTAAAATAGGGATTTATATAATTGTGCTCTTTTTCTTGTTACATTCTTCAGATCATACTTATCTTTCACTGTTTCATAAAGGGCTTCTCCAAGATCAACTCTCATTTGAGTGTTTTTGATCAACATTTTGGCGTTTTCATACCATTCCTTATGTTCTTTTTTCTCAGGAACCAAAAGACAGTTCTTTTTGTGAATACCATCGATCTGATACGGATAAAGTTCACTTGCAATCAATGGTTTCTTATGGAAGCCTGCTTCAATTACCTTTAACTGTGATTTCATCTTGTTGAAAGTATTATCTTTCAATGGTGCCAGTACAATATCAATCTCATTGTATGCTGTGGCATATGATTGTATTGGTTTTGTCCAGATTCTTTTATAGAATTCATTTTCAACACCTGGAAATTCTCCTTCTCTTGCATCCAAAAGGAAGTGGAGATATTCTTGATTTTTTATTTGATATCTGTTTGTGAAAATCATCTCACATTGCATCCAAACTTCTGGTCTCCTTGAAGTTGTAATTTCTCCTGTTTCGATATTTTTCACTTGATTATTAAACCCTGCCATGACCATTTGAACTTCATTAGAATGCTTGGTTGCCAAATGATTTACAAGGCTTTTTAATCCTCTCAAATCTTCCAAGTGACTTGATCCACCAACCCAACCAACTCTAGTTTTTTCAGATTGAATTGGGGAAGAAATATATTGTTCTTCCAAAGGATTTATTGCATTCTCAAGAACCTTTACATTTTTATTATACTTAAAAATTTCTTTTGCAAGATTAGTAGTAGTGGTTGTAACGAGGTCTGCAATTTGGAGCCTGCTTATTAGCGTTTGGAATTGAGTTTCCATTTTTTTATACATTGCATGCCCTACAGGAAGTCTCCAATAATCATCAATATCTAATACAATTTTCAGTCCTTCTCTTTTATACTTTTCAAGAACTGCAAAAATTTGGTCATTCAGCAACATTGAACCTTGTCCGAAGAACATATCATAATCTGCCATGAATTCTTTATTGTTCAATGGAGGATTTTCAATAATGTCTATAAGGAAGTCTTCATTATGATTCTTTTGAAGCATAATATGCGGATCAGTAAATCTAAATTTTCCAATACCTGCATTTTTTACTTCTGAAACTAAAATTCTGATTCTTTTCATTTTTTTATTTTTAATGTAATGAGAATTGGTTGAAAATAAAAAATGCACCAAAAATATTGTCTATTTTGGTGCATTTTAATATAATGGTGTGTATTAATGACTATTTCTTAACGGGGGCCATTTTACCTCTAAAATGATGTCCTTTTAAAATTAGATCTACAGTATCACCATCTCCTTCAGAAATAATTGTTTTTGAGGTTAAACTCATCACAACTTCTGTCAGGTATTCAATCTGATCTCTTAAGTCAGCAATTTCATTCTCAAGATTATTTCTTGGAATTCTTTTTTCTGTATTTACTTCCTCTTGAAGTCCAATTTTGTCTGAAATTTTATCTAAAAATCTCCCAACTCTTGGATCTGGTTTGTCGTTTGGATTATAATTACTCATTTGTTTCTGTTTTTGGTAATTCTGTTTCTGGCTGATGAAGAACTGATGCTATTGCTCTTTCAACCTGATATGTCATATTATTTACAATTGTATCCACAAGGGCATCCATCATTCCTTCAAAAACATCTTGAACTTGGTCTCGGATAAGTGTTTTTAAATAATCTTCATTAATCAGTCCACTTTTCTTTGTAGTTCCCTGTGCGATAGACCTTGATTTTGAAAATTTTTCGGCATTTTCAAAAACCTTCATCGTTCTGTCAAGATTTACACTTTCAAAAAGCTTATTATGGTCTGATAGCTCAAATGTATCTCCTGAAGATTGTTCTTCTAAATTCAATAAACTGTTTAATAGCCCATGATCATCTTCAACATCTTGAATTCCATCTTCAAATATTTCTTCTTCTAATAAATCTTCCATTTTTTATTGTTAATATAAAAAGAATGGTTTGAAAATAAAAATTTTGAGTCTATCGAAAAAAAAAATTATTTATTAAATTTAGCAATTTTGTACACTTGACTCATACTTTTATCTCCTGAAGGATTAAAAAGTTCTGGAGCAGTCTTATATTTTTTATTAAAAAAGAACCAAGTCTTTGTAACATTTAAATTTGTAATCTTGTCAACCCTGAATGTTTTCCATTTAGGAATTGATGTGCTTGTTACGCCTTTATCTTGATATATTCGGAGCAACTGATTTCCCGTAGAAATGCTTGATCCATAGGCACCAATTACACCTTCTCTCCAACCTTTTTTTCTTGGGTCTTCGCTATTATAGTAAAACTTGATTATATAATTATTGTCAATAGCATTATATATCTGGGAAGGTGGAACTCCCTCAGAAATAAGTTGCTTCTCAGATATAAGCTGATATTGTTGTTCTGTCAAGATTACTTTCATTTACATGTTGAATGAGAATGGTATGTCTGGATAACAATTGTATGGATCCTCTCTTTTATAAAGGTTTTTCTGAAGCAAATTTATTCGCCCTGAGCCATTAACATCTTGTCTTCCATAAATATCATAATGTCCCCCACCATTTAGAGTATCCAAATATCCTGCTGTACCCTTTCCTTTGATATTTAAATTATCATCTGCTCCACCAGGTTCCTGAAGAGCATTTGGGTGGTTAATATCATATCTTTTTCCTGTGTCATTTTGATACACATTTCTCAAAAGGAGGTTCTCTCTTGCTGCCTTTGCAATTTCTTCAAGTCTTGTGCAGCTTTTTCCTAAGCGGTTGTTATTATCGTCCATGTTATTTCAATAGTTTTTTTAATATAAATTTAAATTGTTCTTCAGTTACCAAAACATTTTCTGAATAAACTGATTTTATTGTTGTTCCAAGTTCTCCAGGTTTTGTTGGAGTTGTAGGATTTTTTGTCTGATCTTTATAGTGTGTTTTTATATGCGAATTATCTAAACCTGCTTTAGCCTTTGCATCTTTATGTGTTGCTACATTTGTTCTATCTACACCTAATCTACTACCAATCCATTTTTCTAATGTTGCTCCACCGTTTAACTCATAAACCTGTTTGTTGTTTTTATTTTGTTGGAGTACACCTAAGATTCTTTTCATATTCGAGTATTCTAAAGTTCCGCCAGTGTTAGGATTTAAAAGGTGTGTCATCCTAGTATATCCAACCAATGATTTATCACCAACATTTTTTTCATAGGCAGCAAAATTCTGTCTTAAGATATCTAAAGTTGGCTTATCAATTGTATAAGTTTTTACTTGTAAATGTTCATTTGCCATCTTTAGAAATAAGATTTTAATTTTTGTCTTTGTTCTTGTGTCAAATCTTGTAAAGCAAGATCTTTTAAAATTGCTTGAAGTGAAATTGCCAAAAGGTCTGATGAAAGTTCTGGTTCAAGCCCTGAACTTAGATTTTTTATTTGCGATACCAAGTCTTTAACATTATCTGCTAAATCTGGAAAATTATATGGCTCCTGGTATAGTTCTTCAATATCAGGAATTTCACCATTTCCAAAGATTTCAGAATTATTTCTTTTGGAGACAACTTCATTGTCGCTATTTCTCTGATAAATATCCTGTTCAGAAATATCATCAACAATATTATAAGTTTCTCTGATTCCACCGCCATAACTACCATATCCTCTTAGGTATTGATAATATTTACCACGTTGTGCTGTAGCGAAAGCCTGGTCATCTGTATGCCAAGCACGGCCATATTTTTTATTTTTATTTGTGGATGTACGGACTTGTGAATTTCCAGGATATTCTACAAAACTGCCACTGATGAATCCTCTTTCAGCATTTAGAATTTCTGACATTAATTCTTCAGACAACTTTACGATTTTTTTACCTTTAAACATTATATCAATATTTATTATAAATATCTTAAGAGTGAGTAACATTAGGAAAATAAATAACAAAATCTTCGATATTAAGATTGTCAATTGTAATTTTTGGGATTTTGACCTTTCAATGGACAATTCTTCTGATTGTTTTGTGTGCGATAATCTGATAACAGGAGATGTTGTGACAACATTTGATTTCGACAATATTTCAGGGTTATGCAGCACTGTTACTTGGGAAAATGCCAAATCTTTTAATCAAGATCTCTGTAATATCGGATTGACTGGTTATGATAACAGATTTGTTGATAATTGGACAGGAGAAACATTCAATCCTTCAGGGGACACAACATTCTGTATGAAAGCTGTTTCTGGAGATACTTATTGTTATGATTTGAATTTGATCCCTCCTTATGGTGTCAATCCTGAACATATTCAATTTTGTGGTGGATTTTTCCAAGGATTTTACAGACTTCATGGGTATGATTATAATGTTTTACCTAATATGTATTACAAAGGTTGGACAAAAGAATTTTGGTTGAAGAGGTCAAATTGTGATGCTGGACAGATCGTTACAATCTCTGGAGAAACTGAGGTGTTCGATGGAGAAGGAAACTTTGTTGAAGCTGAACCTTGGACAATGAATATTCTTTCAGGTGAAACTTGCGAAGGAAAATATATTCTCAATGACATCTATCCAAATAATAAAGGTATTTTCTATTATTGGGGGATAAGAGCTGAAAATAAGTTTTGTGCTTTTTCTCCTTTTTCAGGTGTAACAACTTGTGAGGGGATTTCATTGGCACCAACATTAACGGAAGTCCCATTTACACCTGATGTTAACCCATTCTTGTATTACTCAAGAAGACAATTGTGTACAGGTGGAACTGAGAATAGCTCTGGAGTATTTGAAGATTGTTGTGACGGACTAATTAACAATGCTATGGCATTTAGAATTACTGATGAAGGTGAGATTGGCATAAGACTGTTAACAACTTCTGGAGAATGCGCAATTGTTGGAGATGGTATCATGTTTACAGGAACCCCTATTGTAGAAGAGTTTTATTCTAAAGAAGGCATAATAAAAGAAGATAAATGGTATCATGTAACCTATAAATTTGAACCTTATGAAACACATGAGTGTATTGGCTATAGAGTTAGTGCAGGGATTCTTTCTGTTTATGTAGATGGATTCCTAAAATTGAAAATTGAATCTTTTCCTGAGTTTATTCCTTATGAATTAAATGAGATCCCAGAGAAACAACTGGGCGTTCCATTTAATATAAGTATTGGTGGAGGTGCCCAAGGACTGCTTGAAAGCTATACATTCTCTGGGATGACTGAAGCTTATGGATTGACAGGTTATACTTTGTGCAATTATCAAGCTAAAATTCCTGAATGCAGAACTTTTATGGGAATTATTATGAATGGAGTGAGAATTGAAAGCCCTCCTTTGAAAACAAGTGAAGCTGAAATGATTCAGATGTGGCTTGAGATGCATATTCCAAGAAGAAGTGGCCAGATTATTGTTGAACCATATTATATGGGCCCAGCAGGTTCATTAAGAATTGAAATGAAGGCTGTTTATGATTCTATTGAATATATACTTTTTGATAATGGTCAGTGTAGGGTTTGCCCAACAAATTGTATCGATGTTCCACCTCATGATGGTAAATGTGGTTATCTTGAGGAGAATTTTGCAGGAACCTTTATTGGTGGGATAGCTGAGTTTAGATTACATCAAAGACCACTTTGTTTACAGGAAATCAGATGTAATTTTGAGTTAGAGAAAGAGAAATATAACAGACACCGAGATAAATTTGAATGCGAATGAGAGTTTTAGTTACAGAAGAACAATTGAGATTGATCAAAGAAAATGATGAATATCAAAATCTGATGAGATTGGCTTCAAGTGGAAATATTGACAATATCAAGACGGCCCTTATGATTTCATACAATTATGATACTGAAACTCAAAATAAAATTTTGAATTATTGGTTAAATTATTGTAATCAATCGACACATGTAGATTGGTTGAATAACACTGCTATAATGCCAATGGGTAACTCTATAGATTGGATACCTGATACTATTGTAAATTTATCTAAAGCCAAAAGGATTACATTTGATTATCAAGATATAACAGAATTGCCTGATAATTTTGGTGAATTAGTAAATTTAGAAGAATTGTATTTAGGTAATAATTTTATAGAAGGATTACCTCAAAGTTTTGGTGGATTGGTGAATTTACAGTATTTAGATTTATCAAATAATAATATTGAAATATTTCCAGATGTTATCAAATTTTTAGAAAACTTATCATTTTTAAATTTAAAAGGTAATAAAATTCAGCATGTTCCAGAATTTTTAAGTAAATTGCCAAATCTTAAATATTTGATTTTAAAAGGAAACAACATTTCCGAAGATGAAAAAAATAAAGCACGAAGAATGCTGCCACATCTAAAAAATTTAGCTCTAAATGATTTATGAAAATAATAATTACAAAAGAAACAGAATACTAATATGAATATACTGATAACTGAACATCAATATAGTAAGCTTATACAGAATAAGGTAAAAGAATTAAAAAAATCTCCTTATGGAAGAAGTGAGCTTTTGATGATGAGAGAATTACTGGTCTCTGGGGATCCTGAAAATATAAAAATAGTTTTTGCAATGCTCAAAAGATACCCTACTATATTAGACAAATTAATAAAATCAACTTTTGGTGATTTACTATCTTTAGCAAGGTTAGACCCTTCTGAAGAAGGAGTAATAAAACTTATGAATTTGCAATCCTTGGCATTTCAAAATAAAGGATTAGAAGAATTACCTGCGAATATTGGGATACTTAAAAATTTACAACAATTAAATCTAAATAATAATAATCTTAGATATTTACCAGAAACTATTGGAAATCTTCATAATTTAGAAAGGATATTTGTTTGTGGTAATAAATTAACAGCTCTTCCAGAGAGTTTAAAGTTGCTTCCTAATTTAAAACGGATGTCAATCTCACGTAATCCTTGGCCTAATGGTGAAATACTTAAAATTAGACAGATGTTACCAAATGTGCATTTTTAAAAACAGAATATTAATATGGATTTTTTCATTAAACAAAAAGCAACACTTCCTTATCTTGAACTTGAATTAGTTGAAGATGGGTTTACTGACAAAAGTAATTTTTTCGACAAACTTCAGAATGCTGTTGTCACATTTTCTATGGAAAGTGTTGAAGGCTGTGTGAAGAGTATTATTTGCCGTCCTATGGAGGTTATTGAAGATGACTGCCAAAAGAACTGCAATAACTGTCAAAAGAAATATAAGATTGTCTATAGATGGCGTGAGAGGGATACAAAATCAGCTGGAAGATTTGTTGGTTCTGTTGAAATTGATTTTCTTGATGGCTGTGGGAAATTAATTGTACCCATTAGAGAACAATTATTTATAAACATTTTGAAATAACTTATGAGAAAAATATTAATAACTGAGGGGCAGTATAGGGGATTAATGGAGGATGAAGATGGATTAGATATAGATAGTATGTATAGTTGGTATGGTTCATTTGAAGGTAGATATTTTAAAAATGTAGATGTTGCAAAAGCAGAAGTAATTAGAGTAATCGACCGTTCTAACAATCAATTCGGTAGAATTTTTTCAAAAATTGACCCTGAAAAAATTGTGGGGTTATATAATTATATTGAAACCAAAAAAGGCATTAAAATTGAACCTAAATTAAAACAAAAAGCAGAAAAGAAACCTGATTTGGAATATAATACTAACACAGATTTGGTTAACAAACAAGAATATTTGTGGAGTACTATCAGAGGTATTGAAATTGGTAGATTTATAAGTAAATTGAAATATATTAATACTAATGATTCAAGAATATATGGCACTGAAAAAACTGATGTGAAAAATGTATCAAATATAGTGCAAAAATTAAAAAATGGAGAAGATTTGCCACCAATTTTGCTTGATTATGATTTTGGTATATTAGATGGACATCATAGATGGGAAGCTGCAAAAAAAATGAAAATTAAAAAAATTCCTGTGATAATTTATGAATACCCTGAAATGGAAAAACCCACATAATCAGTGGGTTTTTTTTATTTAATACTCATAGGTTGCAAAGATATAATTTAGTAATATCTATCACGATTTGAATATCCTCCACCAGTTCTATCATTTTTGTAAAGATATCTGTCGTTTTTTAAATCATATATTGATATAAGTGCCATTCCAAAGCCACGATCCATATTTTTAAGCTTTTGATTGACTTCAGATCTAACATCACTTGGATTTCTAACATATATTTCAAAACTATCTGTTGAAGCGCCTTCCTCATGTTTGTATAAATATTCTACTTCATAATTTGGAGTAGTATCCATAACAGGTTCTCTTAATATTTTTAATTCTTGAGCAATTGTAGACAATGCATCTCTATATACTTGTTTTTCATTTTCAGGTGCATTAGCTAATTCTTTTGCCAATACTTTAATTTCTGCCTTTAATTGTTCAATTTTTTGCTCTTTATCATCTTCTTGTTCTCTTATTACACCTTTAATAAGTTTTCGCAATTCATTAATAGTTATTTTCATAATTTTAGTTGTTTATATATAAATATTCTCAAAAAAAAAAACGTTATTCTATAACAACTTTATCTTCGAAGGATTCAACACCATTCTAACAGTGGATTTTGTTGTTCCACCTTGATATGAATCTAAAACCCCTACAACATCAATACAATCGAAATCTAACCACTTCCCAATGGCAGCAACAGTATCCGTTTTGATGCCTTTATTATCTGAAACAGTGTAATTGAACATTTCAATTAGCTTATTGATAACATTCTCTGGAACACCTCCATTGATAAACCCTGATTTTACTTTATCAATACCGATGAACCTAAATCTGTCTCCTGTTGCGATAATTGTAGCAACATTATTACACTCAACTTCAACCTTATAAACTTTTTCAACTGCTCCTTGGTAATCAAATGCTCGATTTGGATCAGCATAGGTTTTCGCTACGCTGTAAATATCTGTTAAAAATACTGGGCTGTGATATGAAAACCTTTTTACATGTTCAGAAGTCTTATCAAGTAATTGAAAATATTTTTTTTCATCACCTTCGGCTCTTGCAGCATTTAATTCTTCCATATGCATTAAATATTCATCAGGATTTTCAAGATATCCTACAGAAGTTATTTTATCATGGAATCCACCAGCTGCCTCAAGATTTCTTGAGTCAGCTGTTCCGTGGTACCAGATTTTTTTATTGTTCACACTTTCGTGTAAAGCTTTCTTTATGAATTCTTGTAATTTCATCTTTTTTATTATAAATATTTAAACAAATTCATAAGGAGGTTTCTCAACATCTATCAAAACTTTATCTCCAAGGAATCTCATAAGTTCGGCTCCATTCATTATAACTTCATCCGTTTCTAAATGTGTTGAAATCCCTTGTTTGATTTTGTTGGTATTTCTGTTCACACTGTAATTCTGATCAACTACCACTTCTTTATAATCAAAGGGTGAATTTGGTGAGAGGTTAACCATTTCCCAGAATTCGTACTCATCATCCGTAATCTGCATCAGTTCATCCATGTCCTGCTGCTTGTCTTCCTTACCTTCCAAAGGAAATCCGCTAACCAATTGAAGTTCAGCATCAATAAAGTAAGCTCTTTCATTTGCATTTCGGCTATGAAGCTTATTTGGAGAAGGAATTTTTGATCTGATATCAGGGTGGAATACGATCCAAATCAACTCAAGTGCCTTATTCAGCTTTTTGATGTATTTCATTGGGTTATATTTCAATTTTGCATCAAGTTTGTCATTTGGAACAAGTGAGCAATAAAGAACATCTTTTTCAATGAAAACTTCAATCACTTTTCGGTCTCCATTCTTTTTAGATTTCTTAACCTTTATTTTAAAAGAAATGTTATCTGCTTCAAGGATTGAATCTAAATCCTTTTCCTTGGATACCTTTGTTCTCTTTTGAACTCCGTTAATGTCTGAAAATTTCTCCATAGCACTATTGAAGAAAAATGTATCCTCATTGGAACACTTCTCAACTGTTGCTTTGAACTCTTCCTTTCCATTGGAAACAATCGACTCAAGACGTTTGATAGCCTTTTCCAGCAACTTTTCATCAGGAATGACAAAGTAGCCTAAACAATTTTTTATTGTTGCTCTATCCGCCTCTTTTTCATCATCATTATCATTGATCTTGTAAATCACATCGCCAACTTCCACTTGAAGGTTTTCTCTCACAGCTAATTCCATGTGAGCCTGTTTGGCATACCGCTTTTCAAAAACACCTTTAACATAGTCATCCAGAGGCTTCTTTACTTTGTTCTTACTTGCAATTTTCCTGGCAATCAAATCACCATTATAAATTTTCTTTATATATGCATAGTATGCATCAATAAATTTGGCAGTTTTCCCAAGTAACAGGTCTAAAAGATTTGCTTCATAGAAATCTACAATATATTCACTCTGTGCTTTATTTACAAGTCCTCCACCTACATGGGAAATTTTATATTTCCCTTTTGACTCTTTAACATATGAGAAGTTTCCTTTTGCAAAGTTAACACATGAAACAGCATATTCATCAATGGCAACGCCTGTATATCCAATCATGAAAATATCATTGTATTCGGCTACAAATGCTTCAATTCCTTCATATTCTTTACCCTTTTCAGTGAGCCAAGATTTACCTGTTCCAACGTACTTGTAATTCTCGATCCCTTCAGGAATAACAAAGTTTGCACCATCCGTGTGGAAATATACAATTTTGAAATCTTCTTTTCCAAAGTATTTTATCATATGTCTCATGTTCTGACGGCTTGCACAAGTGATATGCCAAGCAGATTGAATATGGCAGAATGGTGAAACATCTGGAGCACCCAACATTCCATAGAAACTATTGATAAGAATTTTCAAAGGAAGCTGCTTTTTGTCATAATACTGCTCCATTTCACTGTTCTTATCTCTCTTCGCAACATTTTTAAGGTCTTTGTAATTCAACCTGTTTTTTAATGCATATTCAAGAAGTGGTTTGTATACTCCTGTAATATCAATATCAGGATTTTTACAGTGTGCTAAGAATGTGGCAGGATACTGAGAAGAAAAGTCAATCTTAACAATATTCTTGTGATACCCAGAGGCAACCATCCCCAAAAGACCGCCTGTGTATTTCTTTGGAACTTCATAGTCAGGGATTGTAACACAGTTCAAATATGACCATGTTGACAGCAAAAGTTTCCAAACAGTGGCATTTCCAGTGACTGCAACCTTTTCATAAGAAGTTGGAAGCCATTTAGCCAATGAAAAAGTTGACTGAGAGTATAATTTGTCCAACAAATATGGTTCATCTAAGTCATCCGATAGATATCTTTGGACAATGTATGCACCTGTAACAACTTTAAGCTTACTAAAATCTACATGATCATAAAAAGACTTGACATCCTCCAAATTTTTAGCAAATTCCTTTCTTTTTTGAAGAAAATATTCCCAAAGAACGCTATCTTCTTTCAATTGATTGCCAAATCCTTCTAATGGAGTTACAATTCCTTCATATTGAACAATATCCTTATAAAGGTTTGTAAATTGCTCATCAATAAGCTCTTTTGTTAAATTTTCAAGATCAAATGTGAACACATTCAAACATTTATCCAATATTGGAAGTTTTGAATATTCTCCAGAAGCCTTGATGTATAATTTCTTTAGATTTCCATAGAAAAAATTGTGTTCCCCTTCATGGATTGATTCTTTGGAGAAAAGTTCTTCTTTGGAAATTGTTTTACTGGATACAAAGTAACTTCCGTCTTCTTCGGAAAGATAATATGGTCTTTTATCTGCTGCAGTTTTACCAATCATGTCTCCAGGTACATACACACGATTTGCACTTGCAAGATTTGCATGCTTGATATTATCCTTTAACTTTGCATTTGGAATATGTACGTCTTGAGCTGCAGCTCTTTTGACTGCATACATAACGTCACAGATATTCTTACCCCACATTTTTGTTTGGGTAAATTTTTCTGTAGTATTACCAATTTTCACAGTGGTATTCTCCATTTTTCTATATGTGAAAAATGAATATACATTACCATATTTTTCATATCCTTCAGCTACAATATTTCGGATGTATTGCAGAGATGTTTTTTTACATTGTTCATCTTGATATCCACTTTCTTCTGCTACACATCCAAGCAATTCAAGTCTTTTCTCAAGAAATGGAAAGTCAAAAGATTCTCCATTGTATGTTAAGACTAAATCTGGGTCTAATTCTGATATGATTTTGTAGGCCTCAGTAATAATTTCAATTTCCTCTTGATTGTTATTAGCTTCTAAAAGTCTTGTATAACCATCAGTTGTTTTGATACCAATTTGGAAAATTCGGCCTAATTCTGGCCTTAAGGCAGCAATTTCTATTTCTTCATTACCATCCTGAGCTGTAGTTTCAATATCTATCATCAGAGCATTGAGCTCCTCATAATTTTCAATCCCTTTGAAGAGTCTTCGGCCTGTTTGGATCATGTATTGTTCCAAAGGCTGCAAAGAATAAATTTGGGTTGGAAGTTTGTACGTTAAATCAACTCCAATTGTATCTATAAAATGGGCTAAATCTCTTTTATCCAAATTGTCATCGAATGTGTAACATTTGATAATATAGTCATTTAACTTATTTTCATCCAAAGCGATTTTGAAAATCTCTCCAAGTTTCAAGTCTGAATCAATAAGTCTGTTATATACATCATTGAAGTTTTTGTCAATAAGGTCATTGATAAACTTCTTGTCAATCTTGTAAGCAATAGCAGGATATTGTTTCTTATAGAACCCTATCAGTTTGTCGAAATCAACTGAATTTTTTGTAAAGGGTGAGAAATGCTCTCTATGTCGATAAAGGCAGATATAGAAATAAATCAATGTGTTTAAGTCTGTTGAAAGATATTCAACAAGCTCTTTTAATTTTTGATCATCCAAATAAACAGTTCCTCTCAAAGAGAGGCCTGCCTCTTTGAAAAAATCCATAAGATTTGCATAAGAACCAACAATTTTCTTTGGGAAATAGGGATTATCGCTAAACTTTTTGTCCTTTGACGATTGAATGGTTATTTTATTTTTGAATCCATCTTGAATCCTTTTGACAACTTGTTTCTTATCAAAAGACTCAATTTGTGCTTCAATTTTGATGCCATACAGTCGCTGCTTTTCTGTTACAATTTTCTTCCACTCATTTATGTCTTCAATCTTGTAACGTACAGTGTAACCTTCTTCTGTTTTCTTCAGGATTTTTATATCACTACCACAAATAGGTTTTATATCACCATTTGGTAGCTTAATACGTCCTTCAAAAACATTATTTTCTGATACAGTGACAACATTATGTCTGAAGAAAGTAGATGTTTTGAACTGTTTACTCCAAAGAAATGGTTTTAGTCCATCCTTATGAGTGATTCTTGGGGTGTCCCCTTGAAAGGCTTTGCAGAAAATGATATCTACATCATTATTGTTCCTGGATGTTTCAATAGCTCTGATACCAAGGAGTTCCTTTCCATCGAAAACATCTTTTTCATAAGTTCCGCTGAAAAAGTCTACAATGGAATCTTCGGTAATCTTTGGGAGACCCTGTTGTGCCTTTGGTTTGAAAATGTTAAATTGCATAAGTATATTAAGTTGTTTTTAGTGAATTTAAGTTATGAACGAAGTGAATTTAAGTTATGAACGAAGTGAATTTAAGTTATGAACGAAGTGAATTTAAGTTAATGGTTCAAAATAATAAACCTCAAGCAGACAATAAAAGTTCACTTGAGGTTTATGTTTTTTTAGATTACAAATATTCCGTTTGGAGAATGTCTTAATAGCTTTTGTAAATTTTCAGCTTCAGCTGCACGTTTTTCCATTATTTTTTCACGTGTCATTTCATCTAACCAAGCTTTTAGTTTTGTATTAAGCTGTTCTTTTTCTTCTTTTGCTTCAGCTAACAAAGTGTCATAGTCCATGTCACCTTCTGCTTCTGGAAAAGGTATTTTTCCTTTGAATTTTCCTCTTGCACGTCCAAGAGTTTCTTTTGAAAGGGCTGTTAGATATTTTCTAACCCAAACTTTACTTGGACTGTTGAGATCGCAAAAATCAGTTGATGTCATTGGAACATCGCTTGGAAATTTGATGATATCGGCACATTCCTCAAGACACTTATTTTTTGCTTCAGCATCCATATCAATTGTATCATAGTAATGGTACCAAACCTTTTTCTTATACAACTCCTTTCTTACTCCAATCATATCTTTCGATTCATAAGAAGAATATAGATGAATCAATTTAGTGCCATTTGGCCCTGCAGTGATCTTATAAGTTAAATCTGATTTCAGAATTCGATTCTTTAGACCAAAATCTTGTGCTCTGGCAACAATATCATATGCAGGGGCTATATAATATGCTGCATTAGAAATATTGTAACCTCCGCTTGTTGCAACACCAGCAAATCCTGTGGTTCCAACACCGCTTAGTGTTGTTCCATATCCTAAAGAAGCAAAAGTTGCATGAGTAATATCAGAAGGTGTCAACCATAAAACTTGATTGACCTCACGGCCTGCAGGAACTTCATATACCATTGTGCCTTCCTCAAGATAGAAAAAATCTTTTTTCAGTTCATAATTTCCTCTTGATTGAAGCCCGACCTGTTTACTGTAAGCATATGTAAAAGTTTGCTCATAATCAAAAGAAACCTGAGTTAAGGCAAAACAAATGTCATTTTGTGTTAGAGATTTCCCGTTCAAAGAAGACCATTGGTTCTGAATTAACCACATTTGAATGGCCATAACATATTCTTCAACTGCAAACTTCATGATTGAACACCAAGCTGAATTTGTGATCTCAATTTTACCAATACCGCCACTCAACAAATTCTTGATATCTTCAATAAGGCATGCTTTTTCAGAATTTGATAAACATGCTATTGGATCTGTCTTCTGATGAAATTCAGATGGTGTTTTTTTGTTGTTACTCCCTATGAAAGAGTCTATTTCATTATATTCCATAGTCTTTCTTAATAAATAGTCAACTATTAAACATCGCTTGCAATTTCGCCATCAAATTCTTCATCAGGATCATCATTTATTTCTAAAGCAGGCATAATCCGCCAAAAGACAAATGGATAAGCATAGACTTTTTCAAATTTTTCACATTTAACAAATATCCACTGTATTTCTTTATGGCCTTCGTTGACAACTTTGATTTCATTGAAGAACTTTTCTTTCTCTGGGATGAGGTCGTTAGGAATTGAAGCATAATCTTTATAAATACCGATAATATTTCCAGTGAAGCCATAATGAATTTCTATCACCCGTTTTCCTGGAGTAAAATTGTGGTAGTACTCAAGTTCATCAATGTAGTCAACAAGTTCATTGCTGAGATCGTAAGTTTTATTATTTATTGTTTTTTTCATGATTCAAGGTGTTCTCCATAAAATATATTTCTGTTCAATTGTTTACTGTTTGCAACTGCATATACATCTTCTTCAATAGTACCATCAAAAAGACAATAGTATATTTCAACATCGTTTTTTCGGCCAATTCGCCATGTTCTTCCTTCAGCCTGCTCATGTTTATCAGAACTCCAGGATGGGGAATTAAAATAAACAATATCTGCTTTAGTGATGTTCAACCCCGTTCCAATGGAGTCTAAATTTCCAAGAAGCACCTTTTTTTCAGGATTATTCATATATTCATCAATAGCAGCCTGTCTTTTGATACCATCCTGACCTGAATCGACACAAACAGCATGTTTTCCAAGTGCTTTTTTTAAAATTTGGTATTCCTCTTTGAAGTTTGTGAATACAAGACAGTTTTTTTCATCTTCAATAGAAGAAAGTATTGATTTGGCTGTATGCTCTGCCTTTTGAATAGCATAATACTGTCGCAATAAGATTGATTCTACTAAATCACGAACTTCTGCTGCAGACCTGTCACCCTTTTTCTTCATGTAATTATCATAAATTTCAGAGGCATTGATTGTCTGAGTTGAAGTTAATTCAAAATAAAGCTCACTGATGATTTTCTCAGGAAATCCTTCTATCATTTTTTCTGTTCTTCTTCTTCTTTGGATAAACCTTATTCTTTGGGCAAGTTCATATGTATTAGTATTTCCAAGCTTTCTTAAGAATTTTTTAGCACCTGCTTTACCGTTTTGAAGGAAGGCACCACAATATCTTTTGGCAAACTCTTCATATTTGGGATACCATTCAACAAAGTGATAATCTTTTGGTGTATAAATCAAGTCGCTTACACTTAGATTGATGTTTCTACAGATATCAAAGAAATTTTCATTCTTTTCAATTGCGGTTGCTGACATTCCCCATACATATTTTACATTAGGATGTTCAGTTAGTGCCCTTAATACTACACTTTTCTTAGCTTTAGGGTTTCTGAATTTCTGTATCTCATCAATGATAACACAATCATAACCTTCATCATATAAAGGTGTCTTTCCCTTCTTTTTTCCTTTAGCAGGTTCATGATATGCCTGAAGAACATCACAACCTATAATTGTATAGGTAACTTTCTCTTTTATCCATCCACTTTCGCCCCAAATTATTTTTGAATCCTGGTTCCAATGATTTAACTCTTTTCTCCAGTCAATTTGTTTTCCTGCAATACAAATTATAAGTACTTTTTTACATTCTGCGGCAATCGTTGCAGCAATTGATGAATAAGTTTTTCCTGCACCTACAGTATCCATTAAAAAACACTGTTGGTTGTGTAATAAGAACTGTACTGCAAGTTTCTGGTGGTCATATAGACTTTTGTTGGTAAAGTTAAGTTCCAATTTCTCAAAATCTACAGGAAATCTCGAATAATTTTTCTCATAAAGATCACCCACTTCTTCTTTAGAAAGCCAGAAATATGTTTGTTTATCATTATTTCTAAAGGATACATGATACCATTCATCTGTTTCGCCTACAATAGTATTTATAGTGACTTCTTTTATAGGCCTTTCAAGATTAAAATCCGTTTGAATCCTTTTTTCGGTGATTTTACCAACTTCTAAAGTAAGATTTTTAAATTCATAAGGTTTAAACTTGAAATTCTTCAGTAAGTACTCATTTTCAAATTCGGTTAATGTATAATCGCCACTTTCTCGATATTTTTTTTCGACCTCAAGAATAAATGGGTTGTTCTCAATATATTGATATAATTCTTTTGTATTAAATTCAGGATACTGCATGGGTTTGACTATTTATTTAAGTAAGTAACAATAAAGATAGTATAAAAATTCAAAAGAATGGACTTATCTCCAATAAATCATAATAATAAATTTTTCTCAGAAGAAGAATATCGATATTATATTGATATGGCTAGAGATTATATGGCCACTTTAGGAACAAAAATTTATTTTTATAAAGTAAATAAACAGAAATCTCAAATTGATGATTTATACGGTGAAGCTTATGAAGAAGAGGTACATTTGAATGAAAAAATTGAAATTCCTGCAGTTGTAAAATTTGAAGAATCTGAAAACAAGGCTTATATTAGTGATAAAGCTTTATTAAGGTTTGAGGAATACGGAAATTTGAAGGTCAGTCTGCTTTTAGCAGATTTAGACTTATATCAGGCAGATATTACTTATGGTGACTATGTTGGATATAGAGTTTCTGAAACGCAGGTGATTTACTTTCAAGTTGCCAATGATGCTCAGAAACATTTTCAGAATAAAAACACTTTCTTAGGATATAAGAGTTATTATAAGACAATTATTTGTACACCTGTAAATAAAGGTGAAGAATTTTTTGAAGCATGAAAAAATCTATAGATGACAACCAAAAACTTACTGGGAAGCAGCAGCAAGTAAAATATGTTGAGGATACTGTAAAAAATGACACTTTTTTTCCAAGGGGTGTTCATATCGATGATATTGACAGAACTGTCAAGGATGAATTCAATACAAAATTTGAAATTGTCTCACAAGGAAATAAAATTCCTTTTTTAGATATTTTTTCTATCGAAAGATTCTCTGAATTCATGCAAACTTGGAAAAATGTTGATGAAACCAATACAATCAAGATGCCTTTTATCTTAATGGTAAAGGAACCTGCTGAAAAGGGTACAAATTTAGGTGGAACCTTTAGTGTTCCAGGGAATCCTGCTTTTTCCCTTTGGAAAAGACCTGTTATAAGAAACGGAAAGGCTTCTATTGATTTCTATCAAATTCCTCAGCCTGTAAATATAGATTTAAGTTATAAGGTTCATTTGTTCACCAAACATCAGAGGGAAATAAATTTGATGGATGAATTAATGTTGCATACATTTAAATCAAGTCAATATTATGTGAATGTGAATGGACATCAAATGCCATTATTTTTAGAAAGTATGGAAGATTCTTCAGAAATCGGGGATTTAGAGAAAAGAAGATATTATAAAAGAGGTTATGTCTTAAAGGTAAAAGGTTATTTGTTGAAAGAGGAAGATTTTAAACAATTGCCTTCAATAGATAAAATACAAATTGCAGTTGGGGTTTCAAATGTAAAAAATAGTAGAGCTTGCATTGTTTCACAAATAGATTTGAATTGTGACCTTTGTTTAAATTTTAAATTTAATAGAAAATCTGAGAATTCTCAAACATATAGACTTCCAATGGATTTAGAGTTTTATTATGACAATCAAAATCCTTTGAATGATTACAGTTATTTTATTAATGGGAATCTTGTTACATTACCATTTATTGGACGGAAAGGAGATGAATTAACCGTTTCACATGCAATTGAAAATAAAAATATTATCAATATACAAGTTTGTGGTAAAAAAATAAATTAAAAAAGGAGTTTTCAACTTCCCTCGAATATTTATAATTAAAAAATAATAAGATGGCTATAAGCAAACCAAATATCGCTCCGTCAGTTAAGTTCACTGAAACAGATTTAACATTCACTACAAGTAATTTTGGTATTACAAGTCTTGGTATATCTGGTGAATTTCCTAAAGGACGTGCATTTACTCCGATTGAACTCGACAATGTATCAACATTTAAACAAGTCTTTGGTGATGCTAATCCTTGTAAATTTGAAGGAACGCAGCAACCTATTTATGAAGGTGTATATATTGCAAAACAATTCTTGAAAGAATCTAATCAACTTTTTGTTTCAAGAGTATTAGGTTTAACAGGTTATGATGCTGGAGAAGCCTGGGGAATTTCCTTTGGAGCTGCTTTAGATCCTGCTACTGTTGTTACAACTGCAACTGAAACTTTTGCTGCTACAATTAACTATGTAAATGGCGCTATTGGAAGTATTGTTTTCAGCAACACGATTCTTCAAGATTTGTATGATGCAGGACAAATTGCAGATGCTCTTTTAGGCGGAAGCACATTGTCAACAGGTGATACTGTCACTGTTGGAAATAGTTTTATTGGAAACTGTGAAACATTTACAGGCGCAAGATTTACAATGAATGTTACAAGTTCAATAGAAACTTATATTTGTATAACTGGTGAAACAGGAGTCAGTGTTACTTCAGAGGTGCCTTCAGAAGTTCAAAATTGTGTTGTTGTTTATTCTGGCGGCACTGAAACTTATGACAGTACCTTTATTATAACTGTTGTTAACCCAATTGTAGTTCAAAATGTTACTACAAATGAACTTACAATTGTTTCTTCAGGAATTTTAACACTTGTTGGTGGAACAATTACTCATGATCTTGATGGTTCAGTTACAATTGTTGATGGTGCAATTTACTTCCCTAATGGAGATGTATTCACAGGTGGAACATATAAAATTTGTGATTTAGCAGATAATGATGCTGTTTACAACTGTGAAACTATCGATGGTATTAACTATACGCTTACTACAGGAACAACAATCATTTATAATACTGTAACTTCTGGTACAACTCAACAGGTTGTTTCTCAAATTCCTTCTGGATTGGTTCAAATTGACTTCACTGGAACAGTTATTGAGCTTTCAGGAACACCTTATGCAATCTATGACAACATGGTTGTAGCATTGTTGCGTTCTTATGCAAGTTATGATGGCGATGAGATACTTAACTTCCTTGTTGAAGGTAATGTAATTTCAATTGAATCAATTGATGGTGGAATGATTGGGCCTCTCGATTCCTTTTTAATTAAAGGTACAAAGGCAGATGGAACTTCTTTTGAATATAATGTTTCTTTAGATAAAACTAAATCAAATTATATTGCAAGAGTTTTCGGAAACTTTATTCCTTGTTGCAAATCTAATCTTCCTTTATATATTGAAGATTTGTTTGAGAATTCATTCAACTACTTGTTAGATAACAACCTTATTTATTGTATAAAACCAACTGTTTGTTTCATCAATACCCTTGATGACTATAAAGAACCATATCAAGGTGCAATGACTCCTTGGATTGTTTCTGAATTGAGCGGTAATCGTGTTGCAAGATTATTCCGTGTTCATACTTTTTCAGATGGAAATGCTGCTAATACTGATGTTAAGATTTCTATAACAAATATACGTCCTGATGCAAAAACTTTTGATCTTCAGGTTCGTGCTTATGGAGATACAGATAGAAAACCTGTTGTTTTGGAATCATATTCAAGATTGACATTCAGAGAGCAGGATAATAACTATATTGGAAGACGTATTGGTACTGTTGATGGTAATTATGTGCTTAATAGCAAATATATTATGATTGAAATGGCTGCCGAGTGTTTGGATGAGTCTTTCCCTGCAGGTTTCGAAGGTTATCCTGTAAGAGATTATGACTGTATGATCAATCCTTTGTTAGTTTATAAAAGACAATATGCTAATACTGATAAAGTTCGCCAAGTTTATCTTGGTTTAAATGATACAATTGGATTTGATAACGATTTCTTTGATTACAAAGGAAAGCCAGCTGATCCAGATTTAGCTTATTGGACTGGAACTACAAAGGGATTCCACTTGGATGTAAATGCTTCTTCAGTTACTATTGAAGAAATTGGAACAACTTTGTTTGAAACAGGTGTACATGAATTTAAAAATGAATCTGACTTAGCTGGAACTTCTTACGAACAACTTATTGCCAGAAAATTCACATTGGTTCCTTTTGGAGGATTTGATGGATGGGATATTCACCGTAAAACAAGAACCAATACTGACTTATATTCTGTTACAGGAGCTTTAGGCCAAAAAGGTTTAGTTTCAGGTGCTTTTGATATATATAGTTCTGAAAATATTAATAATGGCCAAACTGTTATTAACTCAGATTTTTATGCATATTTAGAAGGGATCAAAAGTTTATCAAACAGATTTGAATTCCGTATAAACTTGCTTGCAACTCCTGGTATTAATACTGCTGAAAATAGTAATTTGATTGAAGAAACAATTGAAATGTGTGAAACTGAAAGATGTGACACGTTTTACGTTCCAACGACTTTGGATACTGATACAGCAGGACAAGTATTGAGAGCAAATGATGTTGTTGGAACAATCGATGGATTGTTTGATACTTCTTATGCAGGTACTTTCTTCCCTTGGGGACAATTTTTGGATGAAGTTAACAACACTTACGTTTGGATACCTCCTACAGCTGAAATTATGCGTGTTTTTGCATTAACAGATAAAATCCGTAGACCTTGGTTTGCTGGTGCAGGTAAAGAAATGGGTAAAACTCAGTTTAAGCAGGCAAGAAAGAAATTGAAAGAAAGTGAAATGAATGATTTGTATGAAGGACGTATGAATTATCTTGCAACTTTCAAAGAAGCAGATGGCACTTCTCCTGTTTATATTTGGGGTAATAAGACACTTCAAGTTGCAGAATCAGCTTTAGACCGTATAAATGTTAGACGTTTGTTACTATATGTTCAACGTTTGATTGAAGATGTAGGTTTACCTCTATTGTTTGATCAAAATGATGAAATTGTTAGAAGAAAATTTGAAAATAAGGTAAATCCTATCCTTGCAAATATTAGAAATGAAAGAGGATTATTTGCCTTTGAAGTACAACTTGATCGTTCAAATGAAGCGTTTAGTTCTAATGAAATGAAAGGTAAAATTGGATTGCAACCTGTAAGAACTTTGGAATATATTAACATTGAATTTGTTTTAACACCTGCAGGAGCATCATTTTCAGATATTTAATAACACATGAAAGAATTTATTATAAAAGAATTAAGAAGTATCAGTAAACCTGTGATCAGTGAGGATGTAACTCTTACATCTGGGTTTACTGATGCCCTTAATAAAGGTATCGAAACTTGGGCACAAGACAAAAGTAATTCGGAGAAACGCAGTATTAATAGTACTGTAATAAAGGTCATTACGGAAATGTTTCCAGGTGAATTTGGTAATTTTCTTCTTAAGAATCTAAATAAATACTCAAGAAAAAATAGTTTGTTCATACTAACAGTTCTTTCTAATTATTTGAAGAATCCTAACGATAATATTGCTAAAGATAATATTTTTGAGTTAATAGGAATGCCAATGTTAGATTTCTTTGTAAAAAAGACGTTTGGTAAGACAAGTTTTTGGAGTCGTATTATGCAAATTACTCCTTTTATGAGGAAAATTTCCACTGGGAATGGCCAATTAGATATGGCAATTTATGAAGGTTTAAATGAGGCTTTGAATAATACTGTTGTAAGAGATAGATTTAAAAATAAAGTTATTACTCCTATTATTGGTGCAAAACTTTTGACAACTCGAAACAATCAGGATTTGATTGATGTATTTAATGAAGGCTTAAATGAGGATATTTTAGGAATTGGCGGTAATATAAGAAATAGACTTGATAGAGTTAGAGCTGCATTTTCTTCAGGTGAATCAAAAAGTAAATTCAAGTTGATGCTTCAAATTTTGAAACATTTACCAAACATTAAAAGTGATTTAAGAAGAAAAATTCGAGATGGTCTTTTGGAGTTAGATTATACTGCAGTCAAAAGAATGTTAGATTATGGAGACACTACAAAAGCTGCCGAAGTTGTGACTAAAGTTATTGTATTGGACATTGTTGAAAAATCAAGAGAATTATATTTTAGCGAATTTATGAATTCAGCTGCTCAGGATAATTTGATTGACATTATAAGAGATGTTTTTTTAAGCGCTGAAGCTATTCAACAAGTACGAAAGGGTGTTTCAGCATTCTTAAAAGAAAGTGTCTTAAAGGCAAAAGAAAAAGAAAGACAAAAACAAATAAAGCAGAATAAAAATAAAAGCAAATATAACAGATGATAGATTGCACAAAAGTTAGAAAAATGGTTTTAAACCAAATCTTGCCTTCTGGGGAAGTTTTACAGACTACAATCTATTTTGATATAGATTCAGGCGATCAGTTAACTGAAAATCAGGTTTCAAAATGTACAAGTGTACAAGCCTTAACATTTAGCTGTGCAATTGTTTGTAATCCTACATAATGATTGATTGTTCAAAAATAAGAAATTTTACAATTAACCAAATTGCCTCTGATGGAGATGTTTTTGGTTCGGTTGTTTATTTTAATATTGAAACAGGACTACAACTGTTAGCTTCAGAAGTTTCAAAATGTAAAAATATACAAGCAATTGCTATTTCTTGTGCAGTTGTTTGTACTCCTACAGAAATACCTGTTGATAATAATTGTTGGTTAAATTCTTTGGAGACCTGTTGGTTGACAGCTTCAGGAAATTTTTGGGCTATACAATGATTTTTTTTTTGAATAAAAAAAACGTGGATATTTATTAAAAAATTAAAGATAATTAAATAAAAAAAGAATATGGCAAATTTACTATTAAATGCACCTTTAAAATACGAACCGAAAACAGAAAATAGATGGGTTCTATTATTTCCAGATGATGTAGGTATTCAAACTTGGGCTGTAAAAACTGTTGATTCTCCAAGTTTAAAATTAGACCAACAAGAAATTCCTTTTATAAATACAAAAACATATTTTGTATCACAGTATTCATGGGGCGCAATGAAATGTACACTAATTGATTATATTGCTCCTTCACAAACTGAAGCATTAATGGAATGGGTACGTTTACATGCTGAATCTGTAACAGGTCGTATGGGATATAATGTTGGCCAGGCAAAAGATATTATTCTCCAATCTTTAGACCCAACTGGTGTTGCTACAGAGGAATGGTTGTTAAAGAATACAATTGTTTCTGGAGACGTGAATTTTGGTACATTTAGTTATGATAGTGGAAAGGCAAGAGAAATATCTTTCAGTATGCAACCTCAATATTGTATTCATTTGTTTGGATAGAAGTTCATTCAAAAGAAAAAAAAAACAAAAAGTCTCAGCTATAAAGTTGAGGCTTTTTTTATTTTTGACTATTTAATGATAAATTAATTATAAACTGAATGTATTATGAATGAATCTGAAGAAGTAAAAAAAATTACACAACAACAGGTTAATCCTTTTGCTGCATATGAACCAATGAGTGAAATGTTTGCTTTACCCTCAAAAGGACGTTTTTATCCTGAAATTGATGGTAAAAGGCTTACCCATGTAAAAGTATATGACCTTGTTACGCAAGACGAGAATATCCTTTTGTCTCCAACACTTTTGGAATCTGGAGAAATGGTCAATGAATTGCTAAGAAGAAAGGTTGTTTCTCCATATCCTGTAGATAATTTTGTTTCTGGAGACCGTTTAGCATTACTTATTTATATTCGTGCTACAATGGAGCAAATGTATAAATTAGAGTTGATTGATCCTGCTACACAACTTTCATTCTCTCATGAAATCGATTTGATGTCTTTAGAAACAAAAGATTCAACTGAACTTCCTGGACAGGACGGTTTATTTGAATTTACACTTCCGAAAGCAGAAAAAAATGTTAAATTCAGATTGTTAACACATTTAGATGAAAAAAACATTTCAGATAAAGATGAAAAAGAGCAAAAGTTGAGAAATACTAAAGATTCCTTTTATAAAATTTTTAGACTTGAACAACAAATTGTTTCTATTGAAGGCATTGATGATGTTCATGAGAAAATGAGGTTCATTAGAAATATGAAAATCACAGACAGTCGTAAACTTATTGAATATATTGATAAGTGTATGCCAACAGTTGATTTAAATGTTGAGGTATCCACTCCAAGTGGTGGTTCATTTCCGCTTACAATCCCTTTCACCAAAGAATTTTTTTACCCAACTGTATAACAAAGAATCTATAGAATATTACCTTCTTCAGAGGCTTTATTTGATAAAGAGGGGTCGGTTTTCTTGGGGAGATATTATGAATATGCCTATTTGGGAGAAGAATTATTATTATAATAAGTTGATTGCAGTTCAAAAAGAACAAGAAGAAAAAATTAAGAGTACAAAATAATAATAATTAGGCTGTTTTTGAATAAAAAGCAGCCTTTTTATATTTATAATAAAATATATTATGGGTGATTTTTTAAAGGATGCTACTTGGTTGGGCTTAAATACGGCATTTGATACAGCAATTAGTGGCTGGGAAGGTGCTCTTCAAAATATGGGTGTAAAAGCCTTGGGTATTTTTGAAAAAATATCAGCTAAAGCTATTCCTGAGTTAGATTTAAAAATAAAGGATTTCACTGTACTTGGATCTATTAGTTATTGGGATAAGATTATTGGCAGTATGTCCTCTGTAAACCAATCTTTAGGAATTGCAGGTAATCTTGGAGAAGGTTTGAAAAAAACATTTCAAGGTGCTTATAGTGAAGTTATAAAGATGGGTATATCATCGGACGAAATGGCTAAGACGATGAATACATTCTTTTCTGATACAGGTCGTGCTCAAGCAATGACATCAACAGAAATGTCAGAAATGGCAAAAATGGCAAAGGTTTTTGGGGATGAGTCTGTGGACATTATTACAACTTATAAATCTTTAGGTGTAGGGATTATTGCTTCGACAAAAAGCATGCGTAATTTAATAAAAGAATCCGATAAATATGGTGTTCTCCCAGTGAAAACAGCTAAAATTCTGAAGGATAATATAACTGCTATTGATAAATACAGTTTTCAAGGGGGAGTAAAGGCTCTTGAGAAAATGGCATTATATGCTGCAAGAACAAATACTTCTATGTCAGGTGCTCTTGCTATGACTGATAAATTGTTAGAGGGTGGTGTTGAAGGTGCGATGGAGATGAGTTCTGAATTGCAATTGTTAGGCGGTGAATTTGCGACTCTTGGAAATGCATTTGATCTTACAGCATTATCAAGAAATGACCCTGGTAAATTTCAGGAGATGATGTATAAGGCTGCCTCCTCAATGGCAACTTTCAATAAGGAAACTGGTGAGCTTGAATATAGTAGAAGGGCTTTAGATACGTTAGGTCAGGTTGCAAAGGTTACAGGCTATTCTGTTGACCAATTAACAAAGGGCGGTCGCTCCTTAAAAACTGAAATGGATCTAAAGGATGTTCTTGATCCAAGTTTAAGAGGCTTAAAAGATTTTGATGCAATTGTTGCAAAGGTTGCTGGTTCAGCCACAAGAAACCCTTTTGGGGAGTGGGAAGTAAGTATTAATGGAGCAAAAAAGAATGTTAAAAACTTGAGTGAAGAAGAAATTAAAGGTCTTTCTCTAACAATGGAAGGAAAGGGCCCTGAAGAATCTTTTGAAAGAATTGCAACTTCCAATGAAAAATTGGTAGAAACAATGGAACGCTTCATAAATACCATAAAATCTGAAGCGTTAAGCTCTGCAGGATATACTGATTTTAGTAAGGCACTTCAAACTATGTCTGAAAACACACAATCATTTATGGGGGGTTTTATTCAACAATTTAAAGGTTTAAATGAAGCCTCTACAGCTAATCTTATGAAAATAATGACACCTTTATCACAAGGGGATGTAATAGGTGCAGGAAATGCTGCTACTGGAAATTTTTCTGAAGCTACTAAAAAAGCATATGAGGTAGCAGCTGTGGCTACAAATGATGCTGGCATTGTTATGTCAAATATGTTAAACAATAGTGGTAAATATATTTCAGCATCAATTTCATATTCTTTTGAGAATGCCACTATTGGTATGAAGAATATGTTATATAGTTGGTATAATAACACTTTAGGTTATGCAATGGGAAATCAAGCTAAAATGGATCCTTACATGTCTTGGGAGCAGTATCAACCAAAATATGATGCAATGTTTAAAGGCACAGCTGTTCAAGATTATTTTGGTGGATCTTCAACAGGAAATACTGGGGCATCACTAGAAGATATGAAAATTATTTTTGATAACACTAAAGTTCTTTCAGACAATATAAGTAACGATGCAAATAAGCCAACAGAAGTCAAGCATTTACACGTATTTGAGCGAATGAATGGTGAATTTATAATAAAAGATCCAAATAGTGGTTCCACTAGAACTTTAACTGATGCTGATATGACTGTAATTGCAAACTATCTTAGAAGCATACTTGAAGGTGCAAATGGAGGGCCAACAAAAAGCCCTTATTAAAGACACAAATAATGTGGCAACAACAAGATAATTTACAACTGTATATTTATTAATAAAAGATAGAATGTCAACACTATTATCATTGATTGGGGAAAGCGAAAGATTTCGTTTAAAACCTAAAAATCTTCCTCCGACAGACGATATTACAGAAAATAGCCTAACATCTTATTTAGATGATTATGGTAAAACAGGAATTCAAGATTATTCACAAGATGTTAATCTTGAATCTCCCTCTGTATCAGATGTTGGTATAATTGCACTTAGAGATTCAAAAGATTACAATGCATTTCCTCAAGATACGTATCAGGAGTTTGACAATTCACCTATTGATGTATCTGTTATTGATATGCCAGAAATAGATGAAATCAGTGAAGATATTTATCTTTCAAATGTTATCTATAACAAATATTCGAATTTAGAATATGTTCCTTATGAAGTTCAATTGGCTGCAGGAGTTCAGAATTCTCAAGAAAATTATGGAGAATATATTTCAGAAGTTTTACAAAATCTTGAAATACGTGGAAATACTTTGGCAGACATTTTTATTGGCCAATGGAATCTTGATGATTCTCCAATAGGTGTTATTGGTGGTCAAGCTTTAAATGTTGCTTTGAATACACAATTAAATGATGGGCTTAGTAGAAAAGTTGTTGGTCTTTTGAATAATAGTGTGTTCTCATTATTAGATGGTGGAGAATTAATTAGAGAAAACTATAGTGTAACTGTTCCCAAAACTAAAATTGGTAAAGCTGCTGAATTTATTGCAAAACTTGGTAGTCTTGAAAGCGCTACATCTTACCTTCCAGAGGATGTTTTTGATTTCCATAGAACAAGGGTTGTTTCTAATGGAAAAGTGTCTTACAGAGGCGCTGAGCTATCATACACGGAGCAAATAAACTTATTGTTGCAATACACTGGTAAAGGTCAGGAGAAACAACTTCTGAACCTTATGGATATGAATTTGTATCATCCAAAAATTGAAGGCCGTACAAAAACATTGTATGATCGTTCTTATGTAGGAGATTCGCATTTTAAGACAGGCAGTTTAGATATAAGAAATTTTGTTGTTTCTAAAAGAGAAGGGGTTAAAACGCAAGCTGGATATTATGAGCCTTATGGTATAATTAGCCGTCATAGAAATGATGATAATAACCCTGACGTGAAAAAACAAATTTTTTCTGATGGTTTTTGGTTTATGTGGACTGAAGATATTTCAAATAAAATATCTATTGGCTGGGTAAAAAGACCTGCAAGAGGAAATGTAACTGTTAATGGAGAGGCAGTGAGAGGAAATCCTTTTGATGATAAATCAATCTTATTTAAAACACAAGAATTGGTTAATGAAGGCAATGCATTTTTAGATTTAAGCGAAAAATCTTTTACAGAAATCATTGATGGGGAAACCAGGCTTATTTCAAGAGGAGATGGAACAACTGCTTCTGCAGATGCTTTTGATGAAATTACAGGCGAAATTTTGCAGACAAAGGGAGATTATTTTCGTGTTTGGACAAAAGAAAGAGGATATAATAAATTAAATAGAGCATTAAGACATAGAGGTTTAGATAATGGAGATAAAAGAAGTGTTCTAAATGATAATGGTATTCCAAATTATGCTCCAACAAGTCGTAAAGCAACAGATCGTAATGGTTTGGCAAATGATGCTGTCATTAAGAGATATATGCTTTCTTTGGAAAATCTTGCATGGAATGATCACATGGATGATCTTCCTGAGTGTGAGCAGGGCCCTGGTGACATTTTGACAGGTACCAGAGGGAGAATTATGTGGTTTCCACCATATAATCTTGATTTTAGTGAATCTGTATTGACTAGTTGGGGTGACCACAGTTTTATTGGTCGTGGTGAAAAAATATATACTTATAATAATACTGATAGAACAGGTTCTTTAAGTTTTACTATCCCAGTTGATTATCCAGATATTCTTCAAACATTGGTCGGAGAAAAAACTCAGTATTGGGAACGCTATTTCAAAGGAGATAAAGCTATTGAAAAGGATGCAATTAAAGAATATAAAGCTAAAAAAAATATTTCTCAAAAGGAATTAGATGAGCTTGATAAAATAAAAAAACCTGTTGAACCGAGAATGAAAAAGGTTACAAAGGTTTTAGTTACTAAAACAAAGGTTGCAAAAATAAAAAGTAAAGAGGTTAAGGCAAAGGTAGATCAAGGTAAATTTGGTGCACTTGTTTTAAGTATATATTTTGCAAATAATGAAATAACTGTTCCAAGATCTAAATATCTTCCAAATTTTGAATCAGATGCACCTGATTCAGTTGTTGATAAGACTATTAATTTTGCAGTTATGAAAGAAAAAAATGTCGGTTATGAAGATGCTGGGGATGCTAATGGGTTTATCTCTTCAGATGGATATATCATAAAAACTTCTGATGGGTTAGAATATAAAGATGTAACTGGGAAAATTGTAAACACAGGTGGTATAACAAAGCAGGCAACGTATAATTTCTCTAAGATTGTTGTTTATCCTACTGTGAATGGCTGTCCATCAATTAAAAATGAGTCATTCCAAGATACAACTAATTTTGGATTAAATACTGCATTCTATTTTGAATGGCAGAAGAGATTTATTGCTGCATTACAAGGTAAAACTAAAGTTGAAATAAACTTCATTGGAAATGCTTCAAAACCTAGGGCTGCTGAAGGGCTGTCAAATGATAGACTTGGACAGGGCCGAGCTGAAAAGGCTTCTCAATGGTTTACTAATTATGTAAAACCTCTTTTAGCAAAACAAGGTATTGTTGTTGATATCAAAATAACCACTCAAAATCAAGCAGATTCTGAGGATTCAAACGCTGCAGATAGCGGAAAGGCTCCTAATGAATATTGTGGAAAATGTGACAGACCATATTTACTCCCTTGCAAAAAAAGTAGAAGAGTTGATATTTTTATTAAAGACTTAAGTGATGAAGTTCCAGTACCTGAAGTTCCTGAAGAGCCTGAATACGAAACTATTACAAGTACTCAGACAATTGAAGAATATGTTCCAGATGATTCACAAGATAATATAGATCCTAATGGTGATTCAAGTCCTGATATTGATGAAGGATTATTGAATAAATTGGTATACACTGAATGTGATTATTTTAAATACCTTGAAACCTATGACCCAATAGCGTATCAAACTATTAGTGAGAAGATAAAATACTTCACACCTGCATTTCATTCAATGACACCGCAAGGATTTAATTCAAGATTGACATTTTTGCACCAGTGTACAAGACAAGGGGAATCTATTGGAATGGATGGTGTAGATAATATTAGGAATCTTGCTTTCGGAAGACCGCCTGTATGTATTCTAAGGATTGGTGATTTTTTCCATGTGAAAGTTTTAATTACTAATATGACTATTAATTATAAGGCTGCAAGTTCGATTGCTTGGGATTTAAATCCTGAAGGAATTGGGATTCAACCAATGTTTGCAAATGTTACCTTGTCTATTACAATTCTTGGTGGAATGTCAATGACTGCTCCAATAAACAGGTTGCAGAATGCATTGTCATTCAACTTTTATGCTAATACTGAGATGTACGATGCAAGGTCTGATAGTGCTGTTTTTGAAGCAAAATTTGATGAAGCTGGAAATTTAGATTCCAATAAAACTTATGGTGCAGCTAAATCAGGTAAAATTATTGATGGTATCAAGCTTTCTTCAATATTCAAATACACTGAAGCTGAAAAAGCGCAACAATTGGCAAAAATAAGACAAGATTCAAGATTGGCATTGGAAAATTCCACAACGGTGCCAACAGAAAAAATTGAAAATCTTGGGGCAGTTGGATCATTGCTTGAGTATAAAAAACGTGCTGGATTGCCTTTAACTGAAATAGAAAAAATTAATAAAAAGGTTGAAGATGAAACTAAAGATAAATTTAAATTGACGAATTTAGTTCCAATTGATGCAACAAAAATTAAGATAACTATGTCTGAGAATTTAAAAACTGAGAATTCATTATTAAATGAACAATCTAAAGAAATATTTAAAAGTATTTTTAATCCAAAGAATCCTGATGATGTTTCTAAAATAGACGATTTGATGTTAGATATTAATAGAGCTTTAAAGGCTACTAATAATACTAATCCTTATAATCCTAAATTTCCTGAATCTATTGAAAAATTAAAAGTTTTTACTGAATCAATAAATCAATATTCTCAAGGAAGTTCAAGTAATCCATCAGAATTTACAGATGAAAATAAAAATAATACTTCTGAAGAATATTTAAATGCATTTAGAAATGTTTGGGTTGTTAAAACAGGTAAAGCAAAATTTATAAAATTATAATTTATGGCAAATTTTAATAGATATTCAAAATTGATTGAAAACGGTGAATGTAAAATGATGCCAGGAATTAAAATTCCTATCAAAAGTACAGATAAAAGTATTCGCTGGAATAAAACTACGCACAGATTAGATTATTTAAGTGATAAATATTATCAACTTCCCACAGAAGGTTGGTTAATTCAAATGGCAAACCCTGAACATGGTACAGATGAATTTGATTTTCCTAATGGTGTTTTGATAAGAATTCCTTATCCATATCAAGCTTCATTACAATCTTTTATCGATGAACTTATTAAATTTGATAATAAAATTGGAATTTAAATAAAAATATATAAATTAATAGTAAATGGCTGACTTTGAAACTATATCTAATGACAATTTTTTTACAGTTGTTGTTGATCCTAATGGGTTGAATAAAGAAAATGTTCGACATGAAGATTTGTTTATTTATGTAGATTTTAGAGCTTTGCCGAAGTCAAGATCTGTAATCGATACAGATGGGGCTGTTTTCAATGAAGTCTTTGATTCCAAAGGAATAAGTTTTATTGCATCAGAAACTCAAAATGGAAAAGAATATTTGACTACAAACTATACTAATATTGGTGGAGTAAATTCTCGTGAAGAAGAAGGATTTGGTATAAAAAGTATTAATATAGAATTTGGAAAAGACCTTGCTCCAAAGGTGACTATTATTTTTATTGATGTTAGAGGTGCAGGTTTAATGAATGGTTATGAATCTATGGATGCAAATGGCATTCTTTCCAATAATTCTCAATTTGCAGCATTCTTTAGTATGCCATACCCTGTTTTTAAGCTTACTGTTAAGGGATATTATGGTAAAGCTGTAACATATTGTCTAAATCTTATGAGATGGAATATGCAATTTAGTGCTGAAGGAAATTTTGAGATAACTGCTGAATTTCAAGGGTTTACTTTTGCATTTTTATCCAGTATTTTACCTTCTCATGTAATGGCCTTAACTACCACTGATATTGGTCAACAAATATTGAAATCTGAAGGGGTTATATCAATTACAGAATTGATGACAAGACTTGGAAAGCTTACTAATATTAGTGAAGAATTTAAAAAATCTAATAAAAGGTTTGAAGAGTTAAAATTTATTAATTCACTTCTATTGGAGCGAATCAACAAAATTATTGATGTTATTGGGGTAAAAACTGCTTCTGATAATCCATCTGCATTTGGAAATACTTTGCCTATTTCACAATTAAATGTTAATACTGATCAAATTTTTATTAAAGATATTGGAATTTTTTCTTCAGAAAAATCTGAAATACTTAATTTTATTATTACAGATTTAGAAAAATATATAAAGGATTATAATGATTTTATTACTAAGAATATTAGTTCATATCCGTATGCAAATCAATATAAAATTGATAATTTCAATATAAATCTTTCTTCTAAAACTTATGAAATAAATGATGAATTAGTAAAAAAAATAAATGATGAAATAAAAAAAGATGGCACAATTGAAAACGGTAGTTTTTCAGCTAATTCTCTAAGGAGCAGACTGAATCTACCTGAAAACTCTAAAAAGGCTTTTTATGTTATAAATTTTACAGATTTCAGAAAAGAAATGACTGAAATAAAGGATGAGTTAACAAAAAAGAAAAATCTTCTTGAAAAAACTGTAAATGATGAATTAAATAGCAGTATAGAATCACAAATTGGATTGAAATTAAATATCCAAAATGTTTTTGACATTCTTCTAGGGAATATTGATGCCTATTTAAAAATTATTTACAG
>Ga0247722_10000044_pt1 | contig 79861 bp, 85 predicted proteins | sample MSEWelMarce3H_FC_FD_189094 | JGI IMG/M metagenome (GOLD analysis project Ga0247722, IMG submission 189094) | Subsurface sediment microbial communities from gas well in West Virginia, United States - MSEEL Well Study Marcellus 3H_FC | ecosystem: Environmental > Terrestrial > Deep subsurface >...
CGTCTGGGCAAGGGTTCATTTGCAATTCAATACTCATACAGACACATAGAAATCCTTTTTCGCGATCGAAAAGTTCACTACCCTACCCCTAAAAAATCACTATACGGGCAAAAAAGGACCGTATAAGAGACCATACCTAACCATATCTAACCATATAGCAAACAATACTTACCCAAATACTTACCCAAATAGCAAATAATATGTGCTTTAATGAATTCTCAAAGAGAGAGAAAAAATATTTTATGTCAAAAGTAATTCAAACTTCAACTTTTTGAAAAATGATTTATGGATGCATATTGAGGAAAAATTGTGAAAAAACGAATATTTTTTGAATCGAACAAATAACTATTAACAGACTATAAGATGGCAGATAATCAAAGATGCATTGCTATTAAATCATCCGATGGATTGAGATGCTCAAGACGCGGAACAGTAGAAGGCCGTTGTGGAGCACATCATAAAATTGTAACAGATGAAGGACCTAATCGTGTTGAACTCATGGAAGTAAAATTTTCATTTAAGAGACAGAGAAAGGCTTTAATTAAACATTTTCATGAATTGATTGAAGCATTAGGTCCTCAACCTTGGGTAAATAACCGAGATGATTACATAGAAATCAATAGAACCTATAACGAAAGATTTCGATTACTTGATACTGAAGAACGGCAAGAATATAATGCTGTTCACCAAAGACAACAAGCTGATATTGCTAGAACTGGAATTAATCCAGATGCAGTTCAAGACGCAAGACGTGAAGCTGAAAGACAACAAAGGTTAGCTCAAATAAGAAACTTACATGAACTAGATCAGAGAAGAAGAGAACTTGATGGCCAAATAGATGAACAACGAGAAGAACGACTTAACAGAAGACAAAGAGAAATTGAAGCAAGGAATGCACGAAGACAAGCAGATGACAGACCTCTCGCTAATTTTGCAGTAGACAGACAGAATGTTCATACAAGTATTGCAGTTAAGCAAACATTGGATACAATCAAAGAAATTCTAAAGATTGAAGTTCCATTAGAGTATCGTTGGAACATGTCATGTGTTTCAAAAACTATGAGTGAAATTATTTCAGAATGCAATTTGACACCTTCTTCTGCATGGCAGATGGTAGCAAAGTATTGTTCAGATGATCAAATTTATGATTTGCAACAAGGAATCTATGGAAAGGTTCTCGATTGTGTATGGCAGTATATTAAAACTTCACCAGATAAGGAAGACTTAAAAAAGATTTTGAAATCTGAATTGATAGACAATATTGGTATGTGCGCGCAAGGAAACTTGAGCCGACTTACAAATATTCTGTCAGGATACATTGAACTTCCAGTTATAGAAGAATCAATTGCAGATAAGTTAGGACGTTTACTTCCTCCACTTATGGAAGTTAACGATATCCCTCGAAGACTTAATTATGCTGCTCGTATCTTTAAAGAAGTAGGACTTCCCAATGATCAGTGGTATGATTGGGCTAGTGGATTATTATCTGATCAAGAAGAAGATGATTACCGTGAAATGTATATCCATGATGGAATGATTGAATTTATTGTATTCAAATAGATAATGGTATAAAACTGTTTTTTATTGTAGGAGGAATGATATCTGATGTAGCAAACAATCTGAAAACAAATGTAATAGATGGAAAGAAAAATAATGGTGTAACAATCGGAAGAAACAATCCAATTGCTCCTCCAAGCATAGCAGAACCAACTACGTAAGGTCCCATTCTATAAGATGCAGCTACACTGAGAATTACTGCAAAAATCATAAGAAAGTATCCTAATGCAGATACAACGCTACCAAGTAATGTTACTCCATATTGTTTAGGTGTTTTGTTATCAATACCTTCTGCTGGAGGAGCTGATACTGAAAACTTTTTACCATCTGATATTACTTCTGTATTTGATGCACCGTTGAGAGTATACGTCACTTTCAAGTTCTTTTGCTTAGAAGGGTTTGGATCAGGTATACCTGCACTTTTTGGACTAATTGCAATGTTTATAGACCCATTTGAAATTTGATCTTGAATTGCATCAGTTACATCTGTATAGTTTCCTTCATAACCATATTCTGCTTTTGTAATTAGAAGACCTGTGGCACTTCTAGCTGCAGGAGCTGCTATAAAAATTGTATTACCATCCTTTACACTCATAGTATTAGCAGACCCATTGTTAACTGTATAAGTTACATTTAGCACCTTTGGTTGACCAGGTGACGGGTCTGTTACATTCAATGAATCAACAGATACTAGCATATTGAGAGTTCCTTCATGAATATGAGCTGATACGGTTTTAGAAACATCTACAGTTGATGATCCCGCTCCGTATGTTGCACTTATAATAGAAATACCAGTACTCATCCTTATTATGAAGAAAACACTACATTTGCGATTCCTCCCATAACTCGCAAAAAGTTATAAGATTCGATATAAGCTCTTACGTTGTATGTATATTGTAGTGTTTGAGCATCTGATTTTCTTACGATACGAACTACACTTTCGGGACTATACAGTGGCATATTTGTATCTGGATCTATTGCATTTGGATTTAATATAACTGTTGGATTTGCAGAATTTGCTGTTGATTTCAATACACAAACAGTTGTAGAAGCGGAAGGAGGTGATGCAGTTAGTGGTGGTTGAACATATGTATTTCGTAATATTGTTTTGTTAAACATAGAACCATTTATATGACCACATGGTTGATTTGTATGGTTATCTATTGCAAAAGAGTACATATAGATTCCTGGTAGTTCTACAATGCCTTTTCCTGTATGATGACGATAGGCTTGAAGATTTGAAAAGAAACCGACTTGTTTTGCAGAGAAGCGTTCTTTGCCATCGAGAATGATAGAAGATTCAATCAATATATCTCGGGTTGATACATTTGTAGTTTGAGCATTGCCTGATGAGAAATATGGAGTTAAAAACATTAAATTAGAAGAATTCAGAGGTGGTTGGTAAGGATCAACCCAATTTGTATAATTATCATAATCATTCATTAATGCTCTATCACTTCTCTGACCAACCCATACAACACGAGTGCATAAATTTCGCAATGCAAGTTCGATATCATTACTAGAACCATATTGACCATCTGCAGATTTCAAGTCAATCTGATGAATGATAAATGAATGTTCATTTTTTGCAATATGTACAAGTTCTCCATCACCAACGAAAATATAATTTGCTTCAATAAATGGATTTAAGTTCCAATAAAATAAATCTCGATTTGTTGGAATAGTCGAATTATTAAATGTTGGAGGCGATAAGAAGTGATTCATAGCAAATAGATTTGAACTTACATCAGGTGGAATGCGTACTCCACAGTTTGGTGTATTATCGCGAACATCTAAAACTGTAAAAAGTTCATTCATGTTTCGTAATTCTACAACTATTTCAACTTCTGAATGTTGTAATGCAATAAGTGGTAATGCAGCTCCAACTGATTCACAAAACCAGAAATGCAATGGAATTAAAAGCGTTCTACCTGGAATAGATGGTTGACATGTTGAACCTACGCTTGGAATAGCATGAGGATATTGGTTCATACGATCATATGCATTTGCAGGATCATAAACTTCAGGTATATTGCCAATCATAACATTCAAATTATCTTTTTTATTTCCATCGAATTTAAGAGTTGAATATAATTTCATCCATTCACCTGTATGTCTTACAACTTCTTGACCGTTTATTAAAATTGCAACATACTTGATCATATTATAACCAACATTTCTCACCCATTGAAATTCATAGCCAATTGCATTTGCATTATTATTCAATGCATCATTCACACCTGCAGTGACCGGAACAACTGGTGAATATATATCTGGTAAATCAACACTTAAATAGCAATCATGTAGGAGTTGTGCATATCGTTCAACTTTTGCTCTCAAAGTTAAAGAACCACTTTGAGGTATGTTCGTGTTGGTCGTTTTAAAGTATAATCTAAAATGTTCCATTGCAAATTCGGTATGACGTTTATAGACAGACCTAAAATGTGTAAATGATGGGTTGCCTGTTACTAAATGATCTTGTGCACCTTTGCCTACTAATTGCATTAAACCTCCAGGCATTCTGTTATATAATTTGTAGAATTGAATATGTAAAGTTTATCATCTTGCAACATCCAATTGAGTTCCATTCCAGAATAGATTACCTCCACTGTTAATTGTTAAAGTACCCGATCCTCCACTTGTTGCATCTTCAATAAAAAGACCGCCATAACAAAGTATTTTAAATGTTCCAGATGTTACTGTTGCTTTATATGTTCCAAAACTCACATCAGAAGTTGCTGTATATGTAGACCATGTTGTTGATGCCGGTCCGGTAGGACCTTGAAACCCTGGTGGACCTAGTACACCAGTATTACCTTGACCTCCTTGAGGACCTGTGGGTCCCGTAGGTCCAATGAGACCTGCACCAGTTGCACCTTGATCACCTTGAGCACCTGTAGCTCCTTGAGGACCAGTAGCTCCTTGAAGACCTGCACCAGTTGCACCTTGAGGACCAGTAGCACCTTGAGGACCAGTAGCTCCTGTAGATCCTACACCAGTTGCACCTTGAGGTCCTGTAGCTCCTTGAGGTCCTGTATTTCCTTGAACACCTGCACCTGTAGCTCCTTGAGGACCTGTAGCTCCTGTAGGACCTGTAGTGCCTGCACCTGTAGCTCCTGTAACACCTATGGGACCTGTAGAACCTATAGCACCTGTAGCTCCAGTAGGACCGGAAGGACCGCCTGATGGACCTGTTGCACCCATAGGTCCTGTAGCTCCTGTAGATCCTGCACCAGTTGCACCTTGAGGACCAGTAGCTCCCTGAGGACCTGTAGCTCCTATAGGTCCGCCCGATGGTCCTGTAGCTCCTTGAGGGCCGGTTGCACCAATTCCTCCACTTCCACCTCCACTTCCAGATGAACTACTTCTTGTAGAACTATATCTTGATGCTAAACTTAATCCAACACTTACAAAGTTAGTGCCTTGAATATCATCGGAATCCCATGTAGTTCCAGTCACACTTGTTAAAATTAAATTATCACCTGATCCAGTTGCAATCCAACGTTCTCCATTCCAAGTAATTGCATTTCCATGTTCAGTAAATTGTGTTCCTTCAACTGCTGTCCAGGTTAATCCATTTTGACTTGTAAGAATAGTATCTATTCCACTTCCCACTGCAATCAATCGTTCTCCATTCCAACTGATACCTATACCTGAATTGGTAAATTGTGTTCCTGTAATTGCAGACCATGATGTTCCATTTGTGCTAGTAAGAATTGTATTTCCTCCACCTAATGTAGCGTCACCTCCTACAGCAATCCATCTAGTTCCATTCCAAACAACATCTGACCCTCCGTTCTTAAAAAGCGTTCCTGTTGCAGATATCCATGTTAGACCGTCTGTGCTAGTAAGAATTGTTATTGGATCTGTAGCACTAGGAGATCCGAATCCAACAGCAACCCAAATTGTTCCATTATATGCAACACGTACACCAGATGAAACAAATCCACCACTCGTAACGGTTGTCCATGTTATTCCATCTGTACTTGTTAAAATTTTATTTGTTCCAGCACCAACTGCAACCCATCTTCCATTTCCATAAGCAACACCAATACCACCAAATGTAAATCCAACACCTTTTGCAGGAAACCAATAACTTCCATTTGAACTATATAAAATTGTATTTGTACCATAACCTACAGCTACCCACATTGTGCCATTCCATTTAACGTCCATTCCCATATTCGAAAATTCAGTACCTTTAGCTGGAAACCATGTTACTCCATTTCTAGTATAAAGAATTGTGTCTGTTCCAGTATCGCCTCCAACTGCAACTGTAAATGTGTCTCCTAAACTAATAACTTGTTCTTTTCCTATTTTTAATCCGTTAGCCGAATCAAACCAAATAGATGAGACAGGTGCATCTATATATGATGTTTGAGAAGCTAATAATACCGAATTTGTTGCCAATTGTCCATCTAATGTTAATTTTGATGATGATTGTGGTCCTGCATTAATATCAAAGACTAAACTTGAATCCAATGTAATAGCTGTGCTATTCCAAAATAATACAGCTCCAGTTGGTCCAGATACACTCGCACCACTTCCTGCTGGACCAGTTGCACCTTGAGGACCAGTAGCTCCATTTCCTGCTGGTCCAGTTGCACCTTGAGGACCAGTTGCACCTGTAGGACCTGTAATACCAATAGGCCCCGTAGCTCCTGTAGGACCTGTAAGTCCCTCAGGACCTGTAGCTCCTGTAGGACCTGTAATACCAATAGGTCCTGTTGCTCCAGTAGGACCGGTAAGTCCTTGAATTCCTTGAGGGCCTGTATCTCCTGTAGGACCTGTAATTCCTTGAGGACCTGTAGCTCCTGTAGGCCCTGTAATACCAATAGGTCCTGTAGCTCCTGTAGGACCTGTAACTCCTTGAATACCTTGTGGACCTGTAACTCCTTGAATACCTTGTGGACCAGTTGCACCTGCAAGTCCTTGAGGTCCTTGAACTCCTTGAGGACCTGTAACTCCTTGAATTCCTTGAATACCTTGAATACCTTGAGGTCCTTGAATACCTTCAGGACCAGTTGCACCTGTAACTCCCTGAATACCTTGAGGACCTGTAATTCCCTGAATTCCTTGTGGTCCTGTAATTCCTTGAATACCTTGTGGTCCAGTAGCTCCTGTAGGTCCTGTAATTCCTTGAATTCCTTCAGGTCCTGTAACTCCTTGAATACCTTGTGGTCCTGTTATTCCCTGAATTCCTTGAGGACCTGTAACTCCCTGAATTCCCTGAGGTCCAGTTGCACCTGCAGGTCCCGTATTACCTTGAATTCCCTGAGGTCCCGTATTACCTTGAATACCTTGAGGACCAGTTGCACCTTGAGGTCCTGTATTACCCTGAATGCCTTGAGGACCTGTATTACCTTGAATACCTTGAGGACCTGTAACTCCTTGAACTCCTTCAGGACCTGTATTGCCTTGCAATCCTTGAGGACCAGTTGCACCTATAGGTCCTGTATTACCTTGAACTCCTTGAATTCCTTGTGGTCCTGTATTTCCCTGAATTCCTTGAGGACCTGTATTGCCTTGAACTCCTTGAGGACCTGTATTACCTTCAAGTCCCTGAGGACCAGTGTTACCTTGAATACCTTGTGGTCCTGTATTACCTTCAATACCTTGTGGTCCAGTTGCACCAGCAGGACCTGTATTTCCTTGAAGTCCCTGAGGACCAGTATTTCCTTGAATTCCTTGAGGACCAGTTGCACCTTGAGGTCCTGTATTGCCTTGTAGTCCCTGAGGACCAGTATTTCCTTGAAGTCCCTGAGGTCCAGTTTCACCAGTAGGACCTGTATTACCTTGAACTCCCTGAGGTCCAGTTGCACCTGCTGGACCTGTATTACCTTGAACTCCCTGAGGCCCGGTATTTCCTTGAATTCCTTGAATTCCTTGAAGTCCCTGAGGCCCGGTATTTCCTTGTAGTCCTTGTGGTCCTGTATTACCTTGTACTCCTTGAGGCCCTGTATTTCCTTGAATACCTTGTGGTCCTGTATTACCTTCAAGTCCCTGTGGTCCAGTTGCACCTGCAGGACCTGTATTACCTTGAAGTCCCTGAGGCCCGGTATTTCCTTGAATACCTTGTGGTCCAGTTGCACCTTGTGGCCCAGTATTGCCTTGAATACCTTGAGGACCAGTATTACCTTGCAATCCTTGAGGACCTGTAACTCCCTGAACTCCTTCAGGACCTGTATTTCCTTGCAATCCCTGAGGTCCAGTTGAACCTATAGGTCCTGTATTTCCTTGTATACCTTGAATACCTTGTGGTCCTGTATTACCTTGAATACCCTGAGGTCCTGTATTGCCTTGAACTCCTTGAGGACCTGTATTACCTTCAAGTCCCCGAGGTCCCGTATTTCCTTGAAGTCCCTGAGGCCCGGTATTTCCTTCAATACCTTGTGGTCCAGTTGCACCTGCAGGTCCTGTATTACCTTGAATACCTTGAGGACCTGTATTGCCTTGAATACCTTGAGGACCAGTTGCACCTGCAGGTCCTGTATTACCTTGAATACCTTGAGGACCAGTATTACCTTGAAATCCTTCAGGTCCTGTAACTCCTTGAACTCCTTCAGGACCTGTGTTACCTTGAAGTCCCTGAGGTCCAGTTGCACCTATAGGTCCTGTAACTCCTTGAATACCTTGAATACCTTGTGGTCCTGTATTACCTTGAATGCCTTGAGGACCTGTATTACCTTGAACTCCTTGCGGTCCAGTTAGGCCTTGTACTCCCTCCGGTCCTGTATTGCCTTGAATACCTTGAGGACCTGTATTACCTTGTACTCCTTGAGGACCAGTTGCACCTTGAACTCCTTGAATACCTTGAGGACCTGTAACTCCTTGAACTCCTTGAGGTCCTGTAATACCTTGAACTCCTTGAATTCCTTGAAATCCTTGAACTCCTTGAACTCCTTGAGGACCAGTTGCACCTGCAGGACCAGTATTACCTTGTACTCCTTGTGGTCCTGTATTACCTTGAACTCCCTGAGGTCCTGTTGCACCTGTAACTCCTTGAATACCTTGAGGACCTGTAATTCCTTGAACTCCTTGAATACCTGTTGCACCTACCGGTCCTGTGTTACCTTGAATTCCTTGTGGTCCTGTAACTCCTTGAAATCCTTGAATACCTGTTGCACCTAAAGGTCCTGTATTACCTTGAATTCCTTGAGGACCTGTAGCTCCAGCACCAGTAGCGCCTTGAGGTCCTGTAGCTCCTGTTGGTGCTAAACCTGTAACCATCAATGTTGCTGAAAACCAGGTTCCTGGTCCAACCGTACTATCGCCATATTTTAAAGTTTGTCCACCAGTTAAACTTGTATATGCAGTAAACTCTACATAATCAGTTGAACCATTTAAATATATTAATCTACTTTCTGAGTGTGAATCTCCGGACGTTGTACTCTGTAAAGGTACTTGTGAAATCATAAATGTATCACCATTTTTTCTTGCTTGAATATTTTTTTGAACATTAGTTCCAGAACCACTCGCCCACCAAGCAGAATAGAAAATTGAATAATAACCTTCAAGAGAAGGTAAAAATCGAGCAGTTGATGTTCCTGCATTTTTTAACCAACTTTGAGGATCAATATCTACATCAAATTTAACAACTGTATCAGTTGTTGCAGGAATCGTTTGATCTGCACTTAGTTTTCCTTGGCAAACATATGGACTTGCATAAAGACCTGTTCCAGCTGGTCCAGTAGAACCAACACTTCCTGTTGCTCCTTGAACTCCAGTGGGTCCCTGAGCTCCTGTTGCACCTGTAACTCCTGCTCCTGTTGCTCCTTGAGGTCCTTGAGGTCCTGTAGCTCCTGTAGGTCCTGTAATTCCTTGAACACCTGCACCTGTAGCTCCTTGAGGACCTGTAGATCCTGTAGGACCTGTAATTCCTTGAGGACCTGTGGCTCCTGTAGGTCCTGTAATACCAATAGGTCCTGTAGCTCCTGTAGGTCCTGTAAGTCCTTGAATACCTTGAGGTCCTGTAACTCCTTGAACTCCCTGAGGACCTGTAGCACCTTGAACTCCTTGAATACCTTGAAATCCTTGAACTCCTTGAGGTCCTTGAGGTCCCGTATTTCCTTGAATACCCTGAGGTCCAGTTGAACCCTGAGGACCTGTAACTCCTTGAATGCCCTGAGGACCAGTTGCACCTGCAGGTCCTGTAACTCCTTGAAAGCCTTGAATACCAGTTGCACCTAAAGGCCCTGTAACTCCCTGAATACCTTGAATACCTTGAGGACCTGTAATGCCTTGAGGACCTGTAATTCCTTGAATACCTTGTGGCCCTGTAACGCCTTGAAATCCTTGAGGTCCTGTAACACCTTGAATACCTTGAGGACCAGTTACACCGTGAGGACCTGTAACTCCTTGAATGCCTTGTACTCCTTGAGGACCAGTATTACCTTGAACTCCCTGAGGACCAGTATTACCTTGAAATCCTTGAGGACCAGTTGCACCTTGAGGTCCTGTATTACCTTGAACACCTTGAGGCCCTGTAACTCCTTGAAACCCTTGTGGTCCAGTTGCACCTGCAGGTCCCGTAACTCCTTGAAATCCTTGAATACCAGTTGCACCTAAAGGTCCTGTAACTCCTTGAATACCTTGGATACCCTGAGGTCCTGTTACGCCTTGAGGACCTGTAATTCCTTGAACTCCTTGAGGACCTGTAATTCCTTGAATACCTTGAGGACCTGTAAGTCCTTGCAATCCTTGAGGACCAGTTACACCATGAGGACCAGTAACACCTTGAATACCTTGAATTCCTTGGGGACCAGTATTACCTTGAATACCTATTGGTCCTGTATTACCTTGAAATCCTTGTGGTCCAGTTGCACCTTGTGGTCCTGTATTACCTTGTACTCCTTGTGGTCCTGTAACTCCTTGTAATCCTTGAGGTCCAGTTGCACCTGCAGGTCCTGTAACTCCTTGAAATCCTTGAACACCTGTTGCACCCTGAGGACCTGTAACCCCTTGGGGTCCAGTTGCACCTGCAGGACCTGTACTACCTTGAAATCCTTGAATTCCTTGAGGTCCAGTAACTCCTTGAAGTCCTTGAGGACCCGTATTACCTTGAACTCCTTGAGGACCAGTAACACCTTGAATACCTTGCGGACCAGTAACACCTTGAATACCTTGAATACCTTGAGGTCCTGTATTGCCTTGAACACCTATTGGTCCTGTATTACCTTGAAACCCTTGCGGACCAGTTGCACCAGCAGGTCCTGTATTACCTTGAACGCCTTGAGGACCTGTAATTCCTTGCAATCCTTGTGGTCCAGTTGCACCTGCAGGTCCCGTAACTCCTTGAAATCCTTGAATACCAGTTGCACCTAAAGGACCTGTAACTCCTTGAATACCTTGAGGACCTAAAGGACCTGTAACGCCTTGAGGACCTGTAATTCCTTGAACACCTTGAGGTCCTGTAATGCCTTGAAATCCTTGAGGTCCTGTAACTCCTTGAATACCTTGAGGACCAGTTGCACCTGCAGGACCCGTACTACCTTGAAATCCTTGCACTCCTTGTGGTCCTGTGTTACCTTGAATTCCTTGAGGTCCTGTATTGCCTTGAACTCCTTGAGGACCAGTTGCACCTTGAGGTCCTGTATTACCTTGAACTCCTTGTGGTCCAGTAACTCCTTGAACTCCTTGAGGACCAGTTGCACCTGCAGGACCTGTAACTCCTTGTACTCCTTGAATGCCTTGAATACCTTGTGGTCCAGTTACACCTTGTACTCCCTGAGGCCCTGTATTTCCTTGTAGTCCTTGAGGACCTGTATTTCCTTGTACTCCTTGAGGACCAGTTGCACCTGCAGGACCTGTATTACCTTGGTTACCTTGAGGACCAGTGTTACCTTGAATTCCTTGAGGTCCTGTAACTCCTTGAATACCTTGAACTCCTTGAGGTCCTTGTACTCCCTGAGGTCCTTGAGGTCCTGTATTACCTTGAATACCTTGAGGACCAGTTGAACCTGCAGGACCAGTATTACCTTGAACTCCTTGCGGACCAGTTGCACCAGTTACTCCAGCACCAGTTGCACCTGCAGGACCCGTAACTCCTTGATTACCTTGAGGACCTGTTACACCTGTAGGTCCTGCGACACCTGTAGATCCAGTAGAACCAGTAGGTCCCGACGGACCATTCATAAAAACATAAGGAAGACTTCTCCAAGCAGTTACTCCATCTCCAAACTTTAATCTATTTGTGTCTGTTTCAATACCAGGTTCTCCTAATTTTAAAGTTGGATTAACGTTATACCATTGAGCAGCCGTACCTCGCCGTAGTTGGAATTTCACCTCGGCGGTGCTCATTTGTAATTTTACTATAGATTTGTATAAGGGTTTCCAGCGTTTAATATAGCAGAATGATTTAATTGACTGTTAATTACATCCATAATTTCCGTCATTGGATCAAGAGCATCTAAAATTAATGTGAATTCATTAAATGGGAAACCACCATCGTAGATGTATTCGGCACCTGTAAGTGGCGGTTCGACTTCTTTCACAACAGAAGGGAATGTGCAAATAGAGGTTAACATATATGCTTCGACTGATCCATTTGTAAATCCTGCAGTTATGTTTGATTCTTTTATGCCTCTAGGATTGGTAATGCAATGAGTATGATTCTTAATTATAGCAGTTCGTCTTGCTTTTTCAGTATACATTGAAGCATCTCCATTTTTAGATACAATTGTTCGTTCTTTTCCAGTTGATTGCGGAACTAATAAAGAGGGTAAATCTGGAATAGATTGTTTTTCCTGTTGTGTTGTTTGGACACCAAAATACACAAAAAGTCCTAATAAAAAGGTAATTCCAATCGTATTTAAATTCATTGTGTTTAGCTAAGAACCATTTTCTGGGCAAGATTACACTTCATACATCGACCAATTTTAGTAGTAACAGTTGTTGATACACAATCGCATAAAGTTGTTCGAGTATTTTTAATAGATGTACCATTGATACTAGCTTGCGAAGGCAATACATAATCAGCAGTTTGTGAAGCTATATATTCTGTCCAACTTGAAGCAGGTCGACGAATCTTACTGATACCATATCCATGCAAAGCTAATGTTCCTTTGGATGCATTAGGGTGAATATTTTTAGGATTTGGTAGAGTAAGAATATCTTCGTTTGTTCGAATTGTAGTCAAGTATGTTCGATTATGTCTCATACGTTGTAATCTAACCCAGTCACCTGCACTCAATCCACGTGTTCCCATTTGAGCATCTCCCATTGAAGTTCCACCACCTGCATTTGATGTTGTAGCCATTTATGAAACTACAGAGGTAAAAAAGCGAATTTGATTCGGTGGCATAAGTATTCCAATCTTTAATAAACGTTGCGTATCTTCAAAACAAGGTGCATCAAATACCTCATTTGTATCCGGATCCAAAATAATTAACATATTCTTAATCTTTACACGTTGCAGTCTACGAGCCTTACGAACAATATTTCTTAAATAAAGAGTATCCTTTTCATCATTTTTATATAGTGGTTTAAATGCTAAATCCTCGCTTGTTGCAGTAGAATCGAATCGCATGCATTGAATGATAGGTTTCTCTTTTGAATGAAGTTTTCGATGAAGTTCGCAATCAATTGCTGCTTGTTTTAGCAAAAGTGAAATATTCTTAATAATACGACTCTTTTCATATGCAACTTCATACAAAAATTCATCACTGCTCATAAAAGCATCTCTAGGTTCATCACCTTCATATCTTTTGAGAACCATATCATTTCTTCGAATTGGTACAATATTTGGACCTTCACCTGTAGTCATCTGTTCAGGAGTAAATACACTTAAGTACATCTTAACTTCTACAGTTCTCTCATCCATGGGTAAACGAGCATGAGAACAGATACGAATTGCACGACCAATAACCTGATCAATACGTGCTGGATTCCAATATGCTTCCATGATATAAACATTACGTACATTTGCAAGAGTAATACCTTCAGCACCAGCACTTGAAGCCATGAATACGCAAAGACGACGTTCTTTGATGGATGTTTTTAAGTTTTCTGGAAATGTATCAGAATATGATTCATTAAAAATTTGACGAAATAATTCACGTTCTTCACCTTCTCCACCTAAGAATGATGCATATGCAGGAACACCAGGTTTCATTGATGGATCTTCTTCCCAAATACCTTGCTTCTTAATTAATTTGTATTCTTGAAATCCGTTTGCTTCCAGAACTGCACCAAAAATACCAAGACCTTCAAGAGTACGATATTGTGAATAGATAAATTGATTACGATACTTACCATCTTCTCCAATACTCTTCTTTATATCGCGAAGCATTTGAAGCATTTTAGGTGAAAAGATAGCAAGACCTTCTTCAGATAAATATCGTTTAGGATCTGCTCGTAATTTTTCTAAAATTTCAGGTTTAAAATCTTTTGTATCTTCACTTTTACGTTCTTCTTTTGTTGGACGGAATTCAGAAGGAACTGCATAATTGCATAGCAAACGAGATGTCATACGATAAGAGCCATAACTTTCATTTGCATTTGTAGCTGTCTTTCCTCGTTTTGAATCACTTTGTATTTCAATCCAACGAACTTCCAAATATTGAGTAAATTGTTGATCAGACATGGGAATTTTTACAAGCGTTTCATCTTCACCAAGTCGTTTAGGAATTAAACGTTCATCTGCACCTTTAAAGTATGAAACTAAACCTTGAATTCGTTTCTGAAACATAAGTGCATTTTTAACTTTCAAACCATCTACAAATGTATTCATAAAATCTTCAAATTTTGTAGGAAGACATTCTAACATTTCAACAACCAACTTATCTTCGTCCGGAAGCTCAGTTCCTGCAAATTCAGTTTCAAAAGGACCTTTTAATTTCATTACCCATTTTTTGATATTAGGATCCTGATCTAAATCTTTGTTATACTTTACTGCAATACGTTCATTCTTTTCAGAATATACTGTTTCAAAATGAGGAGGATTGCGAGTTAAGATAATAGTTCTTTTAACAGAGTTGTATTCAATTGTATCAATGTCTTTCTGTTTACGAAAAAAACTTGTCATCATTCCTTCATCCCATGAAATTGATGATTTTACAGGAATGGAAACACGTTCAATAGGTCCACGTAATAAATTCATTAAATATGCAATTTCATTTGGACGATTCACAACAGGAGTACCAGACAAACAAACTACTTTACAGTCCTTTGCAGTATAAATCATATCATATAACTTCTTCTTAATTTCACGTTCTTGTAAAACAGCTCCAATTAAGTTATGTGCTTCGTCAATAATTACAACACTATTATCAAACATTTGAGGTTTATCAGGTGGTAAAATACTATCTACATTTGTTGATGAAATACCGTTATAGTTAATGAATGTAAAACGCTGTTCCAAAATATCATCAATTTGTTTTGAAATTAAGGTTTGATCCTTTTGTGGCAATGTTCGGAAATTTGAAGGACGTCCTGAAATAGTTACATAAAACTTACCATTCTTATCTAAAAATGTTTCTGAAATTCCCATACCTTTCGCTTGTTCTCTTGATTCATCTGACAAATTACGCGACTCCCAAAACTGTTCATATGCATATATAGGATTACCACATTTACGAATTTCTCCACGGTAGTTATCTTGCAAGGAAGCCGGTAATAACACAAATACCTTTTTAGTATCTAAAAGTGATTCTGCAACTGCAATGGAAGAACATGTTTTACCAGACCCAAGACCATGGTAAAGCAATAATCCACGATAAGGTGATTCAAGCAAAAGATAATCACGAACTATTTTTTGGTAATGAAATAGATCTTTTGAACTTTTTGACATGTCGCCTTGTCGCTTGCACAAGTCCTCTTCAGTATCTGCAGTATCTAGAGGGTCGATATCTGCTTCATTATATTTTCTGAAAATACGTACGATTGAATCGGAAAATGCCTTTCTATTTGGCAAGACGTACATCCCTACTTATATTCTATCTTGTTTTTTGATGAAATAAATGTACGTTGATAAAGAATAATGGAGTCTACAATTAGCAAACATCCTCGTCTTTGGATGATAGTTTTTTATTTGTTTATGGTTGCTGGATTTTTGTATGTTAAACCAAGTATTGCATTTGGCAATGAGGGTAGAATCCGTCCTTTTGGAACTCAACAGAAGGATGCTACAGTTTTCCCTGTTTGGTGGTGGATGTTTATTTTTGCAGTAGTTTCATATATGGGTGTAGTTTATATTTTGAATTATAAACTATAGTTTTTAAAGACGAGGATAAACAAGTGTTGGAGCTGGAAGACCTGTTTTATCGTATGTTATTAGATCTGGGTATGCAGCTCCAGTTATAGTAAAATTTCCACCCATAGTGTCACAACCATAAATTAAATCATTTGCAGATCTTCCTGAAAGTGCTGCCCAATTTACATTTCCTTCAGGACTATATTGAACTATATATAAATCGTTACTTCCGCGATTTGTGTTAAATAATTTTGCACCAGCAGTACCATTTGCGTTATAGAATGTAATTGAACCCATAGTAAAATATCCACAAACATTTATGTTATTACTACTACGGTCTACTGAAATAGCCATTGTTGAATTCTCATTACTATCTGATCCATCAGCGCCCTCAAATGTAACGAACCATTGTACGAATCCAGTAGAATTATATTTTATTACAAATCCGTTTGCTCGAGAAATGTCACTTTTTTGGATATATGCAAATCCTCCTGTAGAAGTCTGTCCATTTGCAACTGTATTATTAATTGTAAATGATGTTGAAGTTGGTACGGATGCAATAACAGATGAAACATTATGAAGTGCATTTGTAGTTCCTGAAATTGTAATCGATTGGTTCACATTAAGATTGTGTGCAGTTGTTGTATTATATGTAGTTGCTGTTCCAGAAGATGATGCACTTGTAATGGCTAAATACCTGTTTCCATCGGAATTTTCTATATATAAAAATCCTCCAGAATATCTTCCACATGAAATTACGTTTCCTAACGCATCTGTATCAGAGTCTACATAGCTTGCACCTATAGTGATATCATTAGGTCCATTAGTAGACCCTGCAATCATAGTTGCCCAGTTAACATTACCTATAGAACTATACTGTACAATATATCCATGACTATGAGCATTAATATTATTTATTGTTCTAAACAAAGTTCCAGTACTTCCGTTTTTATTATAAATTGATATTGGACTATTATAAATACCAAAAGCTCCATTGACATTACCAGACGAATCACTTGAACAAGCTAATCCATTACCAAATCCGCTATTAGCAGTGATTCTTGCAAACCAATTTACAGTACCTGCAGAACTATATTGTACTGCAAACATTCCTGATCCTGTACCATAACCTGTCGATGGTGAAAATGCACTTCCATCAGCGTTATATGCAACACAATCTGTTAAATAATAACCTACCTTTGTTACATTTCCATTAGAATCTATACAAATACCATTTGCACCATCGTTATTACCACCACCGTCAACTTTTGTTACCCACTGTACAAATCCCGATGGATTATATTTTACAATATGTGTACCAGAAGAAGAAAATGTAAAATTACTATTGCTTGGAAATAACGTTCCATTTGCATTAGTTATGGTACCTATCCCCCCTTGTGCGTTTGCAACTACATATATATTTCCAGCAGAATCCGTTATAACATCGTTATATGATTTATAATAACCTCCACCTCCATAATAATAAGATATCCATAAGGGAGTTGCGTTTGAATCATATTTAATAATCTGACCACCATATTGACTACCAAATTGAGTAACAGAAGTAGTTAAACGTAGAACACCAGCCCTATCTGTAACTCTAAAATTACTTGAAAGACTATTACCGACAACAATAATATTTCCAGCAGAATCATGTGCTACAGAATATCCATAATCAACATTATCTCCTCCAAACGACATTGCCCAATTTACCATTCCATTACCGCTGTATTGAATAACATAAGCGTCATAATCACCAGCTCCTGGAATCTGAGGTATTGGTTGTTGAATTCTGTTTTGTAATATACGACTGTCGGTTTCTGCACGAAAGTCAGTTGAAGATAAAACAAAATTCCCACCTTTTGCAGCTTGCATAGCCTTCTTTACACTAGTCAGAACTCCATTGGTAGAAACGTAAGTACCTATTGTGTTGATATCACGCACATTAGTGACCTGTGACGCATCACGAAATGCAGGCTTTTTACTTTTATCAAATGGAGCACTTCCTCGTGTTGGGGCAGGTCTGAACGGCATTATTTCTTAGCACTTTTATTCTTTTCTTCTGCTTCCTGTTTTTCTTGCAATTCAATTAATAACTTCTTTTTAAATTCTGCCATTTCAGATACATTTGGTTGACATATATTATTCTGGCTTGTATGAATCACCATAATTGTTGTAATCCAAGTACTTATCATAACTAAATATCCAATTGGCATCGCAGGATTGCTTATACCAAATTCATTTATAAACGTAGATGAAAAAGGCGATCTTACAAATTCAAACGAAGATGCAGCTGCATATACAAGTGTTGGAAAAAATGCCCATACTGCTCCTTCTTTTGCACTTTCAGTTAAATCTGTTTTCGAACATTGGAGATAAGCAGATAACCAAGATATAAAGATTCCAACACAATATAAAATTATAAATACAATCGCAGATCCTTTTGCAGTGGAAGCCCAATCCATTCTATTACTTTCATACACGAGTCTATAATTTTGAAATTATCCGTTCTATTTCTTCTATAACACGTTTTCGTTCTTCGTAATGAGGTCGTATCAGTGTTTTACATTCTTCAAAGGTTTTCCATGCAATTGCAGAAATCTCTTTTTGTTGCATAGGTGTGAACTTTTGTTTTAAATTAATTTGAGAAGAAGATACCAATTTTGCAATGAAATATACGTGTCTGTATTGTGTATTGTTTGTTCCATAGAAAGTTTCAGTTAGACAGTGTGGTGTAACTTCATAGGATGATTCTGGTATGTTTGTTTCTTCTGTAAATTCTCGAATTCCACATTGCAAATCAGTTTCACCCTTCATACGACGACCCTTAGGAATGCCCCATTCAGGTTCTTCATATGTTGATCTAGCTTCGTCTATTATTTTTTTACGTGATAGTGAATTGAATTTTTCTCGTGACATTTCAAATTCAATTGAATGACAATCTTTTCCTACACCCCATAAAGCTGTCCATAATGCATCAAACGTTTCTGTTGCAATACGATTTTGTTCTGTAACTGTCATGTTTGACAATAATTTTTTAATGTAAGTTGTGTCCAAAGAGTTATATTTTCCACGAATAAATTCTATATAAGACATACTATCCTTACGTCTAACCATAAGGATACTTGCATTTTTCGGATTTATTGGAAATACCAATGGTTCGTAAATACCGCGTAGTAGAATAATTCCACACGAGATTATAGGGTCTTTACATGTTTTAAATATATGACCTTCTTTACCACAATTATTACAATACATTCTATTATCAATTGAACAGTCCGACTTTTTGTCCGTTTTTTACTAAGGCTTTGATACAAATGGGAGGAACGACTTCTAAACCAGCAGTATCACCACCTGCTTTTGTTCCAGATGTTACTAAAGCAACTTTTAGTGGTGAATACGTTCAAAGTCAACTTGATAAGGCATCACAGATGGCTGCAAAAGCAAGTACAGAAGCTAAACTATTGGGTACTAAAGTTTGGACTTTAAGTACTGGACTATGGACTCTAGGTGTAATCATAGGTCTTGCAGCTCTAGCTTTTGCAATTTATTATATTATTTTCTGGTTTGGAAATGTTAATAATATTGATCCTCTGCATTGGTTTTCTTCACCTTCATCGCCTAGTGTTGGACCAAACAATTTACTAATTCATAGTGCAACCTATGGAACAAAAGATGTGACAAATATACTTGGAACTTATGTTAAACTAGATACGCTTACAGTTGCTAGTCCATTAAATACAACATTAGGAGGTGCTGAAACAGATAGTTTAACATTAACTTATGAATTTTCAGCTAGTCCTGGTCAAAAATACTCTACAACTATCACAGATAATACACGTGATCTTGTAATTTCACCTTCAAGTAATCCAGGTAATTTAATTCAAGGATTGCATACAACTAGTACTACAAAGCCAACAACTCAACCATCTTGGTTCAGTGGATGGTTTACTGGAACAGGTGGTACGGGTAATCTATTGCCAACTGCACTGGACGCAACAACATCATCAGTTGTAAAAGCAAAAGATGCACCTCTTTCAGCTGAATCACAAGGAGCCTATGGAATGCAGTGGTGGATGTTTGTACGTGATTGGAACTATGGTTATGGAAAAGATAAAGAAGTTGTAGTTCGTTCAGATCCAACAAATGCATCAGTTGCAAATCCGCGTATAAGTCTACATCCTACCGATAATACATTGAAAATTTCAATTTCACTATTTCCATCAAGTCCAGATGGATCTTCAAAATCTACACCAGCTCCAGCGGGTCATTCAGGATCTACAGATGATGTATTTATTTGCGAAGTTCCAAATATTCCATTGCAAGATTGGTTCTCTGTTTCAACAACTGTATTTGAACGTAATTTGGACGTATATATTGATGGTAAATTAGTCAAGTCGTGCTTTCTACCAGGAGTTCCAAAACCTGCAGCTGGCGATATTACTCTTGCAGGAAATGGTGGATTTTCTGGCAATATGTGTAACTTTTATCACTATCCTCGTATGTTAACGCCAGGTGATGCACTAACATTCTACGGTGCTGGAACAAGTTGTAAGAGTATTACAGAACCTTCAACTGCAAGTAAAGCAACTGGATATTCTGTGAAATTTGGAGTGTATGATCCAGTTGGAAAGAAAGTTCAAGAATATAGTTTCTAATTGATCAACAGTATTGAGAAACATCAAAATAAAATTCAGTTGTAGGTGATATACATTGCATACGTTTTCTACCTCTGTAAAAAATCAACTTTGAAGTCTCGTCATTGTTATACAAATAGATTTCATCGATATCATCTACACTCATATAAGTCTCTGCAGTCTTTTTCATATGCTGATAAATATCATGAACTAAATCTTCGTCAATAGCCTGTGTAACTCGTTTCTCTGCTCTTTCAATAACTGTATCTAATTTTGCATATGTCATCGCAAGTGTAATAACGTATCCAGCATCTTTTAATGTTTTCATAAGTTCAACTATATTTTTTTGGTCATGACATGTTGCATCTAGAAGTATTGAATATTTTTCTTCTATTGTTCGTTTCACTAAATGTTTCAAAAGAAGACGACCTTTTTCGTGACTTCCTGCAAGATAACGAACACGATCAACATTCAAATATACATGCGTTGTTTTTAATCCAGCATCTTTTAAAAATTGAGATCTATTAGTTGTTTTTCCAGTTCCAGATGCACCACAACTAAAAATAGCTTTCTTATGTTTAGCTGGACGTCTTACATTTCTTGTAATTTTGTAAAATATCTCGTCCTCCATTACATAGTGACAAGAAACTTCGGAAAATCTCTCTTTTTGTAAGTTACAATATTACGGTCTTTCATTTTAGATTCTCGGTAGAATGTATGATATCCAGTTATAAAATTTGAATCTTTATATTCATCTGGCATTGCTTGTGGTGGCTCTGTAAATCCAACATCGGGTATTTCTTCAGGAGGATTGTTTAGAAGCCATACAATATGTGATTCTGTTTTATGAATTTTTGAGTATCGGTATTCATATTCTCTGCAAAGATACCATCCTAATTTGCATAACCACCGATAATTTGATAAACTTTCTCTTACCCAACGGCTACAAGGATGATTCATATGAGTCTTCTTGTAGGCATTTTCTGGCAATTTTGTATTTGGAAGCACCCAATGAGCACAGTATAATAGTTGTGCAGTTTCAATAATCATTTTTACTACATGTTTGTCACAGTGATATTCTGCAGCTTGTTGCGGATCTAACGATAGAAAGAATATATTCATTGTTTTTGATCCAACCGAAAATGGCTTATTTTTATCCGTTTTAGAGTACAATGAAGAAGTACATTCTATTCGGAGTACTAGCAGTTGCTGCATTATATATGCTTTTTTCAATTAGAGAGTCGCTTACTTTGGCTGAACCTGGTCAAACAATAATTCAAAGTTCGATATTAGATGGCAAATCTGGTACAGACAGTGATATTGCATTGCCAGCATCACTCAATCAGGATAAAGGTTTGACATTTTCTTTTTCTTGCTGGGTTCGTATTGATAACTTTGCATATCAACCTGGAAAACCAAAAGTAATTTTTACCAAAGGACCTACTGATTTATCTTCAATGTGTCCAGCACTTTTGATAGATGGAAATACAAACTCATTGATTGTAAAATTAGATACATTTGGAGCAACCGAAGTAATTTCAATTCCAAATATTCCTGCAAAGAAATGGATGCACATAGCAATTGTTGTAGATCAAAAAGCCGTTGATATTTATATGAATGGAATACTATTCACACACCATTCAATCATGCAACTTCCTAGACAGAATTCAGGAACTGTTCATACTGGTATTGATGGAGGATTTGAAGGAAAACTAGCAGGATTGACATATTATAATTATTTTCTAAAACCAACTGATGTTCCTGCATTGATGCGTTCAAAGCCTCAAACAGATAGCGACATCGGAATTCTACCTCCTTATTTTGATATTAGTTGGTGGATTGGTCGCTGAGTTTATGATTTATGAACTGCAGAAATAGCAGCTTTTGCAGCAGCAGCTTGATCTGCTTGAGCTGACATGTTAGAATTCATATCATGAAATTCTTTTGCGAGTGCGTCAATTTTTTCGTTTGTCTTTTTAAGCTCCTTTTTTAGAGAATTTGGTGTGTTTGTAAGATGTTCATATATCATAGTTGTTCTGTTAAAAACCACGTAGATAAAGAACATAATCAAAGCAGGCAATAATATTTGCAGGAAAGTCTTTCGTCCCAACATTCTTACTTCTGTATAGATAAATGAGTTCTCAGAACCAAAATTCAGCTGCATATTCCGGATATGTATCGGGCAATACTAGGTTAGGTCCAATTCCTTTACGTGATGCATCAGATCTTACACTTCGAATTCGTCAAAGATTAATGCATATAGAGAATAGAACAGGCAGTCTTATTCAACCAGGTAATAGTGAACGAAAATGGTTATTGTTTGGAAACCAGTTTCGTTTATCGTATTTGTATGGCAAACTACAATGTGGAAGTTGCTCGGGTGGTGCGTTTAATCAAAATGGTGCATATAATACAGTTACAAACTCAACTACTTTTGGCGGATCTTAAATTACTTATTTATTTTTTTCATTATTTCAGATGCCGTTAGAACTTCTGCAGTAGGGAAATCTTTTTTAATGCTGTTATTCATCTTTTCTACGTATTTTTTGAATTCATCAAATGATTTCATATTAACCATATCATTTGACCAAAAATGGTTTCTGAATTCATCAAAAGGCTCTTTTTTTAATACCTCTTCAAAATCAGTCTTATATTTGCATAAGAGGTTCAAATCTCTTACCAATTTACTCCTATAATACTGTTCATAGTCTTTTCTTATAAGGATATATACTACATCAGGTGTGAATGGTAAGTTATCCTTTTCTTGAAGTCCAACAAATACAATATGTTTATGCTGAGATACTAGTGCATTAACATCTTTGATTACACCTTTTTGAACAGTATCAATCTTTTTATGTTTTTTCCAATTGTTTTCGTAAATATCATCTAAGTCATAACCTTTAACTGATAAACTCTTTAAAAGTGTTGTTTTTCCTGAACCGGAAGCACCAGTGATATAAACTATCATCGTATTATATATGCTACTTTAAAATCCGCACGGCTTTAAGGGTCTTGCGGATTTGTTTCTTTATTTTATTGCGTTGTGTTTTGTCTAGAGATGTAGGTGTGTAAGTAAAAAAGTATTGTAAGTATTCAGCTGATGTTTTATTTTTTGACAATTTTTGATATAATTCGGTTTTTTCAACACGCATATCAATTAATGATTTCTGTTTTCCTATACAGGTAATTGGAGTCAATAATTTATATCTTCTCTTATGGGATTTCTCATTTGCTAATTCAACCAAATGCTGAGCTGCACATATGAATCTTTCTTCAGGTATATCTTCTAAAAAATGTTCAGGAGCGTACAAAATGGATAGAAAAAACTGTAAAAGCGTGGGAATGCTTGCTACCAACAACCCCTCCCCGGTGGTGTGGTAACTGTGACATGCATCGGTTTCATATAATCGAACAATTAAAAACTTTGTTTTTGAATCTAAAATATCTGTATGAGCAGGTAGTAACTCACCATACGGTTCATAATCTTTAACAGTAACAGATCCTTTCTTTGAAAGAATTGACTTAAATTCATTAACTACAGTTTCTCTCTTTTCAGGAACTACTAAAACATCCAATGGTAAACGCCATTGTCCAGAATTAGAATTAGATTCTTGCAATTCAAATGCATTAAATCCTAACAAAACAACTTGTTCTTTAATTAATAATTTTTGAATACTAGTCTTACTTTCATTTGAAAGAAAAACTTCATCTATTTCATCTTTAACTGAAGGACACTTTATAGGATAATGTTTATTTAATAATTGCAAACGAGTATATACTTTCTTCCAACGATCAACGTAACCTTTAGGTCTGGATAATTCCAAATAAACTGCCATTCTCAAATAATTAGGTGGAACATAATGAATACCATTCTTTTCAATACTATTCTTCCAAAGTGCATCAAAAATAGGAACATCTAAATGAGAAACATCCGCAATACCAATATAATCAGAAAAAACTTTAAATGTACCCAAATGTACACCTGGTTTTACTTCAACACTTAAAAATCCGGCATTCGTTAATTGATCGGCGAGGTCAAGGGCGTGAAGTTGTGGCGTTGCACTAAAAAAATCATAATCAGGAATATCACGTTCTGTATCATAGAACCTATCTTCCGGTGGCAATAAATCGTTAATAGCTGTTCCACCATAACACATTACGCGATTTGACTTAACGAACCTTTCAACAAGATTGATCGCCTTCTTAATTAACGGATCATTTGCATTTTCTTTATCAATTTGTTCTTGAGCCAATTGAGCAACTTTGTCAATCTCCATTATTTTCTTGTATGAAAATTATGTGTAGTTTTTCTTTCTACTATGAAGCAAGGAATGGCAAAACGCAAGTCTCGAGAAAACCCTCGTGACAGAAAGTGTTCGGAAGACCTTTCAGATGATTCAAAACCTTTGCCGAAGAAAACAAAGTATGAATTAAGAAGCAAAAAGAACGCAGACACTACATGGATAACAGATGATACACTTGATTCACCAAGTGAAAGTGAATCAGATGAGGCTATTGAATTTAGTATTCGAGTTGTTAATAAAAAAGAATCTGATGATGAAGAAAGACCAAGCACACGAGCAGCTGCAAATAGGAAAAAGCAAAAGGCCAAAGAGACTCCAATTAAATTAAATCGTCAGGAAGAAGACTATTATAATTCATTGCCTTCTGCCAAACAAGAGAGTCTCTTTGGTATTATGAAGCGTATATCAACGATATCTTTAGATAACACTATAGTTCCATATAAATTTAAGATATTAGAACTTCCAATAAGTGATTATGTAAAATCAAATGTTATTAAAAAAGTTGCAATTTTAGATGAAATGTCTTCAGATATGGGTGAATCATATAAACTTCGTAATTGGATTGACGGATTTTTACGAGTACCATTTGGTAAAACTGTACCGCTTCCTATTCAATATAAAACAGATCAAGTTAAGAGTGCAGACTTCATTGTAAATGCACGTAAAGATATGGATAAATCAATCTATGCAATGACACCCGCAAAAACACAAATTCTTCAAATTATTGCTCAGCTGTTAGTTAATCCTGATTCAGTTGGAAATGTAATTGCTCTACAAGGTCCTATGGGTGTTGGTAAAACATCGTTTGCAAAGAATGCAATTGCAAAAGTTTTGAATCGTCCATTTGAATTTTTTTCATTAGGCGGTGCATCAGATATTGCTACATTTATTGGTCATTCGTATACATATGAAGGATCTATGTGGGGTCGTATTGTTGATTCATTGATGAATTCAAAATGCATGAATCCTGTACTCTATTTTGATGAAGTTGATAAAGTTTCTACAACTCCTCATGGAGATGAAATTATTAGTATGTTAATACATTTAACCGATCGTTCTCAAAATAGTCAGTTTCATGATCGATATTTTTCTGGAATTGATTTTGATGTATCACAATGTTTATTTGTTTTTTCATTCAATGACATTGATAAAGTTCATCCTATTTTGCGTGATCGCATGACAGTAATTAACTGTGATGGATATACAGAAAAAGATAAAACAGTTATTTTGAAAAATCATATATGGCCTCAAATTACAGATAGACTCAGATTTAATAGTGACGAATTAAAAATTGATGATTCTGCAATTTTATATATGATTTCTGAGTTTTCTACAAATTCAGAAAAAGGTGTTCGTGGATTAATTCGTGTTGTTGAAAGCATGCTTACGAGATTAAATATGCTGCGTGTAGCAAATGATGAGACGATGGAAGATTATGATTTTTATATGAAACTATCATTTCCGTTAACAATAACCAAACCGATTGCAGAAAAGTTGTTGTCAAATTTAGATAAAAAAGATAGAGAAGTTTGGAGAACGTTATATACTTAAACGGTCATTGTCTTAAAGAATCCAATTCCAACAAATCCTACAAATAGGTCCTTGTCAGTCTTTTCATCGTACTTATAGACACGCTTGTTCTCTTTGCAAACGAAGTACTTTTCATCCTTGAAATCTACTTCATCTGCCTCGTGTTCACTGTCTACTAGAATCCACATACCATCTTGAGGGCACCAGAAGTTACCGTCGCCCAATGGAACTAGTTTGCTAGTCTTACTCTTTTCTTCAAACTGAGCGTTTGTAAGAGTCTTTTGAAGAGTATGCATCTCACACTTCTTCTTTTCCAATGCCTCCATAGTAGGAGGACTATCAGATCCTGCAAATGGTGATGCAGAAGTTTTTACATGATTTTGTCGAACAAAGTTAGCAATATGATTCTCTAAGGAATCAGACTGAAACGTCTCTGCTGACATATCATCGTTAATATAGGTTTTAAAATCCTTAATAATATTGGCATCAAGATCCTTTTGTGCAAGGTTCTTTAATTCGTTGCCTAATGTTTGTTCAATCTTTTTTGTCATACGAGGAATGTTTGGCTTTTTAGCTTCCACCTTTTCCTTTACTACTTTTTCCTTCTTAGGCTTGTCTTCCTTAATAATAACCTTGACCTCTTCCTTAGGAAGCTGGTTTTCAAGGAATGCAAGAAGTGCCTTAACGTTGGTAATTTGAGTTTGTAGATCAGTCATTTTTGTTGATAAATTTTATATAAAAAGGTTTCAAATCCGTTTTTAAGAATTAATGATTTTTTTTATTTGTAATCTTAATTGTAATCTAAAATGAGGATTATTTCTAGATACTAGCAAAGTATTTGCTTTTGCTATTTTTGTACCAACAACCCAGTATGATAAAGTATCGCCATAAATGTCATACCAAAAAGGAGTGCATGTTTTAGTAGTTGTTAATTCATCATTGCTATATGAATAATCAACATTCCATGGCATCTTTGTAGTAACAAATACTGCATAATACTAAATCAAAAATTGTTTAATTTTTAATTCTTCTTTGCCTTTGCCTTTGGTTTAGGCTTCTCATCTACTTCTACATCTTTCTCGGCTTCAGCAGCCGCCTTTCTGGCAGCAGCTTTCTCGCGACGAGCAGCTTGCATCTTCTCTAGATGTTCCTTTGTTAGCTTAGGCCTAACCTTTTCAGGCTTATCCTCTACAACGATATCATCAAAGTTATCGTTGTTTTCACAGTATTCCTTGACATAGTCTTCAAACTTCTTGTTGTCATAGGCTTCAATTTTATTAATAAACGCCTTAATTGCGTTCTTATGATAGTTCATATATTTTTCACTAGTATCCCGTCCATTATCATCCATGTGCTTTTCTACAAGGCTCATACGGCCTGCATTCATGTTAGTTACGTTTAGCTTAATGTCTGTCATTCTGATGCTCAATCATTCTTGTAAAAATATTGCAAATCCGTTTTCATGAATTTGCGTAGTATTCGATAATTTCAAAAGGCAAAGAGTAATAATGGAACCCTGGTATCCCTTTGTTATAGGAACAATTATTTTTGCATATATTCACTCATTTAATCGTTCTGCAAATTTATATTTTGAAAGTGGAAAAACATTAGAGTGGAGAGATTTCTTCACTGTAGTATTTCCGATAGGAAGTCACACACGTACTTTGTTGAACAATATATAAATGAGCTATGTACTTTCATTCAGACGAAAAATACCAAAGTTAGACATTCCTTATTACCTTGGTAAGTATGAAGGAATGCTCTTTCATTCGCATGATAAAAAAAGATGGACAAATGTAATTCCGATACCTGCTGGACCCATTAATTATCTAGAAATTGGAGTATCGTATGGATTACATGCTATTTCAATTGAAAATACATATTGTAAACATCCAGATTCTAAAATTTACTGCGTAGATCCATGGAAAGATTATGATGAATATCCAGATTTTAAAGGTGACCAAGATAATGTATATAACATATTTACTCGAAATATTAACAAACATAAAAATCCTTCTAAATTTATTGTAAACCGAGGATTATCAGAAGATATTGTTCCCACATTTGATAATGAATTTTTTGATATTATTTTTGTAGACGGTAATCATGAAACAAAATATGTTTATGCAGATGGAAAAATTGCATTTGATAAAGTGAAATCTCAAGGATATATTATTTTTGATGATTATGACTGGGTTGAAACTAAAACAGGTATTGATAAGTTCGTCGATGAGTATTCTTCTAAAATCAAAGTAATATATGATAATTCACTATTTCAATTGATTGTTCAAAAATTATAAATTAAAACGTCTCTTGAAATCTGCAACTGATGAATCAAAAGATGGTTTGTTCCATAATACCCAACGACTTAATGCACCTGGAGTGTCTGGTTTATTCCAATGTTCTCCCATTCCAGAATGACGTTTAATATATCGTTGCTTTCTAGTTTTATTCTTATGTTTCGTAAAATCTGAAAACCCCCGTTGGCCGAAGGGTACAATTTTTTCCTTACCATCCTTATCAAAAACTGCATCCCACTTTTTTTCTTTTTTGTGGGATTTTCGAATAGTTTTTAGCTTCATTCTTTGTAATGGAAGAGTGGAATAAAAAAGTTCGAGACATTCTTGATGAGAGTGAATCTTCATACCATACTAGACAGTTTATAGAATATATGTTTCAAGATTTGATTCCTAGAAACAAACGACTTAAGATCAAAAACAAAGAAAAGTTTACTCAACGACTCGGTCCTGAATTTGAATTATGGGCAGAAGAATTAGAAGAAAAGTTCACTAATGTTTTGGTAAGAGAAATACTAAGTGATGATGAATTTTGGAACTTATCTCTTCAAGTTGCAAAAACTGTCTAGTGAAAACGGAAGAATCTAGATACAATGCTTAGTAATAACAAGAATGGGAGATACAATCATCGGTGTTCAATTTGGAATTGCCAATCCCGATGAAATCATTTCCAAAAGCGTAGTTGAAGTAATTAGCGATAAACCACATCAGATGAATCAACCCGTAGCGGGTGGAGTCTTCGATGCAAGATTCGGAGTTATCGAGAACGGTAAGATTTGCCCTACATGCAAACAAACTAACTTACTATGTCCAGGTCATTTTGGTCATATTCGACTTGCACGACCTGTCTATTTATATCAATTTATTGACCAGGTTCAAAAGATATTGCAAAATGTTTGCTTAAATTGTTCAAATCCATATCTTCCAGACGAAGAATTGGAGATTATTGCAGCTAAGACATTTGGTATTGATCGTTTTGCAGCAGTTCATAAGAAGACAGCAAAGTATAAGGAAAAGCTTGTTAAAGATACTGGTGCATGTACTCATTGCAAAACACCTCTAGTGAAGAAGACTGAAAAAATGGAGAATACAGTTGCAAGTTTACAGGCAATTACATACGATGAAATTGCTGATCCAATTCCGCTTCAATGTGAAATGGTTCTTCGATGTTTTCAAAGAATTACTGATAAACATATTGAATTGATTGGATTTAATCCAAAGTTTAGTCGTCCTGAATGGATGATTTGCACTGTTCTACTTGTACCTCCTTTGACAGTCAGACCTTCTGTTATCATGGAAGATAATCAACGCATGGAAGATGATCTAACACACATGTTAATTACAATTGTTCGTGATAATCAAAGACTTCGTGATAAAATTGATAAGGGAGATTCAGCAGATATTATCAATAAATATACTGAATTGCTTCAGTTTGATGTAGCTACATATGTTGACAATGAAATTAAGGGATTACCTCCTGCAGCACAAAGATCTGGAAGACCTCTTAAGACACTTAAATCACGACTTGGAGCCAAGAATGGTCGTGTTCGAGGAAACTTGATGGGAAAGCGTGTTGACTTTTCTGCAAGATCAGTTATTACACCAGATGCAAATATTGATCTAGATGAATTGGGTGTCCCGGAAGAAATTGCAATGAACTTGACATTTCCAGAAATTGTTACTCCTTACAATCGTGATCGTTTGTTGTCATACATTCGCAATGGTACATCAAAATATCCTGGAGCGAAATCAATTGTATTCACTAAGAATGAAAAACGATCTGTTAATTTGAAGTTTATTACTGTTGAAACAATTGACATTAATGTTGGAGATATTGTGCATAGACATCTAATCGATGGAGATGTTGTTCTGTTCAACAGACAACCTTCGCTACATAAAGCTTCTATGGAATGCCATCGTATTCGTGTTTTACCATATTCAACTTTTAGATTAAACGTTTCAGCTACTCGACCATATAATGCAGATTTTGATGGTGATGAAATGAATATGCATGTTCCTCAATCAATTGCTTCTGCAATGGAGTTGAAATATCTAGCACCTGTTCTTCGTCAAATTATTTCTCCAAGATTAAATTCACCAATTATTCAAATCTTTCAAGATACATTAACTGGTGCATATCGAATTTCACAGGATGATGTTCGTGTTCCAGAATATGTTGCAATGAATTTACTTGCTCGCATGAAGAAACCATTCAATGCATATGATCGAAGAAATCGACCTTTGACGGGTAAGGAAATTATTTCAAAAGCATTTCCTCTCATGAATTATGATGGACCTATTAAGTTAGAAAATGGCGAATTGACTAAAGGATATCTTAAGAAAAGTGCATTTGGAAAAGCTTCTGAAGGTATTATTCATGTGCTATACAATGACTTTGGACCAGACCGCGCAGGTCAGTTCATTAACGATGTTCAAAATATTGTAACAAAATATAATCTTTATACAGGCTTTTCAGTCGGAACAGCCGATTTAATTGCAAATGATGAAACAGCTGATATTATTAAAAAGACACTTGAGGAAGGTCGTAGAAAGGTTACTGATATTATGACATCTGTTCATGCTGGAACATTTATCAATGCATCAGGACGTTCTGATGGAGAACATTTGGAGAATGAAATTATGAATGCATTAAAGGAAGTGAATTCGACAATTGAAAGAGCAGTTTCAAATAGTCTTCCTAAATCGAACCGTATGTTTCAAATGGTAGAATCTGGTTCAAAAGGTTCTAATTTGAATATTACTCAAATGATGGCTCTTTTGGGTCAGCAATTAATTGCAGGTCGCCGTGTTAAATACACATTGCAAGATCGTACATTACCTCATTTTGGAAAATATGATGATGGTATTGAATCTCGTGGATTTGTAGAAAACAGTTTCATCTCAGGAATTCGTCCAGCTGAATTCTTCTTTCATGCTATGGGTGGACGTGAAGGTCTAATTGATACTGCAGTGAAAACTTCTGATTCAGGTTACATTCAACGTAAACTTGTAAAAATTATGGAAGATCTTCGTGTAGAATATGATGGAACTGTTCGTAATGTAAACGGTTCTATTGTTCAATTTGTTTATGGTGGAGATGGTGTACAAAGTATTTGTGTAGAAGTTCAGCCAATTGATCTTGCAGTGATGTCTATGGAGCAAGTCTATAGAGAGTTTGCTGCATCCGTAGATGATTTTAAGGCTGTTGTAAATGGAGACGTTGGTAGTGCTCCCGATCTAATTGATCAAATATTAAAGGACCGTGAAGTTTTAGTTAAGGATGTATTTAGGTATGTGAAAAATACTGAAGTATCAGTTCCAGTTCATATCAAACGTATTCTTGCAAAGTATGAAAATAAGTATTCAGTTAAAACAGATTTAACACCTGAATATGTAGTGAACGAATTGAATGCACTAACAAATGAACCAATGTTTAGATCAAATAAACTATTTCATATTCTGCTTCGATACTACTTAGCTCCTAAGAAATCAATTATTAATCTTCGTTTAACTAAGAGTTTATTTGATGATCTTCTAAAAGATATTCGATTTAAGTACATGAAATCAAAAGTTCAAGCAGGTGAGATGGTTGGAACACTTGCAGCTCAGTCTGTTGGAGAACCTACTACTCAGTTAACTTTGAATACTTTCCATTCAGCAGGAACTTCTAAAGCAAATGCAACTCAAGGTGTTCCACGTATTGTTGAATTGTTGTCTGTTTCTCATAATCCAAAAACTCCAAGCAATGTAATCTATTTTAATCAGGAAACTGCAGTTGTTCAAAATGCTGTATTTTCAAAGATGAAAGAGATTCAAAAGACAACTTTACGAGACATTAGTAAATCTTTAAGAATTTATTATGATCCTGATCCAACTTCAAAGAATACAGTAATTGATGAAGATAGACTAATATTGCAATCATATGAAAAGTTTTCAATCACTCAACAAGCTGCATGCATATCTCCTTGGATTATTCGTCTAGAATTAGATCCTATGGAAATGGCTGCTCGTAATATTGTTGACATGAGTGTAATTCAAGCAAAGATTTCAAATAATAAAGTACTTCGTGTATTTGAATGCATTCATTCAGATACAAATTCATTTGGTAAATTGATTATGCGTATTACATTTCTACCAGACACTGTAAAGAACTCACTTTCATTACGATTTATTGAAGATAAGTTGTTGGATACAGTTCTTACGGGTATTGATGGAATTGGACGTGTATATCCTCGTGAAGTAAAGAAGGAACTTATGTATGATGAATTGGTTGGTGGTTATGTTCCTATTGTACAAACTGTTCTTGATGTGGAAGGTGCAAATTTACTTGAACTTGTTACATTTGATAATGTAGATCCTTACAGATCATTTTCGAATCATATTCATGAAATTGTTTCAGTGTTTGGAATTGAAACTGCTAGAATTGCATTGTTTGAAGAGTTTATGGAAACATTTAGTTCAGAAAGTGTAAATTATCATCACATGATTACATTGATTGATACTATGACATTTCCAGGTTATCTAGTTTCTGTAGATCGATTTGGAATGAATAAAAGTGATAATGGTGTTCTTGCTAAATCATCATTTGAAAAGACATCACAAATTCTGTTTGATGCTGCAATCTCAGCTGACTTTGATAATATGAAAGGTGTATCTGCAAATATCATGTTTGGACAGAAGCCTCCATGTGGAACTGGAATTGTAAATATTCTAATTGATGAAACTCGATTACCAGAGGGACCTGAAGAAGATGATACTGCATTCAAAGCAGATCTTGATGCTGCAAATATTCTCGTTGAACAAGAAGAGAAGAAAGCAGCTGCAGAAGGTGCATGTAAAATGGAGGACATTCTAATGGAATGGTAAAGTGATGTAAAAATCATAATAAAAAAGAAATAGTAATTTACTAACTCTTTTTTATTTAAATTATGTTATTTTTGGATAAGATGAAAATATCTTCAGACAGGTCTAAATTCTGGGTAAAGTTTATAACCTTCTTCTAGTTTTTCTTTAATTTTTTCAAATATCTGTTTCAAAGTGTCTACTTTTGAACGAATATATGGATTATATATTTTTTTACCGTCTTGTTTAAATTCGACACAAAATCCATGTCCATGCGCTCCACGTGCTTTTACATAATATATATTTTTAGGAATATCGTTTGGGTTAATACCACAATCTTCAGGTAGAATAATAATTCTAGATTTCTTTTTTTGATTGAAGTTTTGTTCTGTCTGAGTTGCAAGTCGTAAATTTTGTTTGCGATTATTTAGTCCATTTCGATCAATATGATCAATTGATTCCTTAGAACCCTTGCCTGGAAAATTTAGTTTATTCATAACAAAGTTGTGAAGATATAGTGTTTTTATAATTCCATTTATTCTAATATTTGCACCTATATATTTACCATTAGTAATAGCATGCCAGTTACGAGTTTTTACTAACTCTAAATCTTCTTTATCGATTAAGAATTTTATAGGGTTTCCATTGTAGGAAATTGTACATTCTACACAATCTTCTAGTTCGTTATAAACTATAGGATTGGGTTTTCTTCCTGTTGGTAACTTAGTTTCGCCTTCAATTAATAGTGTCATTTTGTTATACTTATTATATGGCTGGTTTATTTAAATCCATTTCACTAAATTAAATTAATTACTGTAGGATAATCCGGCCATACCACTCATGATACGGAGAATGTTGTAGTTTGTTGCATACACACGAACATCCCAAGTGTTATCAGTGCTTTCATCAATGGCTATACCACCACTCATCTGCATAGAAATTGTTGCAGTATCAATACGGGAGAAGTTGCAAGTTCCAGATGGTTGGTGTTCTTCTGGTTTCAATGCAAATGAATACATGTAGATACCAGGTTGAGGTGTGGAAATTGTAGATCCGGCAACCGCAGTTGTAACAAGAGTAGCGTGCGCAGTAGCAGTCGTTCCTGGACCAGCAGCTACTGTAACAGTAGGTACAGATGTATATCCTGAACCACCATTTGTAACTATAATATCAAAAAGAGCACCACCTATGTTAGACCAACCACTAACAAATACAGCTTGAGCCTGAGCTCCACTTCCACCACCTCCAGTAATAGTAACTGAAGGAGCACTTAGATATCCTGTTCCAGGATTTGTAACAGTGACTGTACTTACAGAGCTAGTTGATACTGGTGTAGTATGTATATTAGAAGCTGATCCGGTATGGTGTTGAAAAGGTTGAACCTTGTTATAATAATCACCGAAACGAGCTTCTGCACGATCCTGTCCATTGATTTGTAAATGCTGTGTAAACACTGTATTTACATCATATGTAAACGGCTTTAGACGTGTAGAATTAAATTGAAATCCAGGCATCGTGCTAGCTGCAAGTTTACAATTATTATAAGCAGTAGGCTGTACAACCCAAACAAGTTCCTTAACAGGGTGATTAAATGTTAAGTCAACACGATTGTTGTAAGAACTAATTCCCTTTTCTTCATTGTATTGCACCTGCTCGATAAGATACTCGTGACTTTCTTGAGCCATGCGACGACGCTCTTCAACATCTAGGTAGATATAATCAATATAAATTGCTGAACTTGAAATTTTGGGAATCAAAGATGCACTGGCAAAAGATCCTGCAACATGTTGTGCATCGTTCCATAGAATATTGATCTTTACCTCGTGATACTGCAGAGCAATTAGTGGAAGAGCAGCACCTGGGTTTCGTGCATAGAAAAACGATAATGGAACATAAAATACATTAGGAACAGCAGGCTTTCCGTTTCCAGCATTACATGAAACAACAGCTGGTAACTGTACAGATCCAGGTAGTAATCCGCCGCCTACCATTGAATGACGAGATAGTCCTTCTTCTGTAGTACTTGTCAATGTATCCCATAGATACATCCATTCATTATATAGACGATCAATTAGTTGACCACCGATTTCTATTTCTGCATATTTTATCAAGTTATATCCTAGACGACCTTGTTCATTGTTCCAACTAAATGGATTACCATCTGTTCCATTTTGGGGTAAAACAACTTCCAGATAAGTTGTGTAAAGTAGATCAGCGTGTCTTCCGATTACAGCGCTTTGTTTGTTACCCCACGCAGATGAGCCAGTAAAATTCACACGAAAAGCCTCCATTGCAAAGTTTGTGTGTCGCTTAAATAGACCTTTCCAGAACGTAATTTGAGGATTTCCACTAAGGTATGCATCTTGAGCGCCATAGGCAACGAGTTGTAATAAACCACCACCCATTTGTCTTTATATGTTAGACATACTGAATTTTTTAATTACGACGACGACGAGTCTTCTTTGCAGTTGATCCTTTGCTATAGGTCTTCTTAGCTTCCATAATAACCTTTTTGAGTCCGTCGCCCTTCTTGTAAGTACCCTTTGACTTCATCTGTTTCATCGTCTTTTTAACATGAGAGAGCCAAGCGTTTGCCATTTTGTATAGTAGTTTCGAGATTTTATATTACAACGTTATAGATTGGAGTTGTTTTTTGCATAGGTTGAAAAGAAACCGCGGGGTCTGGCATAGTTGGCTTTTTGTATTTTTTAGGTTTAAGGGCTCTAAGTGCAACGGGTTTAAGAACAAGGCTATTTTCTTGAAATTCACCTATGTACAATTCCATCATACTATCGATAGATCCATAATTCATCATAACCCATTGACATCCGTATGTAAACAATATTTGTGGATTATAATTCGTTAAATCATTACCAATATCTGGAACAACCATTGTGATTGCATTTCTGTTATGATTAATTAATTCTTCATGATCATATGTTTGCGATGCTTGTGTATATGTTAATCTACGCAAGTTAGAAGTATCCCATGAAAGATTTACAAGTTCTTCCATTAATGTTCCCTTTATGCCTCCACCGCTGACAATCAGCAATTTACTTTGAAGATTGCAAACTGGTTCAACTGATATATTTTTGCGTTGATAACTGTAGGTAGAATCTAACATATGTGATCTACATGTGGTTTTTAGTATTTCGGCACATGCATTATATACAATTGTTTTATCTGTATGAAACACCAAGCTCAAAATAAATGGATCAGATGATACTGGAGATGTTATACTATTAAAAGCTGTATTAATTATACTTACACAACATGCTTCAAATGAAACTGTATTATATGCATAATCTGTACCTAATTTTTGATTTTTAAGACCAACTACAGGTTTATTATTTTCATCTGCATAAATATCTAATTCAATCAATCGTGGACCTGATTTAACAACTAAAGGAATAATTGAATCAGATACATAATCATAAATTTTAGCTCCTGGAAAAATTGAATAAGATGAAGATGCAATATAATAATCACATAATCTCATATTAGCAGGGGTTGTTGGACATCCTAATGGTGCCAATTTAGTAACCGTTTCATATGATTTGAAAATAGGAATAGCAGATGCTAAAGCCTTTTCACGTGATGGTTGAACTGCAGAGTATATACTAGAGGTTGCCCATACAATAAGTAAAATAATTGCAGCATAAAGTACATACCATAAATTGGACCCTTCTTCCGGCATTTGAATATCCATTACTTCTTACCAACACGAAATAACATGCCTCGCATACCTCTAACAACGGTATCTGGAATACGTTGTTCCATTGAAATTCCTGCTAGACAGCAATAATGAAAGTATAAACAATACATTCCACATTCCGAATCTTCATATTGATGCTTTGTTTTATTATAGGTCATATGCATGGGAGAAGAATGAATACCTGTTGAATCCCATTGTTTTTTCCATCGTTTCATTAATTTTTGAATTTGAGCTTCTGGTTCTTGTGCATATGAATCAAAATATGTAATACGTGGAAACTCTAATTCAGGACTAATATCGCAAAATAAAGCTATCCAATGTTGTCCTGGACCTGAACTAACATCCGTATTAAAAACAATTCCAATTTGTGTATAACCTGAATCGTATAATGATTTAATATTCATAGAACAAAGTGAACTAACTAAACAGGCTCCTGTCTTAGATCGTTTATCAAAATCAATTGGAAAACTTCCAACATAATGGTACTTTGAAAAAACTTTCATATATTGATTTTCTATACTATCTATATCATCAGAAGATAGCCATTCTTCCGGATTGACTGTCCATGAGTTTGGTGCTTTTGGTCTTGACAACATAGATGCAAAAATACATTCTGCTTTTCCAGTTTTACATTCTTTGTGAAATCTATTTTTTAATGAATTCCAAACATCGCTAGTCTCTCCTTCAGGGATTGGCTGTTGATTTGAATGTTCACTATTATAGACCTTTCTTAAGTTTTCTATTTCGTCCTTATCAAACGACATCCTTACTTTGAAAATGGATTATCTTTGACCGAATTAACAAACATAAAAAATGCAAGATAGTGCTAATCAACTTCGAGAACTAACAAAGGAGTACCGTAAGTATGATGATGAATTACGATCATTAAATTCTAGAGTTTATGAACTTCGCGAGGGTCGTAAAAATGTAGAAGTGTTAATGATTGATATTTTAAAGAAGGAAGAATTCAAAAGTTTTAATAAACTTAAAATTAATGAAGATGGTTCAACCATTAAAATTCAACGTCCTCAAACCTGGTCAAAACCTTGGAATATTTCACAAAAAGATTTAAAAGGTCTTATGGATGCATATTTTGAAACTTCAATAAATCCTAACTCAAATGATTGCTATAACTTTATTTTAGGGCATAAAAAGTCATCATTAATAGCAGATGAATTTGCTATTACTCGAACTGTAGCAAATGAAAATGAATAATATATAATAAATGGCATCAAGCATTCTTGGAACGATTACAAATAGTTTGCAGTCTCAAATTCCTAAACTAGTTGAAAAAACTGAACCTCAATTAGAAGCAACTCTTATTCAAACAATTAAAGATTTGAGAACAAATAACCCTGAAGAAGCTAAGCTATTTTTTGATAACTGGAATAAATTAAATAGTGCAGTACAAACTGCTTTTTCTCCTTCAGGTGGTCGTAGAAAACGAACTCACCGAAAACATAAAAGTAGGAAACACTAAAGATGCTGTACAACCCTTACAATGTAAAGAATCAGTTGTTTGCAAAACGAGATATTGAATCTATTCTTTCAAAACACAACACCAAGTTTAGTGTTCATAATGAATCATTATTTCAAACTGCAATGGTTCATTCATCATATGTAAAAAGAAACAAGTATACAACTCCAACCGGAGAAGACACTGAGTTAGCTATTTGTCCAACAAATTGCATAGATTTATTTGATGAATCATATGAACGTCTTGAACATTTGGGTGATACGATTTTAGGGGCAGCTGTGTCAACATACTTGTTTACACGATTTCCTCAAGAGAATGAAGGATTCCTAACTGACTTGAAGAAGGAGATTGTTTGTAATGAGATGTTAGGTAAGTTAAGTCAAACAATTGGTCTTGATAAATTCTACATCATTTCAAGACATAACGAAGACAATTGCAAAGGAAGAGTTAATACAAGCAAATTGAGTGATATATTCGAAGCATTTCTTGGGGCTCTGTGGTTGGACTCCAAGAAAAACTTTCAAATTGTATACTCATTTGTAGTTGCAGTTATCGAGATGTATATTGATATTCCTGAACTACTTAGAAACAATCGAAATTTTAAGGAACAGTTGCAAAAGGCTTATCAGTCAAAGTTTCACCATACACCTACATATACAGTTCTATCATCTACTCCAAATTCATATACAGTTGCTGCTCTTGATAAACAAAACTGTCATATTGGCGTTGGAACTGCACAAACTAAGAAACAAGCTGAACAAATTGCAGCAAAAGATGCGCTTTCACGTTTGAACTAAAAATTTACAACATTTCTTACTTTAGGAACACGACGTACAAGTAGTTCTCTCTGCGTTCCACCAACTGACATATCATCACCTTCAGAAATACCTTCAATTGCACGTAATGCTTCGGCAACACGCTGAGGCTGATCTGCAAATTGCAATAATAGTTGAGTACGTATAGCTGTACGTTTCAATGGAGGACGTGACGTTCTAACAGAACGACTAATATTGCCTAATCCATTACCTTCAAGTGTAAATGTATCTACTGCGTTATCTCGCATGAAAGAAAGAATACTAGCAGAATGTTCTTTCTTTTTTTGATTAATTTCACGAATTTGTTGTTTTAAAGTACGTTCTTGATCATCGAGTCCAATCCATTCCTTTAAAACTTCGCGGACTTTGTTCGCCGTGTCCTCTTCCATTTATATATCTTATGTCTGCGAGTTGAAAACCGTTTTCCGGCCCTTTTATCGGGAATATATTTTGCAAAAGATCCAATGATAGGAGTATTAAGAAGTTCAACCTTTCGATCAGATGCATTATCAATTAACTTTTCTGCTTCAGATAACGCTCTTTGCGAAGGAATACCAACAAATGGAACTCCTAATAGCAAACTATGAACTGCCGCACCAAGATTATCTTCACCTATATGAGCAGCAGTTTGTGTAGCAGATGCAAGTAAAACTGGTATTGCTACAGCAGCACTACCAAGTGGTCCAGCTACGTCTGATGCAACCACATCTGTTGTAACAATAGCTGTACTAGTTGCACTATGAAACGCAGAAAGACCTACATCTAAAAATGGTCCTACAAACGGTGATTTCTTTAACCATTTGAGAACAGTTGCATAACTATAAATATTATTTGTAAGATTTTGTAAAGGTTCTGGAAGATATGTTTGTAAGTAACTAATTGTTGATCGTACTGCTTGATCTGTTAGTTGATGTTCTTTTCCACCTTTCTGTTTCAATCTAGCATAGACTTCCTTTGCAGTTTTTTTATCAAACACAGGGCGCGTTTTTTCTGTATCGTAAAATACTGAATTTTGTAAATCTTCTGCACTTTCAAATTTATGACTATATAGAAATTTACGAAGACTTAGTACTTTAGTAGCCTTTTCTGCAACTGTTTTGTTTTTTGTTTTTTGTTCGATAAATCGACGAACTTCTAGCTCGTCTTTTTTGTATAGTGGACTTTCGTATATCCAGTACATTATTTAATAAACAAAGTAATATTTCAAATGACTTAATAAATATAAATGGGAAACGGCGAAAGTGAAAGTCAGGAAGTTTCGACGAACATCCATTGGACAAACCGGCTTGAGGAATACTTTGCTCAAACCGGTGAAAAAGCAAGTGGATTGGCATGGGTCCATAAGCGTTCTGAAGATATATACACTGGTAAAAAGACTTATCTTGATCTTCCAGTCATCATATTATCGAGTGTTACTGGCTTTGCATCTGTTGGTGCGCCAAGTTTATTTGTAGGAAATCAGGGTCTTGCATCGACTATTATTGGAGTTGCATCATTAACTGTTTCAATTCTTAATACGGTGGGTTCGTATTTTAACTGGGCAAAACGAGCTGAAGGGCATAGAATTTCATCTCTTCATTATGCGCGTTTGTATAGATTTATTATGATTGAAATGGCTTTACCTCGCGATGAACGAATGAGTCCACACGATCTTTTGAAATATGTTAAGGATCAATATGACAGATTAGCAGAGATTAGTCCAATGGTTCCAACTGAGATCATTGAAGAGTTCAAAACAAAGTTTTCAAAGTACACGGATGTTTCAAAGCCGGAAGAAGCAAATGGATTATCAAAAATCCATGTTTACGTAGATGAGATAACTCAATCATCACCTTTTAGCTTGTCAAGTCCTCCACAAATGAGTATTAGAACTCCTCAAATGTCATCAACTAAAGTTGAAACTAAAGTATTTTAGAATTTCCAGTGCTTATCGCATTCCAAGCATGTAACGAATGTAGTCATAGGTTCATCTGCAGAACGTGTCTGAGCTTGATAATAATCACACTTTGACTTCTTTTTGCAACTAGAACACCACATAAAGATTGAAGCGCTATCATTCTTTGCATACATCTTCTTTTCAGTTTCTATAATCTTTTCAATTGCAGATTTCCATCGTGCAGGACAGAGATCAACTGCATTAAGGTCTACAAATTGTTTTGGATTAATTTCTTTAGACTTGAGTTTTTCCAACCAAGCTTCTTTATTTTCAACATAACTGTCAGGACCTTTTAAATTTTCATAGAATGAAATTGCTCGGCTTCTGTACATGTTCCAGAAAATACGGTTACCCCAATCAATTTCAACCTTAAATCTAACACTTTCATTGCATACGAGATGCAGAATAGATTCTTCAAGTTGTTTTGATAGTTCTTCGTCTTTAATAAGTTCTATAAAGTTTTCAATTACTTTATCACGAATAGCACTGTCTACAAACACATTTTTTGATTGAAGTTGAATCGGTTGAACTACATATGCTTGTTTTTGTGTAGCAGGTTCTTCTTCATTATAAACTTCTTCTTCATTATCGATATGTGTGTCATCTTCATCTTTTTCAGAATAATCTGAATCATTATCTTCTTTTCCAAAATCAAATTCAGAATAAATTGCTTCATATTCTTGAGAACGAAGATCTACGTATTCAGTTGCATTTGTTTTATAATTTTCAATACCATCATCTTCTCCTAAAAGAACAACAATTGAACCAACATATTCCTCTTCATCAAAAGGTGTTGGAAGTATGTGTTGATTAATTTCATCATCTTCACTTGCAATACAGGCAAATATATAAAGTTGAACAGTATCTTTAGAAGGGTGATCTAATTTTCCTTGAAATTGTATATTAGTTCTCTTATATTTCTTTCGAATCCATTCTAAAACATCGGTTGTCTTTGCAGGTATTTGAACATCGCCAATACTACCATCTGTTGTAATGACAGTTGCATACACCATTCCTTGCTAACTATAACTTATATGGCCTTTATTCCGTTTTCATTTTACTTAAAAATGGATTCCAAATAATGATTGTTTTAAAATGCAGTAATCAAAATGTCGAATAATAAGTTTGTTCCGAAGTGGAAGAGAGATAAGGAGGCAGCAGAGTTAGAGAAGCAAAAGCTTGAGAGGGATGCTATAAAGGGAATGGAATTTACTGAAAATAATTTTCCAGAATTACCTAAAAATCCTGCACAAGTAACTAGAAAGGTTTTCTGGGAAAAGTCATTTGTAAATCTTGCATCTGATTGGAAACTCGAAAGCGAGAAACGTAGTAAGGAAGAAGACATTCAAAGTGAATTTAAAAGATCACAGTCATCGATTGATAATACTATAATCTTCCCGCAGTTTGCAAATAATCATACCTTTGTTGAAGAAGACGAAGAGGATGAAGAAGAAAATACAAAAACCGAAGACTCAGAATGGACTTTGGTTTCAAGACAAAAGAACCGTCGCAAGAAGACGTTCGAAGAAATTGTTAATCGCCCACCTACACCAACAGATGATGAAGATGGAGCATGGAAAGATGAACCTGCAGAACACGAAACGTGTTGGGATGTACGTCCTTAAACTACTGAAGGTCTTTCAAATAAACTAAACATTTTTGTTTTGAGATAAACAGCTGCTCTTTGTGCAATTAATACCGGACTTACTAGGTAATCTTTATTTCGTTCACCATATCCTAAATAAATTGCAAGTCCAACTGCAAGGATAAAAAGAACAAGATCTAAAATTCCAATTACACCATTATTATTGATCATATCATTGGTAAACTTAATAATATCAGAAAAGAATCCCTTTTTTTTGTTATTATATTCATCTTTAACACCTGCAGTTTTTACAGGTTTAACATCATCACCTTTCTTACCCAATCGTTTGCACCTCATATATGTTTTATTATCATGAGGAATGGGACCACCTGGAAGCTGTTCTATATCGTTGAAGTAAACGTCACGATCTCCCAATGATTGCAATGGACGAGATCCTGGTTGATTTGTTCTAACTAAATTTGCAAAATCATTTGGATCAATATTAATCATTGATTTGAAAACAACCCATTTTGTAGGCATACAATTAGGTACAACCATAGTTCCATCATATACATAGTAAGAACCTGCTCTTGGAACCATCATATGAACACCCCAATTTTCACCCAAATTTACAGTTGTGTAGGGTTTGCTTGCATCTGCATAACTTACAAATGAATTAAAAAAGTGTGTTGATTCTGTTTGAGCTGGATTTACTCGTACAAGTGAACTTACACATAGATACTTTCCAGTTGGATTTGTAAAAATAGCAATAACTTCGGCATCGGCTTGAATATTTTCAATTGTATGGTGACTAGGGTGGTTAACAAGTACTTTGGTGCAAGTATACCCTTCACCATTAAATTTACAAGAACCTAGTCCAGCCTCACTATCAACTATAAGTCCTTCATCACTGACAACAACATTTGCCTGAGGGACCATAACATCATCCATGGTAAGTTCACATAGCAAATCGCAGGGTTTAGCAAATGATTGTGATAGATTGATAGGACTTTGGTTTGGACTAGAACATTGTGGATCCCACGAAGTCGAAGAGCTGTAAATACTCATTTGTAATCTAGCAGTATTTTGTATCTGAGAAATAAGTAATAGTATGGATTTATGGGATATAATTGGTCCAATGCTTTTAATTGGTATAGTGGTTGGTGGTGTAGGTGCATATGCTAGTCAAAAAATTCCTGATTTGGTTGGATATATAAATATTCTTGTATTGTATATTCCGATTTCACTTTTATTTGCAGGATTTATTCCTGATATAATTTCTCAAAGTTTTAAATATTCAGTCATAAGCATTTCAGGATTAATTTCTGTACTTTTGAATCGTATTGGAAGTTCTTTGGCAATGTACTATTTAGGAAAACCACCTAATTTGACAGCATCATTAGCAAAATTCCCAACAGATCCAACTACATTGATGTCATACAATACTCTTATTCAACAATATCGTCATTCATATTCAGGATGTTCGGTCCCTGGCTTTGAGTTTTTTGAAAGCGCATTAGCACCACAATCTCTAGTTCTACTCTGTAGCATGTATGCATTCCTAATGCTTGATATTCTAGTAAATGATCCAAAGAAAGCTGTCTCTGGATTATCTGCGGCTTTTGCCATAATACTTGGAATTCAAACATTCTTCAACTTCAAAAACGGTTGCTTTGATAGTGGATTTTTTATCTTTGGACAAACTCCCTATATTCGCGTTTTAGGTATGTTTGCATCTCTGTTTTTCTTTTCCATGGTTGGAGCTGGAATAGGTTACGGAATAAAGACTAGCATACCAACACCTGATGGACAACCTATTGGTGGCAACAGCATACTTAAAGGAGGTCTAAAAATGCCCGATCTCATTGCTACTAAAGATGTTGGAATTAGCGATCAAGATCAGTTTGTTTGCGATGCATACAAAAATGGTGAATTAATTACATCAACTATTGTAGAATAAGTTACTGAGTGCACAAAGCAAGACCTGCTCGTACAACTCTAAAATATCCAGAAACATCTAATCCACTATGCCTTCCAGCAACAACTTCAGTTCCATCTTCATTTCTAACAACTACAACCATGGTAGGAATAACCGTTACCTGATATTGAGTTTTATAATTATTTGTATCTTGTAATGTATTTACTGATACCCATGTAACATCATTACCGTATTCTTCGGATAGCAAAGACATGACAGGTTTAACACTTGCACATGGTCTGCATTCGGGGCTCCAAAAGTTATATACGAATACAGTCTTCATTCCTCGCTTGTTTGTATATTCTTCTCTACTATTAAATGGGTTTTCGGTACTAATCGATACTGACATGATTTATGCAATCTCTGTTTCACGATATCAAATCCGTTTTTATTTACTGTCTTTGTTAATGCACTGACCAAAGCTACGTTTAGTGCCTTTTCATCTATTTTATCTAAATTTTTCTTACACCATTCTCCAATTGTTTTTTCAGTAACTGGAGGTCCCATAAGTTCTAATGGTAATCCATTAATCGGTGTTTCTTTATTTGATTGAACAACTATTACTTGCTTAGTTGGATTCAAAACTTCAACTGCCATTTTATCAACAATATCATTATTGATACTCAAATCATCCTGCTTTCCTGTATGTGCTTGTACATGCGTAAATTTATGAGACTTGAATTTAACAAGCAGATTTGATGTTTCTTCAATTAAATCTCGATGAGAAACATTAGCGTTTGATGATGTTTTCCATCCTTTTGCAATCCATCCCGGTAACCAAACCGTTAGACAATTGATAGAATACATTGAATCTGAATAAATTTCTAATTCAATTTCAGATGGTGTTAAATTAACACTACAAGATTTCACAGCTTCTGCAATTGCAAGAAGTTCGCCTCGATTATTTGTCTGTTGCTGATCTTCTGGAACAAGAGCTGCATTTGAAAGTTCTTTATTTTCTGGAAACCAAAATGCATACGAAGCTCGTGCACCTTTTTTACCATTTCCTTCACATGCACCATCTGTAAATACACGGATCTTCATAATTGTTTTATGGTCGGTTCGTGAAAGTAAGTTGGAATTCGTTTTAGAATACAGCGACTCTGAATTGCAGGTTGTATCACTGTTGGATCTTCAACATGAAACCATACTCTTGAACGAAATGATCTTTGTTCTAAAGATCTACGAATCATTTGTTGACATGTATGTGTTAAAAACTCAGAATGAAAAATTAGCAAAATACGATAACGTGATGATTGTCTTGTTGGAATTTGGTTAATCCAATTTTCAAACCAGCTAGAGAATGTATCAACTGAATTCATTTCAGTTGCATCAATTTCATAAAATTCACAAGTTGCTTCATGATCTAACTTGTACTTATTCCAAATCTTTTGTGTTTCAATATCATTTAATGGTTCAAATAATAAATAATGTGGAGGTGGATAGTCCATTAGTTTATTCTGATTTTTTAGTTGTAGATAGGATTTTGTTGATAGGAATCTCATTTGAGACAATATAAATGCTATTTTCAGTCATAACAATATAGCAATTATCACTCTTAAAAACTGTCTGAATATTTGATGTGTATTCGTTATCAGAACGAATTAAAAATTTACTTGAATCCTCTTCCTTTACTCCAATACAGCATTTCTTATCTAGGCTGTCTTGATAGTAATCATAATAGACCGGCTTATCCTCGTCAATTGACAATTTGCAAGCTCGTACAAGAACAGATGCAGGGGGTAGACGATCAGAAGACATTTATTCTATCTTTGAGTTTGTTGTTTTTATTATTGAACGCATTTAACGATATCTTCAATTTTAAATTTAGATCGCATGTTCAAACATTGCAACTCAGCTTTTGGAGTTTCAAGAATTTTGTTCAATGAATCTTTAATAAGATTTCGAATTAAACTTGAATCCTTAGGAAGAAGTTTTACACTCTCGGATAGAAATTCAACAAATTGTGTTACATTTTCTTCCATTTGAGGAGTTTTTACCATTCTTGCACATTCGTCAAGCTCTGAAATTACTTGTTTCAAAGATGTTATGACAATTTCTTCTGGAATCAGCTTTTGAGTAAATAGATAAATCATGAACTTAGCATAGCCTCTGCGTTTATCTTTTTGGCTTGACCATTCGATAACTTTTTGATCAAAGTTTTCGTCTGTATTTTTTGGAAATACAACTGTCTCTGTCATATTGTATAATTTTGGAAACATCAATACTTGCGTTTTAAGATCATCTGCAATTTCTGGAATTGCTGCATGCAAATTTTTAGCAAACAAAGACATCACATTTGCATATGTATGTTGTGTAATTGCTTTATCAAATAGCAATGCCATGATACGAAGTCTGAATTGTTCATCTCTTTTTTGAATAGATGTAAGTGCATCTACTGATAATTTTTCTAGATTACTTGTATTTAATTTATTTAAAATAGTAAATAGTTCTGCATACTCGGGGTCATCTCTTTCTTTAACACGTCTGACAACATCGATAAGAATATTTTCACGCCAATTTTCTGGTTGTGAAGGCTTACGAAATGTATTGTGTTTTATATGATTACTTCTAATTGGTTTATAAACAGTTGGTACAATTCTCAATTTTGCAATATTATCTTGAACTGCACGAGGCAGTGGAAGCTTTTGACTGAATCTTACAGAATAAATTTCTGCGACAGTTAAAGCCATTTTGTTAATTATTAATTTTAATTATAGAAAACGAATCCATTTTCAACAAATCTAACTTATATCACAAAGAAATGGGATCAACTATTGAAACCACAAGACTCCAATATTCTTGGATTTTGTGGTATCATGATCCTGACAATAAGGACTATTCATTAGCGAGTTATATAAAAATTGTAGATATATCAACACCACAACAGTTTTGGACAGTAATCGATTCTATTTCAAAAGAAGCCTGGGAATCAGGTATGTTCTTCTTTATGCGTCAAGGATTCAAACCACTTTGGGATGTTCCAGAAAATGAAGCAGGCGGTGCATGGTCTAAGAAGGTCGAATCATCAGAAGTACATAATTCATTTATTGATTTGATGATTCACTGTATAACTAATGAACTATTAATAAACCGCAAAGAAACACTAGTTGGAGTTGCAGTATCGCCTAAAGGGCCGTTCTCAATTATTAAAATTTGGAATACAACTACAACTGTTTCAGAAAACTCATACTTAAACAATAAAATGACACACATGAAGATTGGAGATGACGTTACGTATACAGCTCATAAAGCAAGACCTAAGTAATTATAAATGAGAATTGTTGTAGATTTAAATAAAGAATATATTATTGAAAAATTACACTTTTTTACTAAACATGCATTTTCTTTTTTATATAGGTGGATAACTACCGATGGAGAAGTAGTTGGTTATATTCTTGGATTTATGCATGTATTTACTGCAATTCTTGTATTAGTTTGCCTTATTGTCTCGCATACTTTTTATCCTGTATTTTGGTTTCAGTGTGTAGTTTATTCTTGGATTTTAGCTATATGGCTTCAACATATTGCATTAAATGTTTGCGTTGTAACACTAGTTGAAAAGGATTTTACTCAAAAAGATTCACCATTTTATTTGCTGTTAGATGATATTTTAAAGTTACTTAATATTGATATTTATCAAGTTTTAAATTATATTGTTGTTGCAGAAACAGTTGCAGTCGCATGTTTTGGACTTGAAATTGTTTCTATACTTTCTTTGTATTTTCAAAAATGTTTATAATACTTGTCTATATTCAATTTGAAATTTACGAAATAAGTCTAAATCGCGAATAGTCCATCGTATTCCTTTACTTCTTGGATTTAATGGATTTTTCCACATATATCCTACATCTTCATCATAAGGATGTATTTGTGCCAATAGTCTGAGAGCAAGTATAAGTTCTTCTTTTTTCATTACAAGTTAAAATGAATATAAATTTAACTAGATGAACAAGGCATCAAACAAAGCTTAATATCCCCCAAATTTGCAACTACGTAACGAATCATGAGGAACCAATCGTTCTTCATGTGAATTTCCAAATTATTGCAAAGGTTGGTGCATTTAGTGAACAAAACAAGATGGGGTAATGAAAAACTACCGGATACAATTTCATTTCCTTCTTTCTTTTGAATACTAAATTCATTTTCTCCATCACCCATTACCGTTGTACGAGATGCGAAATGACCCTTACATGCAAATGTAAGCGATGATCCTACATTTTTAATTTCAACTGTTTTAGCTCCTAGAAGAGTCATGTCACGACACATCTTTTGGAAATCAATAGATGGCATAGTAATATGAGTAGTAAACTCTGTGTCTGGTAATTGCATATCAGGCTCATCTCGATCAAGTAAATTTAACTTGTAGCGTGTAACTTGCTTGCGTTCTCCATCTTCTAGAAGAATTCCAAGCGTATTCGGATCATCTTGTTCAATATAAAAAGTAATAGTGTCATCATTTGTTGCAGTTCGAACAATTCGATACAAGTGATCAGTATTTACACCAATTAAAAGTTTAGGAACCGTGTGATTATAATTGTATTTCTCGAACTTGTCAGCATATAAACGGAGATGAACAAGAACTGTTCGCGTATTATCCATTGCTATCATTCGAATACCATCCTTATCAAAAAGTAAGCTCATTTCAACCAAAATGCATTTAAGAGCTTCTTTCAAAGTTCGTACAGCTCCCGTTTGAACAGTCTTGGCCTCGACAATATAATCCGGCATTTACTATTCTATACTTCGTTCATGTAAAATGCTTTAAACTAAATTAACATATGCGAATATTTAAAGATAAGTTAATTAGTTTTATAAGTATGGACCAAGTTCGACAGAAACATTCTACCATTATTTTTGAAAAAACAATTCCTTCAGCTGCTAAAAATGTAGGGCAAACACCAAATTCAATTCGAATGGATGCAGTAATTCATTACGTTACAACACTTCCAGTAATTAGAAATTTGTTATGTGTTTCACAACATGATTATTTGCCAAATGAATTTGAACCAATTGAAATAGATTCAGATATTTATTTTGAACTTAAAGAATTGAAACATACAGATGGACAAGTTGAATCAATTAAGTTTCAAATTTTTTCATATGATCATGAAGTTCAATATCTTCAATCATTTATCGACCGATGCAATAGTGATTATGAACGTCGCATTGCAAATAAATTAGGCACTGATCTTTATTATTTTGATATGGTAACACAATCGAAATCAAAAAAGAGTATGCAAAATACGCTTCCTAATACACATATTTTATACACTAAACATAAATTTCATACAACACGTTCATTTGATAACGTATTTTTTGAACAACGCGATAAAGTAAAAAATCATGTACAGTTTTTTCTAACTCGCAAAGATTGGTATGAGAAGAAAGGTATTCCTTATACATTAGGGTTTATGTTTCACGGAGGACCAGGTTGTGGTAAAACATCTACAATTAAAGCAATTTCAAATACTGCAAGAAGACATATTTTAAATATTCATTTATCAGAAATAAAATCAAAAGCACAATTACGACACTTGTTTTTTAATGACGAAATACATGTTTATAATGGAACTACTACAGAAAGATTTACAATTCCAATTCATGAACGTCTTTATGTAATTGAAGATATTGATGCAATGGGAGATGCAGTTCTTAAACGTGAATGGAAAAAACCTGTAGAAGAAAAGCCAAAAGTTAAATCAGGAGATCCATGGCTTGATAAAGAAACGGATGAAGATGCAAAAGAGCCTATTGATCTTTCATTTCTTTTAAATTTATTAGATGGTACATTAGAAGCTTCTGGGCGTATTCTTGCAATTTCTTCTAATTTTCCAGAACGTATTGATCGTGCATTAATTCGTCCAGGTCGTATTGATATGATTATCCATTTCAAGAAGTGTAATCGTCAAATTCTTCAAGAAATGGTAACTAGTTTTTATGATATTACTACAGATGATTGGACTACTGAAGATCTTGATTATAAATGGAGCCCTGCTGAAATTAATCAAATTTTATTTAGAAATTTTGGAAGTCATGAAGATGCAATTGATGAAATAAAAACACTCAATCCTACAGATTTGTATGGGTTTACATCTCAGTAATAGTTCTTGCAAGTTTAAAAATATTTTGAATATACTTCCAAACACTTTCTTTTGAACTAGGTGACATATTTTTCATATACTTCTTTAATTTTGAAAAGAGGTTCATATCTTCAGCTTCTTTTTGAAATTCTGCAAATGAATATTCCATAAAAAATTCTTCGTTCTTTGATAAAATCTTATCTTCAAAGGCTTTGGTATTATCATAAATATTTTTTACTATAAGAGCTGGATTGCTCATCTTAAGCATTCGAATAGTAGATGAAAACAAGGGGAAATCTGGGTCATCTGGGTACATTGCAATGAGTTCATTCGTAAATGAAAATAACTGATCAAAAAGTGCAGTTGTCAAAACAGACTTCGAAGCCATCTATATATTTATTTACGCTCAGTTGCTGAAAATTCACTTTTACGCTCGGCCTCCATTGCCTTCATTCTTGCGGCTACATCGCTATTTGAGCCGGCCTTATCTTTTGAAATTGTATTTTGAGATACAGGTTCAGCAGGTGCACCGGTTGACTGCGACGGTCCTCCTAAAAACGTGAACATGCTGCCTCCTTCGCTCGTAAAACTTGTTGGACTATCCCACATAGAGTAAGAATCGGTTAATTTACCAGCTCCTTCAAATCCCCATGAGCTTAGAGAACCTATCGAATTTTGTGCAGCTGAGGCTTCTTCTTTTGTTGGAAGTTCTTTTCGTGAATTTGTAGGTTTGGAAATATAACCATAAATATCCTTTCCAACTACAACTTCTTTAGATTCTGGATTATAGAGTGTCGGAACCTTAGTCAGAAAACTTGGAATTTGGTTCCGTTGCAAGGATTCGACTAGAACAAACTTATATAAAGAAGTTTTATTCAGGGCTTTGAGGGTTTCAATGATCTGCTTTGAATTTGCACATCTCTCACTATAAAATAGATATGGCTGAGACATTATTGTTTTAGTTCTTCAGGAAAAAACGATTCAACAATAACGAGGTTGAATATCTAATCTGATGGCTTATATTTTGCAATAAATGTATAAATATCTTCGCGAACATATACTTGTTTAGTATCTGGATCATACACTGATGGAATTTTAGTTATATATTTTGGAACTTGGTTTGGATGCAATGAATCCATTGAGATGAATTTATAAAGAAAAATTCGATTAACTCCTTTTAATGAATCTATGATCTGATTTGAAAGCGGACATTTTTCACTATAAAAGAAATATGGTTGACTCATTGTCGTTATTTACCTTTAGGAAAAAAACGGATAAAACTATAACGAAGAGATGTCTGGAATAGAAATGGCATCTATTGAGAATTTGAAAACGTCGAACAAAGGATTTGAACTGTCTTGCGAATATAAGAATTTTCCTCTTACATTTGTGAATGCAATTCGTCGTATTTTATTGTCAAGTATTCCAACTGTAGTTGTCAATGATGTTGAAATTTTAAAGAATACATCACAATTACCACATGAAATGTTAAAGCATCGTGTAAAAATGTTACCTATTAATGTGTCACCTTCTGAATCATCTGTTATTAAGGATACAAAGATTGAAATACGTGTATTTCCAGATACAGCTGAAGAGATAAGAACTATAACAACGGATGATTTTGCAATTGAATCTAGTAGACAAGGAATAATTTTAAAAGATCGCGATCTTGATACTCCTTTGCTATTTCTTCGTCTTAGACAAAATGAAGAACTTCATATAAAAGCAAATTTAACTCTAGCAACAGAAGGTGTTTCGCAATTATGCAATGTAAGTACATCTTGGCATGTAGATCCAGAGCGTATGAAAAATGATCGTAAGGTTTGGATTGAAAAGGGATTAGATGCACGTGAATTTGATAACTTTGAATATCAAAAGTCATATGCAGTTAATGAAAAGAATGAACCATATTGGTTCGATATGTCAATTGAAAGCAAGGGAGTTATGAAAACGTCAGATGTTTTAAGAATGGCTTTAGTTATTCTTCGAAAGAATGTAACTGACTTTATGAAAGAAGCTTTGGATAACATTCGTCGTAGTGAAGATAAAGATACATATGTAATTTCTGTTACATCTGGAGGTCACACAATTGGAGGTTTGTTTCAAGAAATTTTATACAGTGATATGAATGTTAAGTACGTAGGATACGATATTCGTCATCCTTTAAAGAGTGACATGGATATTCCACTTGTAACAGATAAGAGTCCGGAGTCAGTTCTAAAATCTGCAAAGGAATTAATTGAGGAATATTGTAAGATAGTAGAAAAGGCTCTATAATAATAATGGCAGATATACTATCGTTTGATCCAGGTATCGAATTTGAAATATTGGATACGTTTGACTTTGAAGAAGAAATACAAAGACCTGAAAATTTAAGATTTTTTACTCTTGAGGAACAGTTGTTTGATTATTTTGAAAAACGGCTACCAAAGGGGAAAATCGAAAAAGCTGCAATAAAAAGACTTTCGAAAGAAATTGATAGGTTTCGTGAGGTATATACGAAAACAATAACTGTAACCGATAGTGATTATAAGTTTGATTCAACTAGAACGAAACTTAATATTCCATGGATAGATGAAATTTATGAAAAATTTGAATTAAGCCCTTACTCGTTTAAAACAAATTGGAGTCCATTATTTGAAAGATCTGCACAAACAATTCCAAATGCATATCCTCGTATGGTAACCGCATTGCCTAAGCCATACAAAACAGTAGAATCAGATGGTACATTGGTAGACGAAAAAATGGTATTGGTAGATGAAGAAGGTAAGAATCCAATTGTTGCATTAGGAAACTTTGAACGTTCAAAAACAGTGATTCATGAAGATGGCACATTAGATGTAATTAGTGTTCCAATTGGCAATACAAGTGATGATATTCGTGTTAAAGGTTATTATATACATAATCGCAATATTGATATACCAAATCCGCTTGCAGAACATCCGTTCCTTTCTTCAGTCGGAGAATCAAGTATTATTACAGAAGAGAAATTACTAGATATTTTTCCAAGTATAGAAACCATTCTAACACATGCAGTTCCAACTACAACCGATCCATATTCAAGTGGTATGAAGTATCTAAAAATTTATGATGTTAATTTAGATCAAATTCCATGGGACTCTTGGAAACAACGTTTTCCTCCTGTTCAAACAATTACAGTAACTCCTAATGTGCAATCATTAACATTTCCTTCAGAGTTACAAGATTCAACTCCTTCAGAGTATCTAACAAGTGCTTATACAAAAGATTGGGTATCTGGAATTGCATCTCGTGCTTGGCTTTTATCGCAAGAAGATGGTGGACTTTTTATGAGTAAAATGTTACTTTCAAAGGCCAGTGAAGCTGGCCTTTTACCTGTTACTGTAATCGGCGAACAACCAACCGTACAAATGCCTGTATCAACACCTGAAGAATGTTTAATTACGGATACGTTTGAAAACTTTGTTGCAAGTGGAGTTTATCGATCACCAGATTCGAAACAAACTGATCAAGGAAAATGTGTACCTGTTGGATTTTATGAACATGAGAAGTTCATTAATTCAAATAAACGTATTCCTTGGAAAGAAGATACAGAACAATCAATTTTGCAAGAACATAGAAAATTACTTAAAAAATTTCAATATAAGCCAATACCTTTAATTAGTGAACGATTTGAAAAAAATGAACATAGAGAAGAATCTGAAATGCGAAGCCATGTTGTTTCTATTTTAAATGATGAAACAAGAGCTGAAATAGATAAAGTAAATGCAATTGATTTAATTATTCAACCTCTTCAGCTTGTTAATCGTGTTTTTCTAGATAATAAATCATCATTTGTAATTTGTCAACATAGCCTTTCAATTTTGCGTGGAGACTTGTCAGATGATCGTTTAATGTTTTATAATGAATGGACTACAATACAAGACGGTTATCGTGTTTGCAAATACTGTAGTGAACAAATCAATGATGATGTATTTTTAGCTCAACAAGAATATGATAGCGATGGTCATCTTATTGTAAGTTCTGATGTAATTGTCTCTGAGGGAATTATTAGTGAAACTGCAAGTTTACTACAAGAACTTAGAAAGTTATTTATTCTTGAAAATGTTGGAGAACAACTTATGTATTTATTAATTTCAATGTTACAAGTTTTTCCTGAAGGAAATCAACTTATTCCTATATTGCAAACAGTACGTAGTCTTACACAATCTTTGAGAAAGAATGCAAAAATTTCAAATGAAACAAAAAATAGAATTGAAGGTATTGTAGGAATTGCAGGAACTGTTATTCTAATGCAAACACATAGTCCTTTTCTGATATCTCGTCGTTCATTTGGTTCTAAAATACTAAAAATGTCAGGTTACCCAAGAGACAGTGATAATGCAATGGAATCACCGATTATCAATACCTTTTTATTTATTCTAAAAACAACGTTTGATGCATTTCCTGGTACATTTAAAGGTCCTATTTCACAAATAATTAATAGTTTAACTGTAAATTCTAAGAAGGTAAAAGAAGAACTTGTTACATACATGAATCCATTTATTGCAAAATTTAAACCACAATTAGAAGAAGCTAAACAACGATATATGGAAGTTATTCCTGAACAAACTATAGAAAAACAAAGAATTGAGTTTCCATTAATTCATCTAGAAAAGGTAACTTATGAATTAAATGAAAGATTAAGTAAAGCTGAAGTTATATCAAACTGTAAAAATTTACCATTGAGTGTAGTATTAGAAGGTTCTGCACTTCCAAGTGTTTCGCAAATGCCAATAGTGTTGCCTCCTAAAACTGAAACATCAAATCGTTCAATCATAATTGAAACTGAAAAGGAAGAAATTATTACAAGTTCAATTACTGAAAAGGATATTCGTAAAAGCTTAAGTATTGGATTACCAAAAGTATTTTCAAAGATTGAAAAGATAAAGAGTTTTTTAACAAAAAATAAAGATCCAAATGCAGTATTGAAAATTCTTGATCGTTGTTTAGATGCTCTATCAGATGAATCATATGACAAAAAGAAACTTATTGAATATAGAAATTTATCTATCTATTTAAAATCAGATAAATCACTAAGAAAAGATATTGCACTTGGATTATTATATGAAGTGTTAAGTGAAGTTTCAGAAAGTCCTAAATATTTAAGAAGAATTGAAAGTACTCTTAAGAAGGATCCTATTATTGCAATGATTATTATACAAAAAGAAGAAGCTGAAACAGAATATCAAAATTTGAGAACACAGGAACGTGAAACATTGAAGAAACGTCTTCGAAGCATGAATGATACTGAACGTGAAATCACAAAAACGTTGTTAGAAATCGGTATTTCAAGTTATATTATAACTAACGTAGATCGTGAACTATTTGCAAGAGAATACAAACCATTAGAACCAGAAAATGAAAAAGAACCCGACGAGTTAGTACCTGAAGAAGGTTATAACGATACACGCGATTATGTAGAAAATGGTGATGTTCCTTTAGGAGAAGATGGTCAGCAAATGGAAGTTGATTATGGAGATTATGGTGATCGTGCTGTTCGAGATTATGATGATTATGGAACTACTGGAGTAATGGATGATGGAGAAGGTTATGGTAATTAAATAACAACATGTTTCCAAAATTTACGTGACTGTATTCGATGTATATGAGTCTTACTTATCGAATATATTTCACTTAATTCCAATGGCGATATAAAATCTTTAAGAATGCAAATTTCTCTTACTTCTTTTTCAGATATTTTTGATTTTAAATTATTTTCACCTAATAGTTTTTTTCTTTCAATGTTTTTTAACTTTAAAGATAACGATAATCCTTTTGATTGACGTCCTGCATTAACCATATCTTTCATGTTATCATTATGAGTTCCGGTTTTTAGATGATTTGGATTATAACATGATGGATTATGACACATGTGTCTAACTTCTAGATTTTTATCAATTGGTTCATTATTAAATAGTTCCAACGAGTATCTATGAGTTAAATAACGCTTACCGTTTACACTTGTCATTCCATAACCATTTTTAATTTTTCCACCTAACCAATTCCAACAACCTGTTTCAGTTATGTTTTTTTGATTATAAAACCATATTTTTAATTCATCATTATTCATATTTGGTCTACGCGGCATTTTTTAATATTAAATAAAAATATATACTCATCCGTTTTCATTAAATTTGCATTTTAGTAACTTTATAGTTTCGCTTATTGTATAACTGTAAACGTTCTTGGAATTGTCTTCTAAATGCATTATCTACAATATCAATAATTAATGGATCTATTTTTCGAATTCTCTTATCCACTCTTAAAATACGTCCAACAATTTGATCAACATCAGGCCTTGGTGTTGACATGATTAGTGTATTTAATGTACTTAAATCAAACCCTTCCTTAACCATTGCATAAGTTGCAAGTAAGATCCTTTTTGTAGAACACCATTCTGCTCTTGTTTCTGCTTTGACATTTCTTCCAAGAATACAAGCTCTTTCTTGAAGGTCGGTAGGCAATAATTCGAATAGTGTTTTTGTATGATCAACACGATCGGATAAAACAAGTAATTGACGGTCAGATTCTTGATAAACATCTGTAATTAATTCAACTAGAAATTTATTACGAGGTTCATATTCCGCAACCTTATTGACCATTAAAGATGTAAACATAACTCCAGAATTGTTATAAATTACTTCATTATATTTATCATCTTTTGGATCGTATTCAAATACTTCTACTTTAACATGTTCATCTACTTTATCAGCAGTGTTTGACTTATAAAGTAGCGGTCCGAGAAACCAATGAATTACATGCATCAACTTATCTTTGCGTTCAAGAGTTGCAGAAAGACCTAACATATATTTTGAAGTTAATTTAGTCATGGTATGTGAGAATGATTCTGTTGCAATATGGTGACATTCATCAACAATTACAAGACCGATTCGTTTATAAGTATAATCTCTTTGTGATACAGTTTGAAGCATTGCAACGATTATATCTGCATTTTCAATATCAAGAGTATCTCCTTGAACAAATCCTATTCTTGCTTTTGGAAGAAATGATTTAATTCGTTCAACCCATTGATCGCGTAGAAATGTATTGTGAACTAAAACAATTGTAGGTAATTTCAGTTGAGATGCAATATAAAGTGCACATACAGTTTTACCACCTCCTGTTTGAAGCGATATAACACCATCATGTGGTTCTGGAAGTAAATATGAATTTACAACTTCTATTTGATTATCACGAATTGTTCCAGTAAATTCCCAAAATTTAGAATCAGTTTGAGAAACTTCACGAGTTGTACTTTTCAAAGGACCAAACGTTTCAATTCCATATTGTTTCGGCACATATAGATTGGTTTCATCTTCTGAATAGACCTTATATCGTTGAACAAATTGAGGTTTGACAAATACCGATGGTATATACGGTTTTACTGTCAATGTTCCTTTAATATGATCTAATTTATCAATTGATTTTTTTGCAATTTGATATCCACTTGTTGTTAGAGCCATTTCACTTCCTTTCTATTTTCATCGTTTAATCCATTTTTAGTTAATGGATCAAGATGTGGCTACGGCCATAGCAATAGCTACGATCATATTTATAGTGACAATTATAGTTGCACTTTATCGGTTTTTTACTACTCATCTGTATAATGAATCTTCTTTAATTTCAGACGAATTCGAAGTTTAGTATCTTTTGGAATAGACAATTCAGCAATTCTTCCATATTCTTTAAAGATTATTTCACCTTCCCATGGTTCTCCAGTTTTTATATGATCAGATAGTCTTTTTGATAGTTCTTTTACAGGAGCATACTCTCTATCAAATCCTAACCCATAAATTTGATTCATAATATCTATAGATTCATTAATGCGACTCATTTAGCTTAGTATTGTATTTATCACAGGGTGTAAACGTACAGCTTCTTTATAGAATCGGCTATCTTTTACAGTTGTGTAAACACGATCGCATAATGCAAGAGTAAAGAAGTCTGTTAATAAATCTACTGTCATAATATCTTTTGAGAATTTGAGTGAATCTTTTCCTAAATTATGATTTCCTTTGATAGAATCCTGTTGAATAGACAATTCACTTGCAATAAATGCATCTGGATAATAATTTCTAAAAATTTGTAAATTTTCTTTATCATCTGAAACAACCGTCATTTTTACTCCATTTAATGCACCTTGACATGTAACTAAAGAACATAATGCTTGCACACTCATGCTTCTTTGTCTCTGTTTTACACGATCAGTTCCTCGAATATGAATACCCCAAGATTGAGCTATCGGATACCTTGCCTTTCTTTGATGTAGCTTTTGTAAAATTCGCTGATCATTAACACGAAATACATTTGCAAAAAATGTAGAATCCGGAAACATTGTTCGCATACCACAACCTAGAACAACAACATCTGCACCAAAGTCTTTATTTAATTGACCTGCGTCAATCTGCTTACCATTTGTCATTAAATCATAAGAATAAGGAGTTTTTATGTTACCTTTCCAAAATTCTGGATAATAAGTTGCATCTTCGGGTATTTCATCTAAGGATGCAATTTGATCTATATTGATTAGTTTAAAATATGTATAAAAGTTTTCTGTTCCATGTGTCCACATTTCATCTGACCAATCTACATATACTTTTAACTTATGTTGCTGAGCAAATGCAATTCCCATTTTTAAAGATTCTAGTCGATCGCCAAATCCAAGCCATCCTTTAACAACTAAATACTTCATTCTTATAATTATAATTTTATTTAGAAAACGAAAATCAATACACATCTAAAATTAATCGACTAATAAATGGATATGATATGTAGAATGGATGAATATGATGACGAACAACGAGATGCACATGTAAATACAATTAAAACTGCAATTTCAGTATATGAAAAGAATGGTCAATTGACTGAAGATTTAATTGAAGAATGTAGAGATTTGTTGTTATCATATAATGTAAATGTATTTGATATTGAAACAGTCAAACGGAATTCATCTTCCAAATACTTAAAATTGTATATGGAAACAAATGTAATTGTAGACTTTATTAGATCTCTTGATCGTCACAATGTCGAATTTAAATATTATTATTTATTCTGCAAGAATCTTGAACTCATGCGGTGTATACTAAAAGATCCAGTGGATGAACTTTCTAGTATGATGTCTGCAATATCATTAAAAACGAACTCAAGAAAACTCAGACAATAAAATAACAAATGGAAATTAGCGATGCCGAAAAATCATATAATATGGATCTTGTGGAAGATGCAATTTGTGTGTATGAAAAAAGAAAGGAATCATTAGATGTTCCAATCGAAGAGCATATAAAGCTTGTTATGAAATTTAGTAACTATGTTGATATGATGAATGATACAACTGGTATTGTTAATGTTAACAAATATAAATTACTATTTATAGAAACTGTAAAAATTACAAAACAGTTATCAACTACTTATAGCAAATATGGTGAATTTAATTTTACCGATTATTATGTATTTTGCAAAATAGTTCAACAAATGATGGAAATTATATCTTCTGATGAAGATGACGATCTTTCTGAAATGTTTTCAAAGATGAATTTCTAATACTTAATTTTTTCCGTTAGATTAATGAGGCGTCGTCAAGTTTCCAGAACTCAAACGACTAGCTTAGCAAGACGGTTTGCAAATTCAGGACCAGTACTTCCATTTAATCCAGCTTCTTCAATTCCAGGATGTCAACTTTGGTTCGACGCATCGGATACTTCAACTGTTCTAGCAGACGGTTCATCAAATGTATCACTTTGGATTGATAAAAGTAATACTGGAACTATAGCTACTCCTACTAGAGGAGCAAGCGCTAATCAAATTACATATGTTACAGTAGATGGTTATCGTGGAATCTATATTAATAATAATGGTTCTGCACAGTATAATTCTAGCACGTATTCGCAGTTAACCATTCAATCCAATTTCCAAAATACGGCCGATTATAGTATTTTTGCAGTGGTTAATCTTTCAAACGTTGCCAATGGTCCTGAATATCAAACTATTTATGGAAATGCTAGAGGAACCTCTGGAGAAACACGGACACCAAATTTTGGTGCTGGAATGACACTTGAATTCAATTCAGATACTACAAATCGCATGATAAATTCATCATTTATAGGATCAGGAAGATTACAAACAGCACTTATTTCTTCTAGTTCAGCTTTGACTGCTTATACTAATACCACTGCATATGGTTCTGCTACAAATGGATTTACGCGAATTACGACCGATGCAGGAGCACTTCCGAGTATTGGAGGACCTGGATCATTTAACGACAATCGGTTTGCAACAGGATATTTCCATGAAATCCTCATTTATAATTCAGCTCTCACAACTATACAACGCCAAAAAATTGAAGGCTATCTTGCACATAAATGGGGATTGACTGGAAATTATAATTCTTCAACTCCATTGACGATTCCCCGATGTCAGTTATGGTTAGATAGTTCTGATAATTCATCATTAGTTACGTCTGGAGCGAATGTAACTACATGGAAGGATAAGTCTACAAACAATTATATATTCACTGGAACAGGTGCAGTTATTAGTAATATTCCATCATCTACAAACAGTAGTTTATACTTCAATGGATCATCGTATTTATCAAATAACTCAATGTCTATTACAAATCCATATACTATATTTACAGTTGCATATCAAACAGTTAATAATAATAGTTATCAACGAATTCTAAATGGAATTGGACCAACTGGGTCTGATTTTTTGATTGCTATGGGTGCACTAGGTTCAAATGTTTCAACATTTTTAGGATTTGGTGGTAATTGGAATGATGCCAGTGCAAACATTCCACTTACACAATCACTTTTAACAACAAATATTATTTGTTCTACTGTTTCAGTAGGAACTATTACAACGCATGTAAATGGAATAACTCTTGATTCAAAAACAGGAAGTACAAATCCAAACTTTACTGGACTAAATATAGCAGGTGGATGGGGTACAATGGCAAATGCAGGACTTCAAACTTGGACTGGACATGTTTGTGAAGTGATTCACTATGACGGTGTTATCGATATAAAACAACGACAGACCATCGAATCTTATCTTTCAACTAAATGGAGACAATCATCTCTTCCAGCAAATCATCCATATAAATCTGCAGCACCTAAGTATGAAGAACCTATTTTTCTTCCGTCTTTGATTTCAGCAAATCAATTGTGGTTGGATGCTTCAGATTCAACAAAGATTACAATGAGTGATTCAAATGTTACACAGATTGTTGATAAATCTAGTAATGGATATGTATTTACAGGAAGTACAGGAACATATCCAACACGAACAGCAACTCTAAACGGACTTTCTGTGATTAGTTCATCAAGTGGAAAGTACCTCCAAAACACAAGTTTTAACCAAAACTTTACAACTGCAACTTTTTTCGCAGTATTAAGACCCACCCAAGACATTACTCCAAATGGTATATCTGGAGGGTATCCTGCGTATTTTCCTGCATCAGGTAGTCAATTAGGAGATTTTAATTTTTGTGTAACGTATGCAAATCAAGCACAAACAGGAGATCCTTCAAAGTTCTTTATAGAAATTGATAAACAGGGGACAGGACTTATTAATGGAGCATTAGGAGGAGCAAGTCCTTCAACGTATAATCCTGTTAATACACCCTTGAATATTGGAGCAGTTATGTCGGGATCTTCAGGCACAAACTCCGCTTATCTAAATGGAACCTCGGTTAATTTGACTGCAAATAATTCAGGAACATTTCCTTTACAATCAGGACGAACTGTCACCGTTTTTGCAGGATTTGGATGTGATTACGCGGAAACACTGATTTATGGATCAGTCCTGACTACTATTGAACGTCAAAAAATTGAAGGTTATCTTGCACATAAATGGAAGATTCAATCTTCTCTTCCAGCAAATCATCCCTATAAAACTACAGCACCTACATCAATACCAAGATCAATCACTATTCAATCAGTAAGTGCACTTTTTAATAATGGAACTAATACCTGTCTAACTATTCCAGCAAATTCTGCACTCACTTTAGGAACGAATAATCATACAATAGAATTTTGGATGTATCAGGTAAGTCGTGGTATGTATGATGTTCCTTTTGCTTACGGTAAAATGACACCACAGACTGCTACAACTAACTATTACATGAATTCTGGAAGTCAAGGATTTGGAGTAGCTATTGGTAATGGTTCTGGAGGTTGGGCAGTTCAATTGACTGGAACGATATTTTCTTTGAATGCATGGCATCATTATGCAATTGTGCGTAATGGAACTACATTTACATTATATATTAATGGAACTAGTATAGCTAGTACAACTTCATCTATTAGTATACCGGCACAAGGTGATGTATTTAGAGTCGGTTCTGATGGAGAAGGTTATGGTCTAACAAATAGTTATATCTCAAACTTTAGGTTTGTAAATGGAACTGCAGTCTATACTTCCAATTTTACTCCACCAACTTCACCCTTGACAGCTATTCCAAATACACAAATCTTAATTCAAGGATTAGTAGACAGAAGTCCAAACGCGTTTACAGTGACGAATAATGGAGGTGTTGCATTATCTACAACTGTATCGCCATTTTTATAATTATTTTTCAATAGATTAATGAGGCGTCGTCAAGTTTCCAGAACTCAAACGACTAGCTTAGCAAGGCGATTTGCACCTGTCACTAGCAAAAAATATTTCCTTCCAACCTCAATTGCAGGATGTCAGTTGTGGTTAGATGCTGCAGATTCTTCTTCAATTGTTAAGACTGGAACAAATGTTACTGCATGGAGAGATAAGTCCGGAAATGGCTATCATATGGACACTATCACACCAAATGCAAGTTGGAGCGGTACTGCTGCATATCCAACGATTGGAACTCCAATTAATGGTCTTCAAACTTTAAACTTTAGCTCCCAAGCAGGTCTAAAGCAATCTCTTACATTGGACGGAGTCAAAAATCTATTTTGGATTGGACGTATTGCGGCTCCTACAGGAACAGCCGCTGGAGGAGCTCCGATTTATTTTCTTCTTGGTCATGATAGCAATTATGATTGGCATGGAAGTTACTATGGTCAAAGATTTATAGATGGGTCAAATTCACAAGGAGGTATTTATGGTGCAACTGGTTCTCTCTTTACATCCGACGCAAATGCTGTGACAAATGCTACATTTGGACTTATGAACATGCCTTCTGCTCCAAGTATTTCTCTTCTATCAGTGACAGGTATCACTGGAACAACGCGGTATCAGGGTATTTGTTACGACAGAACTACACATACTGGTTGGTGTGGTGATTTAGCAGAAGTGATTATTTTTAGCAGTGCACTTACTACCGCTCAAAGACAAGCTGTAGAAGGCTATCTTGCACATAAATGGGGATTAACCAAGTATTATAGTCCTTCATTTCCTTTGTCCATTTCTGGATGTCAACTTTGGTTGGATGCTGCGGATGCAACAACTGTTAGTGCAGCAACATATGTTTCACAATGGCGCGATAAATCTGGAAATAACCGTCATTTTGGCGTAAGATCAGATGGAACTACTTATTCTTCAAATGCAATTAAATTGAATGGTTCATGTATGTTTGTAGATAGTCCAGTAGACTTAACTAAAGTTACAGTTTTTATACTTGCAAAAACAATAAGTGGTGGCAATCAAACCGTTTTAACTACAAGATCTAACACAGGTACAAGTTACAATAGTACAGATGGTTTTGGATTTTATATGGATGGAACAACATCTATGCGTTTTTTTGGAACGTATCCTGCAGGATCAAGCTTTGCTGTAGATACTTCAACGCCTAAATTGTTTTCATTTCAATCAAGTGGAACTTCAATTTCTGCATGGTACAACGGAGTTTCACAGGTAGGGTCAACTCTGGCTTCTCCTAGAACTTCAACAGCAAGAGGATTTGGTATAGGAGGAGAATGGACTAATGAAAATGGAGGTGGATATCAAAACTTTTATGTAAACGCTTCAATCTATGAAATCATTGTTTTTAATTCCGATCTAAAGACTACTGACCGTGAAAATATTGAAAAATATCTTATGCAAAAATGGGGATTAGGAGTAATACCTTCCACTCATCCATATGTTAACTTTATACCAAGTCCGTTAGTTGAATTCATACCAACAAGTCTTTCAGGATGCCAATTGTGGTTGGATGGTGCAGATACTTCGTCATTAATTCTAAGTGGGAGTAGTGTGACTTCTTTTAATGATAAGTCCGGAAATAAATATCACATGAATGCGTTACCAGGTATTTCATATGCAGGTAACTCTACATATCCAACTATTGGAACTTCAATCAACAGAAAAAATACGTTACAATTTATCCCTCAAGCAGGTCTGAAGCAATCCACTACATTGGATGGAGTTAAAAACCTATTTTGGGTTGGATCTGTAAGAGCTGAAAGTGGTCTATATTTTTTATTAGGACATGATACTTATTTAGATTGGTGTGGCGATAATTATCCCGGTAAAGTTTTGAACGCAGGATTTGTACCAAGTGGTATTCTTAATGCATCGCCTGTTTCTATTTTTAGTTCTGATGTAACGTCTGCCGTTACAAATGCTACATTTTCAAATGTGAATATGCCAGCTGTTTCAACACCCTTTTTATTATCAGCTTCAGGAATTAGTGGATCTTCTCGTTATCAAGGTATCTGTTATGATAGAGTTACTCATATTGGTTGGTGCGGTGATCTAGGAGAAGTGATTATTTTTAGCACTGCACTTACCACTGAACAACGCCAACAAGTAGAAGGGTATCTTGCATTGAAATGGGGTCTTACGGGATCTCTACCATCGGGACATCCATATAAGTCATTCTCACCCTATTCATCTTTAACAAATACATTTCTACCAACATTTATTTCTGGATGTCAGCTTTGGTTAGATGCAGCAGATAAAACTTCAATGACACTTTCCGGTTCAACTGTAACACAATGGAAAGATAAGTCTGGGAATGGAAGAAATGGAACAGGTGCAGGAACACCTACTTATTCATCATCATCTTTCAATGGAAATCCTAGTATTACATTCAGTGGAAGTCCACAATCTTTCACAGGAAGTTTAACAAATACATCAAACACGGTGACTGTATTCACAGTTATTAAGTACACTACATTTGTTGGTAATGATCAGCGAATCGTTTCATTAGGTGTTCCTGGACAACTTGATTATACAAACGTTGCATATTGTGTTCCAATCACAACTTATGGAACAACTCCTAACCGACTAGCAACTAGTCGAAATCAGAGCACTAAGAGTGATTTTGGACCCATTACAACTGGTAGTTCTTTCCTTACAAGCACAGTGTATAATGGTACAGATGGTCGTCTTTTTGTGAACGGAACACTTGCTTCGTATGAGGGACCTAATTCATCCACTGAAAATTTTGGATATACTACCTATGCAATAGCTACTGGTGCAGGTGGACAAGGTAGTGACTTTTTTAGAGGAGAAATTAGTGAAGTAATTATCTATCATGCGGCTCTCAACACTACACAACGCCAACAAGTAGAAAGCTATCTTGCTTGGAAATGGGGTCTTCAGACATCTTTGCCATCAGATCATACCTATAAATTTGCACCACCTTCCGTATAATCATTTAAAACATCTCCACTATTGATAATAATGCAGCCCTTTGACTATCAAGGATCGATTGTAAATCGGAGCCAACCTACAAAGGTTCTGAGAAAACTTACCAAAACTATTACAATTGATTCAGTCGATCGTGATCCAAATATATTTCTCAGAACTGTTGGAGGTGCGACCTCATCAGATGCAGGTGATTTTGTGGTTTATCTTCCTCGTGTTTACGAGAATATAACGAAGATAAAACTCAAGAATGCAATTATTCAAGCTCCAGTAATACTATCTACTGCAGCAACAACAATAGGATTTCACCCAGCCGATACATATATTCTACTAGGAATTGAAGGAATGAATCGAAAAGATGAAACAGCACCAGGCGCTGATCGTTCTGGTTTTGTTGATTCTTGGTTTGCAAAGATTCCAAACGATTATGGTGTTGCGCTGAGTGGTACAACACTCACAAGTGGTACACAAAGTGCAAGTGTATCAATTGAGTACGTTACAACAACTTCACATGGATTTTTTGTAGGTCAGACTATTTGTATTACTGGTACAAACAATGCAAATCATAATCTTGCATTTGTTCAAGTTGCAACTGTTCCAACTGCAACAACTTTTACAGTTAATGCTCCTACATCTGCTACTATAACTTCTGCAAACGGAACAGCTTTTATTCCAGGTATTTTGTACTACAATGATAGTACGTATGATGAACAAAGTGTAGAGTTTTCTCCTCCAATTGGACGTCTTCAAAGAATGCACCTTACTTTAAGACGCCATATGCCACCATCAAATATTAGTATTTCAAATCCAGTTGGTGCGCCAATTATATTTGGTGCAGCTCAGGCTAATTTCACTTTTGAAATTGAGTATTTGGATAATGGATTTAATGAGTTTTCGTCATTTGAAACTCGTTTAGGACCCTCATCGCAATCGGCGACCTAAGTTTACAAATGTATCCAACGTATACAAAAAGAAGATTCCAGTAAAAATATATAACATCATATCTTGAGAAGAAGCTGCTTCATATCCAGTTCTATTCTGCTCTATCATTCGCAAAATACGATCAAGTTTTAAATCATATGCTTCTCCTTGAAAACTTGGTGGTGCATACGGAAAATCCAACCCTTCATCGTGAGGATAGTATGGATTTGATATTTTTGTTTTTGATGAAGAAAAGTGTTCCCTTGTAGATGGAATACGGGCAGGACCATAATTTACATCTCCTTCGTCATCGGACATAACAATAGGCAACGATTTTGAAAGATCATCGATGCTCTTCTTATGTTTTGCAACAGTTGCGGCTGTTCTATGTATTGGTGTCGGGAATACACGACCCTCCTTTTCAGCGTCACGTTTTTGGTGAGTTGCATCATTTTTTGATGTCATATCATAGTGTTTTTTTGGAAATGCCGATCCCCATACTTCTTCTAAACTAGCCATTCCACTTGTTCACTGATACATAGAAAAATATTAACAGTATCTTCAAACAAATGAAGATTGCACAAACTGAACTATTGATTGTGGGTTGTATAATTGTATATGTAGCTTTCTTTGCTCACCCTCCGCCTGCATTTGTTAAGCTTTTGTTATCGAGTCCGGTAGGGCATGCTGTTCTTCTAGCTGGAATTTTGTATGTTGTTCTTTATCAGAGTGTTATTGTCGCTATTTTCCTTGGAATTGCATATGTAGTTAGTACGACTGGTGTTGTTGAATATTTAGATGAAAAGGAACAGACAGAGAAGAAAGAACCACCTAAGGCTAATGGAATTCCTTCCCCTGCTATAACAGGAATGTTAAATAAATTAATGAAGAAAGGAGATACTCGATTGCCTCAAACTCAAGGAAAATCAGTTACAACAAAACCATCAGCAGTCGTTCCTCCAAAACCAAAGCCATCTCCCAAGATTGAAAACTTTATGAACTTTTGAATAAGAAGATGATTCATAAAGTAGCAACTGATATTGCATCGTCGCCATTTGTGCTTGGAATAATGATGTTAATTACAAATATTGGCAGTCGATACATCACACATGAATTCAGTGACAATGATGACGAATATCAACAAAATATTATTCTCAGAAGATTGGCTGTTTTTGCAGTATGTTTTGTTGGAACACGTGATTTAGTTATATCATTGCTTCTCACAGCTGGATTTATCATTTTGTCTGCAGGAGTATTCCGTGGTAAGTCTGTATATGCACGTGAAGGATTGGAAAATCCTGATCTTGCAATGAGAGCTGCTGCTGGACTAGCGGGGTCCATTGATGCTCCTGCGTATGATAAAGATGTAAAAGCTTTACCCAAATTATAATAATGGGTCATACAAGTTCGAAAGATATGGCAATATGTTTGGTTATATTTAATCCAACAGGCTCGAAGAGAATTATAATGAATTACTTGTATACTCTAAACCAATTTAAGCTGCAAAAGTTACCTGTTTTTACACTAGAAATGGTTTTTAAAAACAGAGAACCTGAAATACCAGATGCATTTCATGTTCATTGCGAATCATTCATGTTCCATAAAGAACGCATGTGTCGTATGCTTGAAACTATGATACCAAGAAAATATAAAAAATTAGCGTTCATAGATGCGGATCTTTTATTTGCAAATAAAGATTGGTATTATGAAACTTCAAAATTGTTAAATACTCATGATGTTGTTCAGCCATTTGAAAAGTGTAATTGGCTTGACTTAACATATACTAATATTACACAATCTCGTCCATGTGCATTATTTATGGAGGGTCCATCATTAGATTGGAAATATCATCCTGGTTTTGCATGGGCATTCAGACGAGAATGGTATAAAGAAGTTGGATTCTTTGATTGGTCTATAAGTGGAAGTGGAGATACTCTTTCAGTTGCTGCATGGATGCGAAAGGAATTTCCTCCAGGATTTAAGTCTCTTCCTGTATGTCAAGTTCCTGCATTTAAAGAATTTTTGAAGCTTCCTGCTCCTAGAATTACGTATACACCTGGTGAAATTAATCACTTATATCATGGATCGAAGGTAAATCGACAGTATGTTGAAAGGCATGCATTGATTAATACGCCCCATGATATTCGTAAAATAATTAAAATCAATTGGGATGGAATGTATGAATGGGTAAATCCTCAAATTTGGAATCCAATATTACTATCATATTTTATAAATCGTCATGATGATGATTTAAGTGAAGATTTAAAGCTTGATGGTAACCGAGTTCTTACCAGTTGAACCACCTGGTTTCTTCATTGCACTTGTTGAAACCTTCTTAGTTTCAACTCCAGAGTTCACTCGCTTTAGAAGATCATCAATGTTAACTTCAGGAGCCTTCATTTCTCTTACAGGCTGAGGTGTTGCTGCAATAGGAGGCTGTGGATTAGGTCTTTGAGGAAGTTTTACAGGTGATTTAATTGAGGTAGGTGGTGGACGAATATTAGTCTGTTGTGGTGGTGGAGGAGGAACCATTCCACTCATAAAACTAGCAAGACCAGCTAGAGGATTTCCTTGTGGTTGTGCAGGCATTCCTTGGCTCTTCATAGTTTGTGTTTGTTGTTGCATAGCTGCAGTTGCAAGTTGGCGAGCGATATCTGGGTTTGTACGCAAAACATCATCAATATTTGGAATTGGTGCCTTGCGAGTCATTTGGTTTGTCAAATGAACCATATAGACCATCATACATGTACGAATAGGAATACGTACAAGTGGATGCATCTTAATGTTTTCACCATACATATCATACAATTCTTCAAAATCTTCTTCCATATCCACTACATTCATCTGTGCAGATTCAGAAAGACCATCTAATTGCAATCCAAATGCTTTCATTAGTGGTACATTTTTTGAACTCCATTCCATAGCAGACATTCCGGTAATAAACCAGTCTGAAAATTGCTTAATCATTGCATCTGCATCCTTTTCCTTCTTAATAAAGTCATATTCCATCTTCATTTCTTCAAGAGGTGACTCCAATGTAAAATTCTTACGCATTGGAATACCTGAAATTTGAAATCGCTTAAATTTTCTAAGCATTTCATATTTTTCTCGAAGTAGATGCTCATCAGACATACGCTTAGGAGGTGACTGTGAAGGAAAAAATGACTCTGCATTTAAGTTATCGACGCCTTCAGAAGATCTAATAGGACCTCCTTCACCAAAGCTCGGAACTAATTTGGGCGCAGTGTCATTCAAATCAACTGTAGGAATATCAAACGTTATTGCTTCAGTTGGCAAATCAAATGTTACTGCCTGATTTGTTAAAAAATCAGCACCGAGGATTTCACTCATTTATTCAATTAGACGAGTCCGTTCTGAAAACTATAACGCAACGCATTCCTCCATTCATTAGAAATAGTACGATATGTCCAATAACTCATAACAGTGTCATACTGTATTTTTGCATATTTTTTTACTAGTTCGGGATCCTCTTTTAACTTCTCAATAATTTCAGCAGCTTCTTCTAAAGTTGAAAATTTAGGTCCTGGTATTTTTGAGAAGTTTCCTATACTTGTTCCAATAACTAAAACACCACTTACAATTGCTTCAAATGCAGGAAGTGGTCCTGTTTCAACCCATTTCTCTGGACCCGAAGTAATAAGTAAAACATCAATTGTATGATACCATTCTTTCATTTCGGAAAATGGTAAAGAACATGCAGTATTTAATGGAATCCCAACATGATTGCTAATATCCACTGCAAGAGTGTAATTTTTACTAACAATTTTAACTTCTCCACACCAGCCAAATGTATTTATCTGTCCATTGCGTTCTGCATATCTAAAATGATCTGGTTCTACACCATTTCTCATAAGATAAACTGGATTACCTTTAGGAAAAAAGTGTGCTATTTCATAACTTGTCATTCCATAAGTTAAAATTTCTTTTGGAAGAACAAGATTTTTAAATTCACATCCTCCATGCGAAACAAATAAACACTTCTTCCAATTAACTTTTACATTATTATTTTTAAAAAAATCAATAGATGCAATTTGTGTTAAACATACATCATGACTTGCTAAGACAGAATCAAATGTAGTAAAATCTGTTTTACGCCAATCATAATAAGTAAATTTAAACTCATCTTTTAAATATTTTTCAACATCTAAATGAACTCGTTCAACAGACCATCCTATTGGACCATAAACTAATACAGTTATCATTTAATTATTAAGATCAGATTGATGTAAAGTATTTTCAATAACTTTATTGAAAGCAGTTCTCCAGTAATCTGAAACAACTTTATAGTTCCATTTTTTCACAACACATTCATATTGTTCATTTGCAATTTCTTTTACTTTTTCTGGATTACTTTTTAAATAATTAATAATATTAACTGCTTCTTCGACTGTAGAAAATTTAGGCCCAGGAACTTCTGCAAAATTACCAACAGGTGTTCCAATCACAACAACACCAGCTGCTATAGCTTCAAATGCAGGAAGTGGTCCTGTTTCTGAACTACCGTTTGGTATTGATGTTATAATTATTATATCTAAAGTTGAATACCATTCTACAAGTTCTTTGAATGGTAGTGCATACCAATCTTTTAGATCTACAAATGGAGTTTTACAACTAACATGTAATTCCATATTTACCTGTCTTGCTATTTCTTCCGCCCAATCATATTGCTTAAACCATACTCTAGGACATCCACACCATCCAAGTTTATTTATATTTCCAGAATGTTCCTTACGATTAAAATGATCTAATTCTACACAGTTTGGAGTAAGTAATGGTGTAATATTAGAAGGAAATAAATGTTCAATTGATCTGCTTGTCATTGCATGTGTAGCGATTGGATTCATGTCAACACAAAACTCTTCAAATCCATGAGAAATAAACAAACATTTGCGTATATTTATATTAGGCCACCATGGGAATATATACTTATAACCTATTAATAATGTCATAAATATATCACATGTTTCAACATCATTTATCTTATTTTCTATTTCAGTTTTACTACCCCAATCGATATAAATAAATTCAAATTCATCAGATAGATACTTTTCTAGATCATGATGGATTCGTCCAATAGCCCATGCATTTTCTGCAAAAATACAAACTTTTTTCATCTGTTATTTTCTAATACCCACAGTCCTTGTAAAAAGGAATCTGCAAGATCATCTTTCTTCGGATGTTTCATCATAAATGTTTTGAGTTCTTCAGTAGGAACAAGTTCTTTTGCATGAAGAATTCCTGTACTCTTTCGTCCTTTGTATGTTTTAGTTGAATCTTGAACTGTAATTATATTTGTTAACTTATGTGTAGCAGATACTCCTTTGCATTTATATCCCTGACAAACAAACCACATATGTAACATAGCTTGTACACATAACATACGTTTATCAGGTTGTTGTTCAAAACAAATTAAATCAGAACCTTCCCATAATTCACGTCTAGAATCTAAACATTTTGCAATTGGATCAGCTAAATCAACTACCGATATTTGTTTTGCAGATTTGACACAACGTTTCCAAACATTTGCACAATAAAAGTTATACAATTTTTCAACCATTTCCTTTTTTGTTGTTCCTGTTAATGAATGTTGTGTTCCTTCAACTTTTAATTCATCAAGTGTTTTCTTATTTAACGAACTCTTAGTTGGTGGCTTACCGGCTCCTTTAGGTCTATGTGTTTTACAACAATAAGCAGATCCATCATGTTTTACCCAATTAGCTGGTTTCTTACATTTGAAGCATTTTGCAGCATCATGACCTGCAGATTCAGCCATTACATCGATTAAATCCCATTCTACAATACTTACATCTGTTCTATTTGTACCTTCAAGTACACAAAAAGCTAAATTGCGTAATCCCACATCAAATGAAACTAACTTCATTACTTATTAAAACGAATTCTATTTAAGCATTTATAATTGAATAAAAAATGACAGAACCTATGTTTATTGAAAGCGACGATTTGAGTGAATATTTTAAACGCGGTTATGAATACGCAGAAAAGGATTTGGAATATTTAGGATATTATAAGTCTGATGAACATGTTATACAAGGATCTTTGAGACTCGCATATTTATTATGGCCTGCACATGTAGATACATTTAAGCCACATATTAGAATGTTTGTTCAAGTTTTCAGAGACGGATATAGAGCTCACAAAAACTTAAAAATTTCAAATAAAATTTTAATTGAAGATCTTATGAAACTATCAGTAGATACTGCAAAAGTATTTAACTCATTAGCTCATGAATTTCAAGAACCAGAAGAATATTCTTAAAAACGGATTTAGTAATGTTTTTACTTTTATATTTCAAAAAAATGACAATCTATAGTGGTGCTACATTAGAGTATGATGTTCTGTTCTATAAGAATGGAGTATTTACTGATTTGCAATATATTGATAAAGAAGTTACTACTGAACTCAAATATTTAATGGAGGAAAGGCTTCGTTCTGGTGATTTTGATACAATGACATTCGTTGTTAGAGTATCTATTAAAAATAGATTGGGAAAGCTATTCATTGATGCTGAACAAGGTGATGATCTTAATAGATTTCAAGATACATGGACATTTCCATACATGAAGAAATTATCTGATGTATGGGACGTTATAATCAATATGACTCATAGAACAGATTATGATGAAGATGGTAACGAAATACCTATGTAATTTATAAAAACGAATAAATTTTTTTAACTTTTTCTTACAGATAGACGAAATGGCTAAGTTTCTCACAAGAATCTACAATTTTGAAGTTCTTATAAGCGACAGTTTAAAAAATGGCAGTCGTACAGTTACAGAAATTTATGATAAAAAAGCACTTGGTAGTGCAATTGAACGTGAAATTTATGAAGAATTTGAAGGTGATATTGTAAAAGTTAACGTAGATATGAATAAGCGATTTATTCAATTGCTTATGTACGATAACTCTTTATTATACGATACATGGACTGAATTTGGATTTCGACCTAAAGGTATCTCAATTACTGATGACTTTCACATTCGATTGATTGATACAATGTAAAGAGCCACTAAAAGAGTCATAGCTGCATCTGATGAAGGATCATGAGCTTGACCTAATGGTAAAATGTCGCGGAGACGTTTTTTCTTTCCATAAGTATCTGGAATCTCATTTATAATACAATCAAATGTACCTTCTAATTTTGCTGTCCCACATTTTTTGTGACTCTGTTTGTTCCATTCTGCTATGTCAACTATTGCAATAGGAGGTTTATATTCAATTTTATGAAACCTACATGCATTTTCTAATGCTTCTATATCACTTCTACCTTTTACAACAATCAATGATTGAGAATACATATCAATAAATTTCTTAAGCCAAGATTTTGGTTTGTGATGTTTTTTGATATTAGAATCGTTTAGATAAACATCAATTCCTTCCTCAAGAATAGAATGTTGAACTTCAGGTAAAGTATTTTTATATGCAGAACTCCATGGCATGACCAATGATGCTTGAATAATATCTAATTTATCTGCTGTTTTTTGTGAAACAGTTGCAAATTGAGATGATATAAAGGAAACATCTAAATCTGGAGGAGAAAGTGTAACAAAAAATGGTTTGTGATATGTCCAATCATCTTTATTTTTTGTAAGTAAAAATCCACCCACTTCTCGTGGCATAAAGAACTCATCCGAATTTGGAATGCCTTTATATTCTTTATTACCGTAAACTCTCCAAAATTCACAATCAAACACTAAAACAGATGAATGACCAGCTGCTAATATGTCTAAAAATTTATTTTGAATCTTCATTATTCTTAAGCAGTAGCTTTTAGTAGTTGAAGAAGAACCGGCTTAGCATCTCGTTTTCCAAATGGAATACCCTTCTGTGTAAGAAGCTCCTGAAGCTGCTTAACTGTTTTATCTTGCAAATCATCAATGTCAACCTTTGCAGGTGGACCTTCAACAACCTCTACATCATCCTCTTCCTCGACAGAAACACGGTCATCTTCAACGGGTGGTTCTTCTTCCTTTACAGGTTCTTCAATAGTTTCAACAGGTGGGGGCGTTAAATGCGTTGAAATAACAATTGCAAGAGATTGTACATGTTGAAGAAGTCGGTTTTGTTGCCAATATAGATATCCCATCATACCTGACAGAACAAAAATCATAGACGCCAACACAATAATTGTTGCATTCGTAAAGTCCATTTATCAATTATAACGAAGAAACCTTCTCTGTTTAAACGTAAAGAATGCCCACGCCAGATGCATCCGCATTCACAACTCAGAATAAGATGAGAGCTGTATCAGCACAAGTACGAACTAGTAACCAAAAAGTAATGACGCGTCTTTATCAGTATGTGCCTGCTGCAGCAAATATAACTGATTTTCTACCATCTTTTAGTAATAAACGTACGCGTCCTTTGACTGGTCCATTTGTTAGATATGAAATGGGAAACAGTGTTGCATATAATGGTTACAGACGTAATGGACTTCCTCCTAAAACTATAAACTAAAAGTCTTCATCGCAACGAATTTCCATATCATGTGCATTCATACCAACTCCTGGTTTAGAATATTCGGAAACTTTCTTTTCGAAGAAGTTTGTCTTACCTTCAAGTGAAATCAAATCCATAAAATCAAACGGATTCGATGCCTTATAAATTTTAGGGCATCCAAGCTGGACAGCTAATCTATCTGCTACAAATTCAATATATTGTGTCATGTCACGTGCATTCATGCCAATCAATGAACAAGGAAGTGCTTCTGTAATAAATTCAGTTTCAGATACAACTGCATCTTTTATAATAGTACTAATTTGATCAGAAGTAAGTTTATTTACAAGCTTACTATACATTGCAACTGCAAATTCAGTATGAAGACCTTCATCTCTCGAGATAAGTTCATTTGAGAATGTTAATCCTGGAAGAAGGCCTCTCTTCTTTAGCCAATAAATAGCACAGAACGAGCCACTAAAGAATATACCTTCTACACATGCAAATCCAACAAGACGAGTTGCATAATCAGATGGTGATTCAATCCATTTAATTGCCCATTGTGCCTTCTTGCGAATTGCAGGAATACCATCGATAGCTCTGAAGTATTTCATTTGCTCATCTTTATCTTTCACATATTGATCAATAAGAAGTGAATATGTTTCGGAATGGACTCCTTCCATAGCATTTTGAAATCCATAAAACAATCTTGCAACTGGAGACTGAACTTCTTTTTGAAATCGAGTCGCTAAGTTTTCCTGAACAACGCCATCGGATCCTGCAAAGAAAGCAAGAATATGTTTAATAAAGTGTTGCTCATTTTCTGTTAACTTATCCCAATCCTCCTTATCTTTGCTGAAATCAATTTCTTCAGTTGTCCAGAAAGATGCTACTGCCTTCTTATAAAGTTTATACAAATCTTGTTCATCGGAAGAAATAGGGAACAAAGTATAACGTTCTCCTAATGTCACGGAAGAAGAGTTAAATAGCGGCTCCATACTAGTAGAGGAAGAAAAGGAATTAAATGCATTCATGATAATAAGAGGAAATGAGTTTAATAGGTAATGATCCGTTTTCAGGGAGCACTGTAAGAAATGTTCTCAGACATTTCTTTTCACCAAAAATTGTAAATGGAGATGGAATGGCTGCTAATCTAGTCAAAACAGATATAATTAATGTTGATAACATTTATTATTCTGGAAATTTAGTAGCAAATGGTGTTATTATAAAAGATAAGGAAGAAATTGGAATAGGAACTAATGCTGGTGCCAACAATCAAGGTGCAAAATCAATAGCTATAGGCATGAATGCTGCACAAAATAATCAAGGAGCAAATGCTGTATCTGTAGGTTATCTTTCAGGTATTAATTCTCAAGGTACTGGATCTGTTGCGATTGGATATACTTCTGGATATACAAGTCAATCGCAGAATGCAATTGCAATTGGATATTCTGCAGGTGCTTACACACAAGGTCAGGGTTCAGTCGCAATTGGTGGTTCTGCAGGATATAATTTACAAAATACAAATGCAATAGCTATCGGAAACGGCACAGCAAACGGAAGTCAAGGACAACAATCTATTGCAGTTGGATATATTGCAGCATATACATCACAAGGTCAAAATTCAATAGCTATTGGGACACAAGCAGCAAAAAATACACAAGGAATCCAGTCTATTGCGATAGGACTAAATGCAGGTTATGATAATCAAGGAGCAAATTCAATTGCAATTGGATTAGATACAGGAAAAACTAATCAAGGCACTAATTCTATTGCGATTGGTAACTTGGCAGGCCAAACGCTTCAACATAACAATAGCATATTATTGAATGCAAGTGGTGCAAATTTATCAAGTCCTGGAATAAATACATTTACTGTAAAACCAGTTCGTGGCGATACAACTAGCAATTTAACATCTGGAGGATTTAAAAATTTATATTATAATCCAACTACAGGAGAAATTGCATATACCACTAGTTAAGTTTCATAACAAGTTTATAAATAGAAATTGCAGATACACCAGATGCTTCAGATATTGGTTTAACGTCTGCTTTTGTTTTTAATCCTAAAATATGAGCAACTACTCCTGCTACAATTGTTTTAGGAGTATGTTCAAATTCATTTTCTGGTTTGATAGAAATCATATACAACATATCCATAATTTTTGAACGTTTATTATCATTTATTTGAAGAGTTGCACAAATTCGTTCTGCAATACCTAATTGGGTTTCTAGAACGGTATTTTCAGTTTGACTAAATCTGGTAATTGCTTTACAAAGGCTACGAATATTAACTTGAAATAAATCTGCAATTTCTTCATGAGAACGTGATGCTTGATGATTACGACATGCAACAAATAGTGAACCACCCATTAAAGATCGTCTTACAATTCCACGAACTTTTTGAGCTTCTTCAACATTTTTATAAAGAAAACATGCATCCATCAATATTGCTTTAGGAAGTCCAGCTTGAGTTCCTCGAGTATTAATCGTATCAAATATAGTTATCCAAGAACGTTCGCTATTGGATGAAAGTGACCAAGAAGATAATTTCTGAATCGCTTTCATCTGAGTATTTGTAGATGAAATGCCTCTGTACGATATAAGTGATCCATATGATGATTCTGGAAGAAGTTCAGAAGTTGTAAATCCTGAACGAGATTGATCTTCACCTTTACTGTCTTCATAATTTCTCCATTCTGCACCTTCGTTAATTACTTTATCAAATATTGTTCCACACATCATACATACTTCTTGTCCTTCATCAATTACCAGCGAATGCTTACAATCCATGGTAATCCTTATCATCATCTTTTTTCTTATCCGTTTTACGCGGCCCATATTTTAGTGAAAAATCTAAAATAGAACCTTCATTAGGTAAGAGCCAATCAAAATGTGTTCCGACATATGTTTCATATAAAAATGTAAGTTTATTTGATAAATCATTCAAAAACAGGAATATAGTATACATAAAGAACAGTCCAGTAGTATATGAATCAATAAATGGTGATAATTCACTACGAACAGGTATAATGTAAGTTGTTGTATTAACTGTGTAGGTTGTCCAAAATGAAGTTAGAGCTATCAGTGCAATTTCAACACAAACATCATATAATTGATACCAACCAGAGTAAGTTCCCCATTTTGTTTTTACAGGATCTTTATCGGTTGGATCATATTCATCAAACAAATAATAGAATATAAACGACACAAAAGCTCCCAAAAATGTATAAAAAATTGCAAGAATTACTATATTTCCAGACATTGAAAATATATCACTCCACGTATGAATATTGTCTGCATATAACGATGTTGTATATCCCCTCATTGTTACTCATGCGGTAAAAAAGAAATAGGATCATATACTTGTGGACGATAATTTGTTGTTAAAATTGGTTTACCTAAATCACGTGTTTTAACAGGTTTTAACCATGAAATAAATAAAGAATTATTTTCAATCATCCAAACCCAATAACCTGCCTTTGAAAATTCAGTTGTCAAATGTTCTAATGCCTCCTTGATAGAAAAAAGAGGATATCCAAAAACATAAGTTGGCACTGGAAAAACTATATAGGGTGCATTCGGATTATGAATAGCTTGTTGTCGTATTTTAGATTGAATTGTTGAAATAACGGGTACCATAGCAGCCATTCTATTAGTCTTGCGTTCTTGTTGTTCTTCCCATACGTCACGAGCTTTCAGCATTCTATTCTTACTTATATAAAATGCAGAAGGGTTTTACTCGAATAGCGCTTGGTGGAGGGGGTATGAAGGGGCTATTACATGTAGGTGCATTAATTGAACTTTCAAAACATCAACCACTTGAATTCAATAATGGAGTGTACGGCTGTTCGATAGGTTCAATTATCGGAACTTATATTGCATTTGGTCTCCCAATTGATAATTTATTTAAATTATATAAAAA
>Ga0247722_10000045_pt1 | contig 79806 bp, 89 predicted proteins | sample MSEWelMarce3H_FC_FD_189094 | JGI IMG/M metagenome (GOLD analysis project Ga0247722, IMG submission 189094) | Subsurface sediment microbial communities from gas well in West Virginia, United States - MSEEL Well Study Marcellus 3H_FC | ecosystem: Environmental > Terrestrial > Deep subsurface >...
CCCAGGTAAAGGGAGTAAGGCAAGATGCTTTACTCACCGATAGGGTCATATACTCATTTGTCAACAAGCACGCCAAGTGGCTGATGAAACGTGAGGACTCCCGCAATAAGCTGATGGCTTATTCAGGTGTCCTGCAGGTACTGGACTTTGTAGAGTTGATAGATGTAGATAAGGTGGATGCCTGTTGCACGGGTTTATCATCTGGTACTACGATCAAACGGACCAAGAAAAAGATGCCCTTGTTTATGCAAGGCTACTGGGGACCGCTGATCCGCACCATCTCTTCTTTAGATGGCACAGACGAATTACAACCTACCGTACCGAGTTCATACCTGTCTATGAGCAGAAGCAAGAACTTTAGGTTTAACAGCACAAAATACTACTGGTACTTAAATGATTATATCTACTTCCCCAACCTGGAATGGGAAGCGGTACGTATAGAAGGAATCTTTGAGGACGACATATCGGATTTTACCTGTGAAGAAGACAGCTGCAGGATTCGTTCTGATCAGTCATTCAATGTCCCAGACTATTTACTTGGGGAATTGGAAGCAAAGGTGTTTCAGGATCTTGCTGGTATGATGCAACTGCCTCCTGATCTCCCCAATGACAAACAAAACTTAGCCCGTTAACCACCATGAAAACAGAACCTAAATATAGAACGTTTGATGAGCTGGTCTACGAGGTTGCCGCTGACTTTGTGCAGTACAACAACGAGGGCATGATTGAACCGGGTCAGCTGATCAAGGTAGCCCAGCGTGTCAGTTACGACCTGGGCTTAAGGATACACGGTACTAAAGAAGTACTCCTGGATGTTCAGAACAAAAAGATCAGACTCCCGGACGATTTCTACGTCATGAACTTTGCCTACCTGTGTGGTAAATACAAAGTGGTAGACCGTGCTTTAATGGGAAGACAAACAGAAAATGTTGTACTCAACACGGCGGCCTGTACCTCTTGTGGTAACCTGGATGAGCATTGCATTTGTCAGAAGACCTACACAGTAGAATGTAAGACCGGTGAAAACATCCATGTGCAGGTAGTAGAAAAACGTGTAGATGAGGTGAGGGTGTATGATCAATTTGAAAGACTCATGATCTCCAGTATAAAGAACATGGGTTCTAATGACAGCGGTCTTGGTGGCTACATTAAGAATGGCTTTATATACACCAACCTGGAATCAGGCAGGGTGTTTATTAACTACCAGGGAGCCCTGGAAGATGACAACGGAAACTTACTTGTACTGGATCATCCCATGATCAATGAGTACTATGAATATGCCCTGAAGCAACGCATCCTGGAAAACCTATTTATGAACGGTGAAGACGTAGCCCAGAAGATGCAGTTGGTTGAGCAAAGGTTAAGAGCAGCCCGCAATAATGCTCTCACTATTGTTAACACCCCTGACTTTGCTGAAATGAAGCAGCTCTGGGAAACAAACCGTAAAGCTCAATATGGAAAATACTACAACATGTTCAAGTCCGGTTACGGATGGTAAGTTCAAGCGGGTATCTACCACGATGCGGTTTCCAACGTACAGTTGCAGACTTATCATCATGGTAGTGGATAACGTGAGAACAGAGGTGGATAAGCTGTACAAGAAGTATAACATAAACGATGAGTTTGGAGATGAGGCAGAAGGAGCTTTGGTGATGCCCAACATGGAAGCATACTACCTGCTCTTGGATAAGAGCTACCTCAGCCATAACACCATTGCACATGAGATCTTCCATGCTGCAGTGAGAATTACGGAAGATCGAGCTATAACGGATGAAGAGGCCCAGGCATGGATGGCAGGACATATTACAGAAACACTGTATAAATTTTTAGACAAGAAGAAGCTACAAGTAAAACATGGCTGAACAATCACAGAACCCCGGAGCTATTACTAATTCTTTTACAAAAGGAATGAGTAAGGATCTTAATGAAACTTTCCAGCCGGAAGGTATGTGGAGCCATGCTCGTAATGCAGTGAACAACTCTCATGACGGGCAGATGGGTGTCATTGGTAACGAACCAGCCAACCTGAAATGTATCCAGCTTCCCTATACACTCATAGGTGCCATTCATCTTTCTGATGACCAGTGGGCCCTGTTTACTACAGATGATGTGAACTCAGAGATCGGCATCTTTGACGAGAGCCAGTGTCTGTACACTAAGGTGGTTAATGCAGCTTGTCTGAATTTTAAAAAGTCTAACCTGATCACAGGTGTCTTCAGAAAAAGGTTTGACTGTGAACATCTCGTATACTGGGATGATGGATTGAACCCTTCCAGGTTTATTAACGTCAACGAACCTCCTTTTATATATACAGACAAAGTTGTAGACAGCTGTATCCAGCGTACATACACCGGTGAGTTAGATTGTGAAAAGATCAGGCTTGCCCCGCTGATGACCCAACCTTGTCTTATTCTAAGCCAGGGTCAGGGAGCAGGTACGCTCCCCAATGGGTCCTACCAAGTGGTAATTGCCTATACTATCAACCAGGTAAAAGTAAGTGATTATATCGGTCTGTCTAATGTACAGAGTTTATTTACTCACCAGAACGTAAGCAGTTCTTTAGAACTTAAAATAGAGGTTATTGACAAAGACTTTGATGAGTTTGAACTGGTTGTAATATCTACTGTTAATCAGCAAACTGTCGTCAAGAAACTGGGGTATTATTCTACTACCATCAGTACGATCTATATTGATACCATTTCTCCGGAGCTGGTGTCTATTCCCATTAGCCAGGTGCCGCTGAGAAACGAGGCAGTGGAAAAGAGTGATGCCATCTTTAATGTAAACAACTACATGCTGAGGGTGGGTACTTATTCCAAGTATCAGTTTAACTATCAGCTCCAGGCCAATAAGATTGAAACCAAGTGGACAGCTGTGCAGTATCCTGCCAACTATTACTACAAGGGTGGAAACAATGCAGGTTATCTCAGAGACGAGCAGTATTCATTCTTTATCCGCTGGATCTACAATACCGGTGAACGTTCTGCGTCATTTCATATTCCCGGACGTACGGCTACCCTTGATGAAACCATCAACGTTATAGGCGGGGATGCTTTTGAAACCAAGGATGCAGACAACTTTCAGACCAGGCAATACTGGCAGGTTCAGAATACCGGCCAGATAGATAGCTTAGCATCCAGGACCATTGAAGACGGAGGTCTTGCTGTGGCGTCTGGTAAGATGGCCTATTGGGAATCTACAGAGCGTTATCCAGCAGACCGCCCTGATATCTGGGGTGATCTCTGTGGCAAGCCGATCAGGCATCATAAGTTCCCGGATGAAACCGTAGATCCCTTGCTCAGTCATTTCAATGATGAGGGAGAAAAAATAGTTATCCTGGGTGTGTCTTTTGAGAACATCACCCACCCCCTGGGACTTGACGGAAAACCTCTGGCCGACATTACAGGCTATGAGATCCTGCGTGGATCCAGGGAAGGTCAGAAAAGCATTGTTGCTAAGGGTATGTTCAATAACATGAGGGAGTATGACATCCCGGGAACACCTGTTAAAGGACTGTACCAGAACTATCCCTACAATGACCTGAGAAACGATTACTATTTTACTACAGATCCTACTATTCTAGATAATAAACTATCTAGCACTGTTCCTCCCGTAGAAGATGATTTTGATATTGCTGACGTAGATGATGATAATCCGGATAATGACGACGATGATGATGAAAACAGCAGTAAAAAAGAACGCCGGGAAGAAAGAAAACAGCGTAGAAAAGATAGAAGAGAAACTAAGAAGAAGTTAAAGGATATGAGAAAACGCCTGAAAGAAGGTGATACCGGTGCAGGCAGTGTCAATCTTTCTTTCCCGCTTACAGACTACCGTCGTGATTATCTTTCCTTTCATAGTCCGGATACATCATTTACTCGTCCATATCTTGGCATTAGTGAAATAAAGATATACCAGGAGCTTTATGGTGAAAGCAAAGGTAGGTTTACTCATCCCTACAAACACCCTAAGTTTAAGACACTAACTAACTTTTCTGCTGTATTTGCTAGTATTATAGGAACTATAGCGGCTATAGGTAATGTACTTACGCTTGTAGCGGGGGACGCAAATGTTACTTTACAAGGAACTGAAAAACTACCATATAGTAAAAAGGTGTTTTTAAGTAAGATGCCGCCTACAACTACATCTGCTTCAGTATTGGGTAGTGGAATAACTATTCCTGATCCTATTGTTACTGTTACAAATGCTATTGTCGGTGCGTATAACGCTACTATGGCAGTGGCACTCACTGTAATAGAAAGTCAGGCTATTGGAGAGCAGATGATAAATATCATTTACGGTATGATTCCTAAGCGTCAAAATGCTTTGCAGTATGATTCTCATGGTTTCTATAATAAAACCAGGATCAACAATCAGGACAATCGTAGGTTCCGTGTAAATGACGCTCTATATATAGATGACAATATTACGTCTTTTGATGTTAACTACAGCATCAACAACGTATACCGTTCACCTTTTGTAGCAGTTAAAATTGGTGATAACGTAGACGATCCTGTTAATCAGGATAATTCTAGGTATAGAATTGGTAATCGTAATATTAATAGTATATATACCAGAAACATATCTGGCTACTACGGCTCACTAAAGGTAAGCATACCTTCTCAATATGGTCAGTTGGAAGGGATCAAACAAATGGTAGTGTCTGATTGTGTTCATGATGCTCTTACTCCTGATAAAAAATACAGTACAGATGTACTCTTTGGAGGAGACACCTATATCAACAGGTTCACAGAAAAGAACTCTATGTTCTTCTTTAACTCCTGGCTGATGGGTGAGCCTGATGAAACAGAGTATGACTATCGTAACTATGTCAACATAGCTTATCCCAGATTCTGGATAGATTCAGAACGCCAGAGTTTTAAGCTTTTTAGCAATATGTCCAACTTCCGTCACCTGGACGAGCGGGACAGTTCCCTGTTTTTTGTCAGTAAGGGATACTTCTATTTGTTCAACTCCGGGGTGCGTGACTTCTTTGTAGAATCAGAGATCAACCTGGCCTATAGAGACTGGGAAGATATTATTGAAAAGCGTCATTATGACCCATACAGGTTTACAGACTATAAACCATTGTTCCGTGCTGATATTATCAAAGAAGGAAACTACTATAAGTATGACTATTCTCTGAGCGTGTCTAAGCTTTTCAACAACTCATTATCTTGGGGTACATTGTTTCCAAGGGATTATGATCCTACGGCTGCTAAAAAATGCTACACCTACAACCCAAATAAAGTGATCTACTCTCTTCCACAAGAGATGGAGCTGAAGAAAGACAACTGGAGAATATTCCTGGCCAACAACTACAAGAACTTTAACTCGCGTGTAACGTCTATCAAACCCATTAATAAAACCGGTGCGTTGTTTATGATGGGTTACCAGAGTCCGTTACAGTTCATGGGTGTGGACCAGCTTCAGACAGATGCCGGTACAAAGATTACCTTGGGAGACGGTGGGTTGTTCAATCAACCACTGCAGAGCATCAGCAATGCAGATGAATCTTATGAATACGGCTCATCTCAAAACAGACTGGCAGTAGCCGGTACCCCTTATGGTGTATTCTGGGTAAGCCAGAACCAGGGTAAGGTGTTCAACTATGCAGGTGGTTTAAATGAACTGTCCAGGGATGGTATGAAATGGTGGTTTGCCAACTACTTACCTAGTGAACTATTAAAAGTATTCCCAACCTACCCGTTGTATGACAACCCGGTGAAAGGTGTAGGAGTACAGATGATCTATGATAATACACACGAGATACTATACATTACAAAAAAAGATTACAAGCCTGTATTTACGGACCTCATATTGGATGGTGAACGTTTCTACAGGATGGTCAACGGGGTCAAGGCCTATTATGACCTTAACAGTGCAGCTTTTGAAGACGCTTCTTGGACTATAAGTTATGATCCTAAAAACAAAATGTGGCTGTCTTTCCATGACTGGAAACCCACGTATCTGATCCCTGGCCGCCAGCACTTCATGAGTGTGGATGTGAATTCTATTTGGAAGCACAATGTCCGCTGTGATCAGTTCTGTAACTTCTATGGTAAAGACTATCCTTTTGAGGTGGAGTTTGTATCTGCCACTGGTCAGACGGTAAGTACTGTAAGAAACATCGAGTATCTGTTGGAAACATATTCCTACTACAACAACTGCAGGGACAAGTTTCATATCCTGGACCAGAACTTTGACCAGGCCATGGTGTACAACTCAGAACAGATCTCTGGTTTACTGGAGCTGGAACTGAAGAGTAAGACCAACCCCCTCACATTGCTTACGTATCCCCAGGTAAGAACACAGTCTATCGGTATCAACTTCTCTAAAGAAGAGAACAAATACAGGTTTAACCAGTTCTGGGATCTTACCAAAGACCGTGGTGAGTTCAGTGGTGTACAGACACCTATGTTTATCACCAAGGCCAATGGATATGAATACCCGATCAACCCGGCTTATGTGAACTACCAGAAGGCTCTTTTAGAAAGAAAGAAGTTCCGTCACAACGTGAATAAGGTGATGCTGAGAAAGTTCAAGAGCGGTAATGTCAAGTTCCTTTTCAAACTCTCTAACCAGAAAATACAACCCTCTTTCAGATAAATGAACAAGCTGCTACAACTGATGATGGATATGGGAAATGTTTCCCACAAGATGCTGCCCAAGTTTCAGTCTAAAGGGGAGGTGTCACCAACATGGATGAAACAACTTCCGCCTGCTCTTAAGATAGGGCAGCGTGCAGCTACACCAGTGTACGATAACATATCTAATCTTGCTGCGTTAAAAGCACAAGCTGAAATGGACATTAAGGCCAAAAAGCAAGCTGCTATTAACGCAATGCGTTATAAACAAGGGCAGATTAAATCACTGCCAAAAGAAACTCTTTGGTCAAATGTTCTAGATGGAGCATCTAAAGCTGTAGCTATTGCTGCTCATCCTGTAACTGCTGCTTCTTATACAGTAAAGGGACAACGCATACCTGATAACTTTCAAAGAGCTAATGTTAATAACTATGACTTGGGGCTAAGTATTCTAAACCCAGGATCTGTAGCTTATTCTGCTTCAGAAATACCCGGTAATATAGCAGACGGTGATTATACAAGTGCTGCTTTTAATACAATGGGTACATTACCTGCGTTAGGACTGGCTCCTGCTTTGCTTAAAAAAACAAATCCTCTATTGTATAATGTTAGTAAACAACTTGCAAAAGAAGGAAATTATGGCAAGATGGCAGCTATCCATGCATTATCTGCAGTTGATGGTGCAGGACCTATGATAATGAAGACTCCAGGTCTTAAACAGTTATATAAAAAAGCTGCTTATAACGTTGCCTCTAAATCAGGTGGTGATCAATCTATAGAACCAACTAAAGTTTTTAAAAAAGTTTTTTTTCCAAAATCTCAGAGTTCATATGCAAATTATGCAGGTAGTACAAGCAGAGAAGCTGCTGAAAGAGATCTTGTTAGACAATATATATATGGTGATTCCCCAGGATTTGAACAGATAGATATAAAACCATATGGACTAGAAAAATATGTAGACAGATATGGTGACATGAATGTCTATAAAATGAGATCCAAAGTACCACATGGTGAGGCTCTTGAACTAGATAAGAATTCTTCTTTTGCAGACGCATTTCAGGATGCGTTGAAAAAAAGTGGTGGTAATGATGCTGCTAAACAAAGAGGGTATGTTACTATGGCTCTTAATCAATTTGCTAACCCTGTATCACCCATTGATGATGTTGCTGGTCATACTGCACGTCTTTCAAAAACTTTACCTGATGGTTACAAGCTGACGTCTCAAGACATTTGGAAATTCCACCCGGATGATTATCTGCAAAAATGGGGTACTGGAGTTGATAGAGCAAGTCAGTCTATGAGACCTTCTGATTATGTAACTTATTTACAAGCTAAACTTTTAGAAAGGGCGGGCAAGCCGTTTGTTTTAATGCAGGAAAATCCGTTAAAATGGATTGATAATGCACCTGTAGAAAATGTTAGAAAGATTGATCTGCCTAAAGATGTTTTTAAATCCTATTCAGCAGATGACCTGATTAACAATCCTAACTTAGATGAAAATGCATTACTTGATAATCTAAATAGTATTGAACTATTTGATGCTGTTAAAGATAATAGCAATGGCATACTTAAACGTAAAATAAAAAAACAAGGTGGTCCTATCGTAGATCCCCGTGGTCAGTGGGCTCATCCTGGTCAGCGTACCATGGTACCTACTCCTACCGGACAGATCACCATGAAGGGAGTTCCTTATCCCGTATACGGACAAGATGAAACCGGGTATGGTCAGATGATGATGCCTGGTGGAGAGTACCGCTTTCCTGGTCAGATGGTAGATGAAATACCCATGATGCGTGGAGGTGGTGAAGAAGATAATGAAGAGCCTACACTGATGCGTAACCGCCGTGTGGGTACTATTCGTAAACCCATTGCAAAGGTTAACCTTCGTCCTGTCTATGATATGAAAGCACCGGTTTGGGAAGACTGGTATGTAAAGAACTGTCCTGATGGAGTGGGTTGTTCTAAACAAGCCACTATAAGTGCACAGAAAATCACAGGACTCCCTTACAGTTCTTACGCACCAGCAGATGCCGGTTACCGGGATGCTGTAGCAGAACGATACGGTTTGACCAACGTGTTTGACCAGGAAGGTGACCAAAAAAGAAATGCCAACAGTCGGGGTAAAGGTTGGAAGTATCCTAGCAGTCAAGACTTTAAAAACTGGAAAGCCGGTGACATTGTTACGTTAGATAAGGGAGATGATCTTTATTTTCCATACTCTGCCCCTGGAGGATTCTCTGAAAAAGATAACAGCAACCTTACCCACAACGGTATGGTGTACGGCTTTGATAAATCAGGAAGACCCATCATCAAGCACGGTTACCAAACAGGCAAGAACCGTGGCAGAGGTATTACAGAAGTATTGGGTGATGATGGCAGGGTGTCAAGTTTTGGCCACGGTAAATACGCCATCAAATCTGTATGGCGTCCCAAGGAAGTGAATGATGACAATACCATTAACACGGTGGTTGATGTGGTAGACGATGGACAGGCCAGGGCTACCCGTAAGAAAAACACTACGTCCAACCAGTCTTTCTACGTTAAGGATGACTTCACTGATACAAACAGTCCTGCTGATTATTTCTCTGGTGCTGTGAACAGGTCTGAGACCAAGCAGCGACTTGTGGATATGTTCAACAATGAAAAGCTGGATAAAGAACTGCAGTATAAACTGGGCATGACTGCTGATGAGGTAGACAACATAAAACCTGTTATCTACGGTGTATTTGGACAGGAGACAAACTTCAATGACGTTAACAATATGGGGGCTGCACCAAAAGAAATTCTGGGCAGTATTCTGGGTGTAGGATCCCGCGGCCCCGCACAGATCAAGCTTGATTCCTTAAGTAAGGATGAAAGAAAAATACTGGGCATTAAGAGGGCATCTGATCTGGAAAAAGATGACGTATCCTACAAAGCTGCTATGCTGCTTCTTAACAATGCCAGGAAACGTATGAACATGGAAGTAGAGCAGGGTACGCACCCTGAGCTACAGAACGCTGACGAATACTTCCGTGCAGGGTATTATTATAACTCACCAGCAAGATCTATCAGTTCTGCTAAAGAGTGGGGTAAGAAAAGTAAACCAGTGACACTAAACCCGTTAACATGGTTCAACAAGCTTTCTACCAGGGAAAGACCTGGTGTGTTTGCTGGGGTTAATCCTAACTATGCTGAGCAAGAAGAGCTGAGGATGGACAAAGGTTCATACCCCTACAAGCTGATGGAGAAAGCCCGTGACCTGGGTGTAGACGTTGACTTTGATAATGCATCAGACCTGGAAGAGATTGTGATCAGAGGTGCTAAGAAAGGTACAAACTATAAGAAGATGGCTAACGGAGGTTTACTATCCAGGTCAGTCAGCTGTTCCAACTGTGGTCATTCCTGGCAAGCTATAGATGGTGGACTAGATCCTCTGAGTTGTCATAAGTGTGGTGGTATGGTAAAGATGCAAGTGGGTGGACAGCGTGCTCCCATTTATACCAACAACCCAAATGATCCAAGACTAAGAGCTTATCAAGATAGTTTGTCTCTTTCTTCAAGACCAAGAAGGAACCCTAACCCTATGATTTCTGTGAGCAACTTTGATAAACTACATTATGCTGGGGCATCAAAAGCCTATGCAGAAAAAAACATAATGCCTGTCGGGTTTAGAGACTTTTCTACAGAGCCTTATAGAGCATCAGAACCTGTCTTTGCTAAGCCAAAACAAAGGGTGGAATATAGGAAACCACAACCTGCAGTAGCTCAACAGCAACCGCAGATATTACCAGCTCAACAACCTACTACACCTGCTTACAGGATGCAGGGAAGTACACCAGTATATGGACCGTCTAATAGTCTGATAGGAATGATGAACCAGCAGTCTGGTGAGTTCTATCCTGACTACATGAACACAGCAGGCCGTGCCCGTGTTAATCAGGCAGATGCTGATATGATAGGTAACCAGCAAAAGATACTGGAGTATTTGAGAATGAAGGGTGTTAACAATGCTCAGGTAATTCCACAGAAAAAGAATGGTGGACAACCCGGTATTCCTTTAGCCCAAGATGGCTGGGTACAAAGAGCAGCTAACGCCAACCTTAACTTCTGGGAGAAATGCGGACTTGCATCCGATGCTAATAATGGCGGAGGTGGTGGAGGTCCATGGAGTGGAGGTGGATATAAGTCTGCCAAGTATAAAAATCCATATGAAGAATTGAGTGACATAGACGCTTATGATAAAGACGAGCGTAAGTCATTTAAGAGTACACTTCCACAAGGTGTGGACATAAAAGACTGGGTGGCATTTAACAGAGATGCTTCTAGAATGAATTCATTGCTGAGTAATCCTGATTATGATAAATATGTAGACTCTACAGGCACGCTAAAACCTGAGTACCAGACTTCTGCTACACAGTTTGATCCCTACTTTTTATACTATAAACCTGCGTTTATGGGTAAGAAATCGGTTACAGCAAACGACATCATGAATTATCACATGAACCAACCGCATGGTATTAGTGGGTTTAAAGAGCTAGCTAACAGAAGGTACATGCCTCAAAAACACTATGGTGGTAATCTATATAAATCAGGTGGACAACATGGTGGGTTGGACAGATGGTTTGCAGAAAAGTGGGTAGACGTAAAGACCGGTAAAGACTGTGGAAGACAAGACGGAGAAAGTAGAGCAGGTTATCCAGCATGCCGTCCTTCCAGAAGAGTATCATCCCAGACACCAAAGACTTCTTCAGAAATGAGTGCTGCTGAGAAAGCCAAGTTTAAAAGAAGCAAGACAAGCAGTGAACGTATAAACTATAATCATAAAAGAAACTAAGAGTATTTCCTATGGCAAACAAACCTAATAACCCTTCTCTGTGGTCTAAAGCAAAGTCCTTAGCCAAACAGAAATTTGACGTCTACCCTTCGGCATATGCTAACGGCTGGGCCGCTAAGTATTATAAAAGCAAAGGTGGCACTTGGCGTAAAGCTGAATACGGTATGCAAGTAATGGGTGACGGTGGCATCCCTGATAATGAAGGCTTCAACGCTCTTCCTGAAAGGGTTCAGCAAATGATCATCAGCCGTATGGAACAAGGTGGAGAGAAAATGCCGCCAGAGATTGCCCGTGCACGTTTTGCTGCAGCAGGTAATCTTAACCAGATGGCTGACTATGGTTATGCATGTGGTGGGTATATCCCGGAAATGATGTATGGTGGCATGGACTATATGGCCGGTGGCGGAGAGCCTAACGGTGGTATGGCACTGGGTCAGATGTCAGCTGTTGCTGAGAAGATGAGTAAACTACGTCAGTTTGTTTCTCCAGAACAAAACCTGGATCCATGGATTGCATCCAAGCTTGCTGTAATGGATCATAGTGCAGATGCTATTTCTGATTACATGATGTATAATCCTGAGGCTCAGGGTGAAGAACAGGAAATGATGGAAGGTGGTGGTTACGTAGTATCACGTAGCAGTGACCGTAAAGGAAAGACTCACAAAGTAACGGGTCCTGATGGTACTGAGAAATACTTTGGTGATTCTAATCTTGGTCAACATCCTAAAGATCCGGAGCGTAAAGCAGCATTCTATGCCCGTCATAAAAAGAACCTGGATGGTAATCCTTACTTCCGTGCTTTTGCCAGAGCAACCTGGCAGGATGGTGGACAGATAGATGAAATGAAAAATGGTGGGTCTACTTATTCAAATGGAGTATTTTATCAAACAGGTGGTGAAGCACCACGTATGGAAGATTACCCGGACTATGGATCCTGGAGGTCAGATTTTGAAGCTTATCTCATGGCTGCTAATGATGCACAGGTACCATCTAAAAGTCCTGGTGTAAGTAGGGTAAATGGAGATGATGAATCTTATGATGCTGATGGTAACTACTATCCTGGTAAAGAAGGTCAGAGGTATATGGATGCATTAAGTAATAGTAATCATCCAGATCATATAGCTGCACTAGATGCTGCTAACAGAGATAACTATACTATGATGGTTCCCTCTATCAGAATTGCAGACAAAGCTCAGGCTACCCCTAAAGCTCTTCCTGGTAAAAAAGGACAGGGTTCTGGCAGTATTGTAGACTTCCTAAACTCTAGTGGAAATAAAAGTGACTATGCCACTCGTAAAGCTCTTGCTGAAGAGCGTGGTATAGCATCATACAGAGGAACTGCAGACCAGAACATGATGTTGCTCTCCATACTGCGTCAAGAAAATAGTGCAGCTCCTGTTACCAGACAATCTGCTTCTGCAGACTATGACATGAATAGCAGTAACATGCTCAGAAGAGGTTACGTTCCTCCAAGCAACCCGTTCATATTTGGTGAGATGCCACAAAGACAAGCTGTTGCAAAGGAAAGACCAGTTGTAAAAACTCCTGCTGCAGCTAAAGTTTCTGCTGCTAAGAAAGTAAACGCAGTCAATGCTAAAGATGCAGAAGAGTCTATGACCTTTGCCAAGTATAAAGCAAAAGATCCATACTTCTTTGCAGAAGAATCTGATTCAGGATTTAAAAAAGCTATTGACATGCCTTTCACATATCTAAGAGACCTGGGTGCACGAACTGTGTTAGACAAGGATGTTATGGCACTTGGACAACTGCTCTCTCTCGGTGCAGGGTCAAGTTTGCTTAAAGGAATAACTCGTGCAGGAATATCTTCTAGATTTAACAAATTTGTAGACGATGCCCCAGATGATATCGATGATGCTGGTTCTATGGTGTGGAAAAGTAATAACAATACCATTCATGGAATGCGTGCTGCTGCTGCAGAAATTATGAAATCTCCTGGTAGTCTGAGTGCTTCAAGAAAAAAAGCATTGTCTAACCAGAAGCGTAAACAAGAAGGTGGACCTGTAGTTGGGCAAGAGATGGAAGTAACACCAGAACAGCTTGAACAACTCCGTGCACAAGGTATTCAGTTTGAAATAATCTAACCTATGAAAATACGTATAACAGGTAAGTCATTAAAGAAGGCACAGGTAGGCAAAGACTTCCCTAAGATCTCTATGCCTGCTCCCATATTTGATCCAAATAACATACCTAAAGAAGAAGCTCCTGAAGGATACTTTGATCAGAAGCCTCTTCGTGAGTTCAATGAGTCAGGTATAGGTCCTACTTTTGAGATGGATGAAATGGACAAAAGATACCAGAATGATCCCCAGGCCCAGATGGAGTATGACTTTAGCCTTTATGGGTATCATCAAACCAATCCTAACAAAGACAGCAAGAACTATAACAAGTTCATGCAGAACAAGTACGGAATAAAAGATCCGGCTAACAAGCCAAACTTTGGAGCTTTGTCTGCACTGATTGGAATTGGTTCTAATATCACTGACTTTGTTACGGATAAGAAAAAACAACGTGACTTTGACAGCTACATGCGTGAGCAACAGATGAGTGACAACCTGTTTCCCAGTGTCAGTGGCTCACGTGGAGACTATGTTAACACCGGAACTACTTTTGGCATGTTCCGACCTGATCAATACGTTGTAAATAAAGGAATGTACACTGCTGAGCAAGGTGGTGAAAACCCAATACCTATGAATACTATAAGAATAAGAATCATTGATGGTCCTGAGCAGATGGCTTACGGTGGACAGTCCGGTTATGGACTTGACCTTGGTCAACGTAACACATATTCAGAAATGCCCCAGGGGATGTCTGAGAGTTTTTCCAGTACCATTGGTGCCGTGCCCCGCTCTGCTGCCAACATAGAAGCAGAAGGTGGAGAAACCCTTTACGGAGACGTAGACGGTGATGGTGTAAATGAACACATGAAGATCTCTGGTCCCCGTCATAGTAACGGAGGTGTACCTCTTAATGCCCCTGAAGGTTCTTTCATATTCTCTGACACCAAGAAGATGAAGATCAAAGACCCTCAGATCTTATCTGCATTTGGTGTTAGCTTCAAGAAAGGTGGGGTTACCCCGGCTAGCATTGCAAAGAAGTATGACGTCAATAAATATAAGGCCATCTTAGAAGATCCTAATGCAGATGATTATGCTAAGTCTACTGCTCAGCACATGGTAAAGAACTACCAGGATAAACTGGGTAGGCTGGCCATGATCCAGGAAGGAATGAAAGACTTTCCTCAAGGTGTGCCACAGGTAGCACAAGATATGATGCAGGCTTCTCAAGGTTTGACCGAGGCAGCTTATGGTGGTTATATGCCACTTCCTAAAGCTCAAAAAGGTAAACAAACACCTTCTGATGTAATATTTACACCTGAGTTTCAGCAAATGCTTGCAGATCTTAAAGCTAAGCAGAACGTAAACATGGTGTATTCTCCAAGGATTATTGCTGGAGATAATAATGTTCCAATGATGCAAGGTAGACAATCTTCAGGTTTGTACGGGGACATTACTCCTGCCGAAATGGACGAGTTTAAGAAGCGTCATCAATGGTATTTTAAAGGTCGTCCAAACTGGAACTTTAAAAACAAAGCAGAAGTAGAAGATTTTCAGAGAAAGTATGATGATGAATATGCTAGAAAATACGGTTACAGTTACTTTACAGAAAAGAGAAAGTTTGATAAAGTAGATGGAAAACCTGGTGAGTATACTTATAATGCTCCTGGATTAGAAGATGAACCTCAAAAGCCTGTAACCCAACCTAATGGTGGTTATGTATGTACAGACAACGGTGTTAAATATGTAGGGCCTAATGATCCACTCACTGGATTTGAAGCCTACGGATATTATGCCACAGAAGCTGAAGCAAGGGCGGTGTGTAAAGGTAAAGATCCAGAACCTGGTCCAAATCCTAATAAAAATACATTCACTGGAAACGAGCGTTCACCGTTTGGGTATATGACTCCGGACATGGTTAACATGTTTGCGGCTGCAGCACTGCCTCCCAAGAAGTATCTGCCCTACATGGCTCCTTATAAGACCATGACAGCTGATCCTACCTTCTATGATCCTAATCGTGAGCTGGCAGCTAACGCTGAGCAGGCTAATATCCAGAGTCAGTATTTGTCCAACTTTGCAGGTCCCCAGTCTTTCCTGGCTAACACTGCTGCTGTACAAGGCAGGGCTGCTGAGAATGCAGCTAATATCATGGGCAGGTATAACAACCTCAACGTTGGTGTAGCTAATGATTTCTCTGCAAGACAGGCTGACACTAAGAACAAAGAAATGGTGGCCAATGTAGAAAGATCAAACGAACTCTACAAGGGTAACGTCATTGCTAACGAGCAGTACAGAAATGCCAAACGCCAATACCTGAACAACATAGCCAAGACCTTTGGTACTGCCTGGAACAACAGGATGAACCTGGGACTCATGAATGCAACCAATCCTATGTACAACATTGATAACATATCTGGTCGTTCTTTCTTTAAGAAAGGCTATGATGTATCTAAGCTTGGTACAATGGGTAGCGGTGCCGGTGGTGACTGGGCTTCTATTGGTGCAGACTTTATGGATGCACGTTCCAAGTCTGGTATTGCTGATCTCTCTTTTGATCAGTACTTAAAGATAAAAGGATACAGCACCAGCTCTGATAAGAATGGTGATGGTATTCCTGACCAGACAACCAGGAGAGCTACCGCAGCTAAATTCGGAGGATACCTGACTTATCCATTTTGATTTTGTAGAGGTATATAAACCTCTCAAGTTTAATGCTAAACTTTAGAGATTTTTCAGTATATTATAATGTAGACTATGGCATCCTTCATACCCAATGTAACTGATATTTTTCCGGACCCGTCCATGTACAGACCGGACTTCTCATTCTTAGACACCATGCTAAGGAGAAGGCAAGCTATGTACAACCAGGGCTTTGCCGAGTTGTCTAGTAAGTACAGCAGTCTTGCAAAGAACCTGACCAATCCTTATAACTCTAAGGTGAGGAACCAGTTCCTGCAAGAAGCCCAGAACGAACTGAAGAACCTTTCTGCCATGGATCTTTCCCAGCAGCAGAATGTTCAGACAGCGACAAACGTATTCACCCCTCTATATGGCAATCAGAATGTAATGGGTGATCTTGCTGTTACCGCTCACTGGGACCAGCAGGAACAGATCGCTGAGTCTTTCCGTTTAAAAGATGGGGGAAAAGAGTTTAGCCAGGACAACATTGACTTTGTAAGGATGCAGCGTAATGCATTCTCTCAGGACAGACCTGAAAATGTAGGTTCTTACCTGGGCAGCAAACGTTCTTATACTCCGTATTATGATTACGCCAAGGAGTATAAAGAAGCCATGGCGGCATACAAGCCAAATAAATCAAAGATCAGCAGGCCTGATGGTCGTGGTTATATGATCACAGAAGAAGACGGCTCTTATGACGCTGAGGATGTAAAGCTCTATTTGAGCAGCGTGCTCAGTAGTAAAGCAAAAAGCCAGATGGCTATTGAAGGTGTAGTAAGATACTCCAACAACCCTGCTGTATTTGATACGTATACCAAAGGTCTGGGTAAAACTGAAAAGTTCCTACAGACAAGGATTCAGGAGTTTGAAGGAAAAATGATGGCTGAAAAGGATCCTGCAAAAAGACAGGAATACCAATCAGGTTTGGACATGCTTAAAGAAAAGCTTGAGGAAGTTGGTGGTGAGAAAGTAAACATGCAGAACCCTGATTACATCAGCAGAAACAAAGAGAACATAGCCTCTAACCTATACTACTCTGATAAGATCGCAGAGCTTTCTAAAGGGTATGCCCGTAAAGATTATACCTACGAGATCAAAGCCGACGATACCTATCTTACACGCCTGCGTGAAGCTGGTCTGAACCAAAGACACAGAGAGACACTGGCAGACAACGAAAAGAACCGGTCTAATGATCGTCTGCTCAAACAAGTGGATCTGGGTCTGCTCACCTTTGATACCCGTGGTAACATTGTCCGTGTTCAAGACCAACCGTTTACAGTACCTACTACGGAAATGAAAGAAGGGTTGGGTTATAAACAGTTTCAAGAGCAGAAGAAGTCTGTAGAAAATGCCCAGATAGATGCCCGCAATAATCTTAAGAAATACTTCTACGCTACCAATCCTATTTATGAACAACAGGGTATTAAGATTACTGACCCTAAAGTAGAGGCAGGTTTTGACCAGTTTATTACTGATCAGACAACGTTGTTAAAAGATAATCCTAAGAGTAATCAACTGTCTACAAAGTTCTTGCAGTTTAGAAGTACGGTAGAAGCTGCACAGCTTCAACTTGCAGGCTTTGCTGAAAAGGAAAGAAAAGCTAACGTTGCTTTTAAAGATGATCTAAAAGGTGTTAGAGAAGAGGTTAATAAAATCTTTGGGGGTGGGTCTAAAGAATTAAATATGTATGATCCTTCTACAGGTAAATACACCAAGGTTAAAATAAATGCTGACAAGTTTATAGAACTGTATTTGAACTCTCCTAATAATTATAATCTAGGACCTAATACTAAAAATGGAGTGGTAGACGAGAATGGTCTGAATATTGTTATTGATGGAAAAAAGATGACTTTTTTAGCAGGTACAGGTGCTGAATTCAAGCAAGCCTTTAAGCTTTTAAGTTCTAATAATGCATCTATTAGCAATGCTACTAAGCGTTTTAATCAGATGTATGACCAGCAGTATGTTCAGAATGAAGTGATGCTTCGTCCTATTAACGAGAAAGATCCAGTGGTGATAGCTGCTAAAAACAACATGCAGAACGCTACATTGGTTAGTGCTGACAACATTGTGATCAGCGGATACAACAAAGGCAAGTACATGTTTGGTTTTAAAGCAGGTGTTAACAAAGACAACCTTCCTTCAGAAGAAGAGTTGGCTGCCATGGGTGTAAAACGTGCACCTGGGTATACCGATGAGAATCCAAAGTTTGTGGTAGAGAGCACCTTATTTGCTCCACGTACCGGTGAGACTCAGTATAGTGCAAGAGAACAAGTTATTAATGACTTCTTCCAAGGTATGGGTAACGCTACAGAGAGTGATCGTGAAGTGGTGTATGGAACTCCTTCAGGTATGTTGACAGTAGGTGAAGGTCTTAATCCAATCCAGATTATTAAAACATCTCGTTACGGACAGTCAGACACCTATGACATAAAAGATGAGTTAACCGGTATTATGATTAATGCTGGTGTTCCATTAAATATTGATATGGTAATAGAAACCATGAGAAAAATTGAAACAGATCCTACGTTCTTTTCAAGGATGAGAAATCATAAATCTAAATAACTAAGTAGTTCCCATGGCTGAAGACTTTCCGCAACAAATGCTGAATACCGGTATTCCTGCAGGACTGCTTGATGGTAAAGGTGTGCCAGTATCTCCTTGGGCTACAACGCCTGCAAGTCAGGTAAATGACCCTAATGTTGATCCGAGACATGTTTTAATGGGTCAGGTAACTCGTGCTATACCAAGTAGTCTTAGTGGTCCTATTCGTTCTTCTGCAAGAGAAGCTGAAAAATATATTGGGCAGGACTTTGGATTCCTGCCTTCTTCTGTCCGGGATAATGAAGACTTCTATGCCCAGTATCAGTCTGGTATGGAGAAGATCGGTAAAGGACTATTAAAACTCCCACTATATACCGTAACCAAACTTGGATCAGGTGTAGGCTTTATTGCCGGTATGGCCAATCCAGTAAACTGGTTTGCAGAAGATGGTTACATCTCTGCTGTAGCTGACAACTCGATCAGCGGGTTCTTTGACAGCTGGGAACAGGATATCAAGAACCAATGGTTACCCACTTTTCAGGAGGCTGAAGACCAGGATAAAGGTTTCTTTGCAAGAGCAGCTACTGATGTTGACTTCTGGACTGAAGACTTTGTAGATGGTTTGGCGTTCATGGCGTCTGCTTGGGTACCAGGTATGGCACTTAGTAAGGTGGGAGCAGGAGCTAAAGCCATTGCAGGCTTGGCTAAGTTTGGATCCAGGGGACTGGGAGCTGTTGGGGAGTCTGTAGAAGCTGTTGCAGCTACTACAAACTATTTCAAGAATGCAGCTAAATATGCTAAGACCTTAGATAAGTTCAATGCCTGGGCTCTGGCAACTTCTTCTGAAGCTATGTTTGAAGCCAAGGGTGTCAAGGAAAATGTTTTAAAGTCTTTGGAAGGTCTTGACATGCCTGAGTCTGAGAAAAAGAAGATAGCTGGTGATAATGCCCGTAATGCATTCTTGATGAATGCTGCTCTTCTTGGTGCTACCAACGTCTTTGAACTTTCACTGGTTTCTAAAATGCTTAATAAAACCAGTGGTGTAGCGTCAGGTATTACAGGTGGTGCTAAGCTGGGAGAAGATGTAGCCGTAAAACAGGCTACAACCCAAGTGGGTAAGTTCCTGGAAAGCGGGTTTGGCAGGTTTGCTAAAGACGCTACTGCTGGTGTATTCCGTGAAGGTTTTATAGAAGAGAATGGACAGCTGGCTATTCAACGATTCAATGAACAGTATGGTGCTGCCGGTAAGGTGGCAGACATGCTGGATTTTAATACTTATGCTGAACTGGGTGGGAACTACCTGAAGCAAACCTACGGAGCACTGGCAGGTGATGACACAGAAGCTGCTACCAGCATTGGTCTGGGTGGTATCCTGGGAGGTGGTATGACCGCTATCGGTAATGCCCGCCAGGCTCCTAAAGATAAACTCACTACAGAAGAGGCCGTTGACTACTATAACAAGTCCCAGGAAAGCTGGTTGAAGTTTGGTAACATCTACCAGACAGAACAAGTTGTTACTAAAGACGCCAGTGGTAACGATGTAGTCACTGAAAAGATAAAGCTGGATCAGAACAACCAGCCGATGATGGACCAGCAGAAACTGGCTGGTATAGCCAGCTCGGTAAGATCCAACGCTGCTGCTATAGATCAGACGGACAATGACACAAACATGACCCGTCGCAACCTAGTAAGGGATAACGCCTTTGCAGATTTTGTACTGGCCCATGTCAACGCCAACATGGAAGATACCCTGTTGGAGAAGCTTGATGCTATTGCAAACAGCTCACCTGAAGAGCTGGCCAAGCTCGGTTTTGTAGCAGATAAGACCCTGCCTGAACAGATTGCCCGTTATAAGTCACTAGCCAGTACGATCATCAAGCAGAATAAGATCATCAATGCAGATATCATATTTGATGGTTCTAAAGAAGACGCTGCAAGAAAATCCCGTCTGACGCAACTTGCTGCCCAGCAAGCTGTGTACAAAGGTCTTGCTGCAGAAGAACAGGTAAAATATAATGAGATCCGTAACCAGGCCGTCAGCTCTGAAAACTCTTCTTTGTCAGATGGTCTTGTAGAACAGCTTAACGGTATCAAGCTTAGGATCACTAGCCAGGAACAGTTCATCAAGGAGCTTAAAGCTCAACCCAATAATCTCACCAAGTCACAGATAAAAGTAGCACAGGATCTTTTAGATAACCTTAAAGAACAGCTGGCAAGTCTGGAGAAGACCAACGAGCTGTCTGTAAAGAACCTGAAGACGTTCAACAACGGGTTATACCAGTTTGAGAAGGATGCCCGCAATGAAGTGGCTTATCTGATTCCCATGCTGAAAAGGATGAAGTACAAAGGTGAGCTAGATAACCACGTTGAAACCCTCGGAAAAGAATGGGGATACTATGCAGATTTCAATGATGGTAAGAAGAACTTCCTGGACATGTTCATTGAACAGCAGATCCAGGGACCTGTAAATAGCATTATAGAAGCAGAAAACAACCAGCCTCAACTTCCACCAGCTGCTCTGGCATCGCCACAAGGTCCAGCTACTCCTCCTCCTGGTCCTTCTGCAGGGCCACAACCTGGTGGTGCTGCACAGACACAACCTGCCCCTACTCAGCAACAGACTTATGATGACCTGGAGAAGTTCCTTCAGGCAGAGTATGACATGGTAAAGCAAGCTCTGGAGGCTCAGGGAAACCCTGTGCCCAGTTATACAGACTGGAAACGTACTGCAGGCATAGAAGCTACTAAGCGTTTTATGGCTAAGAAAGGACAGCAACAACAAGGTGCACAGCAACAACCTGCAGCTACCCCTGCTCTTACAGAAATGGAAAAAGCAGAAGAAAGGTTAAGACAAATATGGAACACCATAGGAAACGGTCCAGGTAGAAACGCAATAGAAGATGGTTGGACTGAGTCATTTGGACTTTTAGGTGATACTCTGAGTGTTGGTGGAGACAACCTGCAAGCTCATGGTATGGGTAAATCCGGGTTTGCTTACGCTATAAAAGACTTGTTTGATCTATTCAAAAAAGGAATAGATCCTAACAGAGGTGGTGGTCGTTTGTATACTGCCCCACTTGCTGTGTCTAAAGAAAATAAAGCAGCTGCTTCTGCAACAGGAACATCTGGAGGAACAGCTTATGCAGACGGTTCATTTATGTTGGTTGCCAAAAAAGGAATTCTTGGCATAAGCAATGTAAATGATATTGGTGGTATCCTTGTTAACAGCGGCTTAACCGATATCAACCCAGAAATTCTTACAGAACTAAGAAAAGCTTTCCCTGGTTTAGTTATAGAAAGTTACAAAGGTGCTAAAGAACTAGTACAGAAACTTAATAATAACGCTCCACAAACTTCTACTTCTGCACCGGCAGCTCCTGTAGTTACAGATGTTGAAGAACCCGCTGAACAAACTACCAAAGAAGAACAACAGGCTCCTGCATCTACGTTAGAGAAAGAACTGAATGACCTGGCTAACCAACTCCGTAATGATGTTGGTATTCGGACTGAGCTTAGGTTCATGAAAGCTGGATCTATTGGATATGATAAAGACGGTAACAAGTACCAGTTAGTATCTAAGAAAGATAAGTACGGACGCAGCCTTGAGTATCGTAAGAACGATGGACAGGAACAAAGCTTTAATCCAAAGACAGCTTCTCAGCAATCTGGCAGCCTGGATTATTATCCTGAAGGGTTTGTTAACTTATACAGTAAGAACCCCAAAGCTACCTTTGACAAGTACGAGAAAGATAAAGCTGCCATAGAAGAAAAGTACAGGCAGATAGAGGCTGCTAAAGCCCAGGCAGAGCAGAGTCAGTCTCAAGCAGACCAGACTGATCCGGAAGAAGAGGATACATCTAAAGATGTCAAGGACTTTGTACAGGACATTAACAAGAACCGTACCCAGTCTAACCAGAACAATGCTTTTGCCAATGCGGAATACCAGGAAGGTTTCAGGCAGGTGGCTCCTTCTAACTCACTGGCCAACACTACAGATCTGGTAAACGTAGTAGAGTTTGCAGCTAACCAGATCCGCTATGAAAGAGGAGATGTAAACAAGAACTATGTCTTTGATGTAGCTACCAGCACTTTTATGCCCGGTCAAAAGGTTACATATAAAGTCATGGTGGATGGTTTTGAACCCGTGGTGAACCGTCTCACTGGTGAGATGTATGATAAGAGTGCTCTATACAATGAGAACTGGAATGCTGTACAGAGCATGTTTGACTTTATTCCTATCGGGGTGTTTGCTAACATCCGTGGAAAAGAAGTCATGATCGGTACCATACATGAACCACAGTGGATTGAGTATAAGATCGGTAACAAGTATCCGCACATTGCTGTTCCTCAGGACCAGATTGACCAGGCAGTGCCTGATGTAGTAAAAGAACAGGTCCAAAAAAATAGAGAACTTCGTAAGTTTATCTTGGAGAACTACAACCAAAATCATAACTTTGTTATAGAGGGAGTTGTAGAAGATAAATCCATGGGTATACTAAGAACTACAGAATCTGTTGATCCTATCAGCAAGCGGGTAAATCCGAAGATTGCAGAAGGCGGTACAGACAACCGTCATGGTATGTTTGGTATCGTCAAGGACGGTATGATCCAGTCAGACCGTAATGTAGAAATAGACAACATCATCCCTACAGAATCTTTCTCTCCTCAAAATATTGCTAACTATCAGGGTGTAGCAGTGCTTATGTTGCCGACACCACTGGGCAAATGGTTCCCTTCCTTTATCCAACTGCCCAATGTTTCTACAGAGCAGTCTGAGTTTATCATTGAAGCATGGAAAGCTTTTACAAAACAGACCAATAATCCGGAAATAGTAAAAGCAGTGTATGATGCCATGGGTCTTACCCAGTCTGCCGACAGTTTTGCTGTTGGTGTACTGAGAGATTACATCCACCACTACATCACAATAGTAGATGAGAAAGGAATATCCCGTACAGGAACAGGTAGTGAGCTTTCTCCAGGCAGTGCCAGGATAAACATTACAAACAAGGGAGGCCTGGAACTGCAGGTAAAAGGTTTAGACCGCAGTTGGTATACCACCGCTGAGCCGATCATGAAAGCAGAAAACCTGCCGGTAGACTACCTGCAGAAGATGAGCAACCTGAAAACCACTATTAGGTTTGAAAATGCTAAGAATGACAGCTTAAAAGGGATCAACTCTACAGACAAAGCCACCATACTTTCTATTAAGAACGGTAAGCTGGTCAAAGAAAACATAACGTACAACCAGTACATTATGGACCGTGCAGGAACTTTTGTAGACAACGGTATCCCAAGTAAGAATGCCTTTGGTGACTGGGTGTATTTTGCCAACCCTGTGGTGAAGATGAAAATGACCAATGCTTCAGATCCTAATGAAGGACAGTCTGAATCTAAAAAAGAAGTAACACCTACTCCTACAGTAGACCAGGTTAACACACCTCGTGAAGATAAAGGTGCGGCTCTCCTGGCAGCTCTTAAATCCAAGAGGCTTCAGGAAGAGCAGATGGAAGAACAGAAGAAAAACTGTACTAGCCTGAGAAGCAAGCTTGATAACATAATGTAATCTTATCCTATACCCTATGATTTGTCCTAACATTACCAGTCCGGAGTGGAAAGCTTTGGTTGCCAAGGTCGGTGAAAATCGTGCTTGGAAAGAGTTTTTGATATATGGAAAAACCCCCAGTGCTGATAACTATGAAATCATAGATGCAGCAGCTGTGAAAGATAATACAGGTAAAGCATCTGAAGTTTTAGAATTTAGAGCTTTTCAGAGTTTTAAAGAGTATGAAGAGTTTCTGGAAGTAAAGAGGGATTTTACTAACGATTTTGCTAGTGCCTATCTAAAGCATTCTGCTGCTATAGATTTTGTTGATAGAATCTTTGATAAAGTTTTTCCTGGTGAAATGACCTGGGGTAACTACATTATTGATCCTAAAACAGGACAGACTAAGTTTATAGTAGATAATGAACCATTAGCAGGTATGACTGCAGAAGAGTTAAACAAAATGGTTCGTGCTAAGTTCAACACATGGTTTAAAGCAAACCTTAAACGAGAGTTGGATACAGAAACCATTAACTTAAATGGTAAAGAAATAAATATTAAAAATCCTTCTACCACTGAAGAAAGAGTAGCACGTACAATTTTTGATCTTTTTGCTACCTTTAAACCAGCAGTTGAAAATTATGTATTTTCTAAAGAAGGTTTAGAAGCTGATGTTATTAATGACTTATCAGTTAAATACAAAGTTGTTGTCTATAATCCGGACAATGATGAAGACAAACAAGTGTTTCGTTCTATCAGGACAAAATCTACTGAGCAGATTGCAGCAGGTATTAGTAAGGACCTGATCCGTTCACAGAAAGATCTGAAATATACTTCTCACATCATGGCCAGTGTGATCAACACACTGGGTGATATAGCTCCTAACAGGAAGCTGGAGGTATCTCCGGCCCAGGCTTTTAATACCGTAAAGGGTATTTATGCTGAAGTGGCTGATAACCTGAAGATGGCCCTTAACGGTATCGTTGGTTCTGATCAGGACCTGGCGGAAGTAAAAGCTTCAGCGTCTTATAATGACATTCTCAATGAGTTTCCGGTATTGGCTTATGTCAACAGCTATGACGATATGGTCAGTGCTGCAGAAACGTATGATACTATAGTATCCAACTTTGATAAATATAAAGAATCTGTTGTAGCAGAGCTGGCCCGTAAGGGTATCCGTATGGGAAAAAACACCATACAGATGGTAGATCCTGCTGATGTAGCTGTACAGGAAGTTGATGACGCAGAAAACACAGAGATCAGCCAGGATGAAATCGGTGATCGTTATGACCGCAGTGTTTTTGAAACCAATCCCCGTGACACAGCCAGCGTAAGGGTCAAAGCTCTTGTGCAAACCATTAAGACCGGTGAGTACGAACTAGGCATTCCCGTATATGCAGATCCAAATGATGTGTTTGCAGATATCCTGCAGGCTGGCAGTGAAATGGCACTTACTGGTTTTACGGATGCTTCCGGTAAGTTCCAGGCATTTAAGTTTGCCATCATCAAGCGTGCTGAGGCAAGACCCTATCTGAATGATTTTCTTACCAAGCTTAACCGCTTTGAGCAAAACAACGAGTGGGAAAAGATCAATGACATTCTAACTTTTGCCACTAAAGCATTTGCTAACGAGACCCTGCTTCTTTACAAGACCCGTAAAGATGGTAACCAGGTAACTGGTATCACTGACGTAAAAGTGATCAACGCCAACCGTGACACCGTGGAAGACCAGGTGTCAAGAGAGTGGCTGGAATCCCACAAGCAGTCTGCATTCTTTAATCGTTCTTCCCTGAATGAACTTAAAGTCAATCCTGAGAAACTGCAGAGACTGGGTAAGATCATTGAAGAAGGTAAAGCAGCTGTAGGACCAGCCAAGACCGCTAAGTTTAAAGAGTTCTTTGCTACACTGGGTATTGAGTTTACTGACGCTGAACTGGCTTATATAACTCCCCGTTTGTCTAAGGCACTTGGTAAAGGACCTGACTTTGATATCGTCTTTGGAAAGAAGAACCTTTTAGATAACATATACACTTCTTTTACAAAAAACGCCTCCCAGGTATTTGATGATAACTATGGATTTCAGGATGAAAAAGGTAACATGCGTAAGCTGGCTACCCTGTACTATGAAGCCAACCCTGGAAGATATAAGCTGGCCTCAGCCCAGACTGCAGACGGTAAGCAGAAATACCTGTACATCCTGACCAACTTTATTGAAAAAAAGAAACGCCAGTGGAACCTGGGTCAGTACGCCAACGTCACCAATAGTGCTCTTGCCCGTCCCAACAGGTCTTTCTGGGATAAGGTAAAAAGCGGAGTGAACAGTTTTATACCCCAGTACTTTAACGGTATCCGTGAACAACAAGCGGGTAAAGACGGTAAGGTGAGAAAGTCCCTTACTGAAAAAGAGCAGACCGTAACCATGTTGCTCAAGCATCAGGAGAATCTTAATGTCGCTACCTATATCAACTTCACGTTGTCAGATAAGACCACTACCATAGAAACCAAAATGACCAAGGAGTTCTTTGTAGATGGTAATGACCAGCCTCTGGGTAAGGGTCGTGATTATATTGTAAACGAGAAAGGTGAGCTGCAGTTTACATCAGGCCTTGGACAAAGAGCTTATGATGCATTTGTAGCTCCTGAGGTGAGCCGTATCTTGGCTGCCATTAAACATGGCAAGGATATTAACCTGGAGAACTTCGACATAGCCAGTAAGCTGTTTTATTTTATTCCTTCCCTGAACTCCAATCCAAACCTGGAAGAGTTCCGTAGTGATCTGTATGCTGGTCAACTGACTATAGACCAGCTTAATGCCAAACATGGCACCGCTGTAGGTCAGGCTGTACTGGAAGACATGCAGCAGTCTGCAGAACAACAGATAGACCAGTTTATTGCCAACGGTATTTTGAAAGTAGAAAATGGTGCATACTCATTCCCAACTTCTATAAACGGGTTCAAGAACACAGACTATGTCAACCGGTTGCGTCAGTCAGGGGTTAAAGGTCGTGACGCAGCACGTCTGATGCTGCTGGACATGAAGCTAAATTACCAGAACACCCAGGTAAAGATGATCCAGTTCCTGAGGTTTGATCCGGCCCTGGCATTTAAAAAGTTCAAGGGCTTTACCAATCCGGGTACATTTACAGACATATCTGCTGCAGACAGGATTAACCTGGTTTCTACCACATGGGATGAATTCTCCAAGCGTGCTGCTGCCTTGATTGCCCCTGGTAGCCAGGGAAGCTATAGCTGGAAGACCAAGGATGGTGAGACTTATTCTTCTCCTTCTTATGAAGCAGTTACTGCTGCTGACGTAGACTACAAGATTGGAGAAACAGATAATACTACAACAGATGCTCAAGAATACATTACACTTAATGAGCATATAGATAACCTCATGTCAGAAGGTAAGATCCCTCTGGAGATCTGGCAGTCTATCTATGATAAAATTGAAAAAGCCGGTCCTGGTGGATACTATGAACTCAGCGGTGAAGAGCTGGGTTATGTATTCACACCTACTAAACCTGTACAGGTAAACGACGTAGACGAAGGATCTGCAGAAGCAGGTCTGAACCGTATTGACTATGTAAAGAGCTCCCGTTATCCGTTGATTCCCCAGCATGAAGCAGGAAGTGAGCGTGATAAGATGCGTGGCTGGATGGAGCGTAATAACATCCGTGCCATCAACTTTGCTTCAGGCAAAAAGCTGGGTCGTCCTGTAAGATCAGTTACACTATTTAACGAAAATGGTTCTGAGTTTATAGAACCCTCTGCCAATGATACAGCTGCTGCCAGGCAAACGCTAAGCCGTGAAGGTCTGCGTACACAGCAGGAGATTCCGCACCAGAAAGACCAGATCCGTACGGTGTCTCAGATGAACCGTACCCTGTTTGATAATATGCTGGAGGAGAGTTTCTCTCTAAAGGGTATCCAAAAGATAAGCGGTACAGAAGCAAAGGGTTTAAAAGAACTGGTACGCTCTCGTTTGTTTGAAAAGCAGGCTGAAAAACTGCAACAGGAACTGGGAGATCTAAACAGATCCCATCGTGGTCTGCACCGTTTACTTAAAGATGTTATTCTAAATGACACCACAGGAAGCTATGGTGAAAACGATCTTAAGAGTATAGAGCTGGATGAAAAGACCGGCAAGTTTAAACTCCCGCTTGAGCAGCAGTTTAAACTCAAGAAGTTTCAGGGACTGATCAACTCTTTGATCAACAAGAACGTCATGCTTAAAGTAGAGGGATCCAGCTTTGTGCAGGTCTCTGGTGTGGGTGCTAAGTTCAACTTCTCCAACCTTAGTAAAGGTGTAAAGAGTGGAATCATCTGGACGGATAGCTACGCCAAGAACTTTAAAGACGGTGACGTTAAACTAAACTACATCCGCAAAGAGGGTGATCAGGTGAAGCCTGCCCAGGTGATTGTGTCCCAGTACCTGCGTGACAAAGAAGGAAACCTGATTGATCTGTCTCAATATATCACTGAAAAAAACGGGGTAAAGATCCTGGATACGTCTAAGTTCTCTCCTGAAATGTTTGAGCTCGTGGGAACACGTATTCCCAACCAGTCACATCCTTCCATGCTTCCCATAGAAGTGGTAGGTTTTCTACCGGCTTATATGGAGAACACCATCATAGTCCCAGATGGTATCACCGGTCAGATGGGTTCTGACTTTGACGTAGATAAACTCTATGCTTACATCTCTAAGATGGAGCAGAAAGAAGACAAGTTTGTTCCTGTACAATATGAACTGAACAGTACAGAAGACGTAGATAAGCTTAGTGAAGAACAGCTTGGTCAGCTCTACCGTGACATTCACTGGATGGCCCTGACGCACCCGGCTGCTTACGATAAGATCACCAAGTCTATTGACATGCCAGAGGTAAAAAGAAAGGTGGCGGAAAGAGAAGCTGAGCTGAAAAAGTATGGTATAGCTGATGACAAGGGTGTAATGCTTCCCCTGGACTTCATGACCTCTATCAACCGATTTAACGATAACCGTTCTGGTAAAGTGGGTGTAGGTGTGTTTGCCAACCTGATCTCTGCTCAAGCAGACTTCCAGGACAAGGTACTCAGGCTGGGTATGATGCAAGATGACGTTGCAAAAGAAAAGCCTATCAAGATCAGGCTTTCTAAAAACGGAAAGGTTGTAGATCTTCTTTACCTGGGTAAACCAGGTACTTCTAAGTCTTTTGTAGGTAAGACCCGTACTATATCTGAGAACCTGAACATCATGTTTACGGAGTCAGTGGACAACGCCAAGAACCAGTATCTGCGTGAGTTCAACTGGGAAGAAAAAGCTATGAGTGCCATTGGTGTATTTGAAATGCTTACTGATGAGAATGGCAATGCAGCTCCTATTGAGTTTGTCATGGACCTGACTTCTCAGGAAGCCATTAAAGAACTTTTTACATCTATAGACCAGAAGCAGGACTCGTTTGGAGAGTTTGACAGCAGTGCACTAGATACCGCCACCTTAGAACTTCAGTTTAAGTACGCAAACGCCTTGGTAACCGGTGGATACTTTTCCAGTATAGCTGAGGCACAAGAGTATTTAGTAGACGAGAACCGTGACCAGGCACTGGATCCGGAAACCCTGGATGATATGTGGTTGGTAGGTAAAGCCATCAAGTTACAGGAAGAGCAAAAGCAAGAGGCTCTAGAAAAGATAGCAAAGGATAAAGGCTACACGTCTGTTCGTGATCTGATGTTAAAATACACCACTGTTCAACATGACAGTCTGGAGCTCTTTAAGAGAATGGAGGACATAGGTCGTGAGCTAAACACCATCCTTGGTAGCGTATATACCTATACTAAAGGTATTGGTCCCAATGTATTTGCCACACGTCAGAAGCTTACCCAGCTGAATAAACTTTCTGGTTCTACAAACTTTCTTGGTCTTACTAATGTAGCTGGTGTTATCAAGCGTAATGACAGCACGGGTAAGATAGAGATCGAGGCTCAGGGAGAGATCGGGGCATCTATCAAGCATTCACTTATGGTGGCCCAGGATATTTACAAGGCCCTGTTTCCGATCAGTTCTGGTAGTCATATAGAAGCTGTTGTAGATAAATTGATGGCAAACCAGGGTAAGAGCAAAGAAGAGCTGGGAAAAGATAGTTACATCAGCCTTTATGACACTGTGTTCAATGGTATCAAGGCTTACCTGTACACTATGCCTGGTTTGGAATTATTCCAGGACTCACGTGGCACCAGGGATAAGCTTGTCAACGGAGACACGTCTTTGGGTAAACGTATCATGGATCTGAGTAAAGATCCAGAATACAGACGTAACGGGTTCCTTAAAAATCTGGAAGTAAAGCAGGCTCCCAAGCAGAAAGCTTTCACTGTAAACTTCAAAGCTCCTTTTGGAACTGATCTGGACGAGAAAGCCATCATCAGCGGGTTCTATGAACTGGCCACTTCTGATAAAGAAGAGATCCGCCAGCTGGCCAAAGACCTGGCTATTTATCCTTTTGTTACAGGTGATGCCGGTAACATGGGTAGGTTTATTCCTGTTGACTATTATCTGAGTGACGAGGACTTTAGCCAGGTGATTGCTGCACTAGACAGCGTATACAGCATGAACATGGATGACCCAGGAGCTATGCAGGCACTGATGCAACAGATCGTGCAGAACAATCCTGACCAGTTTGCCAAGGCATTTAAGTATTCTACATATGGAAGCGTTACCGGTACAAAAGACAATGTATTTAAACGTGTAGTCAAAAAGCTTGTAGGAAAAGAAGAACTGAAAGATGTAACTACGTTTACCATTAAGATTGGTGACTTTGAAGCTGATCCTAAAGGAAAGAACATAGCAAACTCTCTGAAGGTTCCTCTGTCAAACGATGAGTCAAAATCTCTTAAGCAACAAGGTAAGACAGTAAATTTTAAATATCCTCCGTATATCCTGATCAACGATACGTTTACCAGTGAGTTTATAGAAGCGGGTAGCCGTAACGTGAACTATCTGTACAAGAGGGTTAGCTTTGCGGGAAATCCGGTTGGTACCTATGAGCGGATTAATATCCTGGGATACAACGGTATCAAAGAGTATGACTTTAACAACCCAGATCTGGCATCATCCATAGAAGGTAATAATAACGTAGAGGATGACACAGCGTTTCAGGAAACCGTTCCGCCTGCAGCTCCTGTACAGGAACAAGTTACTTCTACTGGTAGTAAAACTTATACAGGTAAGATAGAAAGCTTGCAACCTAACCAGGTGTTTGTGTTTGGGTCAAATCCTGAAGGTAGACACGGTGCAGGTGCAGCAAAAACTGCAGCTGATAAGTTTGGTGCAGTTAATAATCTTGGTCGTGGTTTACAAGGACAGTCTTATGCACTGGTAACCAAGAACCTTAAACCTGGTTTTACAGAATCAAGCACTGGGATCACTTATGAGAAAGCCGGTGAAAGAAGTGTTAGTCCGGAACAAGTTAAGGCTAACATTCAGGAGCTTTATGAAACAGCTAAGCGTAATCCGGATAAAGAGTTTATTGTAGCTTATTCAGCTACAGGTAAAAATCTGAATGGATACAGTGCACAAGAAATGGCTGATATGTTCTCTTCTGCAGAGATACCATCTAACATGGTATTTGAAGAAGGGTTTAGTAAGTTGTTAAATAAGCAGGAGGCTCCTGTTACTCAAGGTGTAGAGATCTCTTCTAACTCAAAAGGTCTGGCAGCAGCTCTTACTAATCCTACAGAGCTGGCTAAGCAGAAAGGTAATTTGACTCAGTCTTATCCTGTTACGTTTGATGGGGTTACTTATAAAGACGCAGAAGAAGCTTACCAGAAGAACAAGGGTAAGTATAAACCTGAAGGTCTTGGTAAGGGATCTACATATGATCTGATGGTACAGATCCTGGAAGCTAAGCTTAAGCAACATCCTCGTTTGACAGAAGAGATCACTAAAGCTGGAGGCATGAATTGGTTGTCTAAAGCTACTCATCAGCCAACTGGTAAGAATACGGTATGGGAAACTGGTGGGCAGAACCTGTTTATCAATGCTTTACAGGAAGCTTACTATGGTGTAACTGAAGATGCTGCAATCTTAGCAGAGCAAAACGAGGAGCAGGAAGTTATTAAAGCACCGCAAGAGGACCAGGAATCAGTCACCATGGTAACGTATGGTGGTAGAAACTTTATCCTGGAAGAAAATGCAGGTAGTTTTGATGTTTTCTATGCTAATGATAATGGAACTAAGGGTGTTCCTGTAGAAGACAGGGGGCTGTTTAAAAAAGTACAGCTCACACACGCTATTTCACTTTACCCTGAAAGAGTGGTTTCTATAACAATCGGTTCTAAAGAGAACAGTTACTATGTTATTGATGATAGGATTTTCTCTCTACAACCAAGCTCTTTTGGTGACCTGATCACATCTGATGATGTCACACGCCGTGTGATGCAGCAGATGAACACACCAATGCAGGAAAAGCAGGTTGAGCAGCAAGAACCTAAGAAGTCTACTACAACGTTTACATATAAGAATATCACTGTACCTACAGAGTTTCAGCTGAGTGCAGAACAAAGCAAGGCTCTGGAAAACATCATTGACTTTGTAGAAGCAAGATCTGCAGGAGAAGGAACTTATGACGGCACCTATACATTAGAAGGCTATGCCGGTACTGGTAAGACATCCATCATTGGTGTTCTGGACCGGTATATCTCTCAGAAAGCCAAGGGTACTAAGTTTGTTTACATGGCACCTACCCATGCGGCTACTGTTGCCTTGGGTAATAACATTGTGAAGTATGGTGCCAGGGAACTGCCTATGACTATACAGGCATCAGTAACAGAATCTAAGGATCCGAGAAGACCCGGACCTAAGTTTACCAAGAAGTTTACTGACAGGGCTACTGGTATGAGGAATGTCATCGTTTTGGATGAGGCTTCTATGTTGGCCAACAAAGACTTTGAGAAGCTTATTCTTGCTGCTAAAGCAGAAGGTTATAAGATCATATTCATGGGAGATCCCAAGCAGATCCCTGAGGTAATGCCAGGTGTAAAAACCAAAGAGCTTGCCAGGGCATTTGCTAATCCTAACAAGTCAGTACTTACCAGTGTATTCAGAACCAAGGACAACAACATCCTGACCGTGCTGACCAACATCCGTAACAACACGGACTTTATGGAGTATGAGTTTGAGAGTACAGACAACATGAAGCAGCTCAATCGTTCTGCTTATAATGAAGAGCTGATCAATGATCTTCAGAATAACCTGGAAGACGTCACCATTATTAACTACACCAATGATGGGGTTGCCAAGATCAACAAGGCTGCCCGTCAGGTGTTGGGGTATAGCGGACCGTTGAAACCCGGAGAGAAGATCGTTGGGTACCTGGGTTCCCAGACTAAGCAGGTAGAAAAAGGACATCTGGCTAACTCGGTGAGCTACATGGTCCAGGACGTCTCTGTAAGGGATGATGGAGCTGTAGTCATTACAGCTACATCTAAAGCCCTGGAAGATCTGCAGAAAGCAGGTATGACAGGTTTTCCTTCCCAGGTCTCTTTCAGATACTTACAACTCTCTGTTAATGATTCTTTAGACTTTGGTTTGAACCAGGCCCAACTTGACAATAACAAGAAGGAGCTTGAGCGTTCCTTAAAACAGATTCATGAGCTTAATGAACTGTACCAAAGAAAAGGGATTGCTTATCCGACTTACCTGGTACAGGTACAAGCTATTCGTACAGCAATGGCTGACTTCAACACAGGAGCCAAGTATATTTATAATCCGGCATCAGGTCAGATAGAACCATATGATTCCAGGAAACATAAAGGCATCAATGCCAACCTTGAGATGGACAAGGGTGTGGACTTTGGATATGGCATCACGGTACACAAGTCACAGGGTATGACCATTCCTATTGTGTATTTTGACACTAACAGTCTTAGTGTAGTGTCTGACACAGCCATCACCAGGGATGGGCAGAAGTTCAATACAGAAAAGAATGCCCTGTACTATGTGGGTATGTCCCGTGCCTCTCAAAAACTGGTGGTTCCCAAGAACACCGTAGCAGCACCGATAGCCAGTCAGTCTGACTTTATGGATGGGTTCTCTGCTAGTCCTGAGTTTCAGATGGAGGACTTTAATCCACTGGAACTGTTCTTAGGTTTCCAGCAGGATGAAGCTATAGATAACTTTGTAGCTGAACTGTTTGGTAAAGAAACCACAGTGACTGACTATAAAGGGTTCTTGAATAAACTCTTCAAGGCAACATCTGCCGTTAACAAAGCCCTGATCACAGCTATCAGTAAAACAGGTACGGTGGAACCGGTGACATTTAAGATAGACATGTCTCAGCCTGATCCGGGTACGTACAACAGAGCTACCAGGACTATTACGATTAATCCAAAGGCAGCTATTGCTGATGCAGTGGACATAGAAGACATGCAAGCTAAGATCCATGAGGTGATCATGCATGAGCTGGTGCACCACGTGACCGTGGATCTGCTACTGGCAGACCAGGCTACGCTGAGTCCTGAGCAACGCAAGTGGGTCAAGGGTATTAACAACCTCTTTGACCAGGTGCAAACCAAGATGCTGGAAGATCCTCAACACTCTTCAGCTTTGCTGATGGCCATGGCCAACATGAGTTCTGAAGGGTTCATGTCAGCTAAAGATAAGAGTCTGTACTACGGACTGACCAGCGTATATGACTTTGTTACCATGATGATGACAGACAAAGGTTTCCAGAACTTTATGAACACTGTACCGGTACAGGGAAACAAAACGATCCTTGACAGGTTTATGGATTTGTTGGTTAGTCTGATCAAGTCTCTGGGTATCCAGGTAAAAGATAACTCAGCCCTGGATGAAGGTCTTAGAAATATCATTGGCCTGATGGGTGCCCGTACGGAGAACAATGTACAGAAGTCTATTGCCACTGAGTCTGCAAACCGGGACTACATAGAGAAAAACTTTGATAGAATTATTAACGTGCTCAACATTAAAACCAAGTGCTAATGGCTTGTAAATACACCTATAACGGAAAAGAGTATACAAAAGAACAACTGGTATCAGGAATAGCTACAGGCTTGTTCCGGGAAAACCCCGTGGAAATATTCAAGTCAGTAGCCACGCAGAAAAAGCAGAAGCAGTCTGACATTGTACGGGATACGCTGACGGTGTTGTACCAAAGAAAGAAACAGGCGGAAGACGTTATACAGGCAATCAAGAACAGTAAGGAGCCCAAGGATGTCAAGCTGAAGAAAAGAGCTTATTATAATGGGATCATCAGCCGTACTAGTGATTCTATCAAAGAGCTCTTAGAAACAGATACAGATAAGCAATTAGACTACATATTGGACCTGGCCCGTATAGATGCTGAACTGGTCAGGGCTATGTACACGTCCAAGAGTATGACCTTTAATGAGCTGCAGTTTGCCAACACCATAGTAGAAACATGGTCGAATCTTCCTGAAGCTTTGGGTATAGTTGATATTTACGATGCTAAAGTAGATCCTGAGCTTACCAAGCAGCTGGAACAAAACGAGGTGGAGTATGCCCTTCTTAGCAGACGCTCACATGCCATGGCTGTAGAGCTGATCAAGAAAGCATCTAAGGGAAAACTGTCAGAGGATGACATTACCAAATTGGTTGACACTACATTCTTAACTGAATACACCAGGGAACTGTCCACTGCAGGTATTCCTATCTCCAACCACCTGGCATACATCATGAAGGAGGTTAACCTTAGAATCAACAAGGAGCATAATAAGAACTATGACCTGATTGACAGGATGACTCAGGGGATTAAAGACTTCAGCATCTTTATTAAGAAACAAAAGAATAAGGACGGGGTAGAAACCCTGGGTTTAGTGACCCGTTATTCTCAGAAGTTCTGGGAAACCCGCAGGTCCGTTAACCGTAAACTCCGTAAAGATCTTAAAGAAGCTGCTGGAGATAAAGCCAAGACTTCTCTGGCCTGGAGAACCTATCATACCTGGAATGAATCTAATACCATTGCTTTCAATGCCCTGTTGTTTATCAACCGCAATAACTATACAGACCAGCAGAGAGACGCAGAGATCACCAGGATGAGAAACCTGGGCTTTAACCAATTGGAGGTTGATGATATCATCGTTGAATCTTTTAAACGCTATGAAAGGTTTCAGAACCGTTTAGAAGAGTATGAGCATGAGATCATGACTGAGGCAGCGGAAGATCCGTCTATTATTCCCCAGGCTATGACTTATGATGAGTTTGTAAAAAGCAAGGTGGAAGAGTTTGAGGAGATGAACAATCCACTGAAGTACATGGACCAAAAGTTCTCTGGTGCAAAGATTACTTCTTATGGTGGAGCAAACTATACCTATTTGATCCCGGTAAAAGCACTGGGCGGAAAAGACAGCGGGTACTATGATGCCAACTTTACCAAGATTGCAGCAGATCCAAAACTGTATGAGTTTTATACCTGGTATACGAAGTTCATATCTGACAACCTGAGCTGGTTGCCACAAGAAGAGATTGAAGACCTGGGTAGTAACTTCTTACCGGTTATCGCAGACAGGCTCGCTAAAGAATATGGTTTTACAAGCCTGAAGGAATCTGTTAACGGACTGGGTGACTGGTTCGTAAAAGCTCTTAGTAACAACGGTTTTGAAGAAAAGACAACGGTGAATCCGTTCAGCCGTAAGGAACTGCGGGATTTCAAGAGCAGATTCATTAATGAAGCAGTGGCTGTAGAAGAAAGATCCACTGACCTGGGTTTGATTGCCAAGCTATTTAGTGACATGGCATTGGTTTACAAGCATAAGAACACGGTAAAAGCAGAAGTAGATACGATCAATGACATGATCCAGAACACTAAAGGATCTTATAAGTTTGACAAGAAGCTCAACACACTAATCCGCCAGGATAAAGATGCCAAGAGTATCCAGTCTTTGGCTGACTGGACAGTGAGAAAGGGATTCTATGGACTTAAGTCTGAAGATCCACTGTGGCAAAGTGACGAGCTTTTCTATGACTGGAAAGAACTCATTCCTCTGATGGGTTATAAGTCTGCCAAAGCTAAAGAAGCCCAGGCACTTAGTGAGGATATAACTAAACTTAATAAAGCTTTAGAAGAAAACCTTAACCTTTCTGATGAAGATCGTCAGAAGATTGTAGACGCCAGGAATGCTAAGATTGAGCAGTACTACAAGCTTGGTGGCAGAAGATTCTCGTTAACAAAAGCTATAGATAGTGGTATCAACAATACACGTCTCACTGCATTAGGATTTGCTCCTTTCTCAGCTGTACGAAACTTAGTGGTTGGAAAGATCAATAATTATATGCATAGTGCAGGTGGCAGAGACTATACAAAAAAAGAGCAGAGGTGGGCAAACAAACTGCTGACTCAAACCGTAGCCAGGTATTGGAGCGGAGGTAAGTTTGAATCTTCTACGACACGTAAGATTGCCGGACTGTTAAGTGATTCTGGTATGGTGGAAGGAGATGATGGAATGTATATGAGAACCATAGCAGATAAGAAGACTCCCCTGAATAAGCTCAGAGAGATGATTCCCAAAGCTTACACCTGGCTCAGTGGTGGTGACTATCATTTCAAGGCTGAGATGATGCTTTCTGCTATGAAGTTTGAAAAGGTTAAGACCAGTAAAGGAGAGATGTCTTTTTGGGATGTACTCAATGAAGAGCGTGAATATAACGAGGCTGAATACGGTCCCTGGGATGCAGCTGCAAATGGAGGTTTAAACTTTGAGGATTTCTATAATAAGAAGATGCTCAAGTACCGTCAGCTGGCCAACAAACTCCATGGTGCTACCGGTAAAGACGTGTTTGTAAAAGGTAAAGACAACGCTATTGGTCGTTTGTTATTCATGTTTAAATCCTGGTTACCTGAAACGGTTGGTGTAAGGTTTGATCCCCGTCACAAAGATGCTTTGCTGGAACGTGATGAAGAGGGTTATTACAGAACCTTTGGTCGTATGGTATGGGACAAGAAAGCAAGCGTTATCAAAATGATGTTCAACGCTATGTTAGGAAGAGATGTGGGTTTACAAGACGAGATGGAGTTGGCTAACTTTAAAAAAGCTGTTAAAGAAATCCAGGTGCTCACTACACTGTGGATGAGTTATCTACTGCTGAGAGCTATGGCTCCGGATGATGATAAGGACAAGAAGATCTACAACTTGCTTTTACTGCGTCAGCTACATGACCTGAATCGTGATATGACTTATTATATTAATATTAACTCAGTGTCTGAACTGCAGCGGGAAGCTTTTCCCATTATCAGGACCATGAGAAACTGGGGAGATGCTGGTAAAGCGGTAGCTTACTATGGCCTGGGAGTAGAAAATGATGAGGGAGAACTGGAGTATGATGCTCAACGGACAGCTCTTAAAGTGACCAAGGTGTTACCGGTGTTAAGTAATGTCAACCGGGTAATATACTACGCTAAACAAGTAGATTAAAAAAAGGGGTAGCTAATCACTACCCCTTCTCTTTTTAGTACCAGGTAAAGTATAAGGATCCAAACAGGAAGCCAAGTCCTATTTCATGGAACTTTACTTCTTTCTGATCTTTATTGATACCTGTACCGCTTCTGTAATCAAAACCAAGTAAGCATCCTACTGTGCTAAAAAACTCTAGTCGTATTTCCATTATTCTGTTGTTTTTTCTGTTGTGAATGGATGCCTCATCATGAAGCAATCCTGTTCCTGACCCATGTGTTTCTTAAACCCGTTGAGCATGCTCTGGATATTGGCAGCTCCTACAGGGTTATGAGAATGGACACAGCATTTCTTGAGGTCTACCTTGTTGTCCTGGCAATATGATATTAGCCAGTCTGCACAGTTAAGACCTGTCTTTTCTGTAAAGAGCTCATAGCTGGGTTGCTGAAACCCCTGCTGGGCTATCTGCTCATAATAATCGTTCATGTGTTCATCCGCCAGGTCGTGGTCAAATGAGATCATGTCCGGTACTCCGTTGTCTGTGATCCATGCTACAAACTCGCTATAGTTTCTGACTACATACCATGGCTCGTAGCCAGGTAGTGGTGTTGTAGGTGTACGTACGTCATCTAGGTATAACGCTTTTTTCATAAGGGTGGGTTTTCTATAAGGTCTAAACGTCTTTTGAATTCTTCATTTTCTCTCTGCAGGTCTACTATCCGGAACATGCATTCCTCAGTTACAGTAGCCAGAGATCTCAACGATTCTACATACTCGAGCAAGGACTGATTGCAGCCGTGGCTGACAATCAGCTCATCTGCTATGTAGGCTTCTACTTTGATATTAATTGCAGCAGGAAAGTTTCCTGAATACACCTTTAGTTTCTGACCAAGTGTATAGTCGTAGGCGTGGTTAACACCTGCTTGTATGGTAATTCTGAGATGATCTGCCAGCCAGGCTTTCATCTCGTCATGTAGGAAAAACCGTGGTGGGTCCCCCGGTTTGCGGTCCTTGAGTATTTGGTCTATCATTTTCTAGGGTTGTGGTTCCTTTAACAGCAGGTTTAGTAAAAGGACAGTGGCGGCATTTGTTCCCGCAGCAGTAACCCCTCTTGAGGTGGTAGACTGCCGTGAATATTGTCATGCCGCCTTCTGTATAGAAGTCCTTATCTGTTATCTCCCGAGCCATGGATCATGTTTCTTTCCTTACGGTCTTTAAGCTTTTGATAATTAGCCTGGGCTATGTCATCCAGCTTCAGACCACAGTCCCTGGCCAGTATGGCTACGTACCACAGTACATCACCTAATTCTTTTTTGATGCCGTCTGTAAACTTCTCGTCTGCTACCGTATTGCTATCCCGGACTAACTTCTTTACTTTTTCCACTACTTCTCCGGTTTCACCGGCAAGTCCGAGGGCAGGATAAATAAGCGTGTAGCTGGTAGGGTAAACAGCTGTAGTTTCAGCCAGGTCTTGATACTCGTTAAATGTCATTGGGTTCAGTTTTAATAAGCGTTGTTTGATGAGTGTCTATCCAAGCTTGGATTAACCGGTCACATTTAACCTGCCATCCGTTGGCGTCTACCTGGATCATGGGTACGTTACACTTGTTGGCCTTGGCTTTAGAGAACTCTTCAGGGTTATCATCTAAGTGCCAGACAAACTTGGTCCCGTTCAGGTAAGTATACTTCCACTCCATACAGGTGAACCTGACATGGTGCCTTGGTATACCCAGGGATTCTGCTACACCCCATACATTAAAGTTGGGATCACCATCATGGTTGTGATAGATCTCAGCCCACTCATGAGCCGGAAACTTTTCTAACCACTTGTGCATATGGTTGGCGTCATAACGTGTGGTGACAATCCACACTTCTATACCTCTTTTGATGAGGCTCTTGGCATATTCTTGTACCGGACCAAGTTCCAGGGTGCCGTCAAAGTCAAAGGATACTTTCATAAAAAGAATTTTATTACAGCTCTCCAGAATAAAAAAGACAAGATGGCGGCCAGCGTCCATGTAATGATAAAGGCCCAGTTAAGCTTCTTCATTGAGTAGGATTTTCTTTGTACAGTGGTTGATCAACGCAAGGTCTCCGTCTTTCATGGCAGAGAGCCTGGGTGCTATTTCTTTGTCCAGGGTGGTAGAGTATGTTCTCCCCCTCCTGGCACAAGCGTGCTGTATAGCGGCTGGTGTACATCCTAACTTGTAACCTGCCTTTTTATAGTTCTCATAAACAGCAATCAGCTTCTGTCTCTGAGGGTCATAGATTCTAATACATGTATTGTCCGGTATCTGGTTAACACTAATCTTCTGCAGCATGTCTCGTCTATAGGGGTTAGGAAAAAGTAAAGTTATACAAAATGTAGAACTCAGCAAAAGAAAATGGAGAGGTTAGTCTCCACTTTCCCAGAACAGCTTTCTGACGGCACCACCCAGCTCCATGTCATTGGAGTGGTCCCTGATCAGGCGGACCGGCACTTGTATGGTCCTTGTGTTGGCACTGTAACAGGTGATACAGTACTGACCTACGCCTTCTACATAACCATACCTGGTGTCAATATGATCTGTAAACTCATAGATCGTTTCATTTCCGCATTGTACGCAACAGTCTCTCATAGGTCGGCATTTATAAGTTGATGTGAATTCTTCCATCTTTTCTGCAGGTCTTCCCAATAACCACGTTCATCATTGAACCGGTTACATACTGCAACCAGATCAGGGTACCCCAGGGCAATCTTAGCCCGGTTTATTCTATCCATTTTAAATATGGTGTCTATAAGAGCAGTGAATCCACTGCCAGCCATACTGTTCTTGTAATGCATGAACAGCTCTTCGGCTTCTGTAAATGTGGGTCTAGTTTCCATAAAGGTCAAGTTGATCTGCCATTGATCTGATTGTTCTGGCCAGCTGTTTAGCTAGGTTTTTTAAAGAGTCTTCACTTAGTGTTGTCATCCACTCATCTTGCTTTTCTTCCGGACAGTCTTCAAAGCAAGTGGGTTCTCTACGTTCATCTTCTTCAAACTGGTGGAAGATGTAAATACCGCTGATGTTTCTACGGTTTACTTGATCTATTTTCATACGAGGTAGTTTGGGTCAAAGATGAAGTCATACATTTCTTCTGAGGGTATCTCACAGAGTTGCATGGCTTTTACAATAACTTTAAGAGGGGGCTGGGCCCTGTTCTCTTCATACGATCCAAGGGCGGACCGGGTAATACCTAGTTCATGAGCAAAGGTTTCCTGGCTCATGCCGAGCTCATTACGTAGCTCTTTGAAGTTCTGATTAATGTAGATTGTCATAGTGTGATGATATTTCCATGTGAAGTAAGTCCTAAGTCAAACTTGCCGTCATGCACGCAGGCTGCATTGGAAAAAATGGTGGGCGTCTTTGAATAACGGGCTATCCCCTGGTTGGTTTCTACGCCGTCCATGTTGTGGATATGTCCAAAGGCTACCAGCTTCAGGGTATCCTTGAGAGCCCAGCATCGTTTCATCAGAGCTGAGCAGCCACACATCTCCAGGTCACCAAACCGGTCAAAGCTTAAGTCCCTGACGCCCTTGGGAGGCCCATGTACAATGATGACATCAGTATCGTCTGGTATAGTATTCCATACCCTGTTGATTGTCTCCCTGGATTTCATGAATGCCCAGTCTCCAAAGGTGGGTGTATGAGGAGATCCCCAGAACTTGATACCGTCTATAGTAGTACTGGCGTTCTCCAGGTAGAAGATACCAGCAGCATGAAAATCTGCAGGGGTAACCATGCGTCTTTCTATAGACGTGTCATGGTTACCGGCTACATAGATCTTATGCTTGACAGGTATAGATTCATACCAGGCAATGAAGTTTCTAACCTCGGGCTCATTACGATAAGGGTCTCTCCAGTTAGAGCAGTCACCACTGTGAATGACTACGTCTATGTCTGTAAAGCGGTCGTCTGGGAACATACCATGAAATCCATGGGTGTCAGAAAGGTGCAGCAGTTTCATAGTTTAGAATATATACCGGATACCAGCCGGGTTGAAGAATTCTGCATACAGTTTGGTAAAGTCCTGTATCATTTGTCTTTTAAGCTGCCACTGATAACGAATGTTATCTGGTGCATACTGAGAATCCTTAGCTTCCTGGATATCAGGACGCCATAACAGATCACGCACAGGCTGAGCGTTACGCTCGTGCTGATGAATGTTATGGGTTAAGAATATGCACTCACTTTTGACATGTATACCTGCATCCCAAAGTTGTCTAAACAGTTTTCTGTACTTATCGAGCCAGCCTTCTGCATAGATGATGGGAGAAAAGTTAATGTGTACTTCTAAGTGCTCCATTAGCTTAGGTATGGCTTCTATGCGTGCAGTTATCTGATCTGTGCCTGGTTCCAGTACGTCTGAGTATTCCTGAGGCATCAGACTCACCCTGACTCTGTGTTTGGCCGGGTCTAGATCATACTGCATAGGAAGCAACATCGTTGGATACTTAGTAGCAAAAGTGCTTTTGGCTTTGGGCTCTACATTAAAGTAGTCAAAGACTATCTGCCAATCATAATGCTTACGCATGAGTGATACATCTGTACTGCATCCGATATCTATAGTGTAATACGTGTCGTCTACCTGATTAGGTATCTTTGGCCAGGGTTGCTTTTGCACCCAGCCGTCTACAGAAGCTATGATAGGTAAGAAGTTCTCATTGACATATACTTTGTCATGGTTATATCTACCTACATAGCAGTATGAGGACATGCATCCTCCGAGACACCCGTAGATAAAGTTGGGACTAATAGCATCAGAGCTACGTCCGTTGTCACGGGTGGTGAGTGTTTTAGTTTTCTGCTTTAAAATCTGCATTGATCAGGTTGTTCTTCTTAAGAATAGAATGAATAGTGAACATGAGAGAGACGATGTCAGAGCCGTTCATGATCTTGTGGTCAAAATCCCAGTTGTCAAGACCAGTCTCAGAAGGGTGTGCATTTATTGCACTAACTCCGGGACGGTCTACACGGATAACTATCCCACCAGCATCCTTGATAGCCTGGGCTTCGTTGGGAAACCTGGTGTCTGTGATGATCCAGTTGGGGTACTGGTAGTCATTATCTTCTGTTATACCAGGACCGACTTGAGGTAGTGCTACGTAGTCAGCCATAAGAGCATTTACCCAGGTGTTAGGATGTAGCCCGTTACGACAAGCATCAGTACCCAGCTCTTGTAAGAATTGTCTGACTGTTATTCTGCATTTTTCTTTTTCCCAGGTTTTTTTATAAGAGCCATGTATAACTGGATTGAACAAAAGATTGGCATCAGCTTGTTCTTCTGTAATGACTCTTGCTTGTTCTGTTATTTTGGTCTTACCTTCTTTAAGTTTGATGCTCCAATAATCCCACTCTGGTCCAAGGAAAGTCTTCTTAAACTCCTGGTCTTCAAACTTATTTACAGGAATGCCGGTAAGAAGAGATGCTATAGTCTTAAGTTTACCTGCCCATTTCTTGATCTCCCAACCAGATTGTTCTTCCAACCACCACTCATGTTGTGAATGATAGAAGGTTATAAGCTCTAGTACAGTATAACCTTCAGGAATTTTTGGACAGGTTATTATTTGTATAAGTTTTCCAATTGTGTCTTTGCCGCTACCTGCGTAGCCGTTGATACCTATGATCATGCGTTGGTTATTTTAGGTTCAGGAAAAGGAAGACCATCAGCCTTCCAGTCTTTGGCTTGTTCTTTAGTAAGAACCAAGCCTTCACTCGGTTTTATTCTATCAAAAAATCTTTTTTCTATGCTTTTAGTATTCAGTGCTGCTTCACTACTGGTCAGGTGATAACCTTTGCAGAATGGACAACGGTAAAACCTGCACTGTGCTGGTTTACCGGATCTTCTTTTGATACGTTTTTGGGTAACGTGATCATATGCTGTTAGCTTGGCCTTTAACTTTTGTAAAGCTGTTTTAGCTTCACCGCCAGTAGGATACCTGGTTTTACCCGTGGCACTACACTTGCTTATGTTCAGGGTCTGGTCCATACTTTTCCATTAAGTGCTTATCTATCACTTCAGTAACTTCTTCCATCATGTGGACTGGCAGACTAAACAGTTGTTCTGTCAACACCATGACATAGACCAAGTCTACTTTATCGAGATCTGATTTGATCTTAAGAACCTGGTCACTGTCACCTAACAGGTCACAGATGTGGTTGATGGCTGACCTGGCCTTAGTTACTGCGTTATTAATGGCATACTTCTGTTTCTGAGAAGTACTTGCCCTGGCATACTCTAGTCTGATTTCTATGCATTTCAAATGCTGCATGAGGTTTGTAACCAATTCCCCAACTGTTTCTTTCTTCAATTCCGACATACCATACAGAAATAAAAGGGAGCAGATCTGTGTAGACCTGCTCCCGTAATGATTATAGAAATGTTACTCCAAAAGCTCCTGCGGACTCCAGCTCAAACTCTGGCTCTTCCTCGTAGCTGCTTAAGACCCTGGCTTCTTCCGTAAACTCAATCTGATCCATGTGGTCTACAAGCTTAGACGGCGTCTGCAACTGACCGTATTGGTTGATAAAGAAATGATGCAGGGCCTCGTGGTCACTCAGGTAGGTGTTTGGGTGAGACTCCTTCAGTGCATAGGTGACATGGTTGTACATGGCCCAGGCAGAGTTGGGGTCACAGTTGTAATTGTAAGAAGGTTTGTCCATCTCACGTTTTACAATACCCACCTGTGTGAGGGTCAGGATCTCCTGCTCAGCAAACAAGAGTCCGAGGATCGTACCTTTCTCCCGGGGAGTCAGTACTACGTTCTTCAGGATCTCTTTGTCTTGGACCAGGGTGTCAAAATACTGCTTGGCATTTTTGATCTGGTCATCAATCTTTAAAGAAGCTTCATAGAGGGCAGAGCCTGTATGCTTACGAACAAAGCTGGACATGTCACCACGTACCACGCCGTTCATACATACAAACACGTGTCCGCCAATGGCACACTTGAACTTCATGCTCTTGTTGTAAGAGTTGGACCAGGCAAACATCAGTCCCATATCCGGGTCGTTGCCATACTCTAAATGATAAATGCCCTGGGCCACTTGGCCGTCCAGGGTAGTCTTGTACTGCTCAGACCTCAGGCTGAAGCCAGCAGAAAGAAAAGCCTTCTTGGTCTCGTCAATAGCGTGACCATGAGGAATTACGGTGTAGGACTTTCCGTGCTGAGGCAGCTCCACGTTACGTACGTGAGCCTCAGATACCAATGCTGTTTTAACAGGCATACGTTTGGTTTTAAAAAAGTAATAATTGTGTAAATGCTTTGGGCTTGTATATCTCTATGCCCTCTATCTGTTTGTTGATCTCATCCAGATAGTAACTGTAGTTGATATCGTAGTTCTCTATAGGTACGGCAGGATCTATTTGGTTGACTACGGTTTGTAGCCAGCTGCCAGATTCTACCTGTATCTCCCGTCCGTCGGGATGACACTTGACGATCTTACCGCGATTGTTGGATACATAATATCGTACGATCTTCTGAAGCTTGTTGACCTTCAGGGTTCCCATGTCTACATACCGTTCTTCATAATACCAGGCACCCTTGGATTTGACACCGGCACAATAGTCCATGACCTCTTTGTTACATTCAACAAAGACATCAGGATGTATGCCGTTGACAAAATAAGCATGGATGGCTTTGGGTATAATGAGGAAACTCTTGTTCTTGTGAAGGGTAGCTACCTTCTTTTTATAAAGGTCTTCCCATTCAAAAGCACCTTTGCACTTGACCGGGGTGTAGTAATAATCGTCACCTGATTGCCTGAACTTGTAAGAGATATTCTTCTGCAGTTTCTTCCAGACCTGCTCAGCACTCAGACCTTCTTTAGGGTCTGCCTTTGCTTTACGTTCTGTAAAGATGGCTATGTAGTTATTGACATCCCGGATGATCATCTTTTGGTACTCGTCATGCTCCAGGGATAACTGGGTCAGCTTTTCCCACTGGGAACAAACCTTCATGTAGGTTTCTACCTGGCTATTGGGGATCATCATTTCCAGGCCGTCCGTGTTCTGCATCAGTGGGATTCCTTCTGGTATGGCCAGGGACAGCATCTCATACAGCATGGACAGCAGGAGCTGACCGTTCACCGTGATCTGCATGGTCATCCTGGGATCATAGAGAAACGAGTTCTCGTCACCGGTGAGACCATAGGTTGAGTTCAGGATAATCTTGTACACGTAGTTCTTGGGATCAGACTTTGGGATCTTCTTACGTTCCTCAAAGAACCACTCGTACAGGTCCAGGAACTCTTTCTTAGGCAGATGACCGGGATGAAAGCCATTTTTAATGGCCAGGTTCGGATAAAAACTGGTTACGTCAGAGGTGAGTATGGTCCAACCAGGTTGAGCCTCATATACACCAGCTGCTGTTGCACCATGAATGCCACCCAGTCCGTAGTCTGTCTTCACACCCTTGTAGTCCAGACGAAACTTAAAGCCGTCTTTGGTAGAAGTGATGACTGTCTTACGGAAAAAATCCAGGGTCTTTTGAAACTCCGGGGTTTGGAACTGGACATAGGGTAATATGACATCTCCAAGCACAATGTGTGTATGCGGAGTACGCATCCGTTTGAGTTCTGCTTTTTCTATGCCGGTCTTCTTCTGCAGAAAATACAGGAAGAGTTCTTTAGATATCCTTGGCTCTGACGCTGAATAGAGATCTATGTCATATTCTTTTGTCAGGACCTGCCTGAGCTTGATCTGTTCTTTACTGTGTTCCAGGATCTGCTGGGTAGAGAGTACGTCATTGATGCAATAGGTTATTACATCTTGCAACGTATTAGCATCTGTCACGGGTTTAGTATGATGATGCGGCATCTCTTCTACGTTGTCCCAGTCCATGGCATATTGAATCCACTTTAGAGAACTCATCTTAGCCCTGTTGTCCCAGTGGTTCAGCTTGAATAGATCAATCTGCCTGATAGAAAGCTTGAAAGGTGGATATTCCACAAACTCTCCCCTGTCTTTACGGGAGATGATGTCCTGGGCATACGCATAAAGCTTACCGGCAATCTCTTCTCCTGGTAACCTGGACATGCTGCCGTGCTTACGGATCACATGTTCTGTGATCTGAGAGTCAAATTCCAGTCCGTTGTAAGAGATGTGCCACTGCTTTTGAGTCTTGCACTCGTTTAGAAACTTTACAAACTCAGGAAAGTCATTCTGGTCTTTGTTGACCACGAAGATCTTCCTGACGTACTCGTCTTTGTAGTGTTGAAAGACTGCCACGAAACAGTTGACAATCGTCTCGTAGTCCATTACCCAATGTGTAGCTTGTTGCATAGTGTACGTTGTTCAGTTCAGCTGTCCCCCCTTTTCTGTTATAGGCTAAAAAAAAGGCAGATAAACTGCCTTCTTATTAGAAAATCACAGGGTGTAGTTAGATGGTGATCAGACTTGACGCTGCTTCTGTTTTTACAGGAGCTGCATTGATGTACTGATTGTAATCAAAAGTGTCTGCGTTGATAGCCAACATGTTGATCAGATTTTTAACTTCATCTGCGTTATCCAGATAGTACTCGTAGTACGTCTCTATAGTCTTACGCTCTTCTTGGTATTCTTTACCATTGGTACGGCGTCCGATCTTCATGGGTTTAAAGTCTCCAAAGTCATCTATCTTAGGCACCATGTGCATGCTCTGCTTCTTTTCCTTGCCAATCAGAGCAAGTACTTTAGCGTCCAAGTCATAGATACCTTCGTTATAAGGACTTTCAGGGGTAACCGGAATAAGCTTGAAAGTGCGTTTCTGCTCCCATGCTCCGGTTACTAACATCATTGATTTATTCATGGTTTGTATAATTAAGTCTACAAATTAAAGAACTTTCTTCAAGTTCTCCAAAACTTCTACAGGAATTTTCAAGGTTTCTTTCTCCAGATCACAGGGATCACAGAGTTCTCCTACTTGTTTTAACATGTCTACACTGACGTTCAGCAGTTTAGCATATACATCGTAGTACTTCTCTGGTTGCATGAATGACTCCATGTACTTGTACTCTACACTACTTTCTCCATAGAAAAGCTTTACAGCTTTGCGTAATGGATTGGAGAGCTTGGAATACTTACCCATGATGAAATTGAACCAGTCGTTCTGGTATCCTGAAAAGTCAAACAGGTACAGGTTGTACTCTTGTATATGCACGGTGCTGAAGTACAGCGGATTGGAGATCAGCATCTGCTCTTCAAAACTTTTAAACCCTTCGGACAGGTCTTCCCGAAAGCTGCAGATCAGTTTCATTTCTTCCGGACCTACCAGCCCGTCAAGAGCTATGTAGGTACCGGAAGGTGAATGATGAGCTGTACGCTTTATACCCATTGCGGGATAGAGAAATGACCTGGATTTCTGAAAGTACTTGGTATATAAGCTGTCAATCATTATGATAATACTTATAGAGCCATTAATCCCTTAGCAAACTGATAAGGAAGATCATAGCTCCGGTTTGTGTAATGCCAGTCTGCTATCTCTATAACTTCTTTGAACTTGTCCAGCCACTTATCCATTGTCCCTTCTGTCACCGGAAACGCATAAGCCTGGAAAGCTCTGTCTATAACTACAAAGTGGAACTTCAGCTGGTATCCTGCTCCGACCAGGTCAGCATATTGTATACTTACTGCAGACAAGTAGACTACGGCCTGTAACCAATAAGAATAGTATTCTACGGTTTCAGGGAAGTCTTTCAGGTCTTTAGCTGTGGTCTTGATGTCATTGACAAAGATGGTCCTGGCATCATGGTCAATCACCAGGTTATCTATGATGCCTTTGAGCCCATAGATCTTACCGGTAATGTCCAGCTGGAATGCATGCTCGTTCAAAACTTCTTTGTTGTCAAAGTCAGTAGAGTTGCAGCAGATCAGTTTACAGAGATCCTGGTTGGTCTTGATCATGTCCACGGCGTTCTTACAGTAATCATAAGTCTCCTGGTCGATCAGGGTTTTGTTACCCTTCATCTTTAGAAAATTCCAGTAGTTATATGCTTCTGTAGTGAGGACCTTATCAAGACGCTGCTGATCGGTCTTCAGACTCTGGTGATAGTTCATCTCTTTCATGACATCAATCACAGTGTCCGGGTACTCGTCCAACTTTTGACGGTCATCACCCTGCTTAACCAACTGGTTGTGGTGATAGAATACTCTATCCAGCACAGTACGTAGGTTACCGGTAGGCAGATTAGCTGGGGAGATCATAAAGATCTCATTGAACTTCTCTTCCTCTAAAAGCAAAGCATGGATAGCTTTACCCTGTACCAGGTGAGCATCAAGCCTTTCTTCTTTCATACCCAGGATATACATCTGGTGAAAGACAGCAGGATTCCACAACAGTTTGTTTAAACTGCTGTAACTGAAATAGAACTTCTTTTTATAAAAGTCAGTCTCTAAATGCTTGACCGACTCTTCCATCAGGTCTTCAAAATGCGTATCAATCATGGGGTTTTGATTTTAGATGTCCAGGCGTTCATAGCCCGGTCACCATTAGCAATAGCACAACTTCTGCAGAGAACAGAAACCCAGCCGGATGTTACTCCCAGGTCTTGTTCTGATCCGCATTCCTGGCAGGTGTAATTACACATATGTTCAGCCATGCTGATCATACCTTCTACAATGTCGTCGTGACCATTGGTATAAAACCTTAGTCCTCCGAACTTCTCTTTCATCTGTACACAAGTGACCTGCTCAGGAGTGAGCGGTCCATGCTTGCTGTACCGTGTTGTCTTATCTATATAGTTTTGTATAGACCCACATAACTTGTCTATAATAGATAGCCAACCTGTGGGTGCATCTTGCCAATTACACTGTCCAGGATTACCTTCGTAGTCCTGGAAGATCTTGGGATACTTCTGTATCAGTTCTTCTGTGGTGATTCCCATATACCTTCTTTTTCTAAGAATGTGCGGATACGAGTAGAGGTCATGCGGTCCATAGTCAGAGCCTCTAAAAATTCAATAAACCCATAGAGCTGATCTACTTTCTTATTGGCTTTGTCCAGCTCGTGGATATAGAAATCAGCATCATCATGCATGGCTTCATCATATCTCTGTTGATAATCCACAGCAGCGTCTATAGCTTCTACTGAAAACAATGGGTCTAGCATAGTCATCTACTTTTTAAGTTTTTCCAGTGTTAATCTCATCTCAGCCAGAACTTTGCGGTTCATTTGGTGAGTGCTACTCGGATCTGCGTCCAGCTCAGAAAGGGTCTTGTATCTTTCTTTGAGCCTGACTCGTTCTACGTTATTGTTTTCCAGTGCGTTGGCAACTCTTTCCAGTTGCTTAGCTATCTCTGGTAGTGTATGCTCTATAAGTCTTCGACCCATGATGGTCTCGTGTAACTCTGGCATAGATCAGGGCTTTAAGGGGTGAGTGCCATCTTCATTAAGAGGTAACTCTTCAATGTCATCGTACAGTATCTGCATAGCTCCAAGGTTTTGCTCACAGAGTTCTGCATCAAGAGCTTGGATGATTACACCTTGACCGTCATCAGTCTGTTTGATTTCTATGTCAAGTTTTCCTATACGAACCCAGACTGTACCAGAGTCAGAGTTCATGATGACTTTCATGTCATTTCTTAAGTCGTTATACTCTGTAATCTCAAATGGTAGGTATTCCATTACAGGGAGTTTATAAGGTTAATAACATCCGCCTGTGTATTAGGCTTAACTACATGTACAAGGCCATCTTCTTCTGCCCTGATCAACCATACATTAGGGTCACTGGACAGTTCACGTACTTTTTTCTGAGCAGCACTGAAGCTGCTACAAGCGTGTTGATAGGGCATGTTGTCGGCCCTAGTAATCCACTTGATTAAATAGATAGTCATAAATGTTTACTTGATTTTTCTTGCTGAGTTTTAATGTCATGGCAGCTCTCACAGAGAACTTGTAAGTTGCCCTGCTCACAGAAAAGACGTTCTACAAAACCAGGCAGATCGTTGGCACAGTTCAGGGAACCTGCCGGGATCATGTGGTCTACGTTGATCTTCTTTTCCGGGTGATACTTATTACAAACAGCACAGAGGTATTCAAACTTCTGACGCTTGTTTGGACCCTTGTAAGGTCTGCGTGCCTGCATTTTTGCTTGGGTGATCGGTTTCCACCAGCGGGACTTCTGTCTAAGGGCAGAACGGATGAAACTCCAGAAGGCACTCTCGGTCATGGTGCCTGCATTACGTGTCTTGGGAACTCTGGGTTTCTTAGGGGTTGTAGTCTTCCTGGGCATTTTGTAGATTAAGGTCTACAAATATACTGTAGAGCTCAGGAGTTGTCCAATTTTTTGTTCAACAGTGGCACTAAAGTGTGGAATACTTTCTTGGCCCCGTGTTCCTTGATAGAGTCAGAAGGGTCTTTACTCATGACCAGGGTGACCGGGATCACTTCAGGATAGAGTTCCTGGTACCGGGCCGCTGCTTTCATACCAGGTTCGTCATAATCAAACAGGATAAGCACCTTTTGATAAGACTGCAGGTACTGCTGCATGGTCTCTTTACGAATGACGGAATTCTCAGAGTCCGGGGCAATGATGTCCACGGCTAACTTGAGACTTTTAAGAGCCATGGTGTCTTTCAGGGAGCTGGTAATGATCAGAAACTTCTGATTTTTTACCTGCTCTGATCCCTGGATATAATCTGCCACCTTAATGAACTTCTTGTCCAGGGTTTTGGGCTGATAGATCTTGTACAGGGTACCGTCCTTCTTGAAATAACCATACAGATAATTACTGCGGATGGTCAGTTCAATGGGATCTTCATCTACCACCTCTTTAGATAGAACGTAATATTCCAGGGGTCTGACACAGTACTCGTCCAGGAGTCTAGAACCGATGTTATATTGAGTCCAGTAGTATTGGTCAGAAGTGTTCCAGGATCGGAACACGTACTGCGATACCTTATACTTACTTGCTTGCTTAAATTCCGCAACATCGTATCCACCGTTATTGTGTAAGACATAGTCATTATATTTTTCTACTACTAAAGTGCAGGTTTTATGATAAGGCAGCTGGGTAAGCTCCTTGACGAGGTCTATAGCTGAACCACCTTTGCCGCTTGAGAAATCCTTGTACCGGTAGCCGTCTTTATTGGCATCAAAGTAGATGCACATAGAGGGCGTACGCTCCTTGGCATTGAACATGCTCTTGATCTTTACATCATGGCCGTTCAACTTTTCCTTAAGCTTACAGAAGTGTTCAAATATCCAGGGTACGGGAACATCCTTGATGTCATGTACCAAATTCTTTGTTGTAAACATAGGTGGATGTTTAAAAAAAGAGGGGGAAGTAAAAACCTCCCCCGGTATATGCATAAAAGGAAAGATTACATGTCAAAGTCATCGTTCACCGGCTCAAAGCTTACGACAGGCTTTGTTTCCAGTGCACGGAAATGGTACTTGTTGTTCTTGTCAAACTTGTCCAACCTGGACTCGTCAACAGAACAGAACTTGTAACGTGGGAAAGAGAGCTTTACGATGGTCTTACCGTTATACTCCTCTTCCTTACCGTTCAGGAAGAAATACATGTCATTGCCGGCAAGGATACCAATGGCTTGGTTAACCCAGTCTTCCAGAGAAGAAGCTGAGATATTATCTACAGCGTCACGCAGTCCGAGTTCTTGTGCGATCACAATGATCTTGTACATGATCTCGTTCTTGGTGGCGTTGGTTTCTGCATGCTGGTCTGTCCAGATGGTAGCTGTTACCCTGGCTGACAATCCCTGGAACTTGGGTCCTTCAGGATCGTTCTTGTCTATAGTCCAACCTTCAAAGTGAGGAATGGCTGGTCCCTCAAGGGTAAGCTCCAGGCTTTTCTTGTCTCCGTTCTTGGAGGTTCTTACTTGTCCCGCAAAAATGTGGGCATACACTACACCTGGTTGGAATGATTTGGAAGTTCCACCGGTTTTTACTTCTTGTCCTTTAGTACTGAACATGGCTTGTTGTTTTAAAATTAAAAAGAGTGAGGCTTAGTTTTCATAATCAAGTATGGCTTGTCTTACAACAGCCAGATCATTTGTAATCTCCAGGTCGGCAAACATGTCCTTAGGAGCTTTACAGGTGTTCTCACCGTTGTTCTTGGTTTCAAAAACATGGCGGATGTCTCCGTCCTTGTTTTTCTTGACCTTGCCGAACAACACAATAGAGAACAGTCCTTCTAAAGTCAGTTTCTCGTCTACCATTTTACCGATAGTCTTGGCCTTGAACTTCTTCTTGCCTTCCATGTCTGTTGACTCTTCTGCATGGGTGAGATAAAACACCATGAGTTCTTCTCTCAGGTCTTTGGGCATCCGGGCAATACGTGCTAGGTGTGCACCGATCTGGGTGAACTTCTCATAGCCCTTCTCATCTACACGATCAAAGAACTCAAAGGCACTCATGTACTGGAAATCATCAATGATCAGATTTTTGATCTCCTTGCGTTTCTCTGATACATACTTGATACATGCCTCAATGTTCTGAGGAGAGTTGCCATAGTACATGTTGCCAGTAGGGTTGTCCTTACTCCAGATCGTGTACTTCTTTTTCCAGCCTTTGAAAGGAAGAGGTTTGTTAGCTACATTAATGATGAACGTTTCTGCCGGATCCAGGTTCTCTATAGCGGTAGATTTTCCTGCACCGGATTCTGCAATTACAAGGATTCCTTGTGCCATAGTTAGAATGGTAAAGTGTGATTTAAAAGATCGTTCAGCCATGGCTTCAAGCTGACTGGCTTTCCTGTGTGAATGGCCATGAAATCCCGGATGGTCATCTCGGAATAAGGCAGGTCTGTTTCAACAGGTGCAGCGGGCTTGGAGTTAAATACCGGAGCTGGCTGAACAGGCTCTGGTTTCTTTTCTACAGGAACAGAAGAAGAAGGATTCACTACACGTAGTTCATCTACTGGTACCAGGAATGAACCTTTCTCGTTCATCTCGTACTCTTCTTCATGGTTGTCATTACGGGCAATCCGGTATACTTTACGCTCAGACTCCAGGGGATCAAGATCCCGGGTGACCAGCTCAAAGAAAAACCCTTTGTCTTTCTTGAATTCCGATCCAAAGATGCCTACTACGTACCGTCCATGACGATCATAAAAAGGCATTTTCATGTTGAAGTCCAGTGGAGAGACACTAAAAGCACGGATCAGGGGAGCGTGATAGTCACGGATCTGATCAAGCTTCATCTTCTTCCACTCTTTGGGATTGCCATACTTGTCTATAGCGTCTTGCGGTAAAATGTTTACGTGGGACATGTGTATGGGTTTTTTGGTTATAATTCTGATCCGACGTCTGCTGACACGGACCGGGTTCTGCCGTTTCCTCCGCCTTGTACACGCCCTGGGTTCAGAGGTGTATAGCCGTTAGATGTGGATGCTGTTTGCGGTTCTAAGGTTTCCAGCATTCTTTGTTTGTTGAACTCAGCGTTCATAAACAACACGTTGTTATCGTCTCCACCGTTACGCACCTTCAGAAGATGCATGTAGATCTGATCCTTGTGTGTGATGTACTTCTTGGGACCGTAGATGTTGATGTTTGCCTTGTGCGGCCTGTTCAGGGCAATGACCATGTCTGAGCTCTGCATCAGGGCATCACCACCAAAGATGTCTGAACTGGTAGGATAGTTTCCTATGATACCAGGATTGACCCTTGATGCTTCTTCCATGGTGCGGTTCATCTGTGTGATCATCAAGACAATGACCGGAATCTCGTTCTTGATCTGCATCAGCATCTCTGCTGTATTGTACAGAACATCAAACTTGTCCTTATCACCACTTCCCTTCTTGATCAGCCAAGAGTGATCAATGGTGACGATCATGTGCTTGGTTCCCATTGCCTTGTGGTAGTAACGGATGGCTTTCTCAATATCCGGTACAGTCAAGGGTTTTTTGATCAGCTTGCGTTTCACACCGACTCTTTCCAGTGCCTGGGTATCTGCCAGGTAACGCTGCATTTGCTGATAGGTAAAATCATCCAGCTGCTGGTAGGAACTTAAGACATGGTTATAGTCTTTAGCTACTTCTGCTGCAAACTGTCTGGCGGCATACTGCTTGTCACCCATCTCAAACTGGAACTCCAGGATAGAAAAATCCTGGTCCGGATTGTGAAGACGTGACTCCCTGAGTATCTGGGAAACTATCATGGTCTTACCTGACCCTGGTCTGGCTCCAATGGTTAACATAGAACCCCATTCCAGACCACCAATACCGGCATAATTCAGGCCGGTCCAGGGAGTCTTAAAAGACTTTACCCTGCCTGTTCTGCGGTCATCTATATACTTGAGACCCTCAATGAGGACTTCAGAGTAGTCTTTAGCACCAAAAGGGTTCTGTGGTGTAGTACTCATAATGTGTGAGAAAATACTTGTGAAAACACAGACTCACTAGCCTCTACAGCATCCATCTGACCCAAGTAAAAAGCTTCATTCATCATTATCTCTATGGCCATTTTAAAACCTTCTGCATTGATGGCCCGAAACCCTACAGTTCCTGGGATTTCAGCTGTTAGCTGGCTAAATAACTCTCTAATTTTTACTTCGTGATCTTGTACAGCTTCCATTACAGGTTCATTTTACGGGTTGTAAATGTATAGAACTTCAAGGAAACAACCAAGAAAAGTTCTATAATTAGATACCTCCAGAAGGAAACATCTACAATAAAAAAGTCTACTACCACCCAGTTAAGGGCAGTAAATACCAGGCTGATCAGTAGTCTGTTGACTACCTTTTCAACTGATGACATAGTCAATGGGTTATGATTGTTCTCGGAAGATGACGTCTGGGTCATCTGCGATCATCTGGCAGAATTCCGCCAGGGTAGACTTTACAGTCTTACTAATAGTGTCCGTTTTCTGTATAAAAGCAGAAGCGTTCATCATGTACTTCTTATGCTCAGGTGTGTTCTTCTTGTACATGTAATAGTTGGTAGCTTCCAGCACGATATCCCAGGTGAACTCGGGGTACTTTTTAAAGAACCATACGAATTTGTCCTTGATCTCCTGTGTGGTGGAACGGGCTACTGCTCCTGTAGGTAAGGTACCTGGTGGAAACAGCATTCTATAAGTGTGAATATGGTCCAAGAAGTTGTCTCCAAGGACTTCTGTTGTTACTTTTTTCTTGGTCTTAACCAGGAAAGTTTCAAACTCTTCCAACACCACGAGGGCTTGTGCGGTGAGTACTCCATTGTCGTCAAGATAACCTCTGGAATGGGCTATGGTACGCTCTGCATCTGGGTTAACAATAGTTGTGGGCTTGATCTTACCGCGGCAGCAATCAAGGAAATAAAGCAAGTTGGGGCTCACATTGTGTTTGATCAAATTCAACCAGAGCTGATGATTCATAGCTTTTTTTTATGTGGTTTAGAATTTGGTAGTACCGCTCTCTGAAGGACTCAGAGGTTTCTACCAGGTTGTTGAAGGTGGATACGTTGTGCAGCACCGTGGTATGGTCACGTCCGCCAAGGTAATCTCCAATGCTGACACAGGTAAACCGCATCATGCGGGCTATGGCACAAAAGATGTTACGCAGCTCTACCAGCTCTCTTTTACGGGAGTGGGACTTGAGGCTTATTGGATCTCCAAATGCCACCGGAAGAAACTGTTCAAAATACCTGGACAGTTGGTCCAGGCTCATGATCGGCAAGTCAGTTCCTCCGTGACTTGAGATCTTGGTTACTACAATGGGAACATAACCCAGTTTTTCTTCAAACTTCTGTTTGAACTCCTCGATTAATCGTCGCTCCAGCTTAACTGCATAGTTGTATGTCTCGGTCATAAACTTGGGATATTTATTCTACAAATGTAAGTAAAGTCTACAAGATTTTGTATATTATATTGTAGAGGCTATGAAAGTTCTACATCTTTAATATTTACTAGGTAAAACTATTTCTACCATGTCTAATTTTTATGCACAAAAAGACGGTAATGGTTACCCCATCCCAGGCACTATGATGAGTGTGGAGGGTTCTGTTCCTGCAGTTAGCAACGTCATTGCAATTCCTGCATCTGATGTGGTCTCTACAAAGACCCATCCTATTGGTCTACGCTACTTTGTACGTAAAGACGCAGTGGGTAACATCATCCCTAACTCCCTGATCATCAGCTTTGAAAAGCCTTCAGGACTAGTGTACGAGTTTAAAAAAGCCTAACTCTTTAAAATGCTAAGGGTCACCATGGACAAGATAAAAATCTGGGCATTTCCTGTACTGGTATCTATAGTGGGATGGTTTATCGTCAACACGTTGAACGAGATCAAGAATGACTTGGAACTCGTCAAACAAGACGTCAAAACCCTACTGGCTCAGTCTAATATAGACAAGACCCGCATTGACAACCTGGAAAGACAGGTGTTCGGTGCACTGAATACAAGCTCACCAATTAAGATCCCTGTTACACCTGTTGCAAGACCTAATTATGACTTGTTCCTGGTGAGGGAAGAAGACATCAGAAGACTTATAAAATCATAAATAACACTGTATGACTTTTAAACAATGGGTCTTGGACCTTTTTAAAGATGAGAGAGGATCTACCTCTATGAAACCCGTTATCGGGCTTTTTTTAGCACTGTGCCTGGGCGGAACGCTTCTGGCCAACAGTTTTACCCATGGTGATATCAAGCCTTCTGACTCTTTGGTAGAGTGGACTGCTATTACCCTGGTGGCCATGGTCGCAGGAGATACCCTGGACAAATTCTCTAAAAAGAAACCTGATGAAACACCTAGGAACAATAATAATTCTGGCTCTGATAGCTATTCTGATCCTGCGTGAGATAGGCGGATGTAATGGCGGATCAGGTACTGGCGGTAAAGTAGATACAGTAAGAGTTGTAGATACTGTTTGGGAAAAACATGACACTACGATCTATAAGAAACTCACTGTAAAAGAGACCATCCATGACACCATGCCTCCTGAGTATTTACCCAGTCCGATGTATGACAGTCTGCTTGTCCAGTATAATGAACTGGCTAAGGATTTCCTGGCTAAGAACATCTACGAGGATACATTAAGGGTTCCTGCCATCAGGGGACTATTCATTGTTAAAGACACCGTCAAGAATAATAAACTATTGGGACGCAGCTGGACTGCAGACTTTATCCTGCCCACTGTCAAGGAAACCGTCACAATCACTAAGACCCTGCCACCTAAGCGTCAGCTGTACATCGGTGGTGGTATTACAGGGTCCCAGACCCAGATGCAGAGCATTAATGCTGGTATACTCTATAAGACCAGGAAAGAACGCATTCTAGGCGTCACTGGGGGTATCAATCAAGAGTTTAAACCCCAGGTAGGCGTCAGCCTTTACTGGAAGTTATTCTAACCTATATAAACACTGTATGACTATGGCAATACCTGCTAAAAAACCAGCAGCTAAGAAGCCTGCTGCCCGTAAGTCACCCGCTAAGCCTGCATCAATCGTAGAGAAAGCTACCGGAGCATTCAAGATGCCGGTATCGTACAAAGAATTCGTGAAGAACCCTATTGTAGCCACACTATTTCTGGCTCTGACTGGTATTGGATACCTGTACATTGACGTAAAAGGTGTGTTTGAGAACAATGCAGTAAAGCAAGAGGTCCGCGTAGATAAGTTAGAAGGTAAAAACGACACGCTCCAGATAGAGCTGCGTAATGTATTGCTGGAAAAAGCAGCAGCTGGTGCTAAATCTGACATGGTCAATAAACTCCAGAAGATCCAATGAGAGTAGCCATCCTCATAGTGTTACTGTTAGCTTGCAACGTGAGTGGCCAAAACACAAACGAGGACCTTGCTAAAGAGCAGGCGTTCCAAAAACTGTTATTAGACAGTAAGAAGGTTCAAGCAGACGCTGTAAAGCAGGCCATGCAGGCTGATCAGCAAACCACGCAGATCGTAAACAAGGCAGCCAGTACGATCAGTGCTTTAAAGGCAGAGGTCAAACAACTCAAACAAGAACTCAATGAAACTAAGAAAGCACTGGACTCTGTTGAGTCTAATGATAATACTCAGCCTTTCAACCTTAGCCCAATATCCGGCGGTTAAGAAGATCGGTAAGGACTCTGTGGTGATCATTACCCTTGAACAAGGTAAGCAGATCAACCAAAAGTTTGTGGTGTTGGAGGACAGCATCAAAAAACTAAAGCTGGACAAAGACAGTATTAAGGCCAGCTTTGACATGGAGTACCGTAAAGCCTTGCAGTATAAGAACCAGGCTGATACTTTTCAGCATTGGTATACAGAAAACAAGAAGATCTACCTGGACAAAGAACAGCGGTGGAAATCTGATAGAAGACATTACATGGGGTTCTCCTTTGTCCTCATGGTAATGGTCGTGCTCTTTGCCCATTTATAAATCCTATATCCTATGAAGTTAGATGCACTGAAGGGACATGTCCCTGACACTGTCATTGCACAAATCCCTGGTGTCATGGAAAAGTTCCAGGTAAACACACCGTTAAGACTTGCACACTTTCTGGCACAATGTGGCCATGAATCTGGTGGGTTTAAACTTACTCAAGAGAACCTGAACTACGGAGCTAAGGGTCTGATGACCATATTTAAGAAATACTTTCCTACAGAAGCTTTAGCTAAGGCGTATGAGCGTCAGCCGGAAAAGATTGCTTCTAAAGTATATGGTAACCGCATGGGTAATGGTGATGAAGCTTCTAAAGAAGGCTACAAGTTTCGTGGTCGTGGATACATCCAGCTCACTGGTAAAGATAACTACAAAGCTTTTGACGCTACGGTTCCTGAAGACATCCTGGCTAGTCCTGATCTGGTTGCTACTAAATATCCCTTGTTATCTGCAGCATGGTTCTGGAGTAAGAACGGCCTGAATACACTTTCAGATAAAGGTGCCACTGATGCCGATGTAACGGCTATCACTAAGCGTGTCAACGGTGGGACCATTGGTCTGCCTGATCGGATTAAACATTTCAAAGAGTATCATAAACTTCTTGCATGATCTTGCTTAAACTTATCATAGCACTGATATATGCAGGTTTAAACATCCTGCATGCTAAACATGATGCCTGGAGGATCTTTGATGGCCGCAGGATATACCATGGCATCAATGGTCTTGTACATGTTCTTATACTTATCCCAGTATATTTTTATACTAAAGAGTGGTTCTTTGTGATCGGACTGCTGTCATTACGCAGAATTGTCTTTGACACAGCACTTAACATTTTTAGAGGTCTGAGGTTTGACTATATCTCTGCTACCACTACATCTATTATAGACAGACTATCCTACAACATTCAGAAACGCTACGGATACGTCATGTATTACGGAATGTTCTTCCTACTTGTTCTACTCAGTATAATCCTATAACCTATGCAACTCTCTAAACACCTTTCCCTTGCTGAAGTGACCAGATCTGACTCTGCTAAACGCAAAGGCATTTCTAACCAACCCACTCCTGAACACATTGAGAACTTTAAGAAGTTAGCTCTAAACATCTTTGAACCCATCCGTGAGCATTTTAAAGTGCCTATCCTGATCTCTTCTGGGTACAGGAGCAAGGATCTGAACACTGCTATTGGCGGAAGTTTGACATCCCAGCATTGCCAGGGTGAAGCCATTGACATCGACATGGACGGAGCAGGTACCATTTCTAACGCTGATGTATTCAACTACATCAAGGACGAGCTCAACTTTGACCAGCTCATCTGGGAATTTGGTACAGATAAAAACCCTGACTGGGTGCACGTGTCATACGAGTCTACCGGTAAACAACGCAAACAGATCCTGAAAGCAGTAAAAGTTGGTGGTAAAACACTGTATAAACCCTACGTCTAATGGAAAACTCTAAGATGTCTTCTTTCCTGTCTAACAACTGGAGCATCATCGTGGGTGTACTTACGGTGTCTTTTGTTGCAGGCGGTGTTGTCTCTGAGTTCAGGCTCATGAGAGCTGAAATAGAAGAACTGAAAAAGGATACATCTACCAAGATCCAGCAGATCATAGAAAAAGACGAGCGTAAAAAAGACTGGTTAGAAGAGCAAGAACAACGCATTGATGACCTGGAAGAATACAGGGCATATGAAGACGGCATTAACTCAACTAAAAAATAAACACCATGGCAAAAGGTAAAGGCGGTGAAAGCCGTAAAATCAATTTTGGTAAGCGTCGTAAAGGACTGGCTACCAAGAGACGGGGACCCAAGGACAAACCTGTATCTAAGTACAGGGGTCAGGGTAAATAAAAAAGAGCCGATGGAAGAATCCACCGGCTTCTTTATTAATAACCGTTGCTTACTATTTGAGCCTCCAAACCCTACGTGCTCCATCAAGTTGTAAGCGAGATGTTACAGCAAAACCGGGTTTGTACCTGGCAAACTGTTTAGCTGCATAGTGTAAGGAATTAGGTTGTTTACACACTGGATCTTTAGACGGTATCAGAAAACTATCACCTGGTTTCATCAGAGCAAAGGGAAACTTAATGTCTGTAGAGCTGTTTCTCACACCAGCCATAATCACTCCTTCTTCTACGTTATAGATGTAGGTTCTGTCTTTTAATGGAGTGTCATCTAAAATAGTAGCTGGTTTCTTTCTTTTTACTGTAGCTGTCACCTTTTTAGGTATTACTTTCTTAGGTCGTGCCATATTGTGTTCTAATTTGCTGCTAAAGTTATTGCTCAAAGTAGAATGCTTGTCAAGTATTAATTTCAGCAGTTATTAGGTTACTATATGGTTACTACCTCATTGCTACACCGTACATATCAACTTTTTGTATCTTATGTCCGTCAAATACAACTACTTGATTCTTGTTAGAATACTGTTGAATGACATGAGAACTAAAGCTATTGAACCTTGATCCTTCTACACCAATGAAGAATGCTTTATCTGAATAGATAGAACAGGAGTCTTCTGCATCTGTAATCACCAGGGCGTTGATATCATTGTTTACAATAGAACGTACTGCTTCATTGATAGTTGTACCACCATCACAGTCAATCATTGCAATAGACATCATATCATTACGATATTTTTTTACACGGGTGTTAAACAAATAGACATCATTAAGCATGTCCATCTCTTTGAGCTTGGCAATCATACTCTTGGCAAAGTCGATCTTGGAAATCTGACTGCCTTGAGCATTTTTTACTCCACAACCGCTGCTCATAGAACCGGATACGTCTACATATACGTCCACCTTACCGACGGACTTGGTATCTTTGATCTGTATGTCTTCTGCAAAGATCTTACGAAGCCTTGGGTGCAACAGTTCATAGTCTTCCAACCCGGATACATCCTGGGCATTGAACAGATCCTCATACTTGATGATCTTACGGGAAGAAAAGTAACTGGCACTTTTATCCAGGAGCTGCTTGATCTTTTCTTTCAGACTACCCATAGACAGCTTAACTGATTCTAGTTTGGCTACGATCTGACGCATGTAATCAGGAGACAATTTACCTGCTGTGTCACCACAGTCTTTGTTGGCCTGCTCAAACATCTTTTCCTGGATATCCTGATCAATGTGTTCATCCATCATCTTACAGGTATCCTGGGCATCCTGCATCAGTTTGTCCAGCATGTTCTTAGATGGCTGGGATTCCATGTGTTGTTTCATGGCGTCATCTATATCATCTTGGTTAAACTGAGAGTCATCACTTCCGTTCAGACCATTCATCATCTGCTTTTGTGCCTCAGCATCTACGTATTCCATCTGCGTTAGTTGCATCAGGTAATACAGCATCATGTTCTTGGTAAACACAGCAGATTTCAGGTTGGATCCTTCGGTCATGATCTTACCTACAGGATTGTTGGCTTTCTCCAGGAACTTAAACCTGGTGGCATTTTTGTCATCACGCTCGCTAAACTCAAGTTTATCCATCTTGTGATAGTATAACTTGTGAATGTCATACTTCAAAGACTTGGGAATCTTGGTATAGTTTTCCTTAAGCTTCTCATGAAACTTATTGATGTCTGGTTTCTGATCTTCGGGAAGCCTGCCAAACGCTGAAGTAGCTTTAAAGCGACCAAAGTGTTCTTGTATAGACTTTACGTTTTGAAGTTCTTTATCAACCAGGCTATCAATCTTACCCTCATCTATATAGTGGATGTACGGTTTGACCAGGTCACTCTTCTGGTAGAAGTTGATCTTGCCAAACAAGCCGTCTCTGTCTTTGTAGTAAGACTGGCTCTGTATCTCTCCTTTCTTTACTTTCTCAAGAATGGTATATACATTCTTATACTGTTTGCCTTTTGAGGACATAGCTTTTTAATTTAAAAATGGCTGACTGGGTATTATTCCAGCCAGCCATTGTTTTTAGAAAGGGTTGCTAGGAGCCATAGATTGAACATCACCGGCTTCCATCATATTGTCAAAATCCTCAGAAGTCTGGTAGTCCTTACGAGCAGGATGGTTGGCTAGCAGATACTGCATGGACAGCTCGATCTCTTCCACCTGGCTGACATCCATGATGCCACGTGAGGTGTAAGTATTGATCAGGCTCTCGATCTCTGCTACGGCCAGCTCAAGCTGCTCGTTGCTATGATAACTGTGGAGCATTTCCACTTTACTCATTACGGCTTTGACCTCTGGGCTCATCAGCTTGTTCTGCAGTTCAGAACCGGCAGTTTGGGAGATCATGATCTGGGCGGTCTTTACCATGGCTTTATCTAAAGAGATATCCCAGATATAGCTTACAGCTTTGGTCAGACTGGGTACAAACGTGAGCGTACGGTCTGAGCTGTGCTGGTAACCTACTTCCAGATATTTCTCCAGCTTGTTGGCCGGAACCTCAAAAGAGTCGATCTCATTCTTGGTAGGGATACCAATCTGGAACTTCTCTTTGTAGTCACGGGCACCTTTGTTGTAGTACTTAACCAGTTCACCTGCAGATACACGGTTTACCGTCATCTTCAGCATGAAACGGTCCCAGAACGGAGAGTCTGCTTCTTCTTTAGGAATCTCATTACAGGTAGCTACAAAGAGTTTCCACTTACATGGGATCTTGTGTTTACCGTTGAACAAGAACTTCTCGTTCATGACGCCCAACATGGCATTACGGATAGCAGAGCTAGCCTTGTCTACCTCGTTGATCACCACGATCTCAGCTTCTGCAATGGGTGCAGAAAGTTCATACTTGTTCTCTGTAAAGAGCTTACCAAGATCCGGCATGCCCTTGATCTCAGAGGCTTTGGTTCCCTCGTCTGTCTCGAGAATATATATCTTATTGGCAAAGTCTGCTGCGGTCATCTTGCCATCACGGTTGAGCCATGCTTTTGCATACTCAATCACGGTTTTTGTCTTGGCCACACCTGGTTGGCCTACCAATAACAAGGGCAGACCTGTTGACTCTGCAAGAGCCAGCATTTTAAATACTTCCTCCTTGTTGATCAAAGAGGTTTCAATGGTTCTCACTTCATTTGCTTTCCGGGTAATAGACTTAACTCTTGTCTGTGACATGTTTACGGGTTTAACTTGTGTGGGTGTAACTGCCGCGGGTGCGGATGCTGCTGGTTTTGATGGTGTGACCACCGGTTGATATATAGGTGAACTAGACACTTTTACCCACCGTTGAACGCCATTGGAGGTACTTTGTACTTGCCAAAGGTTTCCATCATTTCCAATTCTTGTAGTAAGATTTGGAAATGCGGTAGCACTGTCTGTTGGAGATGGTCTCATGTTAGAGGTTTGCAAAGGCTGAGAAGGAATCGTCCGATTGAACGGGGTCCAGATCTGTTGTTTGTGTAGCCACAGATAGCACTGACCGTTCGGCATTATCTTCATTTGACCCGGTATGAACGGGTTCTTTGGCGTATAAAGTGGACCCATCTTTTGTGTCATCTATGATTACAAATATTCTTGCTGTGGTTTCCAGATCTCTCAATAAAGGATGTTTCTTGATAGTAATGATCTGTACATCAGAAGCTTGATACTTTTCCTGAATAGATCCAAAACCCAGATCATCCTTCTTAAGCCAAGTGTAACCGTTGTCTAATAGTTCTTTGATAGCTGTTACACCCAATTGTACTTTTTCTACTGCCATGGTTGGTTTGTTTTTGTGTGTTACCACGTGATTTTAAACTGAGGCCCATTGTTTTTTTCTATGATCTTGTTGGCCTCATTAAACAGATCATTACAGTCCCATTGGGTTTTACTGTACGCAGCTGACGCTGGATGTGTTGCCTGGAGTATATAGTGACTCTGTGATATAGATCCTTCCAGTTCCTGGGCTTGCTTACCCAGCAGGCAGAAGATCAATCCTGAGTTGGTCAGGCTGAGCATGTCTATGACATACATCACGAAGTCATGCCAGATGTCATAATGGGATCCCACTTTATCTACCTGGCAAGTCAGAGCTCTATTCAGCATCAGGACGCCTTGGTTGGACCACCTGGTCAAATCAGGATCCTGATGGCTAGGAAAGCCCTGGTAAACGGTGTTTTCTATAGCATCAAACATTTGCTGCAGGCTGGGTTGAGGTTTACCTGTGTTGCCACAGGAGAACGCAATACCATCTGCTACACCCAGGTGCGGGTAGGGATCCTGACCGATCATGACGACCTTCAGGTCAGATACCGGACATTCTTCAAAAGCCCGGAACACTTGCTTTAGAGGTGGGGTAAACCGTTTACCGGCTTCCCGCTCATTGTACAAAGTCTCCAAGATCTTGTCAAAGTCGGAGCTATACACAAAGCTTTTCAGCTTAGATGCCCAGCCAGAAGGCTTCAGCCGTTCTATAAGTTTGGCTTTTATTTGTTCTAGGTCTACAGTTTGTGTCATAAAAGTTCTCTAAATTTGTAACAAATAATACCCTATGAGTAGCTACACTGCTATCAAAACAGACAGTACGTTCCCCATCACTGTAGGTGGTGGCACCCTGGTGAACCTTCAGAAACTTCTTTTTTACATTCTGGCTGATAAGACTGAGGAAGAAATCCAGCATGCTTATGATAAGATCATCAAGAAAGAGTTTGATGAAGAATGGATAGAACACTATGCGTTCCTTGCAGCACTGATCAATGTGATAGAAAAAACAGCTCAGGATAAAGGGCTGGCGGTGGTTGAGTCGTTAGACGAGTCGTCGTCTACTGAATCAGAAAGTTAACTTCTTCACCGATTTCCATAGCAGCCTGGATAGCCAGGGAGAGCTCATCTTTAGAGCACTCCCCAAAGCTTTTAGCCAGGAAATATTCTTTACCTGCAACTTCTCTGGCTATACAGAGACCGGCTCTGTCTTTGACCAGGAGTTTCATGTTCTCAACTGTTTCTCCTATATGGGTAGCCAGATGGCGGATCACTACGTGCAGCTTTGCAAGCTGTGGTAGTGTACCGTCATCATGTTGCATCTCATAGAAACACTCTACTATACTGCCTTCAGGTATCTTGCTGACATACAGTTCCATCTGTTTTGATACAGCAGAACTTATAGGTCTGAGCATTCCACCACGTTTGATATACTTACCTGTGAAGTGATGTGTCATAGGACTTAACGTTTACATCGTGATACTTGATTTTCTTAGGGTCTAGATCTTTCAGAGCTTCAGTTACCCAGCGTTCGTCTACTGTGTCTTTATAGCAAAGGATATGCACTATGGCCGTGTCTTCCGGATTAAGCCTGAGTAACCTGCCGATACGCTGGTTGCTTTTACGCTCGTTGCCATAAGCATGCATGATGATCCCGGCCCTGAGGTTGGGAATGTTTACACCCTCATTGAGCTGCATGACGCAAGACAGTTCTGAAATGTTACCATCTTTGAACTGCTGCAAGTTCTCTTCACTTTCTTCATTCTTGGAATGATAGGAGTTGACACAGATCCGGTCAGCCTGGTCCTGGGTATTACAGAATACAATGCACTTGTCTTCTATTTCATCAAGCAGGTCTTTAGCATATTTCTCTTTGGTCTTAAAGTCCATCATGACACGCATTCTCATGACAGAAGCAATCTGCTCCTGTTTCTTACTTTGTGCTTCCATGATCCTGCGGGTCCAGTACTCGTAGCTTTTCTTCTCTGAAGTATAAAACGTGTTACCGTTTTTACCTTTTACCGGTTGGTTCTGTTTGTCAGAAATCGGCATTTTATGTACGATGATCCTGTAGTCGTTGAGTATCTCATCTTCTACAGCATCATCTGTGATGTACTTGTATAATACAGGGCAGTACCGCTGTACCATCATGCCTTTTTCAGAACGATCATACCGTGGTGGTGTACCTGTAAGTCCAAGTATCCTGCCAAGGAATGGTTCTAAAAAGACAGTGTGGGTAGGTAATAAGCTGTGACACTCATCCAGTACTACCAGGTCGTAAAAGTGTGGGTTAAGCTTATGTAAAGACAGGTACGTAGAAAACTCGATCTTATCCATAATGGCTGGATCTATACCGAACTTTACTGCATCGTCTTTCCATGACTCAAATATGCTAAGCTTAGGAGCCACAACAAGAGCCCGTTTAAAGGGGCCCTCGTTGTAGTAATGCTCCAGATACTTGAGACCGATCAGCGTTTTACCAACACCCATACTGATACCTAAGCCGCAACGTTTGTGTTTGATTGCGATCTCTATGGCATCTTGCTGGATCTCGTTACGTTTACTCATTAGTCAAATACTCTTTGGATTGATCCGTCAAAGGGGTTAAACTCCACCTGGTTGTATGACTTGTACTCACCAGGTCCGAACACCATCTTATCATGCTCGTCATGGGTAAGAATACCCATAGCGTTGAGCATAAAGGTGATGCTGTCTTCTGTCTGTTCAAACTCGATGTCTTTAGGAGACTCAAGAATGTGCTTGTGGCCTACGATCTCACCCTCTCCGAGGACGATACGTTTTGCTTTTTCCATGTTGTAGATTTTAGGTTTCTGAATACATTAAAGAGAGATACTGATCTTTGGTCAGGTGTCTTGAAGGCTGGACATCCGTGGTCTGGGGACCTTTCTTGACGATGATGATATCACCCTGGCGGTAGATCCGCTCAGGCATGTCTACATCTATACGTATGGTCCAGGCTATGGCACGGATGGCGTCATAGTTTACGGTTTCACCACTGCTTATCCATCTCTGACCAGTAGCTGCCTCCAGGGGTACGTAGATCCAATACTCCCTATTGGTTGTAGTGCACCAGCACCTGACAGCATAAACAGGGTTGGCATTACGACCCCACCTGTCCTGGCCAAAAAGCTTTTCACCAGGTATTTCATAGAGTTCATACACATCTTCAAACTCATACTCAAAGGGATCATTGTTATCATCCCAACGGGTACGTTTCTTCTTGATCACCTGGCGGTCTTTGAGTTCAGGGTTAAGCTGCTTGAACAGCTTTTCTACACCAATGGCGTCAAAGTAGTTCCTGCGGTCTTCGGCATTAGCCTGGGACAAGCCTTCTTCTACGGTGACCGGGACGATCTCATCCCACATGGCTTCTACAAAATCACGGAAGTCAAAAAGACTTTCGTGCGGTGTTACATCACGGGCAAAATCACGGAAGTCTGTTTCATACTTAGTCTTCCATAGACGTAAGGCAACTGAGAGGGTGTAGCCGTCTCTGCCATTGACTATATACGTGTGTTTACTGTAATCAATATTCATCTTCTTTTGTTGTTAGTTCTAAATAGATTTCTTTTACATCAGTGTCACAGGTGCCGATGCTTATCTCTTCCATCATTACTACGAGCGTATCATCAACCAGTTTAAAGCTGCTACGCTCAAACCTGTCAGCCTGCCAGATACTTCTATATTCTGTAGTATCTTCCATCTGACTGTAAGCTTGGATGGCTTTTTCTACCTGTTCTTCAAGCTGCTTCTTGACTTCTTGAGCAACTTTAGTATGCTCATCAGTCAGAAAACCGTTGTTGACAATAAAGGCTACATCTATGTGAGGAGTTTCACCTTCTATGTTGTACTCTAAAGCATTAAACCACAGGCTTTCAGGCACAGTGATCTTGATGGGATACTCAAAGTCGTAGTTCTCATCTTCACTGTAGTAGTCTGTACCTACAAATGCTTTCTCTGTAGAGTTGTAAATGGCTTCCCCGCTGGCTGAGAACTCACCGGCCCAGGATCCATAGTCCAGGTGATCATACATCAGGTCAGTAAGCTGACGGATCTCGTCGTTTTCTGCATTGTCTGACACCTGCTGACCATCTATGGTAAAATATGCCCAACCGGAATCTCCGCCACCTTCCCATTTGATACCTAACTCTTTACCTTGTGCTACCTGCTCATCACACCATTTAATCAAGTCTGATGTTGCTATTACTTTCTGTGACATCTTTTAAAGTTTTTTCTGTTACATAATCAAGTTTTTGGTCTTCTATTTCACGGACCATTTTTCTACCCTCACCGGGTTTAAACATCCAGCCTTCCGTAGTCATGCAGTCTAAATACTGCTTGATCGTAGGAATAAAGCCGATGTCTTCTTTTAAGTGCTGCTCACCAATAAACCTTACAGGAACATTCTTCCCGTCTGAGTTAGTGATGACCACACCAAAGATTTGCTCACACCAGAAGATGCCTTCTGCGTGGTGTCTCAGAGCACGATGTCTCATGTCTGGATAGTTAGCCTTGGTTTCATCAAACCAGCTATGGATTTTTATATAGTCTTGCCAAACTCCCCCGTACTTGCGTGCGGAAGAGATAGCGTGATGATATGGATGTGACATTAGATCTGATTTTTAGTAAACTTCTTTACCATGTACTCTTTGATCCAAACAGACAAGATGATTGTCCAGGTAATAGCAGCAAAGGGCCAGGCTAAGAACCAAACCAGTGGTAACAGGTAGTCACCGTCTGTGTCAATCTTTCTGATAAAAGCATTTACTGCCCAATAAATCAGGCCAATTGATAAATAAAGAGGTAGTATCATTGTTGTTCTTTTAATCTGAGTTCAGAAAATCCCAGCTCCTTGGCTTCAGCGGGGTTAAGTTCTATCCAGGTGTGACAGTTACGACACACAGATAGCCATGTTGAGATCTTGAGGTGATTCTCTCCACGGCCTGCCTTATGGTGGATGTCAGTTGCATCTTTTGTACACCCAACCAGCCTGGCTTGGCAGATTGGATGTACAATGAGATATGCAGCTCTTCTTTTACCGTACTCATCCAAGGTTTCTCTCATTTTCTTAGAGATAGGAGAGATTTTCTTTGGCTTCTCAAGCTGGTACCAGCAGTCCCTGCAGTATTTTTCTTTACCATGGGACTTCCAGATATGCTTGAGTTGTTTGCAGCCTGCACAGGATTTGAGTTTAGTCTGTATCATACGGTATGGATGGGTGGGTTACGCTAATTGGAAGAAGTTCTGCGGAAGCAGGTTAACCTCCATGAGTTTACTGGCTACATCTTCCTGGGTTAAACCGAGCTCTTTAAAAGAGTGCGTTTCCCTGTTGCTCCTGTCATAACCCTGGGTATCTACCAGGAGCTTGGTAATGGGAGAATTAGGAAACAATGCCAGCAGGACACTGTCCACTTTAGAGTAGACGATCTCCTGTTTCCAGCGGTTCAGGATGCGTTGGGCTTTGGCATACTTGGCCAAAACACGCAGCTTTTTGGACTTGCTCATGTTGTCAACATCTACCGGTGAGAAATAACTCAGGCCATAAACTGTTTCTGCATAAAGCTCTTGCTGGATCTTATTAAAAGCGGGTTGTTCCAGGACCTGGTACTTGGTTTTACCTTTCTGTTGAATGTCTTCAATGTGCTGAAGGTTCTCATAGGGCATAAACCTATGTTTGTTGGCGTCTCTAAAGGAGATGATAATACCTTTAGTACCAGCAGATACTGTTTTGTGTGGATTGATACGCATTGTTCTACAGTTTAGAAGGGTGAAAATAGAGAACTTATTGGAGTTCTCCAAGTAAAGTCTACAAAAAAAAGCCCCTAACTTTTTATGGTCAGGGGCTTTTAGTATAGACTACAATACTTAGAGTGTAGCCTGCACTGCTTCCAGTTCCTGGAGATCGTACAAACTGCGGGTGATAGCCTGCACCTCACGAATTTCTTCTGTGTTGGTGTGGGTGATCAGCTCATCTGTGGCATTGTTGTCACTTGTAAAGAATGACTGACGGTAGATGGGTTGATCATCTACACGGCATATTATTCCTGTGTCACCGGCAATCTTCAGATCCCTTTCAGGATTGGTCGGATTGAATGGTGTAAAGGATTCTTTTACAACGATCTTACCAGTTATTTGCTGGCCTGCTTTGAAGTCGGCTGCAACAAGATCAGTTACCAGGCCTTTGATAAAAGCTGACCGTTTGGTAAGCTTAAGCCAGCCTTTAGAATTGATCTGGTGTGAACTTTGCTCGACTCTGATAGAGCCATACTCAGGGTTGTTCTGAGAAACTACGATAACGTTTCCGTGTTCATCTGCTTTGACAGTTACTTTACTGGTCATAATCAGTGATTTAAGTTGTGATAAAAAATAAAAAACCCCGGCTACGTTCGGGTAGCCAGGGCATAAGGTGTGAAGTCCGAGAGGTCATTCCTCTTCGGGACTGAAGTCTATATCAGGTTTTGTCAGCTTTTCTTCTTCAGGTACATCAATCAGGTCATCTACAGGTTCAGAAACATCTGGTGTTGAGCTTGACTTTTTACTAAGGACCGATCCAAACCAGGGATCTTCCATGATCTCTCCATAGTTGTAGGCTATGAGGTATTCCAGCTCTTCATCACTCATCTCTAAATACTGCTCAGTACTGATCTCTATGACCTTACCATTGGGTAATTGGTACAACATAGGGTAGATCTTATTCTATAAAAATAAGCTCTACAAGTAGTTATACAAAATATCTAATGTAGAAGTCTGGATAATAGAGCTATAACTATTTCTGGGAGGCATGTTTACGGGTCAATTCATGCATCTTTTTCTTCCAAAAAGCATTGGTTTTATTGATAGCCTCCTGGCGTTTGTCCAGTTCAACTTTCAATAGTTCAATCTCTTTTTCCAACTGCTGCACTTTTTGTGAAGGGAGTAAGTTCTTTAACCAGTTCATAGTGTTTGGGGAATAAAAAAAGGGACCCAAATGGATCCCTCAGTGTGAGAAAATAGATATTAGCTTAGAAGTTGATCTCTATACTGTTTTTAGTAATGTTCACGTTCTTAGCTTCCGCTGAAACCTTTACAGGTACGCCGTTGACAACAAAATTCATCCCCGATTGTGCTGATACTGCCGTTGACCGTTCTTCCACCTGGGTTTTAGGTGTCGTTACAGTTTTACTTTCTATTTCTACTGAACCCGTGGGACGTTTGCCCCTTACATCAGGGAATTTAACTCCCTCTTGTTTAAACCGGTTCTTGTAGTTATGTACTGAAGAGATAGCAATGTTAAAATGCTTGGCTATGTCTTCAGGGGCAACACCTTTTTGGACCATGGATTTCATTTGTTGAATATCCTCTAATGACAGACGTTTATTAGCCATGTTCTATAGTTTAATGTACAATATTAATACATTTTCTATAGGATGACACAGATTTAATTGGTTTTAACCCAGCTTGTCTAAGATCTTCTTCTCCAATCTTTTGTTGGAGATCCGACCGTATATAGCTGCGGTTTTCATGGTGACGCCCAGGAGTTCTGCCACTTCTTCCAGGTCAAACCCGTTGTCCATCAGCAACATAGCAAAAGAGTGCCTGGCCGTGTGGACCTTGATCTTACGGTCTACACCAGCCATTTTGGATATGTCCTTGACATAGTCTCTCATGTTCTGTTCTGATATATTAAACGGGTTATCTCTACAATATGTGAGGATCTCTGAGAGGCGGGAGTGGATGGGCATGGAAACGACCCTTTTGTTCTTTTTGGTCTTTAACAGGATCCGTGCACTCGACACCATGGACTCATAGGAGAATTTCTTAAAGTCACTGATCCGGTAACCGGCATAACAGGACAGTAGAAAGTAATAGCCGCTCATCTTCATCATGGGTCTCTTAATGGCGTCACAGACCGTTTTGAACGAGGCAATCTCATCTTCAGTGAGGTATTCAGGTATACCTTGTTCATATACAGGAACAACGTACGCCTTGTACCGGTCCTCTTTGATGAGACCACGGTTCTTGGCCTGTTTTAAGAACCCCTTGATGTTCTTCATCTTCTTGTGGACGGTGTTATGATGCATCTTTTTACTTCTCAAGTGCTGCTCGTACCAGTTTAACCAGGATACGGAGATCTTGCTGAAGTACAGATACTTATCATACTCTTCCAGTTCTTTACGGATGTCTTCATAGACTTCTATGGTAGCGTCAGCTTTTTTACCACGCATCTGCTGCTCATAGTCTACAATGAAATCTGTAAAAGTTTGCTTGGACAGAGCTTCACCACGCACAGCTTTCTGGAGCATTTCCAGGCTGACCTGGGGTACATCCATTAGATCCAGGAGGTTCTGTTCAATATCCACCATCTGCTTGTTGAGCATAGCCGTGATCTTGGCCCTATGGGGATGATTGATGACCTCCCGACCCTGAAGCTGATCTGGTCGCAGCTTGAAGTCTGTAGGAGCGTAAGCATGCATCCGGTTAAATACTACACGGATGGACAGTTTGTGGAGATTGTCTTTGTCGGGTTTAGCCTGGAGGTAAGGCTTGATTGTGTATCCCATACCACTAAGCTAAAAATTTACAACAGGTTTTACAACATGTTTACAACAAAGGGGCTAGAAAATGCCATAATATGCCACTTTAGACCCCTGATAACAGGCTAAAAATCAAAAGGCCCCTGGTAATCAGGAGCCTTCTGCGGACCGGACGGGACTCGAATGTTATTCTGAAACCCTTGTCTGGTTTATGTTCTAGCGTGTTAATCAAACAATTTACAACGGGTTTACAACATTATCAGAACCTGGGACTGTCTCCCATGATTTTTTCTTTGCTATAAAACCTCGTTCCACCTACACCGACACGGTACATATCCGGTGTGATTCTGCCTTTACTTACATACCCAATGAGGGTTACTTTCTTTATACCAAGCAGTTCACAAACTTGTTGTTCTGTGAGCCACTCATCCTGTTGGACCAACGCTTGTTTTACCAGGCGTTTTAATTCCAACCAGTCTTTACGGGGTACAGTGACTTGATCGGACATAGCAAGTTAAACTTTTTTAGTAAACTTTTTGTACAGATCTGTGAAACGTCCGGTAGCTGCATGCATAGGTGAGTCTTTATAACCCGGCATGTCTTTTAGTTCAATCTGGTCTACCAAATGCCCGTCTTCATTGACCTGTTTACCTTTCCTGATAATCTCTTTGATCAGCGTTTCTTTGTGATCTTCTGAATCAATACTGACGATCAGGATCTCAGCTTTGATCGGGATGCTTTTCCAGTCATCCATGATCTTGTCAGGATCTACGGTTTTAGCATCAGCTATACGCATCCAGGCTTCAGAAGCCCAGCCGATAGCACGGATGTCAATCCGTTCACGGACTTTTTCTGCAATCTCAGGAACAACGTTGTCTATAAACTGGTCTTTGCTTGCCTCATCTTTCATATACTTAGAGTCTATAGGAACAAGACAGATAGCACTTTTGCCATCTGGTTTGTGTGTTCCCAAAACCGTAAATGAAGGACTAAGGCCACCAGATTCTACGATCATCTTGGTTATAAGTTCCAAGTAATCTTCTCTCAGGACTTTGAATTCTTCTTCTGTCATGATTTAAGTATTAATCCCACCAATGTTTGAGTTTATAATGCATCAGCTTCCAGAAAATGCGTTCACATTTTTCCTGGTTATAACTTGACACTCTGTAGGCAAGTCTTTCTGTTTCTGATGCTTTGAGCTTGTATTTTTTACGAAGTTTCTTGGCCGTACGTTTATACTTAGCCAGATAGTCTTCCAGATGTTCTTCAATAATGGTATCCTGCATGGCCAGGTAATCACCGGTGACATCCACCGGTATAAAGTCATATGACTTCTTGATGTAGTCAAACATCTCAACTTCATAGTAACCATGCTTGATGCGTTCCAATAGGTTAAGGGCAAGAGTGATTTCTTTATTGACTTCCTCCACGCCATAGAACCTGTTAGCTACAACTAAGGTTTCCCTGGTGAACTCAAGTTTTTTCTGAAGGATATCAGTGATAAAAGCATTATCCCAGTGCCGGTCTCTATAGATGGTCGGCATCCATCTGATGATGTTTGTCACGCCACGCACAAATTCCTTAAGCCAACTGGGTACATAACGTAACCAGTTGTTTCTTTCCCAAGCAGTGTCTTTAGGTGTCTGAAGTTGCACGTAACGTTTCATTGTTTTCTTTTTCTGGATGATGGAGAGGTTCGCAAGTTTCACCTTGGCAACAGGGTTGAATGTTGTTTCTACAGACATGACACTGCACGTGACCATGCACGTTTACGCCAGGTGTTTGTTGATGACAAATAGGACAAGTGATCATAGTGAATTAAGTTTTTAAAGATTAAAAAAACCAGGGTGTGGAAACACCCCGGAAAATTTAAAAAATGGGACCAGTGGAGGTAGCCGGATTTGAACCGGCGTCCAATAAAGAAGACAATAGATAAATTCATTACATGCTTAGTACTGACGATCAAGAGGGAGATCCCCCGTCATCTGCACCGTAAGGGCTGACCTTGTTATGGTCCGATCCACCACCTGGTTTTGACATAACCAGGAAAACCGCCAGGCGTACAGTTTACCGCCCAGAAACTATCAGACATTGTGACCATAGGTAGTCTGACTAGCAGTGTCCGTTTCTGTTCCCAGGATGGACTTCCCGGTAGGTTAGGCTGCGATTGCAACTTCACCGAAGATAGAAGCCAAGATAGCTTCACCTTCTGCTACACGGTCAGACTGTGTCGTGCCGTTTATTGTTTTGCAGTTTGTTTAAGGACCACTTCTACCAAAGGTCCGCATGTTTACTTACCTCTCGCTCTATTGTCAATACCTGTTACCCCCATATGCTGTCTTTCCAGCTGTCATCTGTTTTCCCGTATTACACCTGCAGTCCAACGGCTACCACAGGCTTTTGTTTGGTGCTTACGCTTTCCACAGAAAACCATACAGAGTTTATGGTACTAACCATTTATTTTCTACTTTTTCTACACTATAAGTGTACTTAGGATTGTCATCCACTCTAAAATAGTAATAACCACCGGTTTGTGTAGCCTGGAGTCTGTGCATCCAGAACGCAGTTTTCTTGAGTTCGTAGATGATACTCTCGTTGCCAGACCAACCAAGTGTGTGGATCTCCAAAAGACCATCTTCTTCAAGGATGGCATCATCATAAGTCCAGATAGTCTTGATATAGTCTATTAGACCACGGTAATCATTCCAGAACTGACCGGTTTTGTATGTACCCTCATGTTCTATGAACATGTGCCAGTTCTTTATATAGTCTAGTGCTTGCTCTGTAGGATAACCATCATCAGTCATGAGGTTATCATTAGGATAAACAAATCCTATTGTTTGAATAGTTTCAGACATGTCTACTGTTTTTGTTTGTTCTTCAAATAGTACGTAAGAAAATCTCCTTTCTCACCAGATTTTTTCCATTCTGCTTTTAGCTCCTGGAGTTTTTCAGCTGCTTGTTTTGACTTAACCAGTGGTAACCGATATGGATCATTAAGAGGATCCAGGTTATGGATAGCTCTATACGTGCTGGGTGAAAACCCCAGGTAGAAAAGTCCATATACTATACCAATACACAGAGCACCAATCAAGACATCTGCTAGTGGCTTGAGATACTGCTGCGGTATGTAATCCATGCTGTTCCATAAAACAACCACAATAGCTGTGGCTAATAGGGCTTTAGTTCGTGGTTTCATCAGTTATCATTACTTGAGATGAGTATTTCGTCAGCGTATACATCAGTGGCAGAACCATCTATGTACACCCGAGCATGAGATTTATCAAACAGCTTTACAGAGTCACAACGTATACTGGTTGATGATTTAACCCAGCCATCCCCATAAGCAGTGAATACTATGTATGGTCGGTCTTTGCCTGACTGACAAGCTGTAAAAGCTACAAGGCAGATTAGTAATAGTTTTTTCATATTACGGTTTTTTGTGACTGCTCGTCTCCCCAACCAATATTTGTAGAAGCTCACTCTACTAGGTTGGGAGACGGAAGTCATAATTCTTGTTTCTTTACACAACCAGTTTAACCCATGGTGTGATCCGGGGAGCTTAAGACTTTTGCTGATCTAACCGATCCTGTAATACTTTTTTCATCTTCCACCAGTACATATATTCACCGCTGATTGGTGAATAAATTTCCATGTTACTTATTGCTTGACTAAAAGCAACGCTGATGTTGCCATCACATTCTTTTATATAAGTATCTGCTAATTCAGATGATCTGTCAGTCATGAATTCTTCAAGAGTCTGACGAGGTAAATCATACACCTTAGTAGGAAGCTTAGCTCGTATAGCATCAGGTTCTCTTAAAAAGTATTTGTTACCAAGCTCATACTCAAACATCATTCTGCGGGCAAACTCTATCATCTCATCAGCTGAGTATAGAGGTTCTTCTACGGAGATTTGCTCAGTGTCATCTTCAAGAGTGTATTCATCAACCATCGTTAGAACACTGATTAAAGCTTCTCTAAAGCCAAGATTATAACCGATAGCAGTGGGTTTGTACTTACTGTCTAGAAGTTCTTGGATTGCGTTTTTCAGTTTTGTAGCTGAACAAACTCTTCCATTTTTACATTCTGGGGTAAACTGTTCTTGTTCCATATAGTTTTTAAGTTTAATGCCAAAGATCTGGCGGTTATTTGTTCTCTAACTACGCACTTATACGCATTTTTACTTGTACCTACCCACCCATTGTACGCCTTGGGCGGTGGTGATTGTTTTTGGTACTTTTATAGGTTTTAGATTACTAACTCCAATATCCATTAAGTCAGTGCTATATGTACCACTACCTTGATGTGATATTTCATCATCACTAATAAACTCTGTTGGGTATTGGTAAAATAATGGAGATGGTTCATATTCAGTATCAGGTCTTGCTTGTTTATAAGCATGACTAATAGCCTTCCTCATATCCTCCTTTGTGTATTTATACTTCTCACGGGCTTTGTTGTAGCCTGCTTTGAATGACCCATAATTGTCTCCGCCTGTGTCATCATTATTAGACCACTTATGACCATTAATATCAAAAACCCATTCTTGAGCCAACTCATCAAGACCATCTTCCTGATGTCGGGAATATGGTGGTAGTAAGTCAACACCTTCAAGGATGGGTGCACCGTTGAGTGGGAGGTGGGCAATGATTTTCTTAGGATTTTCTACAACATCCCCCTTTTCATAAGGAGAAAAAATACCTGACATATCTTCATAGATAGTATCACCTTCTTTAATCTCTGAATCATCTACTACCAATAGGTAGTTTTGTGTTTTGATTAGTTTGTGTGTCATGGTTTCTGTTTTACTAGTTCTATAAGTTTCTTGAGACAAGCAAGTTCTGCTTCTTCGTAGGTGCATTCTTGTAAAAAATCATCAACCCTATTGTGTGTTGTTATTTCTACCACATAATATTCTGTATCTTCTTCCCAAACTTCTTCTATGGTATATAGTAAATTATGCTTCTCCCTAAACCATCTAAATGCTTGTTGGTATAGTGGTGCAGCAATGACATACTTGTTCTGATAATATCCTGTTTCTAACTCTTCATTGATATTATAAATTGCTAAACATTCTTCATCAAAACCTAATTCTTTAAGTTCTAATGCTTGTTCGTATGGAATGAATTCTTTGTTCATAGTTTATTTGTTTAGTTTTCTTAAATCCTCATCCAATCTTTCAAGAAATGATTCCTCACCATCATCTCCTGACAGTAGCCAGTCTATCCTGTGAGCATACACCTCAGCTAACCTTAGATACTTTACAGCTAACTTGAACCTTTCAATCACCTCATCGGGATATTTGTAGTGACATAGGTCTTCGGGATACTTCTTATACCAATCATCATCATGCCAGTGCTCATCCTTGAGTTCTTGCTTGGTCTTTGGTCTTCCACTCTTCTCTATCTCATGTTCAATATCATCAGCTATGTAGCCTATCTTATATTGGTCGTAGTTAAATCTTCCTCCGCTCATAGTTTTTCTATTTCTGTTTTTACATCTACTAAATACCCAACTGTAGCCATATCATCTAAGCTATGTGCTATATTATACATTTCATCCACGGCTATCAATGCACATTGTTTAGCATAACGGTTTCTGTTTAAATAAGTATCATCACTTATACTCATTGATTTTACAAGGCTAATTGCTTTTTCTTGTGGTGTCATGTTGTTTGTTTTTATTTACATTTCAAAG
>Ga0247722_10000046_pt1 | contig 79240 bp, 144 predicted proteins | sample MSEWelMarce3H_FC_FD_189094 | JGI IMG/M metagenome (GOLD analysis project Ga0247722, IMG submission 189094) | Subsurface sediment microbial communities from gas well in West Virginia, United States - MSEEL Well Study Marcellus 3H_FC | ecosystem: Environmental > Terrestrial > Deep subsurface >...
AACAATTATTAAAACAACCAATTAGTGTCCCTTCCGCTGGTAAGATGATTTCCACGTATAGGGGCAATGATACAGCTATTGAACTATTCGAAGGAGCTGCTAAGGAAACTAAGAGCAACATCTTCAGATCATCCGCATTTGAGTCAACACTCGAAACCATATTAATACCAATAAAAACAGGAATAAAATGGGAACCCAAGAACAAAAGATAGTCACATGGATGGCAAAATACAATGATACTGATCCGGAAGCTTTTGCGGATTATCTAAGAATGGAGTCGGATGACGGATGGAATACCCATATAATACAGCCAACACTTTTTAGTAATGATAGCTACGGCCCGAAGAAACTTCTTATGGCCGTTATTATATTTAGAAAATATGAACAATTTAGATAAAGAAAATATGAACAATTTAGATAAACAATACGCATCCTTGCTTCAGGATATTATAGATAATGGGATAACAGAGGAGAAACTTTTGGACATAAAGATATACACGGAAAAAAGAATCCAAATGATTAGACAAGAGGAGGAAGATGAAATCAAGAGGAAAAACTCAGTAAAAAATAAAACTAAATTATGCCAACTTACATCGGATGATAGAATTTTAGGAATACGAATTTCATGGAATGATGATTCTAATGGAGTTACAATAGATGAATTGGGAAATAGTTGGTCCGTTGATATAATTGGGTATTGTGAGGTTAGAGGATATGAGGATAAGAAAAAAAGAAAAAGTGACTATCATAGAATATCAATTGGTCATAAAAAGGAAGCGTTTGGTATATCAACATCCCTAAGTGATGAAGAATCGGAAAAACCATATTTACTATCTATTGATACTATGAATACAGGGTACGATTCCTTTTTCACTTTATCACCAGAAACATGGGAAAGTGATTTAATAGAGGCATTGAATACTCAGAAGGAATGGAGAAATAGAAGACATGATAAAGAAATTTTAATTTTAGAAAAAAAAGTTGAAGCTTTTTTAAAAAGCGGAAATAAAATTAATAAATTCATAAAGAATGCATAATATCAATAAAGAAAAATGTTATCAATCATCCCAGGAAGATCTTAGACAATCCGATTTGAAACATTATGATAAATTATCAACTGAATGCCACCATTGGTCAAGTGGTGTACCAAGAGCAATAAACTTCTATTATGATTATCAAATAATGAGTTTAACTGATAAAATAAAATTAGCATTTAGAACTAAAAGAAAAAAATGAACACGTTAGATAAACAATACACAGATTTACTTCAAACAATACTAGATTATGGTGTTGATAAGAAGGATAGGACAGGTACAGGAACAAAATCAATCTTCGGTTATACAATCAGACATAACATGAAGGATGGTTTTCCTTTACTCACTACTAAGAAAATGCCTTTCAAAACAATTGTAACAGAACTTCTCTGGTTCTTACGAGGTGACACCAACATTAAGTTTTTGGTTGATAATAATTGTCATATTTGGGATGGTGATGCTTATAAGAATTACAAAAACAAAACTGAAATAATGATGGGTCACGGATTTCACGGTACATTATTATCACAGGAAGAGTTTATTGAACGTATCAAAACAGATGATGAGTTTGCTAATACGTGGGGTGAGTTAGGTCCAATTTATGGTAAGCAATGGAGAAGTTGGAGATATTTTGCAAAGGCTAAAGGTGGTTATAATAGTAGAGATTATCACGGTCAAATAGACCAAATCCAAAACCTAATCAACGACCTTAAAACAAATCCAGACTCAAGACGATTAATGGTCAACGCTTGGAATGTTGGAGAATTAGACCAAATGGTTCTTCCACCTTGTCATTATGGATTTCAAGTTTATACTAGAGAGTTGAGTACAGTAGAACGAATGGAGTATTATGGTAAACATTACATGAAAGAAGATGAGGCCAAGTCATTTGATGATTTACTTAAAGTTGATTATGATGGGTTAAACATACCAACCAGAGCAATCTCACTGATGTGGAATCAACGAAGTGTAGATACATTCTTAGGTTTACCATTCAACATTGCTTCTTATGGTTTATTATTAATGATGTTGGCCGATGAAGTGAATATGGTTCCAGAGGAATTAATTGGGAACTTAGGTGACGTTCATTTGTACACAAACCATATCGAACAAGCCAAAGAACAGATTGGAAGAAAATATACTCATGAAGAAAGAACAGAATTGTTAAAACAAGCGATGGGTGAAGAAAATTATAATAAAGCGGTTGATGAATTAATGCCGTTTGGTGGTGGATTGAGTGAATATTATGAAAGCTATAAAATTCCGTATGAAACAAGAGAACCATTCGGGTTACCAAAATTGGTTTTGAATCCTATATTTCTAACTAACCTAGAGCATAAAGGATTTGATGAGGCTATAAATGGACAGGTTAATTTCGAGGTTGAAAACTACCAATCTCACGCAGCTATCCCAGCACCTCTTTCTAATTAAATATGACCCTAACAAAAACTATAAATCTTCTGCTAAGATGTACTAATAGCAATCCATATGGAGGAATGCTATCAATCGTCGATAATTATAAAGCAGCAGTTGAATTAGCAAATCTCTTTAGAGATTTTGCAGAGAGAGGACAGACTGACGAGGCTATGAATCTAGATGTTTCCCATTGGGATAAGGTAATAAATAGGTTGAAATCACATGTTGTAATGACAGGACCTATATTTAAAAAGTTAAAATAAATTTATTAAGTAACCAGTATATGAATAAAATTTTAGGAACGATTGGATTAATCATGATAGCTTCGCTAAGTATTAGTGGTTCTTTTATTTTTGGTCACGAATTAAGAAAAAATTCAGAATTAAGATCCCACAGGGAGCATGTAAGATTCCAAAGAGACAGCTTACAGTTAGAAATCTATAAAAAACAATTAAAAATTAAATAATGAAAGCAATAATAGCAGTAAATGAACTTGACTATATCGGTCTAAATGATTCCCTTCCTTGGAGATGCTCTGAGGATCTTAAACATTTTAAGAAAATGACGGAGGGTTGCACATTACTCGTGGGTCACAACACGGCTCAGAAAATGCCACCTCTCCCTGGTAGAACATTAATCAACGACGAAAGAGGTGTTATAATAACTGATGGTGTTGACTGGTGTATAGGTGGTAAGAAGACCTATGAGAAGTATTGTCATCTGTTCACTGAGCTTCATATTTCAAGGATAGAGAATAAAACGGAGGGAGATACCAGTTATCCGGATCTATCAGCTCTAAATCCAGAATGCTTGATTTTTGAATATAATTTCAAAGAAAATCAGAAATAATTTTTTATTCTCGAAAATCTTTTCTATATTTGTTCATAATTTATAATTAAATCGTTAGAAGTATGAAAAAATTCTTATTGCTTGCTGTTATTTTTATCTCTTTCTCGAGCAACGCTCAGAGAAAATGTACCATAGATGTCAAGGGATATGGCATGAGTGCTAAACCTGGATTTTTAAGCGAAGGGTTACATATCGATCTGCCGAATGATTATTATTTTCATCTGGTTGGTGAGAAAATAACTATTGGTATAGAGAACTTTGATAATATAGAAAAATTCAGGGAAGTAGAAAATAAATTTACACTTCTATATCAGGATAGACTCTGCGAGTATATGAACAAAAAAGGTGAAAGCTGTGGTGATACGGAGGTTTCGTATGAAATCCACAATAGTCCGATGTTTGAATATTGTAGAATAGTTTATTTCTATTATGATAGCTATATGGCTACAAATGGAATAATGAACTCTTGGTCATCAATTAGCGACGGTGATTATGAAATAATTATCATCTCCGACAGTAAAATATACTATACGAGAAAGATTAAAGTTAGAAAAGGTAACCTAGTAAATTGATGGATAAAATCATATTGGCACATTATATAAATGTCGGAAACGTTAGCCCAGCGAAGGTAGCTGAGATTATGGGAGAGATAAGCAAATCTCTAGTTGGTCAGGATGACGTTTTACATTACATCTATCCAATAACACAAGGTGATACCAGAGTCGATTGTATCAATCCAAAGCTAGTTACAGGGGATGAATATAAACATGCCAAGGAAGTTTTATCCTTTAATGAGAAGTTAGTAAAAACAGTAATTGACAAAAGCATGAATGATTTTAAATTCGATATGCAAAAAATAAGATAATGGAACTAATATCATCACACCCAATAAAGAAATCAGATTTAGGATTTCATGGTAATCTATTCGGAGGAAAATTAATGGCATGGATGGATGCGGGTGCTGCTGTTTATGCTATGGAAGCTTGCGATTCACCAAGAATGGTAACTATACTGATAGACAAATGTGTTTTTAAGAAGCCAGCTAAGGAGGGTCAAATTATAAAGATATACGGAGAAGTTCTAAGTATAGGTAACACATCCATCACATTATATATGGAAGCTAGATCCCATAATGTTTATTCAGGAACACAATCTGTAATTCTATCTACAAATATGAAATTCGTTCGTATTGATGAGAATGGAGATCCTATCCCAATATCTGATAAGGTAAAAGATAAATATAGGGGGAATGAGGAAAAGAAAGAATCCAAATAAAAGCATGAATAGGGAAAAATGGGTCAATGAACTAATGGGACATTGGGGACATATCTCGGAAATATCGGATAGAACATCTGTTTCAGATCTGGATAATAAAAACGATAATACTCCCAGTCTATTTCTTCCGATACAGAGGGTTTTTGCAAAAACTGTTGCGCTAGATCTTGTTGAGGTAAAGCCGATGTCTGCACCGAATGGTATGCTTCATTACTTTAATACTGATATAGTTTATACTGATGAGGAACAAATTGATATGGATGCAGAAAAATGGATGAGAAAAAATGTTGAATGGACAATAATAAAAACTAACCAAATTAAACAATGATACACTTTTTAAGAAACCCTAAAGGTCAAACATTAATAGAATGTGAAGCAATGGATGAAGATCTTAGTGCTTCTATTTATGTTTGGAACTATACAATTGAAATTTTAAACAGATCTAAACAATCAACAACAGAGGTTTTAGAATTTGCACGAACCATGGACGATCTTGATGAAATAAGAGGTCTTTGGTGGGAGAAAGCAAGAGAAATGGAAAATTGGAAATCAATAGATGATTTTGTTGCGCACCATTTTAAAGCTGCAGCTAAGAAATATGATTTAAAATATTTAACGGATTAAACAATGAAAAAGAAATTTGAATGTCAGAGAAAAAATATGAGATGCTTAAACTGGACTGCTATTATAGTGTGGTCTGTTATATTTACTATAGCATATAACATATTCAGCTGGCTGTACAATCTTATATTTTAATTTCTATTGGGAAACAAAGGATCCGGTTCTATAACTGTTTCCTTTTTACTTTTTAGATATTCCATGGCGGTTAAACCGACCTGGTCTATAAAACTCGGCATCTTGAATGGCTCCATACATTCTCCACCTACATTAACACCACCTACCAAACCTGGATTCATAGCCTCCAGTCTTTTAGAGATCATGTCTAAATATTCTTGACTTGGTTTCATTATCTTTTTTTATTTATATATTTATTTTTTTATTTCGATTCTTTTTATTATATTTGCATAAAATAATAATCAATGGGAACATACACAGGAATTCATTTAGGCATCTTCATAAAGGCACCAATAAAGGAAATAGAAATCACTGAAACTAAATTTGTGGATCCTGAAACCGGTAAAACAAAGAAAACTAAATTTTGTCCAGAAACAGGGAGAGAATTCAAAAGCGAAAAATTTACGAGAAAGGAGAAAAATTATCCATCGGCTTATATCCAGGAAGAAGGATATAACGAGGATGAATTCTGGCAACCTGCTTATCATGGTGGCGGTGAGGAATTTCAGGTGTTTCTATTGAATGGTAAAAATCCCAAGTATGTCATAGATGCCGATGTCGACGATCTTGATTGTATAAACTTCATCGGTAGAAACAATAACTATGAATCGATAGTTGAAGAATTCACCGAGGAGTACGAAAAATATATTAACTACTATAAGGAGCAGTATGGAGAAATCGAAATCTGCTATGGTCTAACAATTTATGCACACTAAAATGAAAAAAATCAGAAATGCTGTTTTCGAAACTAACAGCTCAAGCTCACACAGTATCTCGGTTTCAGAGGTAAATTCGGATGAGCTAATGGACAATGTGATGGTTATGAACGAAAATGATGATGTTGTCATTGAACCTGGAGAATTTGGATGGGAACAGGAAGTCTATAATGACTCTGTAACAAAGGCAAGTTATATGCTTACCTATATTAAAAATTACTGTGGGGATAGGGAGGAAGAATTTGAGTCAATGTTTAAAGATGTAATTAAGGAACAAACCGGATGTAATGATGTTATTTTTAATCAATCTGGAGACCAATACTACGAATTTGGATACATTGATCACCAGTCTTCATCTGATGATCAGCTTCACTGGGTTTTTGAAAGTAAAGAAACACTTAGACAGTTTATCTTTAATAGAGAATCAATACTAGAGACAGACAATGACAACCATTAATACGTACCAAAACGGTAACACAACTGTTACCTTGATGAGTGATGGCACAAAGATAAGGGAGTATGAAGGTACTCCCATTGTTTTTCATCCGGAAAGCATAGATGTAAAAATCACGGACTATTGTGATATGGGATGTGCTTATTGTCACGAGAGTTCAACTAAAGCTGGTGTCCATGGTGATCTTACTGTCCTACTCGAAACACTAAAGGATCTTCCCGCAGGTGTCGAATTAGCGATAGGTGGTGGTAATCCGCTATCACATCCTGATCTTATATCATTTCTACAAACCCTGAAGGAAAGAGGAATTGTTGCAAACCTAACGGTAAACCAAGGACATCTTAAGACTTTTCAGGAGATGCTAGTTTACCTTATAAAGGATGACCTTGTTAAGGGTGTTGGTATTTCTATAACCAACAACAACTTCACTTATGTTAAACCTCTATTGGAAATAAGCGACAATATAGTTTATCATATTATTGCTGGTGTAAACAAAGTTGATGACATGGAAAAATTAATCTCTCTCTGTAAATGCAAGGTACTAATACTTGGATATAAGCATTTTGGGTTTGGTGTCAATTTCCATAGCGATGCAGTTGAGAAAGAAATTAGAAAATGGTATATTCATTTACCTAAATATCTTGGAAAATGTGTGGTTTCTTTTGATAACCTAGCAATAGAGCAGCTTGATGTTAAACGTCTATTTACAAACAAGGGATGGGAGAAATTCTATATGGGCGACGATTTCTGTTTCACCATGTATATTGACGCTGTTAAGCAAAATTATGCACCAACCAGTAGAAGTAGTGACAGAAGATCTTTTGATCAGTACACGCTTCTAGAATACTTTAATACAGAAAGAAAATAACAATGGCAGTAATAGGAATACATTATGATGGTGGTAATACGTATGATGACGATGATCAATTAGTTGAACATGAGATAGGATACCAAAATGTTTACCTTCATACAGGTAAGGGTGAATTTATATTTGATTCTGGTGACTTTGTGAAGGATTGGTTTAATGCTAAGAAAAAATATGTGGAAGTGATGGACGAGGAACCATGGCTTTCTGGTTCATCCAGCTGTGATCATTTTATAACCGATGGTGCAAAGTTTGATAGTGCATATCTTTGCACTGATGCAGACGGAAATCCAGAGCTTAAATACATCGATTACTCGGACGAAAACTGGTTGTATAGTCAGAGGGCTGTTTATGATACTGGCTGGGAGATGTTTGTAAATCCTGGTGAAACACCAACATGGAAAGAATTAAGTGAATACTGTAAAAAATAAAAAATGGAATATTCTAAGTTTGAGGAGATAATTAAAAGAATGAAGAGCCATGGTGAAAAAAACAGCAAGGCCTTTGCGATTGACATAGATCTTATTAATTTCTGTGATGATCTGGAAACAATAATAAGTCTTCTAATAAGGGAAGTCTACGGGGAAGAAGGAGCTGAATGGTTTGATTGGTTCTGTTTTGAGGCAGATTTTGGGGAGAAGGATTGGAGCAAATCTGCAACATATGAAAATGTTGATGGTGTCATGAAAAAGACCAAGGAGAAGGGAGATCCAAAATGGGGAGCTAGTGACGAGAATGGTGAACCCATCTGCTATTCTATTAGATCGACTTGGGAATATTTGGAAGCTAATTATAATAAGAAATGAAAACAATAGAGATATCCGATGAAATGTACGATAAGCTTATCGAGCTTGCTACAGAAATGACAACACAGGATCCAAGAGGAACAAGAATGCCACATATGTTTCAGGTTAGATCTAATAAAAAAGTTTATGATTGGGGATTGAATGGACATGATAGGATCTGGATTGATTGCGGAAATTCTATTGAGATTGAATCTGCTAAAGATTTCATAGATTACCTTGATAGTATGGGAATCGATAGGCCATCAGATAATGATCTAATGAAGATATGGAATGATCCATATTCAAGTGTAGAATGGGCTGGGAGTGATTATGACATTAGTGATTTCATAGATACATTCTGTCCGGATCTTGGTGAATGCTCAGTTTCAGAGGAACCAGAGTATTCAAATTGTTTCTTTACTGCTAAAGCGTGTAAGGAACATATAAAGAGAAACGGCTATCATTATAGAAGCCCAGTTGATTATCTAAATCATGCATGGAGAAATCCAGAAATGGATTTGGTATCTGAATTTTTATGTCAGCTTGTTGGTAAAAAAATGCACACGTAATGCCATACCCAAAATACAAAATAGGGGAAAAGATAGAAATCATAGGTAACACCATTGGTTTTATAAAAGATGGAAAAATTGGACCTTTTTATGGAACAATTAGGGAGATCGACGGTAAAGATATTTATATAAAACCTAGGTATCAGAGATGGACAGGTCATTGGTACATGTGGGAAATTAAAAAAATAGAAAATGTCGAAAAGAGAAAGATCTGAGGAAATAAGACAAACACTTAAGAAAATTAAAACCTATACTATGAACGAATATCACCCGCCAAGATCTATATCAGATCTTCTAGAAGACGAAGAGGAAACTAAAAGAAAAAATGATTTCACCCAGTGGAATATAGTTGGTGATGGCAGTTATATAGCAGCTCCAAAAACCCAGAAGGTTCTATTTCCTGGTCTTTATGAACCACATTATAATAATAGAGCTAGTGAATGGGGTCTTATGAAGCAGGACGTTAACACTGATGAGCTTTATGAATTACCTACTAAGGAAATAGAGTTAATCCTAACTGACCTTAAGAGCTTCTGGGATAAAAAGGAAGAGTACGCCAAATATAAACTTATGCACAAAAGAGGAATCCTACTATACGGTGATCCTGGATGTGGTAAATCTGGTATTCTTCAACTTTGTATGAAGCATATAATCAAGGATCTGTCAGGTATAGTAATAAATGTTAAGGACGAGGATACAGTCAGAGGCTATCTGGAGGTTATTGGAAAACTAAGACAGATTGAACCGGAGAGACCAATTATAGTTATCATAGAAGATATAGATGGTATAGCTGCTGAGGGTAGCTATGTTACATCGCAGCTTCTAAATATGCTTGACGGGATTAAGCAAATTGAGAACGTTGTTTATATAGCAACTACCAATTATCCGGAGAAGTTAGCGGAGAGAATCACTAACCGTCCTTCTCGCTTCGATAGAAGGTATTATATAGCTCCTCCGTCAGCGGAAGTAAGAATGTCTTATTTAAAAAATAAACTCGGTAGCGAAGCCGAAATCGACTTTAGCGTGTGGGTTAAGGACACAGAGGGAATGTCTATTTCACATCTTAAAGAATTATTCATATCAGTATTCCTATTGGATAATAAATATGAAGATGCTCTTAAACATCTAAGGGATCTTAAGAAGACACCAAGAAGTAAAAACCAAAAAGGAGTAGGATTTAGTACAACATCAAGCCCAGATTAATCTTATGAAAAAATACGATAGCACGGTACTTATTAAATTAAGAAGAACCTATTCCGAGAATGAAGCTGTTATGTGGGCTTTAAATAAGCTGAAGGATATGTTTGTGGAGAGAGGGCAGAATAATGCATACATTCATGAGCTTGAGGATAAAGTCACTAGGCTTGAGAAGGAATTACTAAAGAAAGAAAAGCAAATTCCATTAACGGAAGAACAGAGAAAAGAATATGATCAATACGTCTCTATGAAATCTGAGATGGAAAGCAGGAATAAAATTCAAAAAGAATTAAATAAACTTAGAAAGGATAACAAGGATCTTGTTGGTCGGATAGCTAGAGGTAAATAAAATGAAGATAATTTTTTTAGATAATGATGGTGTTATTTGTCTTTCCAATAACTGGGGAGGCAGAACAAGAAAGTATGAGGAGTATAGAAAATTACATCCTGATGCAAATTCATGGAGTACCGTTGACGTTTTTCATAGATTTGATAATTTTGACACCAAGGCTGTTAGGGTTCTAAATTCTATATTGAACGAAACCGGAGCTGAGATCGTGGTTAGTTCCGATTGGAAAAAGCACGCAACATTGGAGGAGCTTGGTGACTATTACGAATCCCAGGGAATAGTTAAAAGGCCAATAGCTGTTACTAGAAGTTTTATTGGTTGTGAAAGACCTGAAAATTTTGGATGGAAGAGAAGCTTGATGTACGAACAGGAAAGATCATTTGAGATAAACCAATATGTCAAAGACTTCCCGGAAATAACACACTGGGTAGCTGTTGATGATCTTGATATGTCAATGCGGAAGGATTGGGGAGTTCAAAATTTTGTATTAACACCAAAAATGAGTGAGGGAATCAAACAGTCCGGGATAAAGGAAAAAATAATGTCCTTTTTAACTGATAATATATAGAGAATGAAAAAATACATATTCTTTTTACTCTTACCGTTTCTGATCTATGGACAGGATTGTGACAGCATAAAAAAGAATGTGATAATTGGAGATTCTTGTACCCCACTAATAGCTAAACATACAGAAAATGCAAAGCTTTCCATATGGAAGTCTGGTATTGGTATAAATTGGCTGATATATTCTCTGGATGTAAGAAAATCCGATTCTGATGTAGCGAATGTTATAATAAATATTGGAACAAATGATGCTTTTAATGTACATTCCAATATACGTAAGCTTTTTTCGAGTCTAAGAAGAGCATACCCATGCGCTAATTTTATAGCGGTTCAGGGATCATGGGGATGGGGTAACAATAGAAGAATAAAGGAAAGTAAGGTTAAAGCTTTCTATGAGATCTTTAGATCTTATGGGGCTTATATTATAGATCCACCGATTGGGTCTGTTAAAAATCCTCATTTGGATTTATATGTTTATACTCTAATCGGAAAAGAGATAGACAAAAAATTAAAAAATTAAAAAATATGTCAAAATTAAAAGTAATGGATTTCTATGCCGAATGGTGTGGTCCTTGTAAAACATTAGCTCCTATCATTAAAGATCTTATGGATGAATATGGGGATGGAGAAAAATCTGGTGTCCTTGTTGAAAAAATAAATGTTGATGACCATAGGGAATTAGCTGAAAAATATTCAATTAGAAGCATACCTACAATTGTATTCGAGAAGGACGGAGAGGTTCTTGAGCGAGTTACTGGTCTTCAATCTAAAGCAGTTTTAGTTGCTAAGATTGATAACTATACAAAGTAATTGGAATAAAAAAGCCGAGCATATATGCTCGGCTTTTTTATCTTCCTTGTCCTCTATAAGCCTTCTTGTAATTCTTAGAATTCTTATTTTTTGATTCGTTACTTTTTGCGTGACGATCGCATGATTTAGCTGATTTAGCTACAAATTTGTTTTCGGATGAGGATTTTGCCTTTGCCATGTTATTTTTATTTTTATTTCTATATATTTACTGTTTATTATAAAAAATGATCATATCTATAACATTTTTAAATAACCATCCCTCCACGCTTTTTAATCTACATAAAAAATCATATTCATACTTATAGCATATAAGTTCCTCTGCGTTCTCGTCCAGCTTTTCGCATCTCGAATATAGATATAGATGATATGACTCGTGAACAAGTACCGATGCTATATTGTTAATAGAATTAAGATCCATATCCTTCGTATTTATAACAATAGTTTTTGGTGGTTTCGTTGTTGAATGGTCGCCAATTAGAAATTCTATATTGTCACAATTCTCAAGCAGAATAGAATATTTATTTGGATCTGCTTCCTTTATTAGCTCCATTGCTTTCTCTATTTTTGGTTTCCAGTCTGCTGTATCTGGTATTTTTATCTGCGAAAATGATAAAAATGGAACGAATAATAGAAATATTATTGAATTTTTGATATACATTCCTCTATAGCTTTTTTTATTGCAATTGAAACCGTCATTTTAGAAAATGGTACCTTCCCGTCAACAAGCTCTATAAATGCTGCTCTCACCTCAGTGTCAGCTTCACCTATTCCCTCATATACTTTATCCATAAAATATAGCTTTATTCCAATCTGTGTTGTTTGATTGGTTCTCTCCACACCAACAACCCTTAGTGATTTCTTAGGTACACCAAAATAGTATATTTCTACACCAATTTTTTCTCCGCTCTCGGAAAGACAAAATTTGTTGGATAATTGATCCTCCAATATTTGTTTTACCCCAAATCTTATATCTCTGTTACCAAGTTCCCTTACTTTCGCTGTTGAATAAATTGAATCTATTTTCACACATGTTTGCGAGATCCCGTTGCTTGATAGTAAGAATGCTGCGATTAAAATTAATAGTTTTTTCATTAGTTTGCTTGTCCTGTTTTTATTAAGTAAAATTCTGAATATCCACCAGCCAGTGGATTGGTTAGGGTTATACTTTGACTACCCTGATATATTGATATCATATTATTATTTGCTGAATTTATTATATTCCATTCGTTTTTTGTAAATATCCTATAAGCTGGAATACCATTGGGCCAAGGATCACCATTTATTCTCCGATGTATTAAGTAAATATCTGTGATTGATAGAAGTGAATTTGCATTAGTGTTCATTTTATAGTAATCCATGGATGTAAAATTCTGTGCTAGAAGCTTACCACTAAAGTAATTAGCGTCACTTATATTTGGATTGGACACCGTTAAATTTCCGATGACTATTTGGAAATCATAAAGTGATATGTCTAGTGATGTCGATATACTAAACCAGCCCAATGAATTTGATACGTACGTTTGGAGCAATGAATACTGTGACCCTGAGGATTTCAATTTATAATATACATTAACATTAATACTAGATATTCCAATATTTTGTGAATTGTAGAATGCACCGGAGTAGCTAAAAGGTGTCGGATAATTTACATCTGCAATTACAGGTGTTCTTGTTGAACTAATACATCCTGTTGTTAAATTTCTTGCTTGCGCATAATAAACAGTTGAAGTAGAAATGCTTGGTGTCGTGAACATTAGAGTTCCAGATCCTCCAGGTAATACATTTCCTCCTGTTGGGTTTGAATACCAATCCGTAGTGATACCCGATGGTGCGGAAGCTGATATTGTTACAACTCCTGCGTTTGTTCTATATCCATTAAATCCACTTGGTGCGGACGGTGAGGATGCTGCACTACATGCTATTTGATGCGTAACAAAACCGGTGTAAAAATTAGTAAAAGTTTGATCTGCAGGATCACTCCATGTACCAAATTCCACTATGTATGGATTTGAAAAGGATACAGGTAAATCATTCCAACATGATCCACCACCCCATTTAGTAACTGCATAATCCTCATTGTTAGAATCATTAGGTTCACCTCCACACCAGTTATTATATTGTCCCGCTATATTACCCGCTGTTTGTCCATTTGCAGTTTTAATTAGAAGCCCGTTTTCGGGACCTGCATCGACTCTCCAATAACCTTCCTGTAACCGATCCGATAATGCAAACCATATATTATTCTGTGGTACGTTTGCAAAAATAAAACTTTCTTCGTTGGCTGAAGTTATAGTAACCAGATACCCTGTTTGTCCCTTAAAAGTTTGCTGACCTGATAGGATTTTTGAATTATCATAAGTAGCTGTAGTTGATATGGGTCTATAGAAATGTCCATTTGAAGGTAAATAATAATACCCTGTTGGATTTTCTGTCGCTGTTACTGCAATATAGATATTACCTGGTATTGATCCTATATTAATCTTCATTGATGAAAGAACCGTATTGATGTTGCTTTGTGTCCCTGTAAAACTGATCCTCGTAAAATTTGATGTGATTGTATATCCTATACTGGCAGAAATACCAGATGTTGTATTAAATCTCAGCGTAGTGCCAGATGGAGGATTTACCAGACCAACAGTAACCAGAAGTGTCGTTGTCGAATTAAATCCACTAATAGAAAATCCGCTAGCATCTTGGTTTAATGTGTTTTGTGTATATAGTGAAGCGTTTGGACTCGTTACTGCTTGGGAGAATCCAGAAATAGCCAGCAATAGGCAAAAATAAAAATATATATGTTTTCTCATAGCATTAGTCGGGTTCCGCATGTTATTGTGTAATTCATAGTAGCATCATTAATCTGCATGGTGCTACCCATATTGATGTTAAACTTAAATTTTTTAGTTATACCTATATTTGTTCCTATGCTCGGTATCATAACATATGGGGATTTCATAACAACATCATCAAGATAACTTACATAGGGAGCATACACAAACAGATTCATGATTTTAACATTAAATCTTTTACTAAGTTTAAAATCATACATCCCTCCAGCTATAACTGCGGTACCTATGAAGGTTTCCTTATAAACCTTACCCGCTGAGCAAGTAGCCATATAAACTATCTTCACTTTTTTAATAGAACGTACCTGCCCGAAAGCTAATGTTAGGTATTGTGAACCATATCCTTCAAATCCAAGGGTTAATGTTCCAGATACCAGTGTTGTTGATTTAGGTTTAATCCAAGCCTGAAATATTGTTGCATTAGGACCTCTGTTTGCTGATGTATAATCAACTAAAACCCCATGTGCAGCTCCACCATCCCATCGAAGTGATGTATAACCACCTGTAGCCTTAATGCCGCTGGTTACATCGGAATTTTTAAAGTTAAATCCTACGAAATCGGAGGAAGCTATTACTGTCGGTTTACCACCGCTTTCTTTCTGTGCTGCGCTGGATTTCGAACCACCGGAGGTTGAATTATTTGATGATGCTATTGTGCTCGTACCCCCTGCAGTGATGTTAGTTTTTCCACCACCAGAATCTGATCCTGATGTTTGCTGTGATTGTGTTGTGCTATTACTGGTATTGCCCGAATTACTCGATCCCGTATTTGATGATGCCTGACTTGAGTTTGTATTGGTACCCGAGGAATTTACACTAGTCTGTGAATTTGTGGTCTGTGTACCACCTGATTCACCTGACGTCTGTGTTTGATTTGTGTTTGATCCGGTATTCTGTGAACCACTAGATTGATTCACTGACGTATTACCTCCAGAAGTACCGGAAGATTGTGACTGTGAACCACTGGATTGATTCGATGAAGTAGTTGAACTACTGGAAGATTGTGACTGTGAACCCCCGGATTGATTTCCCGACGTATTACCTCCCGAGGAGGTTGGCGATCCTGTTGGTTGCTTTTGGTTTCCATTGCTATTTGAACTGCCCGAATTTGTTTCAGAATTACTTATTGTTCCAACTGTACCACCCAATATGTTGGTCGAACCCGATGCTATATCGGCTACACCAGAAATGCTCGATGTTAAATCAGCTAAAGTTGTTAATGAATTTATAATTCCTATAGTTGTGTATACCGTTCCTTGTGTTATATTGATTGCTGTGGGTAAACCAACCATAACTGAGCAGGGATTGTTACTACCGAATGATCCGTATACACCATTGGCCCAAGTATCAAACGTACCGTTATTGAAATCACCAGGTTGAAACGTTTGTATCTGACCGTAATATGTAACTGTTATCCCGTTAGTAGGAACCTGTATAGTTTTTGTAGATCCTGTGCATGGGTCAATATAAGAGTAATTGAATGTCTGTGAAAAACAGACATTCGATATAAAGAACATTATAATAAATAAGACCCTGACATGCATTACGATTTAAAGATTCCTTTTTTAATCATTCTGGAAACTATTCTGGATGCAGCAGTTTCTAATGATTTTTTTGTTGTTGTTCCTATTGTTGACTGGTTGAATTTAATATCACTTTCGTCAACTCCGTCCAATATTGAAGCTGTTTTTATAGTTTTAGCCTCTCCTAAGCCAGATCCAACTAAAACCTCACCGCTTTCCGAATCGACAAATTTTACTTGTAAACCGAGTCTTGTTACCTGTGTAGTTTTAGCTTCACCATCTATTTTAATAACCTCATCCTCAGAAACTGAAAAGTCGTAAACCTCTATGTATACAAAATATTTAGCAAGCTTAATTTTTCCTTTGCCGTCCACTTTATTTTCGGTAAATCCCTTTGCTGATGCTTTGAATTGTGAAATCATTCTCTCTTTTATTTCAAGCTTATCCTCAGTGAAAACAAATCTATTGGTCATTTCTAAAAATTCTAATACTATATTAGTAACACCTAGACCTACTCTCTTATCCTTAAGCTCCGGATACATCTCATACAGCTCCTCGTTTATACCTATTTTTAATAGCTGTATAGGTATCTTTATGGTATCATTGTATTCAGAAACTAAATCTATCGATTGGGTTTTTTCAAATGAAGCTTGATAGGCTTCTGTTTTAACAGAGCCTATTTGTGCCTTACTTGTTAACGCAAATAAGACACAAATTAATAATATTGCTCTCTTCATTTTGATTATTTCTGTGCAGTATCAGATAGTGTTACCCCATCCTCTTCATCAACCTTTTGGATGAGCATTTTATCTCTGTCCTCTGAATTGAACCAATAATCAACAACTTTATTTAGATTACCTACAAATGCACCAAGAAGGATAAGAAGCATTTCTTTCCAGTCCTCTCCGATAGATGCTCCTAAAAATACTCCTGCATTAATACCAACTATAATTAGAGTAAATAAGCCTAGTACTATTGCAGTTATTCTCCAACGATTGTTTTGCATTTGTTGAAGCATAAAGTAGAATCTATTTTTATCGTCTACTTTTACAAAATCGGATTTAACACCGAATAACTCTTTGATTTTCATGTTTTGTTTTGTTTTTTTTGTTTTTAATCTATTGATTACCAAGGTGCGTCCTCTGACTCACTCTTTTTTTCCTTCTCCTTCGGAGCTGCTACTTTTTCAACGGTTTTCTCCCTGATTATGGTTGTTGTTCCACCACCTTGCTGTTTTTGCTGATTTGTGTTGTTATTAGTTAAATTAACAACAACCGGTGCAGGTGCAGCGACTTCAGTTTTTGGTTTCTCCTCATCTTCAGATTGACCTCCAAACAATTGGGTTGATAACCAGATACCCCCACCACCAATAACGGTGGTAAGAGTTCCAATTATAGTTTTCTTTAATCCAGTCCAGGTTCCGTCTGATTCTGGTACGTTCGATTCTTCTGACATCTTAATTTTATTATTTTTTTATTATTTTCTCAGATTCTATCTGATTCTTAGCCTGCAAATAAGCTACATATACTCCACTAGCGAAGCTTTGTAGATCATAGCTATATGTATAGGTACCTGCTGGCATTTCTTTGTCTAAAATAACGGTTTTAATAGCCCCGTTCATATCAACGACACAAAGCTTAACGTTACTAGATTCTTTCACGTCAAATTCTATATTGACTAGATTTGTTGTTGGATTTGGATATACTGTCATCATTTCTTCAGTTTTTAACCCTGTCGAATTTGAAGTTTTATAAACCATTAATATTCCATTGGCTGGAGTTATTGACATATCCTTGGAGTTTTGATCACCTGAGAATTTTCTAGTTGTATAAAGAGGTGAAGATCCCCAAGTACTCTGAGGTGTTTTAGCTATAAATCTAAGTGTAAATAGATTATAATTGTTTGGTATTGAATATGCCTTATTGTTTGATGGATCGTATCCTCCCCATTCTATCTCCCCATTAGTTGGATTTAAAAATGAAAGCCAGAACATTGATTTCTCTGAGTTTTTGATGTCTTTAAATTCCAATAGATTCTGATCGTATATCATTCCGAATTGTAGTGCAGATATAGACTCACCGTTAGTTCTGATAGTAACTGGAATTTCCACTAAATTTCCTTCGTTAACAGATATGCTTGGTACATTTAGTTCCATAGATGATGTAGGAAAGTCATAATCAACCTGTGTATCTATAACATTTTCCGTAGCAGCAGGCATTCCAGGAGAAGGTACTACCGAAACAGATATTGGTGTCATACGTGCCATATGATATCCAGTACCGTTAGCATCACCAGTAACCATTACATAATAAACTGATGGTGCTTGTGTTGCACTAGTTATATCAATATAAAAATCGGTTTGTCCAGGTATCGTCGATGTGTGATTTGTTGACGGTGAACCTGATATAGTTGCATATTCACCAGCAGTAAAGAATTTAATATCTGCTACGTTATTAGGCCATGATGTAAATCTACCAGCAACTCTACCAAATACGCCATATGCATCAGTTACAGTTACACCATATGAACCATTAACATCAGCTGCGTAAAATTGAAATCCTGTAGGAGTTCCATTACCAAGTACCCATTGATTTATTAATTCAGCATCAGTTGTTGATATAACATTCCCTGGTGTCATTGTGCTTCCTGTTACAGCTATACGAACATCATAATAGGTCAAATCTATATTTTCAGTGAACTGGTAATGACCGTTTATATCTGTAGTATATGAATTGTGAACCGACCATGTTGTTGTTGTCTTAACCTTCTTTTCAAGAGTGAATGGTAGGTTTTTAGCGGGAGTACCTGTTACATTGACAAAATCACCACTGTATGTAAGATTCTGAACTGTCCATATACCACCATAATTATGTAGGGTTAATGGTGTATCCAATCCATTTTGATTTGCTGCAATTTCTGGATATGTATTAAGACCTACCCATGTTAAATTTGATATTGCTGAAAGCGCATAGAAGGAAGCAGCAGGTGCGTGGGTAAAAGTAACCTCGAATGTTTCTCCTTCAGGTAGAGTATAAGTACTACTGTTACCTGTATAAACTAGAGTTATAGTTACAAATCCATTTGTTGAATCTGTAATGTATCTTAGATCGAGATTTGTAGTAGAACCAACTAGAGCAACTGTTGCACCAGTAAATGCAACTTTGTCATAGAATAATCTAAACTGTAAACCTGTTATTTTTTCAGCTGATGTTGACGTATTTCTAAATGTCAATTTAGCTTTAGAAACACCTTCCGTTGATGTACCAACTGTGTAATTTTGGGCAAGTATGGTATATACACCATTACCCGGAGCTGCTGGTCCTTGCGAGAATCCCAAAGTTGAGGCGCATAGAAAAACAGCGATTAAAAAAATCTTCAATTTGTTCATGTTATGTTATGTTTGTTTTTTGGTTTATTTTAGAAGAGCATAGTACTCTTTAAAATGCTTTAATCTGTCCGGTAATCCAATAGTACCACCATTTACTCTTTTCGTTACTGCAGTAACCGTTGCATCATCTGCTCCTTTGTCACATATTGACCAAAGACCATTTGAATTAAAGAAGAAAGCTGCAGAAGCTAAAGGATATTTAGTTGCAACTAAATCCGGATTAGCAACGATGTCCTCAGGCACCATTTTATCAAAAGCAGTATAATTCGATTTACCCGTTAATTGAATGTACCCTCTACCTCTGAATTTGAAGCCTTCTTTTGAAGATTCGTCGCCATTACCCATTCTTGATGCATAAACTCTAGCAGCAATCTTTTCTGGTTGTCTCGCATAAGATTCGTTTAATGCTCCTGGAAAATATTTAGGAAATATCTTCTTAAGACCATCAGCTGAATAATTAAGATTCTCGTTAACCGCTTTAAATCCACCGCTTTCGTGTCCACACTGTGAAAGAAAATGAGCTAATCTTAATGGATTAGTTATATTAAAGGCTTTCGCTGTGTCAGGAATTTGTGCAATTACTGATTCAGGAATGTGACCCTTTAAAGCTTCTAGTTTGAACGAGCTAGCAGGAATTGTGGTTGCAGTATTATCTGCTCCAAATAATTTCCCCCAAGTCCCATCTCCAACTATACCATCAGCTGTTAAGCCATTAGCAGCTTGCCATGCCTTTACAGCTTTTTCAGTTCCTGGTCCGAATGAGCCATCAGCGGCTAGACCTAACTTAGATTGGAGTTTTTTTACATCATCTCCACTTGATCCAACTTTTAAAATCATAGTTTGTTTTTTTTCATTTATATATCCCCTGGCCCCCTTGGAAATTATGAAAATTATCTTTCGACTTTCGAAACTTTTTCATTTTAATCTGTTGAATATCCATAAACAATAAGTTATGAGATATATTTCTATAGATGTGGAAACCAGCGGATTAGATCCGGAATCAAATCAAGTTTTATCAATAGGTGCTATAATAGAGGACTCTGAAAATCCTCTACCACTGGACAAGTGTCCAAAATTCCATGCTGCCATTAGACATGATGAGATAACAGGCTCGATGTTTGCAATAAATTTGAATCGGGAGTTGATAGAAACCATAGTTTCATATCAGGAATGTAAAAGTCAGGAAGAGCAGGATGATATAGAGGAATCATCAGGTATGAGATTCTATCACAAAGATGATATTGTTGAAGCTTTCTACCATTTCCTTTATCTTAATGGTATGGTTAAGGTTGATCCTAATGCAAACATGATGGAGGCTATTCATAAAACTAACAGGGATGGAAAATCGGTTCCTGTACTAACCTCAAGAATAAAACCAACACATATAACTGTGGCAGGTAAGAACTTCGCAACTTTTGATAAGCACTTTCTGGAGAAGCTTCCCAGATGGAAACAAGTAATTAGAATTAAGCAAAGGATATTAGATCCTGCTATATTATATGTTGATTGGAAGAATGATTCAAATCTTCCATCTTTGGGTGAATGTAAGGAAAGAGCGGGGATAGAAGGTATCGTGACCCACAATGCTCTGGAGGATGCATGGGATGTTATAGAATTGCTAAGAAAAAAATACTAAAATGAACTATACAAGACCAAATGACGAGGGATATAAGGATTCACCAAAGGACTGGCTGAATTCCTCACTTATATTTTCTAGAGCTTTATCAATTCTACTTGATGAGGATGAGGGAGTTGTTGTCTCTATTAAGGGTGATGCAACAAATCCAATAAATCCGGAGAGTGATAGAGTTGTGGTATTCTATAAGGATAAGATGATACACATCGACGATATACAGGATCCATCCCTAAAAGAGGGTGATTTTATTAGAATAATAAAAATGGATGAAAATTAAATTATATAAAAATGAAAAACAAAAAAATTAAAGAGGATCAGGCAGAGAAAGCAAAACAAACCGAGATTGTTGTTGTACTTGATAGATCTGGATCTATGCAATCAATCGCTGGATCAACAGTGGATGGATTTAATACTTTCCTTAATGAGCAACAAAATGCGGAGGGTGAGGCATTTATGACACTTGTTCAGTTTGATGATAGGTATGAGGTTGACTATAAAAGCGTTCCAGTTAAGGACGTTCAACCATTAATTAATGGCGAAACCTTTAAACCTAGAGGAATGACTGCTCTGTTAGACGCAATCGGCAAAACTGTTAATGAATTGGAAACTGACAGGGATGTTGTTTTTGTTATTATCACTGATGGTGACGAGAACTCCAGTAGAGAGTACAAAAGAGAGGCAATCATGGCAATGATTAAAACTCTAGAGGATGAGAAGGGATGGTACTTTTTATTCTTAGGAGCTAACCAGGATGCAATAGCTGCTGGTGGTGGAATGGGTATTACCGGTAACAAATCATTCACGTACAGTGCAACTGACGATGGAACAGCTAGTGCATTTGCATCATTTTCTAGTAACATCTCCAGCTATAGATCTTCAAAATTAAATTATGCTTCCATGAATATGGATAAGGAAATAACACTAAATGATCTGCAGGGTCTTAAGAGAAGTCTTGACTTCAGCGAGGAACAAAGAAAAGATCAGGAAAAAAAGTAATGATTAAAGATCTATCTGACGATGATTTGGACATGGCAATATTCGAGATGAATGTCTGGAATGTTATAAATGATCTGGATGACAGAATAATAGAATTAGAATCCAAGGAATCTCTTTCCGACGAGGAAAAACTCGAGTTGGAGAGATCGAGAATAAGATTGAAAGATCTTTTAAAAAGGATAAACAATAAAAAAGGACTCATATGAGTCCTTTTTTATTTTTGTTATTATGTATTATGATTATCTATATCCGTTTGCCATATTATTATTCATACACTCGTTAATCTTGTTAGCAACGTGATCTTGCTTAGATTCATTAATGTATCTTGATATTTTAGCAAGTTCAGGGTTTGTATAATCACCTGCGTCTAAATATTTATCGACTAATGCATGAAGTTCTTTTTGTGACATGTTCTCGTAGTCATCATCAGCTAATACCTCAGCTGGTGCTTCAACTTCATCTTCATCATCAGGATTAGCATATTGATCATCCTCATCATCATACTTATTATAATCATCAGTATCTTTAATTCCAGCCTTTTCCATTTCATAATCATTCAATGTTTCAGCTATCGTATCAATGATTTCCTGAACTCCTTCTCTTCCCTCTTTTGTTCCCGCCAATACATTACTGAATAATTCAAGAAAGTCTCTTGCTGGCATTCTCATCATTTCTCCAAAAACGTATTCCTGTAGATTTTTTATCTTATCTGACTCTTTAAATGTATTAATAAAATCTCTTAAATCTGCTGCCATTTCTGGACCGAATCTAAGATCCTCTAATTCATCAGCTAATGAATCTGTATTTGCAATGATTGTTTCTGCTCTTTCCGCATCATCGGATGGTAATGCAGCTGCTGTTATCAATTCATATACACCTTTCACAGTTTCATGGAGTAGCATAACAAATTCAGTACCCAATGCATTTATTGTTGGTCCTATAGAATCCATTAGATCTTCAGCATCTTCAGCATCGATCTCGTCATTATCCATTAAGTCATCAATGATTTTCTGTGCTAATTTTTCAGATTCATCTGGATCCTCTGGAGTATCCCATTCAACTTTAACTGATCCTGCAAATCCAGATTTGTCTCTTGTCCACATTTCTTTTTGTACATCCATAGGAATTGCCCAATCGAAGAACGATGCAATTTCTGTGATCTTATTAAGAAGCATTAAATATTCTTCTCCTTGCTCTCTTCCCAGAATTCTAACTAGTCCTTCCGCACAATCTTCAAGGTTTAGAATTAATTTGGTATTTTTTGCCATACCCTGTGCTATATTATTAGCAATCTTTCTTCTGTGTACCTCTGATATTATCTCTTCGTCCTCAAGAGCCTTAAGCATCTGTTCTGTTGGTGGTTCTGATGGAACGTCCTTCATCATATTCTTGATCTCTTCGTCCCTTTGTAATTTTACATTAAGCTTAACACCATCAAGTATATCACCATAGTGTTCTAATATAACTTCAACAGCTAGATCCTCTAATGCATCTTCGTGTCCTCTTTGTATCTGTCTCGCTCTACTAACATATTGCATAAACATAGGTATTTCTCTACCGAATCTTCTCTGAAACTCTGCATTTATATTTTGTGCTCTTGTTTCAACATCCTGTAAATAATTTCCTGGTACTCCACCAGTTCCACCCTGACCAGGAATTCCTGGATTTCCTTGCAATGATGCTTCGTCTATTGCATATTCATCAAACTTCTTAATCATTATATTTAGCTTTTAATTTTGGTAAATTAAATTCCAATGGAATTCTATTTTTTCTCAATTCCACCATGAATCTAGAAACAACGTCTTTAGCAATTGCTTTTGGCTGTGGATCAGCAGCTGGTTTATCTCTTCTTATAGGACTAGGTCTTTGAGGTGTTTTTCCTGGTGCAGTACCTGGTTTAATTGTTGGTGCCGGTCTTGAAGGAGCTTCTTGCCCTGCAGCTTTTGGCTGTGGATCAGCAGCTGGTTTATCTCTTCTTATCGGACTAGGTCTTTGAGGTGATTTTCCAGGAGCAGTTCCAGGTTTAGTTGTAGGTGCCGGTTTAGTTGGCGCCTCCTTTGGACTACTTGATAAAAACTCATCAATTTTTGTATAAATCATAACTATTATTATTTTTATATGTGGATATATATATCCAAATCTAATATTATAATTATTATGAAGAATCAAAGTTTTCGTACCTTTTTCGATATCGAGCCTCTAATGGAAAACGTTCAGGATGCAAAATCCTACCTAATCAAGAGCTATGCAGAAAAAAACAACATTAAGGCATCAGATATAGATGATGAAACAAAGAAAGATATAACAAATAACCCGAAATTTTTGGAAATCAAGGATCTTATGGATAAAAATAAGATGCCAGGTAACACCTTTCCATTTCTTATGTTCCGTATTGATCAGGGCGCAACAATTGATCAGCTTGAGGAGATTATCGAATTATTGAAAGATAATAAAAATAATCTCAATTCTCTTCCGATGACCGTTATTGAATATGCAAAAATCGACAGAAGAAAGAAAAGCGATAAAAAGGGGGATGACGACGACTATAGACCAGGATGGGAAATGCTTAGAGATGATCTTTCAAACATAGAGAGAAAAAGAAAACTTAAAAATTTCACAGATAGATTAACTCCTAGAATGAAAGAATATGTTTCTAAAAAAGCATCGACAAAGCAACTAGAAAAGTTAGAAGAGATATCCAACCAATTAAAACTTATGCCTAAAAATGATGAAGGTAGAGAAGCATGGGATGCTTTCTTCTATCCGGATCTTGGTGTTGTTAATGAATTTGGTAAGGTTAAAGGTAGAATGGGATCTTACGATGACGTAAGAACGTATCCAGATTATAAGGAACCTGCAAAAGCGCTAGATGGTATAATATTCGATGCAGAGCAATTCATTGAGAAATGGGGAGAAGATGAAGATGCTGTTATTGCTAAGATAAAAGCTCTTGGACCTCAAGCTGGTATTATTTATGCTAGAGATGGATTTTTAATTATGTCTGCAAGAACACCTGATGCACAGAGATTAGTTTGTTCTGAAACAGGATGGTGTATCAGAACTGATTCAACTTTCTGGAGTTATAGTTCAGGTAGAGTACAAATAAATGTTATCAATAATAATATACCAACATCTGAAAGAAATAGCCTAGTCGGAATAACAGTAAATAAAAATGGTACTGTTCACACTGATGCAGATAGACCCAATGGAAGAATACAAGCACCAGGAGGAGGAAATTATACAGGGAAACCAGCTTCGGAATTACTTAGAAGAATTGGTGTACCACAAGCTGGTATAGAAGCATTCGAGAGAGAATTTCCAACCGAGGCTGATATAAAGATCGCTCTTGAGCTATTCTTTAAGGATTCAACTAAATTAACACCGCTTGATATAATAACATCACTTCTAAAATTCAACAGAGGATTTTTAAGTGGAAGTATGTCAGAGGATCACTGGGAAAAAATCTCCGCTCTTGTATCACAAATAATCTCAGAATTAAAGGGCTTAACATCGAAAGATTTCCTTAGAGCTTTCCTTGGAGGTGAGAGAGCCGATAGTATGGGAGGTATATTTAGCGAAGCGGCATGGAACATATTCGATAAGCTTGTTAAGAATGATTATACACCAGAGCAAATGAAAAAGTTATATACCGAATCATTATTAGGATATGAGGCTATGGAAGAAATCATGCAAGATATAGAGGCTGGCGATTATCCACACATGAAGGAAAGCGACATTAAGGGTATGAAAAATGCATTGGAATATAAAGATAAGTCCTTGGCTAAGTTTAAAAAATTAATCAAAGATGAATAATAAATATTCTAAAATTACTGAACCAATAAAACATAAATAAAAATGGAAAAAACACACAAGGTAATAAAATTTGGAGACTATATTCTTGAAGCTAGAAAGAGATGGGATACATTGAATGACAAAACTAGCGATATCTATAGAGCATTTGAAGAAAGCAATGAAGGTAAAGATCTAGCTTCCATAGGTGTTTATGTAGAGGAAAGAACTCCGAGTGTTATTGTATTCAAAAGAAGAGGTGGACCAATGGCAACTGTGGAAGCATGGAAAGATGGCGATGGTAAATATTGCTACGAGTACACGTCCAGTAAGAAAGGTGTTGAAAGATACAATCTTTCTAGATTTGATACACCAACTGCATGTCTGAGAGGATTTCTTTTAAGAATTATAAGAAATAATATACCCGCTGCTATTATACCTAAAAAAGACATACCTAGTCTTAATTTTAATGAGCTTGTGCCTATTGGTTCACAAATGGCATTTCCTGAAATTCTTGCAAGAATGAAAGGTGCAATCGGAGGAGAGGAATTAACGGACCTCGATGCTAATGCAGTTCAGAGATTGCCTATCATACAGAATCTTGAAGATATGGGTATGGTTGGTAGAAGAATTGATAACAGAGAGACAATTATAAAAAAAGTTGATATCATTTCTCCCAAATATAAATTCTATTCAAGAGCAGCATTTAGAGTTGGTGAAATATACGGTAAAACAATTGCCGGTATATTAAAACTTAAATATGATGAGCTTAAGAAATCAAGCAAGGGTAAAGGTCTATTATTCGACGATGGTCAGGAAATATGGAGGGTTAATAATTCTAACCGTCTTCCCCTTAATAGTATCAATTATAGAACTGGCGACAATTCAGTTAAATGTAACATTCAGGACGAAGAAATATTTGGTTCGGTTTTTGTTTCTATATTCATCAGAACATTCAAGAGAGCTAAGGGAAGATATGAAAATGAAAAGCTTATAAATCCTAATGCTTACATAGTAAGAAATGAGGGTCAGGAAACTATTGATGTTGCAACGGAGCTTAATGGACTTCTATCCGATTATTTTACTGAAGCTGCTGCAAGATTGGAACCTACTATATTTATTAATCCTGAGGATGATGACAACAGACCTATAATGGATAATGCTAATGCATTACTAATTAAATATCTTATGAAACATGGATCAGCGGAGATAAGAGAGAGAATAATGAAAAATTCAGATCTTGATGAGCTTGTTTCTATTACTACTAAACATGAAGATATAGATGATGCAACTAGAAAATTAATTAGAGTTTCTAGAGCTCTTAGATTCATTTAATGGAAGCAATTGACGAAAGAAAAAAACAGGAAGTCTGTGACGGATGTGGTAAGCAAATAGCTGATCCCGAAAAGGAATGCCCAACATGTGGAGCTTTTCCGCATAAGGCATATCACGAGAGAGCAGCAGCTAAAACCCTAAATATTTCTAAGTGGGTCCAAAGCTCACCAGTCATGCAACCAAATCAGAAACTAAGTGAGAATTCACCACCTCTGCGAAATATAATACCATTTGATGATTTTTAAAAAAATTCCGGCTTTGTCCGGAATTTTTTTTGATATATGAGTAGAATATTTATGGAAAGAAAAAAAATAGGAATTGTAATATTAGCTACCAATTCATACTTTGTACTTGGTATCAGATTTATAAAGAAATTTATTCATCACTATACTGGTGATTGTGAGATTAAGTTTTACTTTTTCTCCGATACAGATCCCTCTGATTATCTACAGGATGATATAAATTTTGAGTATCATACATCCAAGCATGATAGCTGGGTTGATGCTACCAATGATAAATTTAGAAATATAATCAATCTATCAGAATGCAGCAGTGATTATCTATATTATTTTGATGCAGATACAAGTGTATCCAAAGATTTTACTGAGGAATGGTTTATTGGTGATCTTGTAGGTGGTGAGCATTATGGAAACAAAACATGGCTAGCTAATGGTGTTGGGTTTGATAGATTTGAATTATCCAAGGCATATGTTCCCTTAGATAGCACATTACCATATACATACCATTATGGTGCATTTTTTGGTGGTAAGAAAGATAAGGTTGTCGATTTTTGTAAAACCCTTAGAGAATGGCAGATTGAGGATAAAAAAATACCGTATGAGCCTGGAGTGAATGACGAGAGCTATATAAATGCTTATTTTCATTTCAATCCACCTACATATACGGTCCCATCCGAGAATTTCAAATTTGATATAAGTCATAAGGGAGGAATAGGAGAAACGAGAAATACCGCTCTTGATATATCTGGACTTAAACTAGAGATGCTTGGTTATAAGGACGTTCCCTTTGATATAATGGACAATGTAATAATACCAATCAATCGATGATAAATTATCCAATAGTATTAACAAATATGAATAGACTCTCGACCTGCAAAAAAATGGTAGAGGATCTTTTTAAATTAAATGGTAATAGCAGAATTACCATAATAGATAATGCTTCGACATATCCTCCTTTACTCGATTGGTATAATGAGATTGAAAGTGATGTTAATATTATAAGAAATCCAATAAATGAGGGACCATGGGCATTTTTCTATGGCGGAACATTTTCCAACATAGAGGACGAAATATACATATATTCCGATGCAGATCTTGAATTAAATCCAAACATGCCATATAATTGGCAGGAGATAATGTTAGATTATATTAAAAAATATGACAGAAAAGCATCATTAGCCCTTAGAATAGATGATATCCCGGATACGTACGAATTTAAGAGAAATATACTAGATCATCAGAGTGTATGCTGGTATGAAAGCGGGGAAGCAAACGTGTACAGAGCTATAACCGATATGACATTCAGTATGGACATGAAATCGAATGGACATAGATACGATAGTGTTAGATTGGGTGGAGATTTTATGTGCAGACATATACCATGGTACATAGATTTTAATAATGTATCAGAGGATGAAGCCTATTATCTTAAAAATATCAATAGAGGTTACGATCAGGCAATGTACACCTCACTTCATTATGATAAATTGGAACAAATTTCCAATAAATTAAAATAAATCCCCATTTATTTTTTTAATCCGCAACATTTTTTTATCTTTGCAATATGAGAAAAGCAAGAACAATTATACATGTCAATCAGCATAATATAAAAGCTAATTCTAAGGGTGATGATAGACCTGTATTAACTTGTAAGTCTCATAAAGGAAATAAGTATTCGAATGATATAGTTATATTGGGTCAGGATGGTAAGGAAGCTGCAAGAATAATATATTCACCAGAGACACCCTTAGCATGTGGCGCCAAAGTTTGGATAGAAACATTCAACGAGGTTCAAATTAACAATCCTATTGACGTAAAAGAGGCAACAAAAACAATTTGTAAGATATAGAGATGGCAAGAAAAAAATCAACCGCACACGTTGTAGTATTGAACGAGAGTGGACAGGTTCTTTGTGTTAGTAGAAAAGATGACCATAACGATTTCGGTTTACCCGGTGGTAAAATCGAAAAGAGTGACATCAGTAATAAGGCAGCAGCTATAAGGGAAACATTAGAGGAAACCGGTATAATCGTCACTGGAGCAAAATTGATATATGCTGAGCACAGAAGAGGATCTATGGGTTATACTTATCTAGCAACCGAATGGTCAGGCGATATCGGAACCGACGAACCCCATGTTGTTAAGTGGGGTGAATTTACGGACCTTGTCTCAGGAACTTATGGTGAATGGAACCTTAAAGTTTTCAAATCATTATCTGACTATAAAAAAACTAAAAATGGAATCAACTAAGGGATATGTAACAAAAAAAGATAACAAGTGGATATTCAGATGGGTATATCTAATAGAGGATGGCGATGCTGTTCATATGAAGGAGGTACCGCTTTCACCCGAATATATCCATTCTGTAAATGATGGTGAGAAGGCTGAGGTTTATATTGTTGATGACGCTGATGGTAACAAGATTGCAAAGTTAGTACCAAAATCACCGTATGATTTACCATATTCTACTGAATTTCCGGAGCTTTATATTAAGAATGTTGAGGACGGATCTGTTCATGAGGTCTTTAAATACATAAAGGATCCTGAGGGAGAAATTCATATATGGTGTTCAACATGGTATGGACATCACAGAATAGGCAAAGATTGTATATTCTCTCAGGTAGAATATAAATTATAACTAATAAGATAGAAAGATGAGAATGCCAATGAATAATTTTGATCAGATAAGAGGTATGCTGGATTTCTCGATCCCAGGCACTTTTTATTTTCTTCAAATATTGAAAAGACGCAAGGATAATCCTGATCTTGGAAAGGATATGATACACATAGCAGACTACTATATAGACAGTTTAGTTAAATATGATGATCTGAAACCCATGGTAATCAGACAATGTGAAGCGGAGAATGCTAGGGCATACTTCAGACTTAATCGTAGGGATGAAAAACGTGTCGCTAGCGAGGCTTTAAAGCTTATGGTGGAGTATGTGTTGTCTGAAAATTATAAGCCGGCTAAGAGCGTCTATGCATCATGTGCAGGTAAATATCCATCAGAGAAAAATAAGACATGGATAGTTGATTTGGATTGGGATGGAATACCACAAGGATTCACCAAGGAGATCTATATAGATTCCGTTATTTTTTCAATCGAAGCAATAACTAAATCTCATAAACCTGATGCTGTCCAGAATATAACAAGAATACAAACTATGAATGGTATGCATCTTATAGTGAGTCCGTTCAGATTGGACGAATTTGAAAAACATTGGCCAAAAATAGACGTGCATAAGGATAATCCGACTTGCTTATTTCAACCTTAATCAAAATAATAAAACATGACAAAAGAAGAATTTAAACTTGGTCAGACTGTTTATCACAGAGAGATCTACGATCATAGAGAACCACTAAAGATTGTTGGTATTAGAGAAGCTGAACTTGAGCTGGAAGGCGATTATTCAGGAGGAACCCATGGGGTTGTACAAAAACAATGGATGCCAATAAAAGGGGTTTCCAGAATTATGGATCATAAATACAAAAAGGAGTGCAGAGATACTGCTGTGGCAATAGAGGAATTAGCAAAACCCATTACTGATAGAAACCAAGACACGATGACAAAAACGATGTTCGATTTGCTCGATATGGTTTTTAAACTCACTAATGACGTTTCGATGAATCCTGAATCCTGATCGTAGCATGGATCTAAAACTATTTTTTGCGCTAGAAAAAAACGAATGGAGAAGAAGATGGGAATTTATACCTAATGATGATGTAAGTTCAACTTGCTACTCAGTCAGTTTTAGTGATGCAGAGAATGAGAATTCAGCCTGGGAGGTTCTGGATCGGGCTGTTCGAAAAGCTCCAGAATTTTATTTCAAAAAATTTTATTTTATAGATATACTTAAAGAATGACCACAAAGAGAAAGAAAAAACCAATAGTTGATATAGATGTTCTAAACTCTGATCAGAAGGAAGCTTTTGAGGAATTAAGAGACTTTATATGCGACACCAGCGATGAGAATGTTTATGTTCTTAAGGGCTGGGCAGGTACAGGTAAGACCTTTTGTATAAGTGTGCTTGTTAGATACATTTTAGAAGTGGTCCATCCTAAGAGTGCTTGGTATAAAATAGCAGTAACAGGTCCTACTAATAAATCGGTTAGAGTTATAAAGAAAACCAGTAATCTTAAGAATCCTAGAGTAACCTTCCAGACAATTCATAAATTGCTTGGTCTAACTGAGAAGATAACCAATGACGGGCAACAGGTTTTTGTCAATCAGGAGAAAAATTTCAAACCACAGATTAATTCCATAAAGCTTTTAATCATAGACGAGGTTTCGATGCTTAATGACGAACTCTTTCATGAGGTTCTTAAATACAGGGATAAGCTAAAGATTATCTGTATGGGAGATCCTGCACAAATCCCCCCGGTAGGTAAACCTGACTGTATTCCATTCAGAGACGAACTAGCAGATGCCTATGGTATAAAAACACTTCAGCTCAAAAAGATAATGAGACAGAAGGAGGGTAATGCAATAATAGAATCTTCTGTTATGATCAGGGAGGACCTTTGGTCGGAAAGAAACCCAGTACCAACTATCACATCATTGGATAGCCATGGTGAGGGAGTAGAATTTCTAAACCTCAATGATAGCGAAACAAGAAGAGGATTTGGTGAAGTACTTTCTAAATATTTTAAATCTGAGGAATTTGATAAAGATCCGGAATATTGTAAAATAATCGCATGGAGGAATAAAACAGTTACTAGTATGAATAATATTGTCAGACGAATAATATTCGGTGACGAGGAAAGCAAAACAAAAATCCTAGTAGGTGAGAAACTTATTGCCAATACCCCCATAATTATACAGGGCAATCTTATATTATTCAACACTAACGATGAATTCTCTGTTGAATCAACAAAGATAAAGGAAAAAAATATGCTCCTTAAAACATTCTCCCCTGTGGTTGAGGTTAAGCTTAAATATTATGATGCTGTTGTTACATACCTGAATGACGAGGACGAGATTGAAAAAACCTCAATAGAGATTCTTCACGAGGACAGCCAGATAGAATTTAGTAAGATTGCAAATCTACTCAAGCTGAAGGCGATAGAAAAAAAGGGAAGAGACAGAAGCTGGCTTGATTATTATGACTTCATGAGAAACTTTGCTGATGTCAGCTTTGCCTATGCCATAACTGCACACAAGAGTCAGGGGAGTACATATAACACGACATTCGTGATTGAGGATGACATTGACGAAAACTATAATGTTGTTGAAAGAAACCGAATTAAATACACAGCTTATACCAGATCAAGCAAGAAGGTTTATGTTTTGAAAAGATTTTAATATATTATTTTTTTATCTCGAAAGAATTTATTACTTTTGTAATATAAAATAAAAAATCGATATGGAAAATGAATTTGCGGAATCAGAAAAAAGGATATTAGATCATATAAGATCAACTGCCGAGTATAAAGCAATGGATTTCCGTGATAATGATAGTAAACTGTGGGCAGCACAGAATTCTTTACTAGAAGCTGCTAAAATCTATATAATTGATCATTACAAGGAAGTATCTGATTATTCAGAGCTTCATCTTATATTAAGAAGTGGAGCAACAGGTCTTAAATTTTATTTTGGACCAAAAACTGGTGATAGAGTTTCCAAATCTCCCATAATAAGAGAAATACTCAAGAGTCTTGATGAAGAAACTATAACAATAGAAACTTTTGATGAAGCAATTTATGATTGGTCTGATGGAGATTTTTCAGTTGTCTTTAATGGGGTTTCGTATAACTGGATAGATTCAGAATCGGTTATAGGCATAGCGTCATACATAGAAGAAAAATTAGGAAAAAATGAAATATAATATTGAAACCATTAACGAATATGTAGCCAAAGGACTTCTTGATAAATGCGAGCATAAAGAACTTCCTATAGCACTATATAAATATTCTAGAAATTGTCAGTTCGAATGGACATGGGACAATATCACGATGAATATGCGGGGTACTGTGCTTGACACGGAAGGAAACGTTGTGGCTAAAACATTCCCTAAGTTTTTCAATATTGAATCCGACAATTTTCCAAATCTACCATTTGAAGTTTTTGAAAAATTGGATGGCTCACTTGGTATTTTATTCAACTATGAAGGTGAATGGCATTTGGCAACGTCCGGATCTTTCTATTCGGATGTCGCTGATTATGCAAAGGAGATCTTAAAAAGAAATGAAACATACAAGGAGGTTTTTTCAGAGAAGTTTACTTTTCTGTTTGAAATAATCTACCCAAAAAATAGAATTGTGGTTTCTTATGGTGATGATGAAAAGCTAGTACTTCTTGGTGCATTCAAGAATGATTGCGGCAGGGAAACACCATACTCAGAGCTCAAGGATCTTGCCGAAAGAACAGGGTTTGAATGTGCGAAGAGATATGACGGAATAAAAGATCTGGAGAAGATTAAATCTCTAATTGGTGACAACCAAGAGGGATTTGTTATAAGATTCTCCGATGGGACAAGAATAAAAGCTAAGGGCGAGGAATACGTTAGGTTGCATAGTGTTATGACTCAATTTTCCAACCTTGATATATGGGCTTCCTTGAGGGATGGTAAGGATTACAGATCCCTAATGAAGGATGTACCTGATGAGTATGATGCATGGATAACTAATATCGAACAAGATCTCCAATCTAATTTTAATTTCATAGATGCTACAGTTAAAGCGGAGTATAAATTATTAGTAAAGAAGATTAAAAGCCAAATCCCAACCGAAGAGGAAAGGTTCGATCGGGATTCTCCGGTTCTTAGAGCTTATAATAAGGAATTCTTTGGACTTGTTAAAAATCACAGATTAAGCGGTTATTTACTTTCACATCACAACGGATCAGATTATTCCAGATCCATCTGGACACAGATAAGACCTGAATATGAAAAACCATTTTGGTCTAGCTACTCAACAAATAGAAATAAATTATGATAACACCGATACCATTCTTTTTATTAAATAAAAAAAGAAACAGCAAGGTTACCAAACCTAAAATAGAAACTCTGAATAATTACACTAAACTCCCACCCAATGAGTTCATAAAGCTTCTTGCTAAAAGAACGGAGGTTTCTGGATTGGATGTATCTATCGGTTATATCAATAATTGGTATGGGTTTGATGATTTGAAGCACGAAGAAAAAATTGACTTCGTTAGAAGAATCGAGACACCAGAATATTATACTTTAGCTTCAAAGGTTAGAAGAATCATTAAAAAAGTTAGAAATGGAAGAAGTAATAAGTCATAAAGTAAGAGCTAGTGTTGGAGAATTCCTAGGGAAGAATGGATTTGAGAATAATGGGCGAGGATTCTTTAATGAATATTGCTCCGTTATTATGGAGGAGGATCATTATTGCGTTGAGATGGATCAGGGGCATATGTTCAGCAAGGATCTTAATATTTATTGGTTAATTGGTGTATTAACGTATAATGGTTTAATGGATAAAAACTACAATCAATAATGGAGACAACACAAATAGAAAAAGTTAAATTAGAGTTTGCAATAGAGCAACTTGAGCAACATATAGTTCATCCAATGAAACCAGGTTATCGAAGACACGATGTCATGGATAAAATCAAAGAATTAAAAGGTCAACTTAAATCATTATCGATCATGGAGGATAAAGAAATTACAATATTGGTTCAAACCGATAAATCATGCGAGATGGCAAGAGTATCGATAGATGGTATTGGTGTGATGGAGGGTAACTTTTGGGATTTTCACCCAGGGTGCCATGGTATAAATGAATATGGGGATTTTAATGGGTTTGATAGTTTGGCACTAAGAATACTGTTTAAGCTTACAAAGGAAGGTAAAAAAGCTAAAATAATTAAAGAAAGATACAAAATTGATTACTAATGAAAATAATATTACAAGGACATCAGAAGATATTCTTCACCAGCGATTCGCACTACAATCACAGTAATATATGCAGTGCTACATCACAGTGGCCGGAGGGAAGAGGAACCAGAAAATTCAATTCATTGAATGAAATGAATGATAGACTGGTATACGAGTTTAATGCAGCAGTGGGTGAGAATGATATATTGATCCATCTGGGGGACTGGAGTTTTGGTGGAATAGAATCAATATCTGAATTCAGAAATAGAATAAATTGTAAAACCATTCATCTATTTTTAGGTAACCATGATCACCATATAGCTAACAACAAAGAAAATGTAAGAGATCTTTTTGCTAGTGTCAATAAACTTGAAACCATTGAACTACGTGTACCTCAAGGTAAGGAAACTAAGAAATACACATTTGAATGTTGTCATTTTCCAATAGCTAGCTGGGATGGACTTGGGAAGGGATATCAGCATCTCCATGGACATGTTCATTTACCTGGGCATTTAAAAATACACAAGGGGAGAGCAATGGATGTTGGAGTTGATGGTAACAACTACAAGCCATATTCATTGAATGAGATACTTAAGGCATTGGAGGGAAGACCTAAAATGCACTTATCATTACCAAAGGATCATCATACAGACGGGGAATAATGAAGGAAATTAATATAGACGGAAGAGTACTTAAGTACCGACTGATGGGTGATTGTAATGAATATGATGAGTGGGAATGGACTGAATTCTACGAAGGAACAGAGATAGTAACTAAAAGGGTAAGATCTGGCTGGAGGGATATCTTTGGTACCCTTGTTCAGGTTGAAGTTCCAAAGCTTATATTCGAAATAAACATGTCATGTACCAATGATCGAATAACTAAGGAGGAATGGAAAGCTAAAATATTAAAAGAATTGGCTCTTCTTAATAGGAGGGAAGAATTGGAAAGGGGGGAACTGATATGAAAGAGTTATTTTTACTAAGAGGGTTACCAGGAGCAGGTAAATCAACATTGGCTGCGTCAATAGGCGGAACCCATCTTGAAGCCGATATGTATCATATTAACAAGGATGGAGTATATGATTGGAAACCAGAAAAAGTTAAGGATGCACATGAATGGTGTCAATTTGAATGTGGAAGAGCAATGGCGTGGGAACTTAAAGTTGTAGTTTCTAATACATTCACACAGGAATGGGAAATGCAGCCTTACCTTGATCTTGCTGAAAAACATGGATATAAGGTTTATTGTTTGGTTGTTGAAAACAGACACGGGGGAGTAAACGAACATAATGTTCCCGAGGAGACTTTGGAAAAAATGAAAAATAGATTCGATTTAAAATTAATATAATGGGATACAGAAATTATATCGAGAAGCTACCCAGATCAGTATATGAACAATATAAGGATTTAACAGCCAAAGAGATTGAAGAAAAATACGGTGAGGATTTTTATATCGGCAGGGAGCATGGCTTAGTTGAATTGCACTGTCTTGGTAAATATTGCGATTTTGATATTGAAAATTTACTTACCAGATTCTATAAGGAGGAAATGCCTTGGGAATGCGATATTGAATTTTCACTTGGATCCAAAGAGCTGTTATTGAGAATAATTGAGCATTACAGAGAGTATGTTGAAAAATTTTATACAAATCTGGCTGAAAAATCACAAGAGGAGAATAAGCAACATGCTCTCTCGATGGCAAGAGAATGGTCAAGTAATTACCCGCCATATTCCCTTGACGGTAGTGAAATGATTTCCAGTTGGAAATATGAATATGCTATATTTGATCTGGTTAGAATATATCGGGAGTTTGATTGGGAGAATGACGTATTAATTTATACTGGAGGATAATGGATGAAAAATATTTAACACTCGAAGAAGCCAAGAAGAGATATGGAAGAACTGAGAATGGAAGATTCTATGGTGTCCATAAGATATTCGATGTTTATATAAACGATAAGCCCCACGGTGTTTATCGTGTGGATGGATACGAACATCAGCTAGGAAAGAATAATGACTCACCTTCTGAATGGTGGCTTGACTACTCAACGGAGATAAATCCTGAGAGGGAACTAGTTCCCTATCTTGACCGCGGTGTACATAGAACTTGCTGGGAGATCAGATACAAACAAAGAAATTATACAAAGCATAAACATGGTAGCTGGCGTGTTAATAATACCGGTCTCTGTGAGATATTTGCAAATGGTAAGCATGTTTACACATTGGTCGGAACAGATCTTGGATCAGTGCTTTCAAATGCACATGTTATGACTGAGAAACTTTTATATCACGTTTATGATTTCATAAACCCAGAGAATGACAATGGCAGAAAGATCTATTATTATGGCTTACCCGCTACTATCAGAACTGGATCAGCACCTGGAGAAATCTGGGTTTATCCCGACTATGAAAAAATACCTGCTAATAGATGGTGGAAAATATACTCTGAGAGAAGAACACCAGCGGAGGATCTAGGTCCGAGGGAAGATCGGGAAATGGACGAATCCGAAATTTCTGAGTATGAGAGTTATGGATCTATTAATCACGGGGATGCTTTCTGGGATGGTATGATAAACTGGTTTAGAAAGTAATAATTGTAAACATCAGCAATTTATTGAATTTTTAAGCGAAACAAGATTTACATTTTTCTCTAAAAAAGTATAATGCCAATTTCATGAATGGATTTAAAAGTTTTCTCATATTTACTATAACGTGGATATCCAGTAATTTATCGATACCCTTTTGGGTTATTGGACATGTCCATTTAAGTATTAACATATACAAGGATATACACGAGATATTGGCATCACTGGGAATGAATATACTGGTTGGCATTGGATTTTTAATAGAGTGGAATAAACATAAAAAAGAAAAAAATGAGCTATAATCTATTTTTAGACGATATAAGACATCCTTATGATTGCATAAGCTATATGCCATCACCTGGAATATATTCAAAATACAAGTGGGAAACGGTCCGCAATCACGATGAATTCGTTGCATTCATAATGGAAAATGGATTGCCTGATTTAATATCATTCGATCATGACCTCGCTGATGATCATTATCACCCGGACATGTATAACGGGCAGGAAATATACAATAAGCACTACGCTGAATTTAAGGAAAAAACGGGAATGGACTGTGCAAAATGGCTTGTTGACTATTGTATGGATAATAAAAAGGAACTCCCTGATTTTGTCGTGCATTCAATGAATCCAGCAGGTGGTGAAAACATCAGACAACTATTAACACAATTTAAAGAATTTCAACACAAAAATTAATAACATGGACTACGGGACAGAATTTAGAAAGTACGCACAAAGCGAGAAAGGGATTAGCTCATTAACAATGGACTATCACGCAAAACAAGTAGAGGCATCGATGACTCCAATGATTCTCGAGGAAAGAGAATTAAGAGTAACACAGATGACTGTTTTTGATAGGCTGATGATGGATAGAATCCTTTGGGTTGCTGGACCTGTTAATGACAGAATGTCAACAATAGTTCAGGCACAACTTATGTTCTTGGATTCTGTTGAAAAGAAAGACATCATTATGCACATCGACTCACCTGGTGGATCGGTTAAAAGCGGATTGAGTATGGTGGATGTTATGGACTACATCAAATCAGATATTGCTACAATCAATACAGGTATGGCTGCTTCTATGGGATCAGTGCTTTTAGGAGCAGGAACAAAGGGCAAAAGATCGTCATTGAGATTTAGTAAAGTTATGCTTCACCAGTCAAGTGGCGGATTCAGAGGAAACATCCAGGATGCCGAGATTGATTGGAAAGAATGGAAAGAGGTAAACTCTATCTTATTTGATTTACTTGGTGATTTCTGTGATAAGGATCCTGAGCAAGTTAAGACGGATTCACAAAGAGATTTCTGGATGAGCGCTCAAGAGGCTGTTGATTATGGAATCATTGATGAGATCGTAAAAGGGAAAAGAGTAAGATAATGGAAAGAAAAATACCAAGTAATCTGGGAGCTCAGATTCTTCATCCATTAGTTGGCTGGGAAACGGGAAAGCACACTGAAGAAAGGTATATGGAGAAGATACAGGAATTTGAAAGAAAAGTTGAGAAATCTCTTATTGAAACTTTTAAAAGAATGGATATTCAAGGGATCGTTAAAACCGATCCCTATTCTCTTCCATATAAGAAGGAAGTAAAGGTGACACTAAGAGGTGAAAGCTACCTTAATGGACCATACGAGATCTTTAGAGTTGTTAGACCAATCATAAAGGAATTGCTTAACGAGAATCTGTATAAAATTAGATTCTATGTTTATATTGATGTTGTTACTGGAGGTGGATTCCCATTTAGTATGGGAGAGATTAATTATTATTTCAGATATTATGAGCACTAAAGAGGAAGCAATTGAAAAGAAATACAAGTTTATTGTAGATTCGGTAAAAACGTTCGGATTGTATATTGATCTTGATAATTGGGAAGAGAAGGGATGGATTAGGATAGAAAGTCTAAATCATAAAGATCTAAAACCATTAATAATATATCAGGATGAAACTGAAGAGGCAATATTGAACGAGTTTAGAAACTATATGTATTCTATTGGAGCTTATATTTTAAAGGAGAGGTTTAAAGGTTTATTTGATTTATAAAACCACTTGTCGGATATATAATCCATGCTTAAACATATAAAAGAATACGAGGAATATAACTTCTCAGATGATACTATAAACGAGGGTCTTGGCGACTTATGGGACAGATTTAAAAAAGCTGTCGGTGACTTCTTCAGCAAGAAAAAAACGGTAATCAAAAAGCCTGGTGTCAAAGTTATGGACCCTACTCTTATAACGGGGGAGCATATGATCTATTTGACACACCAACAAGGTCCTACCGGACTTGCCAATATAATGGATATCCTCAGAGGTGAAATTAAAATACAACAGGATTCCAGGGATAAGCTTCTTAATAATATGCCACAATCTGATCCAAGATACATCAAAGTTAAGAATGGAAAAAGTAAGGAAGCAGTTAAGGCATTCCTAGAATATCAGCAATCAACATGGGGTCAATATAAAAAGGAGGCACTAGCTAAGATAAATGAACCTCAGAATGCAAAAGTTAAACAAGCAATAGAGAAAGCTAAGGCTAAGGTTCCAGAATTTAGCAAGGATTTCATAACAACAGTTGCTTATAAGGAATCTAGATTCAATCCAGATCCCAAGACAAATAAAGCTTATAGGGGTTTATTTCAGATTGGAGATAGCGCTTGGACGGAACTTAAAAGAATATATCCCTCAAAGTATAAGGGAATTAAAGCTCCATTATCACCAATTAAGAATACGGAAGCAGGATGCGACTATTTAAAATTGGTTTATGATAGATTTGAGAATCTAATCAAACATTAATTAAGCTATAAATCTATCACCCGATATGTCGGAAAGATCTATTTCTTTGTCGTCTATCTTTATGGAGACGATTTTAATCTTAGCACCTTTTACTAATCTTATTTCCTTCTCTTCAAAAGAAACCGGTTCGGTATTTAGTCTTATTGTTGGATACCAGTCGACAGATGTTTCATCCACTTCAGCTTCCATTATAGTGGTAAATGGTAGTTCCATATTGTACCCCCAGTGAGGTTCTGCACCTTCCTGATCCCATGACCAATATATTCCGAGGTGTTTTGCTTCCGTCTGTAATCTGGATTCCCATTCTTTATTTACTGACATCGCCCTCCAGATTTTAATCTTTCCATTTTTTATAAGATCCGTGTTAACCTTGGTGATAAATTCTGATGCTAGGTAGTCCAATTCATATTTGACCCAATCAGAGAATTCCTCCTCGTCCACCTCACTCTCGTCGGATATTCCCTCCTCGTGCATGTATTGGTAGATCAAAGATTCTCTATTATAGCTATCTGATAATACTATATCCAGAAATTTTTTATTTATCACATCGTCCATGGGCAATGATGATATCGATCCCTCATTTATTAACCAATTCGGATATTCCTTTATTGTTAGCATCTATTCTATTGCATGATTTTCCCAATATCCGTCTGGATAGCTTGGGTTTATATAACAGGTGTACTCAGCCCAATCATTATGGGAATTGTCAACCTTCCAATGGTTCCATTTTGCATCCTCGTCCATGAAGGGCTTATATCCGGATTTTTTGATTAACTCAATCATCCATTTTAGTAATTCACCTATGATCTGCTCATCTTTTATATTTTCAAGCTCCATTCTACAAGCAATCCATGGGGTTTTCGTATCCTTACCATCCTCCGTATATGTTAATAGTTCCGGATAGAATACCATTCCAACCTTGTTTATCCATTCCGGATTTCTTGAATCAGGATTTAATTCAAATGGAGTCTTTATTTCAATATATCCGGTATCTGCCTGATAACAACAGTCATTTTTTAGAAGTGATCCTATTATATCTGAAATCTCGTCATCGAGTTCCTCCGCAATGTTTATTTTGCTCTCGTTAACTTTTTTAAGAATATCATCAGTTACATAACCATCAACAGAATCATCATAGAAGACTTCAACTTCTTTGCCGTCAATTCTACCTATGAATGAAGTGCAGTTTGCATCATGATTTTTTATCCAAGTCTTAAATTCCACTATTTCGCATTCTTTACCATTGATCTTTATGCTGTCACCTGGTTTTTTATCATGTATGGAAAAAACTGGAGATTGTATATCCGACGTGTCGGTTATTATCTCTTCGTTTAAAAACTCTGAAAATTTTAATATCCTAGTCATTCTTTTTACTTTTTGCTTTCTTTGCTTGTTTATATAAAGCACCGTCACCAACTTTGGTTGTTCTTCCACCAACGATAAAACTATTCACACGTGCAAATCCCCACTGTTCCGGATTGGTACCAGGAACGTGTCCATTTTTCCATGCTGCATATCCTCTAGCAAAAACTTTTCTTAGTATTCCTAAAGGAAATCCTGATTTTTTTGCTTTATTCTTTAGAGCTGTATCAACCTTTGAATCCTCAAGTAAAGCATCTTCCTGGCAGAATTCTTCAAATATCTCATAAGCTGCCATTTCGATCTCTGAATTAAATTCCTCTATTGGAACTATGTTTTCTGGGGTTTCGAAGTCTTCGCTCTCTCCGTACATTTCCTTAAATTTCTTGGTGTATTTACTGGACTTTGTTGGAACTTTTTTACCCTTACCTGCTTTACCACTTTTATAGTCAGCATCCCATGGACCATATGCAGAGTCATCATTGTCTGCCTTCTCACCGTGTTTTTTTATTTCCCTCTTCATTATGTTGGGATTTTCTTTTAGATATTTCTTTGGGTATTTCATGATTATATATTTTTTTATAATTTAGTCCATTCTCTGAATCTCATAATTGATTCTTTGAGTGTTTCAACAAAATCAAATTCTACAAGAAAGTCACCAAAGTCCTCCAGATAACCTTTTTTGGTTTCGTCGTTTGCATCATTGGTCCATTGCCAATTAAAACTTAATACATCCGGTGTTTTAAATCCAAAAAATCTAAAAACATCCCTCTCTAATTTAACAGCATTTTCGCCATTCCAGTTATGCCCAATTGCTACAATTCCGCATTCCTTGTTTTTTAATAAATTGGATTCACCTAATGTATTGTGTCTATTTTCTAACCAAGTTAATCTTTCAATTAATTCCGTGTAAATGGAATTCATTTTACCCCAACGAATTGAACCAAAGAATATGATTATATCTGCTTCGAAAATGGCGTTTGCTACTTTGTACATTTCATCAGATTCGTTATTTAAAGAAGCCCAACATCTGATATTACCTGTTGGATTTTTTGATTTATTTTTCAACATAGCTTCTTTTAAACCGCACGTATTACCTCTCTTGGTGGATACGTTACCCTCGCATGGAAATATTTTCAGTTTTGCAACATTAATCAATTCAACATTATCGGAGCCAAGCTTTTTAACAAGCTCATGAGCTATCATTGATGATTTTGGTAATTCCTTATCTCCCTCCCATCTATTGGAGGTAGTTAGGAAAAGAATTTTCTTTTTCCTGTTCTTCTTAATGTAGTTGTAAAGTCTTTTCAATTTATCCATGGATTATATATCTATAATTTTTTTTATCCGCAAGATTGTTTTATATTTGTAATGTAAAACAATGTAATATGACAGTAAGTGAATTTAGAGACAGTATGGCTGACCTATCTGAGGTCCTACATGAGAAAGATGTTAAAGAATTTTATCTTATCTCTGGCAGCTCGTTCATGAGCAAACATTCAATACCAGAGGAGCTAAGAGGTGAATTTGAGGAATTCTACTCCGGCGGAGATTATGGAGAATTTACAGCGAACACTGCTGAATTTATACACCAGTTTGCTAGAGATATGGAAGCAAATATGATCCTGATGGATTTTGAAATAGATGAATTTTTAGAAAACTTAACAGCTGTCAGAAATTCTGTAGCTGAAGAAATGGATTAATTATGGGACTAGATATAACAGTTTATAAACCAATAAAGGTTACGGATATTGAAAAAATAGAGGACTATTATGTTCTTAAGGAGATGCCAGAATTGGAGGTATTCAAAGAATTTGCTTTTGAGAAAAAAAATTCATATTTCGATCTGGAGTCTGCTTTAAAAGCATTGGGTAGAGATCCGGAGGATTTTCTATGGACAGGTACTTCGTATGGCGAAAAAGCAGTTTTCAGTTATCTTGATAGCAAACATGAGCTATATGAAGCCTATGAATTTCTGAATGATAATTGGCATTCAATATATTTCGAAACTAAGGAGGAGCTATTCTCATCTGATGTATATAATGACTACGTTAGAAGATTTGCTTCGGTGATGAAGAAATTTGGATATCGACCTAGATACAAATATTTTGCAAGCGGTAATATGACGACCTACTATAATCTAAATTCAGCAAGATCTTTTGCTGAGAAATGGGTAAAAATAACAATAGTAGATCCTCCAGCAATAGATGAGATAGAAACATGTATAGGATTTGAGGAAGTTGGTTACCAAAGAAAGGGAGCTAATAAGAAATTCTATGAGGATGACATGTGGGATTCACCATGCGTGGTTGATTCAAAAACTCTTAATGAACATTGGGAAAAATACTTCTCGAAGCAAACACCGGAAAGCAAAGGTGGATGGGGCAGTGGTGTCGAATACGATAAGGAAGATAATGAAATGCGTGAGGATTTCAAAAGAAATATTATTGACAAGTTCATCGAAGGTGAGACATTCGTGATTTATCACTAGTATTAATTGTTTTTATTTTACAAAAAATCCTCGGGAATATTTTTTATTCCCGAGGATTTTTATTATATTTGCATTATAAAATAAGGAAAGCCATGAGTTTAAAGATAAACAAAGATCAGATAGCCAGTGTTACTCAGCATAACCAATTAAAATCCAGGTATTACGACACATGGATTGAAGGTGGGAAGAATACACTTTTATTTGGTTTAATAAAAGTTGATGAGTGGGATGCTGGATATAAATCATCCTTTCTACGCTCATATTTCACAAAGGAGGAGTGGGAAAAGGATGGTTATTACGAGCCAGTTCCTAAGGAAGGTCTTTACTACAATCCGCACCTAATAATCACAATGTCGAGCGGCGAAAAAATCAACAAATCATTCAGAACAATCAATTCCATGGAATGGTGGGTTGCTGATAATCTTCAGGGTGTTAATCTGATAAAAATAGAGGACTAATGAAAGTTTTAGTTATACATCCAGAGGACCAATCAACAGATTTCTTAGATGTGATCTATAAGGATAATACTGACTGGACTGTGATTCGAACCGGTGTAGGTTACGGACTAACTAAGAAAAAATTAAAATCCCTTATAATCGAGCATGATGTAATCATGATGCTGGGTCACGGAACGGAGCAGGGTCTTATGCGTAGCGATTTCACTGCAGTTATAGATTCATCGTATGTTTATCTTCTGAGAGAAAAATTAACAGTTGGTATCTGGTGTAATGCCGATCAATTCTATAAGAAATACGAGCTTACTGGATTGGGAACGGGAATGATTATATCGGAATATCAGGAAGCAAATCTGTTTTGTGTTAATGCTGACTATTCAGCAATAGACAAATCAAACCATGCATTTGCAGGAGCAATCAAAGATAACCTGGATCTTAGTAACATACAGAAATCTGTTATTGGCGCTAAAAGAGATTATGTTGTTATCAATGAGGTAACACAATTTAATAACGAAAATATTTATTCCTTCGAGAAGGGAATTTCTTAATTATGGAAAACCTATTTATTGGATATCTATTATCCGTTGAATTTATGAAATCTGGATTTAATGAACCTTGTTTTGCTTACTATGGCGAGATAAACGGTGGAGAGATTGAGTTATTTCATAAGAAAAGATTTGACACTGAAAAAGCTGGTGTGCTTGCTCCGACTATTCAGCAAGCTGAAAAATGGTTGCTTGAGAATCATGAGATATTACTAATACCTAATTTTGATGATAATTCTTGGACGTGTGATATTTTCATGTTTGCACAACCTGATTTGGTTTATCTTGAAACCGTCGGTATTGATGAAAAGGAATCATATAAGGAATCACTTCGTTCTAGAGATGAGGTAGTAGCGAAGGCAATAAGTGAAGCAATAAAAAGAATAAAAAAATGATAAGCAAACTATTTAAAAGTTTCCACAAATCGGCATCAGAAAAAGATGAGGAAATCGTGGTTGGGATCTCTGATATTTCGGAGGATCAAAAATTGATCGATGAAATTCATAATGAATTTGATACAGCTCCTCAGCGTATTCTAGAGCAGGCATTGGAGATTATTAATAGAGAATCCGATGTTAAAATAGAGCTTGAAACTAATATAGTAGGGAAAGCACTGCGTCTAAAATCTCTTGGGTTTGAGAAAAATGCTCTTGTTTATAATCTTACCCATACGGAAAGAGAAATCAAGAAATCTGAGAGTGTTATTGATATGAATACAGAGATGGCACATAGGGTCAAGTATTATACTAGTACATACCCATTCCTGAAATTCCTACCTGAATCTGAGCTTGACAGAATCTGTGACAAGTATGGATTGGTTTATGCACCGGTTAAACATTATAAAATGCCAGTACCTGAAAAGAACTTACATGAGATTGAAAATGCGCAGCCTCTTAAATTTGCTGATGAACAGAGAGACCTTGTTACGTATCAATTTGTGAATCAATATTCAGTTAAGCAAGAAGATTTTAATAAAGTAGCGAAATTGTTTGGAGGAGACACCTTTAACACCGAACAACTCGAGAGGATACACATTGAGTATTTCGGTGAAATTATAAAACATAGATTGTCAGATACGTTTTGGTATTATGGATATTTTGCTTCCCAAGGAAAAATAAAAAATCCAGTGATAAGGGAGGCATTTATTGCTGATGCAATAGAGACCACCTATGACAGAACTGGGTTATTTATTGCTGCTCCAAAAGAACACTTTGATTTGACTGATTTAACATTCGATGAAAATAAGGGTTACTACCACGCTAAAACAGTTCGTATTATCAAAGACCCGATTGTATTCCGCTACGTAAAAGGTGGAATTCAGGTTTTATCGAAATGGGGATTGGAAGCGGAAGATCCAGCTTTACAGATTGAAATTTTAAATTAATATCAATGAGAGAATTTAAGGAAAGCGACAGACCGGAGATGACTAGAGAGGAGATTATCGACATGGAGCATTCTTTGGAGTGTGAAATGTACGGTAGAGAATACCCTGACACATTCAAGAAAAAATATCCCAAGATCACAAAGGAGAATAGCAGGGAGATGGAAATAGCATATTGCGATCACTCGGTTAAAAATCTGAAGGTTGGGAATAGGCTCATCTCCTCGTTTTATACCCCATATGGTATATCTGGTATAGATGGATGGTTTGCTAAACATATCAAGAATGGCCCGGATAGGTACACCAAAGAAGACATGACGAGAATGATTAGAAGAAATCCACACCTCTCAAATATTATAAAAACCAATTTATTGGATAATCTGGAATCAATATGGAAATGACAGTACAGGATTGTTTAGATCAGCTAGACGAGAAAGCCAAGATACTTAAATGGCTTATAGAAGGTAGCGGCATACACTGTCTGCCTGTATCATTCCTGCATATCCTGACAAAAGAAAGAATATGTGAACTTTATAATACTGAACTCTCATACTTTGAATAAATGATCGAATTAAAAACTCCAAAAATCGAGGAAAAACCAACATATTGTCATGCTTGGGTTTCTAAAGTGTCAGACAAGGTTATGTGCAATACCATGACCTGCTGTGGATATGCACATCATGGTTTGCATGACAGAGTAACAAATGGTTTTATGAAGTCACCTAATAAGGATGGTCTTTTAGAGGATGATCCACATAAGCTTGAGAAAATTGGATCCCATCCTTTGGTTGATGGAAAATTTATGTTTAATGATGGAACATTCCACGATCCAAATAAAACACCTGAACAATACAAAAAAGACATCGAAGAGATCCACAGAAGAGTGGACGAGGAGATGAGAGAAAAATTTGGGGATTATATGAACGATTCAGATGAGGAAGATGAGTAAGGATTTTGAAAGATATTGCAACCTAATGTATGCAGCAGGAGGTCACATGTGGACCAGTCTTAACAATGGTACAGCGATGTATCTTTATGAGGGCGAGGTTTATTATGAGGGCAGAGATTGTTTTAAGGATGCAAAATATGGCTATCTTTATTTCATAACAAGAAATGATGATGGGCAAATGGTAGCAAATAAAGCAGGAAAGAATTACAAACAAATTGGACACGAGCTTTCCTTGAATCTTGCAATCTATCTTCTTAGAAGAGCGGATGAAGAAGTTTATAATGTGGTTCCTGTAGAGAGAGGATTTAGAATATTCACCCCAATCGGAACGTATCATTATCACGATGGCAACTTTTACGAAAATCGTGAGATAATAGATAGACTCTGTGTGGCATTCGAGGAGGATCTTAAAAAATACCCACTATTTGTGGACAATGTTGAATTTCAAAATATAGAACACCATGGATAAAGAATTTGTATCATACGAAATTGCTGAGACGATGAAATCACTTGGTTACGATGAGCCATGTCTAGCAATGTACTCCGACGAGGATTTAGAAATGTGGCTCCAGGATCAATATGATTTCAGAAGTATTGGCGAAGAAAGCGGATTCCAATTTAAGAATTCCATGTGGGATGACTCGAGATTCGTAGCAGCACCTTTATTGCAGCAAGCTTTTAATTGGTTTCTTGATAATTATGGAATATTTGCCGAAACAACCCTATGGGGCGACGGTATAGGATATATGAGCACAATCAAGGAGATAAGACAGGAGAACTTCAAGGAAGTTTATAATCTGGGTTCAGCAACTCCAAATAGAGGATTACCAAATTGGGACAGAAATCTGGAATCTCTGGCTTGTCTTAAAAAGATAGTTGAAATTGTTGGTGCCAAAGGTGATCTAGATAAAGGAAATTGGAGAGTCCTAATAAATCCTATGGAGAGGGAGGATTTTCTATTGTCAGTAAGCTCAAGATTACCTGACAATAATGAAACAACAGATGAGAGATATAAGGAAACATATAACACCGAATATGGAACATATGAGGTGATATGGGAAACCGATAATGATAAACCAATTGTTAGAAAATTTATAGGATGACCGAAGAAATAGTAAAATACGAAACAGCTAAATTAGCGAGGAAGAAGGGGTTTAAAATATTGGTAGACGATGCTTATTTCATGGCGAACGATAATGGAGAAATAACATTGGGTTTGTCTAATTATGATGAGCCTATATATGGTGAAATTAAGGCACCGGCCCAATCTTTGTTACAAAAATGGCTTAGAGAAATTCACAACATTGATGTTGATGTGGTCAGAGACAGCGAGGTTCACTATCAGGATGAAACGAGATGGATAGTTAAGACTTCAAATTGGAATGATATTAGAGTGAAGGACTTTCCTATTGCACAATTGAAGTTTCCAAATACATCTCACCATACGGATTTTAAATCATACGAAGAGGCATTAGAAAGGGGATTAATAGAAGGATTAAATTTTATAGATGATGAGAAAATTTGAAAAATTAACACAACTTAGAGGTTACATCAGAAGAGCTTTAAATGGGGGTCTTAAGGAAGTACATATAGGTGATGGTGTTTGGCTTTTTGGAAGGCAAAAGCACATAAAGGGTAAAGGTATGCACATGGTTGTTTATGGACCTAGTAGAAAGACAGAATACCATATTTGGGGAGAGGACGTAAATGAATTGATAGTTGATGATGACTATGGAAATGATGGGTATGTTAACAGAGATGGAAATAGAGCTTCTGAAGCCAAGGTTAAAATATACATCCTAACCAATATCCTGGACAAGCGTGAAAATTGGTGTTTTGATCTCAAGGAGATTCCTGTGGCTGGTTCGCTAAAAGTTATCTATTCGAATGGAACTGTTAAGAATATAGAATTCGATGGGACATTTGAAAATGTCCAACTAAAGAAAGATTGGGGATATAGATACGAGGTTTCACCGGTGGCTTATCGAATTAATTAGGATTTTATTTTTTTATCTCGATTCTTTTATTTATATTTGCATAATAAAATAAAATAATGAAGGACTTCTATCTAAAAAATGGCGAAAAGGTAAGGCTTATTGAAAAAATAAGTGATAATAGATTCTTGGTTGAATCCTATATGTACTACGCCGGATACGAGGGTAATGATTACGAGGATCTTTCGGGTATTCAGATAGTGGTCAACGAAATCTTTGAATCAGCTCATCCAATTTATGCTAAGGAAGTTGAATCAGCCAAACAAAAATTGATTGATATAAACAAGGATATTGCGGAAAAAAGAAAAGAGCTATTGGACGTAAAGACTGAATTGACTGTCACCGAAAAAAAGAGAAACGATCTAAGTAAGCTAATAATAGATCGGAGCCAATTTTTGACCTGCAAGGAGATGGTTATTTTCATAAAGGACAAGGTAATGCCAGTTAGAAGAGAAGGTGGTGTAAGAGGTCTAAAAATGTCAATCGAAATAAATCTGATAACAGGAGAGCAAAGAAACTGGGTATACAAGATATACGATGATTATAATTCGAGTAGTGATTATGTTGAGAAATACTCGGATATTCTTTTCGATCCAAATGAGGAAGATGTAACTGAACGCATCAAGGCAAGAATAAAATTAGGAAATTTCTCTGTAACCCAGATATCATCGACGGACGACAAATATTTAGATGCAGATCAGATTGAACTTAAACATAGAGACATCTTGGAAAGACAGATGACTGAATACAACAAGATTGAATCAGAGATTGTAAAAAGCAAAGAAAAATTGGAAGATCTGTCTATGAGGATGGGTGAAAATATAAAATGGAAAAAACAGGAAGCATGATAAGAATAAACAATAATGATTATGTTGGAAGATCAATCAGCATAAGTGGAAACAAGATTATTATAGACGGTAAGGATGTAACATTGGATCATAAGGATTCAAAGACGATTACAATCTCTGTTACCGGGGATCTTGATAGTCTTGACGTTGATTACTGCGATAAGATTGAGATTAATGGAAATGTCAATAAAGCAAGAACAGGAAGCGGTGACATCAACTGTGGTAGCATTACGAACGGAGCACAAACTGGTTCGGGTGATATTGAATGTGAATCTATCAACGGAGACGTACAAACAGGATCGGGAGACGTAAAAGCAACAACAATCTCAGGGTCGGTTAAAACCGGTTCTGGTGACATTAAATATAGAAAATAATGAGTCATTTTACAGTTATGGTTTTCGGCGAGGATGCTGAGAAACAATTAGCTCCATTCCAGGAGAACAACATGGGTGATTGCCCGGAGCAGCATCTAAAATTCAACGATGAAACTGAATATATTCAGAAAGAATGGGACGAAGAGGATCAGGAAACTAAGGACGAGTACAATAATGATATTGATGCTTATGCAGAAGATTATCACGGGTACAAAAAGGACGAGGAAACCGGGAAGTATGGCTACTGGGAAAATCCAAATGCAAAATGGGATTGGTATCAATTAGGAGGAAGATGGGCAGGTTTCTTTAAACTTAAACCTGGTGCAAGCGGTACTGAAGGGAGAGCAGGATTATTCAGCGGAGGTGCTGAACCTGGGCATGCTGATGCTGTCATAAAATCCAATATCGATTTCGAGGGAATGAGATCAGCTGCGGAAAAGGAAGCAGGCGAAAAATATGACGAGATCACATCGATAGTTGGTGAATCCATAAATGAGATGCATTCTTGGGATCACGTTAGAGATGTGATGTTTCCGGATGATCGAGATTTAGCTAGAGATTTTTACAATTCACAAATAGCCACAACCAAGCTAAAAGAATGGAACTCGGCCAATGAGTATAAAAACTCATTCATCGATTTGGAGGATTTTAAAGTTACTAAGGAGCAATTTTGTAAAAGTCGGGGAGACTCTGCATTTTCAACCTTTGCTGTACTTAAGGACGGAGTTTGGTACCAGAAAGGTGATATGGGATGGTGGGGAATGGCTTCTAATGAGAAGGAGCAATCAGATTGGAATTCAGAGATATCTAATTTATTAGCTGATCTTCCGGAGGATACACTAATCTCGATTTACGATTGTCACATTTAAAAATTATATCATGACACAAGACAAAGATCTATTAATTTGCGACTGTAATAGTACAGACCATATGATGATGGTATTCTATGCTGAGGATACAATTGAGGATAAAGTATATCCAACTGTTTATATTCACTTACACTTAGCTAAAAGACCATTCTGGCAGAGGGTTAGCTATGGAATCAGATACATCTTCGGAAGACAGTGTCGATATGGTGCATTTGACGAGATGATTATAAATCCGGAAGATGGTCCAAAATTTGAAAAAATCTCACAATTCCTAAAAAAATAAAAATGGAAAATACGAATAAGAAGAATCCATTCCTTTTCCCATTCATAACAGCAGCGATGTGCGCTATTATGTACTTTATAGCATTTCACGAGGAGAGAGATAAGGTTAGAGAACTTGAACACCAATTGGAGATCTGTAGGATTAAGAAATAAAACAAACCGCATATAGAAAAACAAACAGGTAATAGATAATTATGAGGGATATGCCAGGATTTAGTGTAAATCTAAATTATAAACACCAATAATTGAGAATCTAACAAGAAGGTTGGGAAGCTATGATTGTTATTACAACGCTACAAGAAGTGTTATGTTTGTTAAGTAAGATAAAGAAAATCCTGGACGTGAGTTAGGAATGGATCAAGGTGAGAGTCGTAACCTCCATAGATTTATCCCAATCTTGATGGATATGTGGTTTTATAATATAAGATAAAAAGAATCAATGAAAGCAAAGATAACAAAAAAAATGGCACTAGCCATTAGGATTGCATTGGACGAGCTTGATAATAGTGGTATCTGGGAGGATTCACTTCCAAAGAAGGAGAGAAAGAAAGTTTATCAGGGTATAGAGGAGCTTGAAATGCTGCTCAAAGAAATTGAACAAAACAAAAAGGAAAAATAAAATGGAAAGAAAACTCGCAAGCATCAGAAAGATTAGCGACATCCAACCTATTGAGGGAGCGGATCTTATAGAATTGGCAATTGTCGACGGATGGAAAGTAGTAGTTGGTAAGGAAGTCGGACACAAGATTGGTGACTTTGTCATCTATTGTGAGGTTGATTCATTCCTACCAATCAGAGAGGAATTTGAATTCCTTAGAAAGAGTTCATATAGAAAGATGATTGATCAAGAGGGATTTCGTCTTAAAACAATAAAGTTGAGAGGACAAGTTTCTCAGGGTCTTATTATTCCACTTTCCATATTAGAGGGCGAGGAAGAGGACGAAAAACTTGGATATCTACAAACTCCTGATGGACCAATCTATCAATTAGGACCATATGATGGTGCTCTTGTTATAGAGGAGGGAGCTGATGTTACTTCAATGCTTAATATCATTAAATGGGATCCACCAATTCCTGCTGAATTAGCAGGTGTTGCTAAAGGAAACTTCCCAAGCTTCATTCCCAAAACCGACGAGGAAAGAATTCAGAATCTTGCAAAAAATTATGACAAGATGAAAGAGCAAAAATACTATATGACTGAGAAGCTAGATGGTTCATCTTCAACGTTCTATGTTCGTGATGGCGAATTTGGGGTTTGTTCTAGAAATCTTGATCTGTGTCGTCCGGAGCCATTCGTAGAAGGTATGGTGATGTGTGACGATGGAATAGAGAGACCAAAGAAAGAAAATACATTCTGGAAAGTTGCTAGAGAACTTAACATCGAAGAAAATATGGTTGATATGGGGAGAAATCTTGCAATTCAAGGGGAAATCATAGGTGAGGGTATTCAAGGTAACCCATACAGGATCAAGGGTCAAACTCTTAGAGTTTATAATGCTTTTGATATCGACACACAGGAATATCTTGGGTTTGAAGATCTAAAGCTAACAACTAGAGCACTTTGCTTGGAAATGGTACCTATCATCGATGAGGAATTTACACTACCTGAAACTATAGACGAGCTTCTAAAGTTTGCTGAGGGAAAATCCACTCTTAACGCAGCAGCGGAGAGGGAAGGTTATGTTATCAGGAGCCATGACATGAAGATAAGCTTCAAGGTTATATCTAATAATTTCTTACTTAAGGAGAAAGAGTAATGATATGCAATAGCATTTTACCACCAATTAGCGAGAGAGATCGGATACAGTTAATGATATGGAACGGTAGGAAAGCCATCTTCTCCTGCGATCAATGTGAAAAATGCAGTAGTACCGATATATCACAGATCCGATTCAGAGGTGATGATAGATTTGAGATTCATATGAGTAATGCTTTTCTACCTATCACCGGAAAGATCTTAATGAGGTGCAAGGATCACAGAATAAATGAGAATTCGGTTGAGGTTGATACCATATACCATCCAAATTTTATGGAGGTTAATTACGGCTGGGAAAGAAGAATGATACAAGCCCCGCCGACAGCGGAGACCGTGATATCCCACGATCCACAAAGAGACAGCATATTATTTGATAGCAATGATTTTATATGGAGAATGGTAAAATAAGTTTAATCTCAACAGATATTTCTGCTATTAAGGAATACCAGGATTATACAGGTGGCTATATAAATAGTCTAAATGAGGATGTTAGGGAATTAAAGGAAAGAGTAGCATCTATGGAAAAAATACTTCTTTCGGCTACAAACATAGATTGGAAGACTGTTAGATTTCTTGACGAACCCGAAACTTTTAAATAGCTTCGTTGTATAATATAGCATACGGGGAAATCCGAAAACCGTCAATAGAGTAGGAAAATCAAAATTTGAAAAAAATGAAAAAAATTTTATTTATTGCAATTGCTTTAATGGCAATCCAAACGAGCTTTGCTCAAACATTTTCTAAAGGTGATACTTTCGTAGAAGGTACAGTTAAATTCGTATCTTCAGACGATACAAAAACCTTTAATTTCAATCCAACCGTTGGCCACTTTGTGACAGACAAATTTGCTCTTGGGGTTTCTCTTAATTCTCAAAGCACAAAAACTGCTGGTGTAACAACAGACTCTTTTGGCTTTGGTGCATTTGCTAGATGTTACTTTTTAAGAATCGGTGAACATTTTAATGTACATTCTCAATTAGGATTAAATAGCGATAAAGCAGGTGATACTAAAACTTTGAGTGCTAATTTAGGATTAGGAGCTAATTATTTTGTTACTAAAAACTTATCTTTAACTTTATCTGTAGCTGATTTGGCATCATATAAATCAGTTAAGAACGGTGACAGTACAACAACAATCGGGTTTAGTGGAGTAACTAATCCATTTACTACACCTAGCTTTGGTGTGAATTACAGATTCTAATAAAAATATTGCTGCTAAAAAGGACCAGTTGCACTGGTCCTTTTTTTTGTTTGAATATATAGAGAAAGAACTGACCAGATGAAACATCTTCAAATATTTGAAACATATGGAAACCCACTCCCATCGGAGAATGAGGTATATGAAACTGTTGACGAATACTTCGAAAGTATAAATCCACATATAATGGATCAGGTTGAGTATGATAAATATGGACACTATGCAAAATATAAGAGGGATAAATCAAATTTCAAGGGAGCATATTTAAAATTATCAGATATAACTGATAAACCCAAGGATGAAGTTTATACTGGGCTCTTTAGCTCACTAAAAAGCAAAGGTTATGATCCGGATGCATATTGTCCTATTGTTTCTGACAAGGAGAAAAAAGCTCTAGATTTGGCAGATATGATCAATTTTAAGCAGCCTTCATATAGAGATGGCGAATACGGAAGAGCAATATTGATCAAATGTAATTCTGGGAAAACTCTATGCTTCTATTTTATCCCAGATGAACCAAAGGGATGGTGGCCACCAACATTCGCAATATTAAGATTTGATACTGATACAGATTCCATATATTGGACAAAAACCAGTGATGATGACAAGTTAGTAATTGTATTTTGGAACGGAAGCGAAATAGCTCATGGTAATTTTGAAATCCTATATGAAGGACACGAGGAGAATCAGTATTATACTTGGGAAAGTTCCGAATGTAGTAGAGCTTCTGATTCAATGAGTTACACAGCGTCACTTAAAATACCGGTTGGTGATACCGATGTGGAAGATATAGAATTAATACACAGAAATTAAGATTAAATGAATAAAAAACAAGAAATTAGTGACCTTGAGGTTGCTAGAAAGATGATAAAAATACATCAAAGTGCTGCAGATAGAAAGTTAAAATTTGATTTAAGTTTAGAAACAGTTAGAAAACTATTAACATATAAAACATGTTATTATACAAATAGAGAATTCGAAGAGGATGGAGCTTTTTCAAGAAGCTTTGACAGAGTGGATTCTTCAAAGGGATACGTGGAGGGAAATGTAGTTTCATGTACTGTTGATATAAATGGGAAAAAGAGTAATTTAACTTTCGATGAGATAGCAGCTCTTTACCATAAATTAAAACCTGCCAACGAGGAGGTTATAAACACAGAGGCTTATATAAAACCTGAGGTAGAGGTTAGGGTAAAAAAGCCAAGACCGGTAAGAAAGAAAAAAACTAAGATTGATAATGTCGACGAAAAAATTTAAAGATTGGGACATCAACGAGGAGATAGATTATAGCGCATACTCTGAGCTAGAAGGTGCATTCTCAGAAATACCAATGATTAAAAAATGGGAAGAGCATAGGAACCGCCAATCATCGTTTAATAGTGGTAGATATACCATCAATATAATGAAGGGGTATAGGAAGGATAACAACCCAAAAAATATGAGGGTAAATTTCAATCTACCGAGGGTATTTATACTTAAAGTTAGAGATCTTGAAAAAAACACAGAATGCCACATAACTCCCGATGTAATTGACGATAAGATAGTAATCAATCTTTTATTCGACGATAAGCTAAGAGATTATACTAATGATAATGACGTCAAACGTAAATTCTCGGAAAGCGGTAATATAGAAGTTGATGTTTCTTATAATACACATCACATCGGTGATCTTAAAAAGATATTCACTAAGACAGTTGAATTAATAATCGATGATATTAAAGATGCAAATTATATTTTTAATAAAGATATAAGGAGATTTCCAAATCTTAAAAAAATAATGGCAGAGCAGGTTGACGAAACCTATCAATCCCTGATTTCTGATCTGGTTGATGGAAATCTGGAAGTCATTGCTAATGAATACAAGTTTGATGATGATACAGTAATGGTTATGATCGCAAGAGCTATGGAAGAGGATCCATCATTAGAGAATTCAGTTAATGATTTTTCTGACGAGGCAAAAGATCTATGGTTTTCTAATATGGGTGGAAGAGATCTAAAGATAACATCCAGTCTTTCCAAACAAATCAAAGCTTTAAAAAGGGTTAAAAATAGTCTGAAATTTATATAATGGAAAATGTAAAAATCTACGAGGAATGGAACGAAGAATCCGAGTATAATCTTGATCTTCTAAGAGATTACCTAGAGAATAAAAAATTTAGATCTGACTTTGATAAGGCCTTTGATGATAGATCAATGGAAGCTGACATTGTAGCTGAACCTCTTTCTGATACTGAATTTATTGTGGAGTGGTGGTCAAAAGCTCACAACGGAGCAGTACCAAATAGAATAAGCTACTATATTGACGAGATAGCAAAGATACTTGAAAGCTCCTTTGGCATAAAGGAAATGACCTGGAGATTTGAACCGGGTAAGGGTGTATCCAGGATAATATTTGATATGAACGAACCAATGAACAGGAAGATGTTTAGAATTAAAAACATGATTGAGTAACATCCACATAACAATATTTAAAAATAACCTTAATTTTCATTAAGGTTATTTTTTTTGTTCGAATATTTTTATTATATTTGCCATATAATAATTGAAGATGGATAAGAAATATAAAGAATGGTTAGCTCTTAGAGAAAGATCAACCAATGAGGACGGGGAGCAACTTTGTTATTGTGGACACACAAAAATGTGTGACTGTGGGGATCCTGACTTATTAACATTTAACGAATCAGTTTCTAGAGGTGACATTATACCCAAAGATCCAAACAATGGCTGGGAGACAGTACAGCAACCATCAGGAAACTTTACACAAGAATAGAAATTATGCCAAAATTATATAAGGTCGGTGGTTGCGTTCGTGATGCTATACTTGGTATTGATTCCAAGGACATAGACTTCACTTTCGTGTTAGATGATCTAAGCCAAACTGTAGAGGAGGGATTCCAAAAGATGGATGATTGGATGACGGAAAATGGATTTGAGGTATTCCTAAGAGTACCTGAAATGTACACTATCCGTGCAAGATTTCCTAAAGGTGATCCGAATGAGAAACTTGTTGCTGACTTTGTGATGGCAAGGAAGGAAGTTGGTTACATAGAAGGAACAAGAAGGCCTAAGCTTGAGCTTGGAAGCCTAGAGGATGATCTAATTCGTAGAGATTTCACCATCAATGCGATGGCGGAGGACGGGGATGGGGATATTATAGACCTATTTGGTGGACAGGAAGATCTAAGGGTTGGTATACTAAGAACACCCAGGGATCCAATGATAACATTCATGGATGATCCATTAAGGCTTCTAAGAGCCCTACGCTTTGTTATAACTAAGGATCTTTTTATGTGTGATGATATTTGGGAAGCTATGAAGCAGCCAGAACTCTTAGACAAGTTAGATCTAACTGTTAGCGGAGAAAGAATCAGGGAGGAGATCTCAAAAATGATGAAACACGACACAATTAGAGCAATTAGATTGATAACTGACTGTGATGATCATATGGAAGGGAAACTATTAAACGCATTATTTAAGAATGGTCTTTGGCTAAAACCAACATTTGAATTATAATGGATAGTAAATCAGATTTTCAAAAGATGCTGGATTCATGGAATCCTATAAATAGCCTTGGATCAGGAGAACCTGAACAATTGACTCAGGAAGAGATCAATGAGAGACAAGCTTATATAGATGACACCAAAAATGGTTATTCTGAAGCTGCAGTTCATAAAATCCTGAAAGAGCTAAAAGTTGACGAGCCTGTTCTCAACATATACAGATATGGGAGTCGTATCTATGGAACTGCGGATCAGAACTCAGATCACGATTATATCATAGTTACCAAAGGTGCTATGCTGAAGAGTGGTGCATTTAAACAGAATGCCATCTCAAGTGAAAATCGCAATATACAAGGAATCCTTTATTCCAGAAGTGGATTTACAGATGCTATCAACAACTATGATATTAGTGCACTTGAATGCCTATCTCTGCATCCTGATGATATCCTTATGAAGATCTGGCCTTTCAAAGTTCAGAAGTGGGACAATAAAATAATGGCTAAGAAAATTATATCCAAGGTTTCTGCATCCTGGCACACTGCTGATATGCAAGCAAGAGATGGATTTAAAGATCGTGCTAAGAAAGGTATTTTCCATGCATTAAGAATTCTACATTTTGCATTGCAGTTGAAGAAGAATCAAAGGATCGATGATTTTGGTTGTGTTAACTATATCTGGGAGGATTTTAGAATAATGGACGATGAAGAATTTGATACAAGGAATTATCTGAAGGAAAGGGACACATTGATGGAGGATCTAAGATCATGATAAAAATAGACGAGAAAAAACTTGACAGATACTATCAGGAATACTTAAACACCATCGCAGAAAATCCTGATATCAGTCACAATTTAAAACATCTGGCACCGGCAAATTGGTACAGTACAAGCATGGTATCATGTATATTTGCATCAATATTGGAAAGCAATTTTCACGATATTGCAAAATTGGAAGAAGTTAAATTTGAAAAAATAGAAAAATGAAAATAGCTGATTACATATCAGAGTCCATACAAGAATACCCATTAATGTACAAGGATGTGGATTATGAAAAATCCAAACTAAAAGTACTAAACCATATATTCTTTACCAATGGTAATGGACTGGAAATGGCAGAAACCGAGAATCCTGAGGATGGCGGCTATGTGGTTCGTCCGAAGCACAAAAAAGACAAGTCCGGTGATTGGGAAAGGATTAAGGATAAGCCATACGCCGCAGTAAAGTACAAGAAAATACCAGATGGGTATTTTGAGAGCGTGGTTTATTATGTGTATGGCAGCGGAAGACCCCTGGAAACGACACACAGAAAGGATGACTATGGTGGTTCCAATACTTTATTCAGATATGAAAAAACAGACAAGGAATATCAAAAACCTTCACTTTATGAGGCTGTGTGCACATCAAACTTTTCGCCATATCCGTTTAGTAAAGGCTTTGCAATTGCATGTGACGTTTTCTACGATAATCAATTCCTACAAGAAGATTGGATGGCAGAGCTTGTTATCTTATGCGAGAGAACTTTGGAATATTTTAATAATCAAGAATACCTCGATCATGTTTACTATCCAAGCGATGGACGTGTTAATAGTGATCTAAGAGCATTCAATGAGAAATTTGAAAAGTCTGGCATAAAGGGTGTAAACGAATTAAGAAAAATCTGGGGATATGAAACAAAGGAAACACCAGTTGATCGTGATGAAGTACTAGAACAGAAAAAAAAATCTTGGGAAAAATTTAAAAATGGGCAGATTAGTTTTTTAACTAAATTTCTAAAAAAATATAAAAAATAGAATGAAAATAAAAGCGATTTATAAAAGAAATTTGAAAATGCCAGAGGGCAAAGTGGCATCACAGGTTGCACATGCTGTTAAGAATCTTGGTATTACACCTATAGATTCTGTTATAGTTGTTCTTTGTGTTTCTGACAAGAAATTCGATGAACTTGTTGCAGAGCATCCAAATTGCTATGTACAAACGGATCTTGGTTTAACTTGTGTTGAAAGTGGTACACGCACTGCTGCAGCATGGATAGAGGAGGAATAATGGTAAATAAGGTCAATATAAACAACAGAAAAGCAAAGTTCGATTATGAGTTCATCAGAACTTTAACTGCAGGCATGCAGCTGATGGGATCAGAAGTAAAGGCTATTAGGGATGGTAGGGTTTCTTTTGTGGATTCCTACTGTTACTTCAATGGAAAGGAACTTTTTCTAAAGAACCTAAATATAACACCAATATCTTCGACATATTCACATGAACCTAATAGGGAGAGAAGGTTGCTTCTTAATAGAAGTGAGCTTAGAAAACTTCAGAATGAAATGGATAGAGGAATGACCATAGTTCCATTTAGAATCTTTACCAACGAGAAGGGTTTAATTAAACTTGACATTGCACTTGCCAAAGGTAAGAAAACCTACGACAAAAGACAAAGCATCAAGGAGAAAGACATAGATAGAGACACCAAAAGAAGCATATGAGAGAAAGAATAGAAATGAGGGATAAGTCCCACAGATCAACCAAGAAGATCGTGGTTGAATCCAAAGAAGAACCAAAAGTTTCCATACCCGAACCGCCGCCAGTTGTCAACCTCACAAAAGAGGGATATTTAGTGGTCGTGGTTAGCTATTTGGAGAATAACGCTCAAATGGGAATCAGTCACACAGAGGCAACGATAAGAAGAATAGACGAAGCTGAATTCAGAGACGAGATATCCAAATGCAGAGGAAGTAAACCTGCAACTTTCTCAGTCATCAATAAATATTCGCCAATAAACAGGGAAAATAGATCAACCGGAAATATTAGTATCGGACATCTCACGGGATCTTCATGGACTTTGGGTGTTCCCGGTCCTTTAGGTGTTCCTGGTACTTCTGGAACCTCGGGAGCTGATGAAGATCCACTTAAAGACGCTTTCACATGGTAAGAGCTATGGTGATTATGATTTTGGTCCCAATATTATCCATATTGCTTATTTTAGCGCTCCATACGAAGCCAAATAGATATGTAGGTAAGGTAATAAGAGTAAGCAGCTGGGATGGAGCAGCGAGCTTAAAAACAAAGAATAAGAGGGGCAAGGACACTATCATAACGGTGCATACTAGGAGATACGAAAGATTCACGGAAGGACAGATAATCACAGTCTGGACGGGAGGAGATCTAATTGGTGAAATCGCAACAACCGAACCACAATAATATACAAAATGACAGTAAAAGATTTAATTAAGATATTAGAAAAAATCGATGGTGATAAGATGATCATCATGACGGATCCGGATGGAATTGGATGGACCAATGTTGGTGCTGTTGTTGAGGGAGAATGTGACGTAAAGATAATGGAGGATGGCGACGGGCTATTCCATGACAGCTAATATGAAGTACTACTTTATAACATATCAGGCAACCAATAACAGCGGATCAATATCCAAATGGAATCAGGTTATTGACACATCACCAATGGAATTCATAAAGAAGATCGAAGCTGCAGAGGAGGGTGCAACACCATATAGAAATTACAGATCATTTGTGGTTATAAACACGTGTGAAATATCGGTGGAGGATTTTAATAAATACGAGGACGAATTTTAAAAAAAGATTGATGATGAGACAGCACATACAGGAGATTAAAAAAATAGCAATAGAAACCTTTGTCATGGATAAGGATTCTATACACGGGGTGCATCACTGGGACGAAGTTTACGAGAACGGGATGATGTTAGCATTGCAACCAGGAGTTGATAAGTTAGTTGTTGGTCTTTTTGCATATCTACACGATTGCAAAAGAGAGGATGATCACCAAGATCCTGAACATGGGGATAGAGCTGCTGATTTCGTGGTCTGGTTAAGAAACAGTGGAAAGCTAGAATTTCTAAAACATGAGCAATACCACAAATTGTGGTTAGCATGTATGCAGCATCACAAGGGTATAGTTGAAACTGAGGACATAACTATCGGAGCTTGCTTTGATGCAGACAGAATAGAGTTAATACGTTGCGGCATAGTTCCTAAAGTTGAACTAATGAACACCGAAATGGGAATTAGAATCGCTAAGAAAATGAACGATCTACAACAATTCAAAGGACATTGATATGAAAGAATATAGAATAAGGGTACTACTGAATAGCGGGACAACATCGCATTTTGCAGTAGACACCAGGGTAAAGGGCGAGATTGAATATTCTGGTAACGGATATCATAAATTTATAAATTCTGATGGGAAGATTAGTTATTATCCGATCATCAATACAATAATAGAGCAACAATAATGGCAAAGTATTTAGGTGAGGTTGAGGTAAAGATGGATGATCCAAATAATCCATATGCTGAATTTACAACCAAAGATTGGATGTTTGAATTCATCAATAATTATGGTTCTATTGACGGTTCACACCACAAGGATTGGGTAATGAATCAATGTACTAAAATTTATCACGGAACACCAGTGATTGTTAAATTGGCTTCCTGGGATAACGGGGAAACCGAATATAGAATAAGACTCGGTGATGATTCCGAGGCATACAAAAAATATGTGGAGGAGACGGAGGAAGCAGGATATGGTGTGGAAGAGGGAATTGCTCCATAATATTTTTATTTTTGTTTAATGTATGGATATATAGTAGACAAAATAATAATTATAACAGATGAGAACATTCAAGCATTTTAAAGATAAAACTAATGAGAATGTGGAGATAGAAATTGACACACCGTCAGGAATTACTAATCCTAAAACATTACCTGCTGGGATAGTTCAGGCACTGGAAGAGAGAATAGCTGATGAATACACTGCACACTACACATATAGAAATGCAGCTAACTGGTGCAAAAACACAAACTATAAAAAAGCAGCAGCTTATTTCGAAGCTGAAGCAGCATCTGAACTTGATCACGCTAAAGGTTTACAAGATTATTTAACGCAATGGAATATACTTCCACAAATACCTGCAGTAAGCGTACCGAATAATTTTGATTCACTAGTTGGTATTATTGATGAAGCTTATGACATTGAATATAAACTATTAACAAACTATTCAGCTTTACAGCACGCACTTTGTGATACACATCCAGCAACTTTCAACTTTATTCAGAAGTACGTGGATATACAGAATGACTCAGTTGCGGAATATTCAGATCTACTGAATGCTCTTCAGCTTATCAATATAGATAGCAAATTAGATATTCTAGTATTTGAGGAAAGATATTTCTAATCTCCATATAAAATATAAAATAAAGCCGAGCCCATAAGCTCGGCTTTATTTTTGTTAATTATTTTTTTTATTACGAAATATTTTCTTATATTTGCGATATAAAAATAAAAGAACATGGATTTGACAACCTACGTAGACTGGTGCATAGCACAACACGATAATACCAACCACATGTATGACAAATATTTGCCATATTCTTTCCATTTAAGAATGGTTGATAGAGCAGCACAACAATTCGAACACCTTTTGGATGATACGAAAGACATGCAAACCGGTAAATCTAGAGAGATCCTGGATGGAAACAGATTAGGATTTGTTTCACTTAGAATGGCTTGTAGAAAAGCTGGCTGGGGTCACGATACAATAGAGGATACCAGAACATCATATAATGATGCAGTAAATCATCTTGGAAAGGACGCAGCTGATATCGTTTATGCAGTTACCAACGAGAAGGGTAAAAATCGTTCGGAAAGAGCCAATGACAAATACTATGCAGGAATAGTAGCAACACCAGGAGCAGTTTTCGTTAAACTTTGCGACCGTATAGCTAATGTTCAGTATGGTAAAATGACAGGAAGCGGTATGTATGATAAGTACAAAAAAGAGAATGCAAACTTTGTTACTAAACTTGGAGGCGATGATAAGAATCACGAATTAACTCCGATGTTCGAATATTTACTAAACCTTTTTAAAGACTAGATGATGATAACAACCAGCAATAAACTTGAGATATTCGAAAACTTTGTTTCGATACCTAAGACTATCAAGAAAGATGAAATTTCAAGCGGAAGTATTTCTGTTAGCAATATGACATCATTCATAAGCGGTGCCATGGAAAGGGATTCAAATTCACTCACTGAATCAATAGAGGTTCGTGCAGTTGATTATTTCCACTACCTGCATATGCATGAGCATACCTTAAAAAGTTGGATCAAACTGAAAGCTGCGGAAATACTATTTCCAAACAGGAAGGTTAAAAAGATTAGATACCAATCGGTAGATGAATTCTTTAATGATGTTAAGGATTCAATCAAAACACTAGAGGTAAATCCTGGTTCCGTTGAGTTCTATACGAATGCAATAGAAACTGCAAAGGACAATGGTCAAATAGCTTTCCTGGAAATACTAAGGGATAAAAAAGATGGTGTCCTTGCGGAAGCTAAGTTATTGGATGTTGGTGAGATCAAATATGTTACTGAGGAGGACGTCGTTAAGTTTTACAAAAAAGCAAATCTTGGAAGCAAGATGTTAAAGCTCACCTGGATGAAAAACTACGCCAGGATGATCCCTGATGATGTCATAGCGGAAAAGAAAAAATATGATACCACAGAATTATTTGATAACTATGTTATCCTACATTTCGATAAGCATGACAACTCAACACAGATGACAAAAGCTGAGGTTGAAAAGGCCAAGGACCCAATTCTATTTGGGGTTCTTAAAGGAACCAGAAATCTATATTTCATAGGCGATTGGATCGATGAGTATTGCGATTTAACGTTGGATAAATTTCTATCAACTCTAGAGATGGAGGAGGCTAGAAAACTATCAACCGAATCGATGACAGAGAATCTTAAAAAATAAAAATTACAATCTGATGTCCAGATATATCGTGATTTTTCTTTTTTTTCTATGTGCTTCTATGTATTCACAAAATAGAAACCACATCACAAGAAATAGAAAACCACTGACCTCCATTGGATCCATTAAAATTGGATCCAATATCGAATCTGTTAATGTCAGTCTAGAAAATTTAGTTTATTCCGAGGAGGATTCTGTAGAGATTTATAGGATTGATAGTTATCCATTCGATAAAACTATCATATTAACTAATCTGTATCTAAAGTTTTATAAATGTAAGCTCGTCGAAATACTTCTTGATTTTAACCAGAAGTATAGCGATTATATCGGATATCTTCAGGGTGCAGAGTATTTAGATACAGCCAAGGGTGAAACTATAATAAGATACAAAACTCTCGCTCCTGGAATTATATTTAAGTCATTTTTAAATGGAGATCGAAGTGATTCAATGATAATGTACATTGAAAATTATCAGGAATAAATTCAAAATTTATTTTTTTATTCCGAAAGGATTTCATATATTTGCAATGTAATTAATAAGAGAATGACAAGGGAAGAAAAAATACAGAAACGTAAAGCTAGAGCGCATAATCGCAGATCTAAAAGAAACGCGAAGTATTTTAACAAAATCAGAATTGCTAGAGATATTGGATTTGGTGTTCCTTTGCATGCAGTTGACAGAGATGGTATGGTTACTGGATCCTGGCCGGATTCGGATTCACCAACAGGATATACACAAAAATGCTCGTATGATGCATGGGGAACATGTCAAAGCCCATGCAACGGCGATTGTTAAAAATTGGGAGATAGCTCAGATGGTTAGAGCTCATTTTCGAAGGTTCGAGTCCTTCTCTCCCAACAAGGCAGTTTTTATGGTGCATCTCCATCGGGCGAGAACGTTGTTTTAGATTTAAAAATAATGTTAATAGGACCGGGTAGTTTAAAAGTTTTCCTAGCCTTAAGGAAAAGTACGGATGGGTTTGCAGAAGACAGTTTCCTTGCCTAGTGGAAAAGTCAGAATGAAATCGGGAAATCGGTCGGCTTTAACCGGTTCCCAACAGGGGGAGTAGCTCAGTTGGTAGAGCAATCTTCAGTACTTACTTCGGTAAGGAACAAAGACGTGTCATAGGTTCGAACCCTGTCTCCCCCACTAACCGCGTCACTGTCAGCTGCAGTGATAACTGGACACGAAATAAGGTGGTTCCGCGGATCACCAATAAAATCGTCTGAGGCAGAGTCCAAGTCCAGGGTTAGGATAAAGCTATTCACTATTGAGTTAACCAGCCAATGAGTCAGTGAATTAATCATTGGAGACGCGTGAGGTATCATGACAATGGTCTAACATAAATCCTCGACTGTAGATACGTACTAAGGGCTGTAAGGAAATTCTACAAAATGGTTTGGTGGCAGAGTGGCTTAATGCGTCAGTCTCGTCCAATATGATTGATCAAGGGTGAACTCCTTAATCTTTTGCTCATGGACCAAAATTGATGACCCGTTTCGAGAAGCAAATATCGAAGGGTCCACAGGTTCGAATCCTGTCCAAACCACAAAGGGTCTACTACATAACGACACGTGAAATTAATATCGACATGTACTGTCTGGCAGGTCAGGCTAGACCCTTTAAAACGGTCAGAATGCGGGAATGGAACCCGCACATTAGAAAGTTCCTATAAAGCAATGGTTAATGTCGTGGAGCTTTGGCATTAACTGCAGGTTCAATACCTGCACTGATCACAAAATGGAATATGTTCTTTGTGGTGAATGAACAGGATTTTATAGAATAGACGCATTGGTAATAGTTAGGTAAGGAGAGAACTGCAGTGGGTTGCTGCACTACACCTCAAGAAAAATCGCAAGATAAAACAACCAATTTAGATAGGAGAACTAAGCTATTCAATAAAATCCAAAAAAACAATTTTAAAATAATTGTTATTGTTATTTTTTTAATCCGAATTATTACCATATATTTGTGTAATAATTCGGATTTTTAATTTAAAAAGATATGGAACCAGAAAAATTAAAGGAGGCCAAAGATTTCACCAGAAACTCCGGTATAATTGCAATCGTATGTTGGATATTCAGTTTATTTCTTCTTTGTAAGGGAGATACTAAAACCATTGATGTTTGCTCGATTGTAATGATTGGTGCAGTGATACTTACCTTCATATACTTCAAAATGAAGGGTGTTATTAAACAATATGAAGATCTTAAAGGAAATGATTAATCAAAAGCAAACATTAGAGGAAAAATTTCTATCCGATTTACGGGGAAGCAGAGACCCAAAGCTTTTCATATATTGGAACTTATTCAGTATACTACATCTTGGTGATTCAAAATTTTTGGATTATATGGTTGAAGAATATAAAAAAGAACCATCGGAGGGATGGTGGTTTTTAGGGTTCCATAAAGCTCTTAGACAATGCGATTATTTCAGTAACTCATTATGCTTATCAGAATCAAAGATTAGCCCAGATGAATCGAAAAGATTGAACGCCGTTTTATTACAGAGAAGTAGAATAAGAAGAGAGTATAATAAAAACGGAATAAATGAGTCAGAGATTCTAAACGAAGAATACATACAATTAGGTTTAGAATTAAAAGCACTCAAATCCAAGCAAAACATACACGAGAGAACATCAATAAGTGGGCACCTGGATTCTATACTTTATGAATGTATATCAAATGGCGGTGATGAGCTATTTAATTTCATGTCAGATTTTTTAAAAATGAATATCCAGCTAGAAACGAAAGAATCGTAATATGAAAGGTATACTTTGTCCTTGTTGTCTAGCACCCTTGGTTGTCACACATAGGGACAGATACCAAGATATGTCAGATCACGTATCGAATCCAAATGGGATTCCTTCCATGAAGGACGGATACCAATGTCTGAACTTCGATTGGTGCTTTGCTTCCATGTATAAATGCACATGGCTGGAGGATGGGGATTTCCTTTGTGGTACCCCACCAGAGGGAATGGGCTACGGGGACATCAGAGATATACTGGATAGACATTGGAAATTTCCAACTAAAACTATAGCTGTAAATTCATGGAACTTCTTTTATAAACTTGGTGGAATAGAAACCAAAAAAAGAATTAAAACCTATAAGCTAGGGAAGTACACTTTTAAATTCACACCCAAAGAAAAAGGTTACGAATACCCCGACCATGAACGATATATGCCAAGAAAGTTCGTGTATAAAATGGAGATACTAAAAGAAACTGAGGATGGTTGTTATACTCACATAATTAGCGATTATCGTATGATAAAGCACACCATATCGGATTTTAATATCAATTACTTTAGTGAATTTAATACACAGGGAAATTCATACAGAGGAACTTATCTCATCGATAAATGTATGGAAACTATAACATGCTCGACAATTTATGGTTACAAGGACAGAAGGAGATATAAATTGATCTCCATGGTTCTAATAAACATATTATTCCCACTCAAGGTTAGGAGGATAAAAAATCTTGCAAAAGAGAAAAAAAGATTTTTTTAATCCGAAATCTTTTCATATATTTGTATAAAATTTTATATATGGAAACATTAACTTATATATTAGCGGCTGTATTAGGGATAGCTCTAATATTAATACTGAGAGGGTTTATAAAAACAAGAAATAGAAAATCCAAATGTAAGGATTGGAAATCTGGAGATATGTTAATCTTAGATCAGTATAATGGTGATGCTGCTTACCGAGCACTAAAGGATAGTGGGAAGACATACGCTAAACTTTGCGGCTGGTCGATGGACTCAATTTATGTTGATGTACACGATGGAAGCATTTATAAAATAGAATGGTGCGAGGTTAAATTAAATAAATCAGCAACATGGAGAAAAAACTACGAAGAGGCTAAGAAAGTAATGGGCACCAATCCGGATTTTAGTCCAGAAATAGTTCAGCAAGGAAAATCCAAATCGTCAACCTCCTCAACAGGTGGAAAGATAGACGGGAAAGAAATAGATCTTCTCAGTGAAGTTGAATGCCAGGTTTATTTAAAACTTGCTATCGAAGAGGAAGATTATCAATCAGCTGAATTAATAAGAAAAAGAATGGAGCATTTCAGATAATTCTATCGATTGCTTTTAAAACCATAGTGAAATGAATAAATTATTTATTAATGTAGAATTGGCTATTGCTTTAAAAGCATTAGGGTTCGATGAGGAATGTATATGTTTCTATAAGGATGGTAAATTATCTGTTACGGATCAACACTGGGGATCCAGCATCAGCGGCATATCTAAAGAACTGGGGTATAGAATTGATGATTTAATACTTGCACCGACACATCAGCAGGTAACAGATTGGCTTAGAGATGAGCATGGAATTATTATTGTGGTTATGCCATTTCTTATGGAGGATAACACAATCACCTACGAGTACACCAATTACACTGATAAGGATCAGGATGAAATAGATCACGGTGATGGACCTTATGAAAATTACTACGATGCTCTAGATGCATCAATAAAATCAGCACTATCATGCATTTAATGGAGGAACATTGTGTACCTGTTGATATAGCGGTACAACTTAATAACAGGGGATTCAACGAACCATGCTTCATGATTTATAACGAGGATGGGATTTTGGAAGAGTGTGTAAATGTTAATACACACAAACTCCATCCAATGGACTATAATCATTTTGATGAATTACCTGGATGTATATCAGCTCCTTTATATTCTCAGGTTGTCAATTGGCTGGAGAAAAGATGTAGCACTCTGATAGAAACTTTCAGAGGTGATGATGGATTTCTTGATCTGCGTGTTAGAGTATGGGAAGACCACGGCTCTGATGAAAATGTGCACGGCGATTATGGGTACATGGAAAAATATAACTCATATTCAACAAGGGATATGAGAGAATGCCTTAATGATGGAATCAGGGAGGCACTAAAACTTTTATAATGAGAAGACTTTTTAAATTTTACAAAGACGAAATCGGATGGTTTGTAGATCTACCAGAATGGGAAGGATCTAAGGCAGATCTCCAAATGGTTTCAGGTGCAGATACATTTCTGGATATACTCTCACAAGGTGACACAACAACATATGTTACACTAGCCGACGAAGATTTCGACGGAGCAAATTTCATGGAGTTTTTATATCCGGGTAGACTTGAGAATTGGGAATTGGGCGAAGGTGCTTGGTATAGGATGGAAAAATATATGGGCATCAGGTATGATATCGATATGTGGCTTTGTGATGTTACTAAGTTTGTGTTTGGTGATTTTCCTAAAACAATCTATTTCAAGTAATGAAGGGTGGAGCAATATCGCTATTGGCTTATAATAAGTTCATATTCGGCGATCAGGTGGTTTCACAGTTTATTCTTTTTGAGTGTAAATGGTTATTCTCCATTATTTTCTTTTATTTTCATAAGAGTGATGGTGCACAGGACAGATTTCATACACACGCATTTAATGCCCTTTCCATAAAGCTTTTTGGCCGATATAATGAATATATCCTACTAGACGAGGAAACTGGAGCATATGAGGTTAAACCAAGGGAAAATGTTATTCAATATTTTCCCAGAGATTCATATCACAAAATAGGAAATGGAACTGGATGTATGACAATATTATTTTCCGGACCATGGAAAAAGACATGGAAGGAATACATCGACGGCAGAGTGATTCATTATAGCTGGAATAGAAAGACCAGTGGTGATTCCTAACTGTAAATAATATCTAAAAAATAAATTATGACACAATCAGACATGTTGAAGAACTTCTTCGACTTCAGTGGATTATACCAAGAGATAAGAGAAAAAACACTAGAGGATTTTCCGACGTTGAAAGAATATCTCGATTTTATCGAGGATATGGAAGAGGACAAGGTGAAGGCCGAAAGCCTTTATCACTTCATAACAGATCCGAAACACAATGAGATTTTCATGGACTTCGAAATTGGTGAAGATAACGAAATAACGGTTAAGGATGACATTCTAGAAATCTATTTCTGGGAGGACACAAGTTACTCTAATGAGGGTGGAAGCCATGATGGTGGATATGAATACTGGTTTAGAATTAACATTGATCTCGAGAATTTTGTTGGTCTGGATGTCGTAAATCAAAATTAAAAATGGAAGGGAAAACTAAAATTATATTTCTTGACATTGATGGGGTATTGAATGTTTATTCACACGACCATGATGAGTTCGGGAGTCAATTCCACAAGCACTTTGTTGATAATCTGAGAAGCATCATAGAGGAGACCGGTGCCAAGATAGTGATATCATCAACATGGAGATACGCAGGATTGGAGAGAATGAAGGAGATGTGGCAGAAAAGAAATCTACCTGGTGAAGTCATTGACGTTACACCAGATTGCACGTATTTATATAATGAGGGACTTCTTGAGCTAACATCCAGGATAGAAAGAGGACATGAGGTCGAATACTGGTTAGATGAAGCCAGCATCGATGTTGAAAATTACGTTATCCTGGATGATGATAATGATTTTTTACCACACCAGCTCGGTAATTTTGTAAGGACAGCAAATAATATCAATCACCCAGATTGTGTGGATATCGGTTATGGGCTAACTAAAGAATGTGCAAAAAAAGCAATCAGAATATTAAATGGATAAGGAAGAAAAAGACGAGTATTGGTTCTGTGAAATAGGACCAGCTAAAAGAAGTGAATTACCACCTGGTGCGGATTTCCCATTGAGATGGCCGGTTAGAGAAAAATTCGAGGAGATGCTTGGAAGGGATGCTGCAACATGTTCATCCGGATGGGGTTTGGATGAGGAAACAAGGAATGTTATTTCAAGCATAAGACATCTGCATATACTGGATCCGTCGGGCGAGAAATTAAAAAAAATAAAAGAAATATTATATGGCGATGAATATTTAAAGTTTCCAAATCTTTAATAATAAATCGAAATAAATTTTTATATCTCGGATTAAATTCATATATTTGCAATATAATTTAATAAAGGAATCATGGCATCAGAAATGTTAGAGAAGATGAGAGCATTTATGGAAACCCCAGAGGGTAAGGCTTCCATAGAGAGAATGAAGGCCAAGATGCAGAGGGAAGAGGACAGAAAGCGTAGAGCCTTCAAGTATATCGAGAGTCTATCTAGAGAGGAATTTGAAACCAAGCTGGCAAAAGAAATTGCTAGACATGATGATGCATACGAAAGAAGATGCTATACTAAAGGGCACATGCCACATCCAAGAAATCTGATGTACTTTGTATTCAATGCTGCTGAGATAGGTGGAAGACCATATAACAAACAGTTAGACAGCTTTGATGCAAATTTCGGTGGTGGATCTATTAAATATAGGGGTCACTATTTCAATTGGATATTTGGACAGGGTACCGTTCTAAGAATATTCAATTCAAAAAAGGAATGTATTTTTTCACTATAAAAACCAAATAAAATGGCAGGAACTAAACAAAAATTTTTAATTACCTCAAGTGGTAAAATCAATGCACAGGAAGAAGTTGACGCTGTGTTAAACGACGGATGGAGAATCATCTCGGTAACAGCGAGGGAAGTGTCAACAGGTAAGTCCGATGTAACAGAGCATGGTGCATTTGGCATTTTATTTGAAAAATTCTTTCCGGACGAAAACTAATAATCATGAAGAACATTAAACGCAAATTAAAAATTATACTGTCTGGAAAAACATCACTCTTCGAGAAGATGTCGAGACTAAGAAGATTTGAGTTATTGCGAAAAGGAAAGAGCGTCTTCGATCCTTGCTACACCAAAAAAGAACTTGAATACTTATACCCATGAAAAACTTTAGCCTTGGCGATCGTATGAAGGAATTCTACGAAGACCGTTTTAGATACTATGTTCCACGCAGAACATACACATTAATCAGAATTGACGGGAAAGCTTTCCATACCTATACAAAAGGTCTGGTGTCACCATTTGATGAAGGTTTAATTGCCGACATGAATGAGACAACAGCATATCTTTGTAAAAATATCCAGGGAGCAAAATTTGGCTATGTTCAATCCGATGAGATTAGTATACTTATTACTGATTTTGACGAGAGAGACACGCAAATGTGGTTTGATGGCAATTTACAGAAGATGGCTTCCATTGCAGCTTCCATGGCAACCTCAAAATTCAATGAATTAAGAATCGCTAGAGCTTTTAGAAAATATGAATGCCTATTCGATACACCATTACAAATGAGTACCGATGACATTCTAGCATTTCTGTCTAAAATTAAGAAAGCCGAATTTGATGCACGGGTATTTCAGATCCCACAAAAAAGTGAGGTTGAGAACTATTTCATCTTCAGACAGCAAGATGGAACTAGAAACTCAATTCAATCAGTTGCACAGAGTCTATATTCACAAAGCGAATTAAACGGCAAGAAGGAGAAGGACATGCAGGAAATGATCTTCCAAAGGGGTATCAATTGGAATGACTATCACTTTAGAGAAAAAAGAGGTGGCATTATTGCTAAGGTACCTACGATGGTCGAAGGTAGAGATGGTCAGGTTGAAAGACTTAAATGGCAAATGATCCCAACCCCTATATTCACACAAGAGAGAGAATTCATGGATATCATGATTCCAGAGTTTGAGATTAGATCACCTAAATTGGAAGAAGTTGAAGTACAATAGCATAAATGAAATCGTGGCTTCCCCTGAATGGAAGGAGTTTATTGGTCTTGAGAACAAGGCAGAGGAAGAAAGAGTAGCTAATCTGTCGCTTAGGGAAAGAATGAACGAAGCACTTAATAACATGGTTGGTCCACAGGATGGTCAGTTAAACATGATTGTTGGTAAATCAGCAAGTGGATCTTCGATGATACAAAAATTTTTAGATAAATACCAAAAAGATGTATAAACCAAAGTATATTATAGCAGACGGAAGTGCAATCATTTTCTCTGCTGCGATAACACATTCAACCTTGGCTAGGGGAATGGGAAGAATAGATGGAGCCGGATTTGTTGATTTTCAAACGGAGGTTGATAGTTATGGTGAAACCATAATTAAAGCTGTTGCCTATGGTGAGAGCACCTCTCTTGGCATAAAATCCAGACCTGAGCAGGACTCTGCGATTATAACAAGACAAATAACAAATGTCTTCGGATAATCGGAAATCTGGAAAGATCCCTGATAATGTTGTGCATTCCGACGAAAGTGGATATAATGCAAGCTTATTACCTTACTCTACAAATGTTGGTGCTCCGTCCATTAGGATTGATGACATAGTTTCATGGAAAAGTAGGGGAATCAGTAATGTCAATAAGGAGTTCGAGAATAAATTTAACGAGCTTAGAGAACAGTATGAAAACATGATGAGGGAATACGAATGCAACGAATTAGTTTATAATTCTAAATTTTCATTCGAACCTATTGTTGGTGAAACATATCATCTGTATAAAGGATCCGATGGTGTGAATTTTCTATCCCTGATATCTCCAAACGAATGGAATAGAGACCATATAGGGACTTTTAAATTAAATAGCGATAAGAAGTGGATAAACATATGACAATAGCAATAGCACAGGCTGATGTTCCGAATCTAATAGGTAATGTCTATACAAAGGAGGCTATAGCTAAAATGTATGAGAAAACCAGGGATGCAGTGGAGAATGGATTTTTTGGCGGTGAGTTGATACACTATGGAGAAGATCGTGCATATGGTGCTGCTATTGATTTATCGAGGGTTACCCACCAGGTAACGAATGTTGATATAATCGACAATTTCCTCGTTGCCGATGTTTCCTTTATGAGCACACCTGATGGTGAAATTGCTAAAAATATGGTTTTATCTGCAGCTGGTGTATTAAGACCGACCATTCTTGGTAGACTCGATAGCGTAACTCGAGAGATAGAGATAGATAATGTAATTAGTTTTGATGTAATACAATATCATGATGATTTTAGATTACATGTAACTTGGAAACAAATAAAATAAAATGACAGATAAAATATTTATATTTATTCTGCTAATCCACTTTTTAGCAGATTTTGCTCTACAGACAGACGATCAAGCGAAGGGAAAAAGCACAGATCCCAAATGGCTAACATATCACGTTGCTGTTTATTCACTAATATGGTTAATGGCTTCCTGGTTTTATTTTGGAGACTTTAGGCAAGCACTATTTTTTGCTCTTGTTACCTTCATCTGTCACTGGATCACAGACTTTATCACAAGCAGAGTGGGTAAACCTTTCTGGGATAAGGGTGATTATCATAACGGGTTTGTTGTCGTCGGATTTGATCAGATACTGCATTATATTCAGTTATGGTACACATTTAAAATCATATTGGAAGTAAATGGGACAATATAACGAGAACCACAAGAAAAAAAAGATCAGGGAAGAATTAAAAAAATGCATCGAATCTGAAGAATATTTCAGAGAAAATTATATCGATGTAATAGATCCCATATTATACGAGAAGGCATTTCCTAAAATAAATGAGGGCTTTGAGGGCAAGGTGATAATAACATCAACACCACTAGGCAACAACCACTTCAAAGAGCTTTGGGAAAAAAGCAAAAAAGATCCGAAATAATTTTTTTATTTCGGATCTTTTTTTTATATTTGCATATAATTTAATGATATGAACGAAGAATTATTCAATAAAGGACTTCCTAAATGGCCAGCACTAATCGTTGTTGGTAAGCCTGTTACTGAACAACAGGCAATGGCTATAAACATAATGACGGATCGATTTAGCTTCTGCTCAAACGACAGAGAATTCGAAAAGCAAATACATGGAATAATATATGATGTTGAAGCGTCATGGAGCGATCTTAGTGATGCTCTTCAGGAAAAACATGGGCTCACTGGATTTAACGATGTGTGGGATCTTAAGGAAAGGATGGTCAGCAAATATGGTCCATTGGATCTAGCATATCTTAGCAACTCCAGAATTGTTTCTTCCTGGATTGGAGGACCACATGGATGGTGCAACTGGGATGGGACAATAGGATCAAGCAACTATAATATTGGTAAATATCCAAGTGTTCGTGATGTTTATGAGGACTGTATTAAAATAGCAGATGCTTTCCCTTTCCTTGAAATGAAGGTGCAGTTAATGAATCAGGAAGCTGGAGAGGATGATATACCTCTTGAGGCTATCGTTGAATACTCAATAAAGGATGGCGTGGTTGATATGTACGAGCCAACGGAGATTCTAAAAACACCACATTTTGGTGTCGATAGTATGTATGAAAGATTTAATAGTCCCTACGCCGAGAGAGGCTGCACGATAGAAAAGTTGTCGGAGGCACTTAAAGTTAGCGAGATGTACAGTTCAGTTAACGAGAGATTAAGTAAAGATCAATTTTGGAATAATATAAACTCATAAAAAATTAAAAATGTTATTAAATCTTTCAGAACCGTCCAGCTACGGTATTAAGTTTAAAGTTTCCAAATTCCCTGATGGTCAGCAAGCTGTTACCATAATAGAGGAAGGAATACAGAAGTATGACTCGTTCCGTACGATGAGAGAACCTGTTACTATAATATCAAGACTAACATCTTTTAGAGATCTTGAATTGGTTATTTGTGCAAATAAAGCTCTTAGAGAGCTTGGTGTTAAAGAGGTTAAGCTAGAAATATCATATTTATTAGGTGCAAGATCCGATAGAAAATTTGAAACTGGCAGTGTTAACTATATCAAAGAGGTTCTTGCTCCTATCATTAATATGCAAAACTTCTCGAATGTAACCGTACTTGATCCGCACTCGGACGTAACAGAAGCGTGTATCAACAACTTCATAAAGCAAACCCAATACAGTCACGGATTCATAACATTTGTGCTACGTGATTATTTTGCCGGCGGAAGCACAGACTATTCTAAAATGAGATTAATATCCCCGGATGCTGGTGCTCTTAAGAAAGTTTATGATGTTGCTGAAAGTATTGGTTATAAGGAAGAAATAGTTATAGCTTCCAAACACAGAGACGTTAAAACAGGAAAGATCACACACACTGAGGTTCCGGTAAACGTGGATGATCTTGATAAAGATTTCTTTATATTAGATGATATCTGTGACGGCGGGCGTACCTTTATTGAAATCGCTAAAGCACTTAGAGGAAAAAACGTGACAGGTAAGATTTTTCTAGTTATAACACATGGTATTTTCTCAGCAGGATTAAAACCTCTGAATGAGCACTTCGATGGTATCTACACAACTAACAGCTATGTTGATATGGCAGATCCAAACTTCTCATTAACCAACGATAATGAGATGCACAAACTTAAACAATTAAAAGTAATATAATCATGATGGGAAATCCAGCGGAAGGTCTATTCAGTGCAATAGCATTGGTCATAGTTTTTGTTTTTACGCTTGCCGTAGGAATTGGTGTTTTTATCGGTAAAACTATCTGGGATGACAATGGGTACATTGAATCTAAAACTAGAATAGAACCGATGACAAAAATAACAATAGACGGTAAAAAAGTAGACACATTATACATTTATAAAATTAAATAAAAAATGAAAGGCATGTTAGAAATTATAATTATAGGATTGGTATTAGTATTGGGATTCCTATTTATAGGGGATACAGAAATTACATTCTCCCCTTTTACTATTAAAATGAATGCACCTCTAAACGCAATCGGGTGGTTCTTATTATCTATTGGTGTTGCGTGCATATCTGCTAATTCTAGACAGAGAGGGCACAGAGAGGGCACAAAGGAAACGCTAGATAATATAGTTGTACACATCAGCAAGAATGGTACAACTAAATCAGAGGATCTTAAATAATGGGCAAGGGAGCTAATGGATGCATGTACTGCGAAGGTGAATGCAATAAGTACTGTTTGCATGAGGATGCGAGGAATGAACCAATTCATCCGGCATATCGTGAGGTTATAGGAAATCTGATAACCATGGCTCAGCAAGGTAAATTCCAGGTGATAACTCATGGATGTAACTGTTTCTCCACTATGGGAGCTGGTATAGCTCCGCAGATGGCTAAAGCATTTGGCTGTGATAAATTCCCACTGGAAATCGGAATGGGTAAAAGAGGAGACTATAACAAGCTTGGACAGATTGACTGGAAGGTCAATACTTACACTGGCGGAACTGACGAATTTAATTTCTTTGAATTTGATCTTGCAGTTGTTAATAGTTACACCCAGTATGGATTTGGTTTAAACCATGAAGGCGGTAGCGCTAGGCCCCTTGATTATGATGCACTTAGACTGTGCATGAGAAAAATAAATCATCAATTCAAAGGTAGACATGTTGGATTACCCAAGATAGGTGCGAAGCTTGCCGGCGGGGATTGGGAGATTATAAAAGTGATCATCCAGGAGGAACTAAAAGATTGTAAAGTAACCGTTGTAATATACGATAAAGAATAAAAATAACATGACAAGAGATCAATTTAGAATAGTAGCAAAGTATTACGATACGAATTCATTAACCTATATTTTCCACCTCGACACCATAATAGGGTATGTGGAGATCTATAGTGATTTATACTTCAAGGAGATCGAGAAGGACAAATGGGAGTCACAAAAAAAGAAAAGAAAACCTGATTCGATTAATGCTGAGTGTGAGGTTCTTATCAAAAAATATATTTCTGCAAATTCATAATCCAAACAGCTATGATAGGAAGATTAATAAGCAGAATAACAATGAAATATGAATGCTCCTTATTCACTGACGTTGTCAATGGGAAATCGGTAAATCTATACATCGACAAATATGGCACAGAATGGATGGCACAATCAAAATGGGGATTTAGAATAGAAAAAAACGAGAAATAATGGCAGAAAAAATACAATTAAGTGAGGAGCAAGCAGAGCAATTGTTTGCTGAGATTGATAA